>Ga0315321_10004466_pt1 | contig 10771 bp, 11 predicted proteins | sample M180m21515metaG_FD_203464 | JGI IMG/M metagenome (GOLD analysis project Ga0315321, IMG submission 203464) | Ammonia-oxidizing marine archaeal communities from Monterey Bay, California, United States - M1 80m 21515 | ecosystem: Environmental > Aquatic > Marine > Intertidal zone | place: USA... | reverse complement strand
CGGCCGGCAAAACCTTGCCTTGAACGTCGAGAAATTGAGTCGGGCCTTGCTTGGCGGCGATAAACACCACCCCGCTGCCCGTGTCATCCTTGGAAGCCTGTCCCAAAAGAAAGGGCAACGGAAAAAGGGAAAACATCCCGTAAATGAAAAGAGATTTCATAACAGACTGAATCAATTGCGCTCCATTCCCTCGGCAACGTCAAACCAAGAAGTATCCGAGAAGCGATGTATAAAAACCCTTCCACCGGTGTCGTTAAGCACGGCGGCTCCGGAAACTGTCGCCGTTCCATTTGATGCCGCCGATGATACGCTCCACACCAAGTAACTGTCGGCAGTATCTGAATCCGTCGCCCCAAGCGCAGGAGGTGACCATGCGGTAGGCGATCCGTCTTCCGACATTGTCACGCTCAGTGGCCCATTCGCTCCCTGCGTGATATAGGGGGCAGCGGCGTGAACCTGTAATGAAAGACCTCCGACAACGAAAGTGAGAAGAAAAAAGGCTAAGGGTAATTTGCCTAGGAAATTAGAGAATACCGAAGAGCAGGAAATTCCCGAATTCAGGCACCGCTGGGAGGAACTAAGCAAGGAGTAAGCCTCGGTGGTTAGCGAAGGTCTAGCAAGCGTGAGTGGAATGCAAGAGCGCATGAGGGAAATTATGCTACTTATGTTATCCTAAAAGGGGAAAATACTGTATCTTTTGTCTGCATTTTTAAAAAGGCAAGGAAATCATCTGGGATAAGGTGGATTCAAATGCAGAGGGTTTTCATTCTCAAATAGGCGCAGAGGGGAAATCCCGGGAACAGTTCCTTTGCTTTTGCCTTTCGGGAGATTTTCAGCAAGATGACAAGACTTTTGCATTACCGACATGGCTGACGACGATAAGGATTACGACTTTCTCACGATCGAGAAACGATGGCAGGAATTTTGGGAACGGGAGAAAACCTTCCGGGCCGAGGACGTTTCGGATAAACCGAAGTACTATGTCCTCGACATGTTTCCCTATCCTTCGGGGTCGGGATTGCATATCGGGCATCCGGAGGGCTATGTGGCCTCGGATATCCTGGCTAGGTACAAGAAGGCCTGCGGTTTCAACGTCTTGCACCCGATGGGCTGGGACGCCTTTGGACTCCCCGCGGAGCAATACGCGATAAAGACCGGCACCCACCCTTCCGAAACAACCCGAAGCAACGTAGAGAATTTCAAAAGGCAGATAAAGAGCATCGGATTCGCCATCGACTGGGATCGCGAGATAAACACGACCGACCCCGGCTACTACCAGTGGACCCAGTGGATATTCCTTAAGTTGTTCAAGGCGGGGTTGGCCTATGTCGACGAGAAACCCGTGTGGTGGTGCCAGGAAATGCGCGCCGTGTTGGCGAACGAGGAAGTGGTGGACGGTAAGTCGGAGGTGGGCGGACATCCGGTGGAGCGCCGCAACCTGCGACAGGTGGTTCTTAGAATCACGGCATACGCGGAGAAACTGCTCGAGGGGCTGGATGAACTCGATTGGCCCAACTCGACCAAGCGTCAGCAGAAGGCGTGGATCGGACGTTCGGAGGGAGCCGAAGTGAGCTTTGCAGTGGACGGCATGGACGAGGAACTTGAGGTCTACACGACGCGACCCGACACCCTGTTTGGAGCCACTTACATGGTGGTGGCTCCTGAGCATCCGTTGCTGGACAAGCTGGTGCTTCCCGAAAAGGCCGAAGAAGTGAAAACCTACGTCGAGGCTGCGGCCAAGAAGAGCGACCTCGACCGTACGGACCTGGCCAAGGACAAGAGCGGAGTCTTTACCGGAAGCTACTGCATAAACCCGGTGAACGGTGAAAAGGTGCCCGTATGGGTGGCAGACTACGTGCTGATCACCTACGGCACGGGCGCCATCATGGCGGTGCCCGCCCACGACGAGCGCGACTTCGAGTTCGCCGAGAAGTTCGACATCCCGATCCAGCGCGTGATCGCCCCGAAAGACGGCGACGAGGAAAAGGCTCCACTCCCCTACTCCGGCGAGGGAGTGATGGTGAACTCGGGCAAGTACGACGGCATGGATGCCTCCGCGTGCAAAGACGACATTACCGCCGAACTGGAGTCCGCGGGCAAAGGCAAGGCGGCGGTGAACTACAAGTTGCGCGACTGGATTTTCTCTCGACAACGCTACTGGGGCGAGCCCATCCCGCTAGTATGGGTGAGCAAGGAAGACTACGAGAAGGCGGAAGCGTCGGAAGGCCCCGTGAAAGGCTTGATGCCCACGGAACCCGTAACAACCCTTCGAGACGGCGAAACCCTATACGCCCTGGCCGTGCCTGAGACGGAGTTGCCGCTAAGCCTTCCCGAGGTTGAGAACTATCAACCCTCCGGCACAGGAGAAAGCCCGCTCGCCACCATTCCCGAATGGCTGGAAGTGCACTTCAATCTGCTTACGGGAAAGACCGAGCCTCGCGACCAAGCCGAGCCGGAGGGCGATGAATGGGTGGAAGCCACTCGCGAGACCAATACCATGCCGCAATGGGCGGGCTCCTGCTGGTATCACCTGCGCTACCTCGACCCGGACAATTCCGAACACCTCGTGTCCAAGGAGAAGGAAGCCTATTGGGGTGGCCCCGACTTTTATATAGGCGGAGCCGAGCACGCAGTGCTACACCTTCTCTATGCAAGGTTCTGGCACCGATTCCTGCACGACGAGGGCGTTCTAGCGCATCCGGAACCATATAAAAAACTCTTTCACCAGGGATTGATCCTCGGCGAGGACGGCAACAAAATGTCCAAGAGCGTGGGCAACGTGGTGAGCCCGGACGTCGTCATCGATGCCTACGGAGCCGACTCCCTGCGCCTCTTCGAAATGTTTCTCGGGCCCTTGGAAGCGGTCAAGCCTTGGAGCGAAAAGGGCATCGAGGGCGTGAACCGCTTTATCAAGAAGGTCTGGCGGGAGTTCTCAAACGATTCCAAGCGGATCGAAGGCGAGGAAACCAACGCCGATACCCTTCGCCTTCTCCACGAGACGATCAAGAAGGTGACGGAGGACGTCGAGGGCCTCCGGTTCAACACCGCGATCTCCCAAATGATGATTCTCATAAACCATTTGCAGAAGGCGGAAGGCTATGCCACCGAAACAGCCAAGACCTTTCTCCGACTTCTGGCCCCCTTTGCCCCGCACCTGTCGGAGGAACTCTGGGAAAGACTCGGGGGCGCCCCATCGGTAGCGAACCATCCATGGCCGGAGCATAGGGAGGAATTGCTGGTTTCGGACGAAATGGTGATCGTCTTTCAAGTGAACGGCAAACTACGAGGCGAAGGCAATTTCCCAAAGGACGTAGGCAAGGACGAGGTAATCGCCGCAGCCAAGGAGCACGAACGTGTTTTACCCTTCATCGAGGGCAAGGAACTCGTCCGGGAAATCTACGTTCCCGGCAAGCTCGTCAATCTCGTGGCCAAAGGCTAAAGGGTCGACACTGGTATGTCGCGCTTCCTACCCGATGATTTCGACGCCCGCAGACCGCTGGCGCTGATCGCGGGCAGAGACGCCTACCCCATGCTTCTAGCCGAACGGGCGCGGGCCGCCGGGGTATCCGTAAGGCTAATCGAGCTTCAGGGCGAGACCTCTCCTGAATTGATCGCCGGTTTTCCTACTGACGAGCGAGCCACAGTGAAGGTCGGTCAAGTGGGAAAACTTCTAAAGGTTCTCAAGAAGTTCAAAGCCGGATACGCCGTAATGGCGGGACAGGTGACCCCGGGAAAATTGTTCAGGGGACTGCATCCCGACCTCAAGGCGGTACGCCTGCTGGCGGGACTGGATCGCCGAAACGCCGAGACCATTTTCGGAGCCATAGCGGAAGAGATCGAAAAGGCGGGCGTACAGTTGCTCGACGCGCGCGCCTTCATGGACGCCGATCTTGCCGACGAAGGCCTAATGGTTCCCGGAAAGGCCAAGATCGATCCCGAGCACCTCGCTCATGGAGTGGAGATCGCCAAAGAATCGGCTCGACTGGACGTCGGCCAAGGAGTGGTAGTCAGTCAAGGAACGGTTCTGGCGGTGGAAGCATTCGAGGGTACGAACGCCATGCTGGCTAGGGCGGGAAGCTTCGGGGCCAAGAATACATTGTTTGTAAAAACAGGAAAAACCAAACAGGACAATCGCTTCGACGTCCCCGTCTTCGGGTTACAGACCTTACAGGTCATGGGCGATGCTAACCTTTCGTCCGCAGCGCTCGAGGCCGGCGCAGTCCTCCTACTCGACAAGCCTGCCGTTCTGGCGCAATCCCGGAAACTAGGAATCGAGCTACAGGGCTTTTGAGCCGGATTGGATCGACGCCTAACTGAACTCCCTAAAGATCAGGGAGGCGTTGTGGCCGCCGAATCCGGAATTATTCGTCATCGCCACTTTAATAGGCATTTCCCTAGCCTTGTTGGGGACGTAATCGAGATCGCACTCGGGATCAGGTTCTTCGTAATTGATGGTGGGAGGGGCGACGTCGTTCTCGATCGCCTTGCATACGGCGGCGGCCTCGATGGCGCCGGCGGCTCCCAGAAGGTGCCCGGTCATTGATTTCGTGGAACTTACGGCGAGACCATTCTTGGCATGGGCTCCAAAGACGTTTTTAAGGGCAAGAGTCTCGGAACGATCGTTGTAGGGAGTAGAGGTACCGTGAGCGTTTACATAGGCAATGTCCTCGAGAGATTGTCGGGCATCGTTCAAGGCCAACTGCATGCAACGGGTGAGAGCCGTGGCTTCCAAATCGGGAGACGTGATATGATAGGCATCGCAAGTGGCTGCATAGCCGGCAAGCTCGGCGTAGATCTTGGCTCCTCGAGCTTTAGCGTGTTCGAGAGTCTCGAGGACGAGCACACCAGAGCCCTCGCCCATCACGAAGCCGTCACGACCTGCATCGAAAGGACGAGAAGCCCGAGCAGGATCATCGTTGTAGCGCGTGCTCATGGCTTTCATGGAACAAAAACCGGCGTAACCGATTCGAGTGACGCATGCCTCGCTGCCTCCGGCGAGCATGACGTCGGCCAATCCGGAACGCATCATCCGAAGAGCCTCGCCGATTGCGTGTGAGCCGGAAGCGCAAGCGCTCACGACCGAAAAATTGGGACCTTGCGCGCCAAGCTCAATGGCGATCACTCCACCGGCTATATTCGCGATTAGAGAAGGTATCATGAAAGGCGAAACTCGCCGCGGGCCTTTCTCGAAAAGTACTCCAAGCTGACTCTCTATGGTTTCCATTCCGCCTATGCCGGATCCAACCAGTACGCCGGTTCGCTCGGGTTTCAGATCCTCCTTGGATAGGCCGGCATCGGTCATCGCCCGACGGGCGGCTCCCAGGGCGAGATGAACATAACGGTCGTTACGCCGAACTTCCTTCGGGTCCATCTCGGTCACAGGATCGTAATCCTTGACCTCGGAAGCGACCTTGCTCGAAATATCGGTCGAATCGAAGCGAGTCACGGGGCCTATTCCGGAGCGACCGGCGATCAAGGAGTCCCAGAAGGCATTTATTTCAGTACCCAAGGATGAGAGGACACCGAGACCAGTGACGACTATGCGCGCTTCGGATTCAGCAACAGACATGAAACGGCGGATAACTTAGAGGAATCTCCGCGAGAGGTCCCAAAACAAATCAGCCTGCAGCCTGCGAATCGACATATTTAATAACGGAACCGACGGTCTGAAGCTTCTCGGCTTCTTCCTCGGGAATGTCGTTACCAAATTCCTCTTCAAGCGCCATCACCAATTCGACTTGATCGAGAGAGTCGGCGCCAAGGTCGTCTATGAAACTTGCCTCAGGTGTGATTTGCTCGTCGGTGACGCTGAGCTGGTCGCGGATGATTTTCTTTACTCGGTCTGCGTTGCTATCTGACATAATGTAAATTAAAAAAAGTTAAAAAGTAGGGTTTCTCTTCTTCACATGACCATGCCGCCGTCAACCGTAAAAACCTGACCGGTGACGTAGCCAGCCTTCTCGGAACAGATAAAAGCGACCGTTTCGGCAATGTCGTCGACGGTGCCGAAACGCTTGAGCGGAATGGTGGAAATCGCTGCTTCCATTATTCGCTCGTCCAGACCAGAGGTCATGTCGGTCTCTATGAAACCAGGCGCGACTGCGTTTACCGTCACGGACCGAGCGGCAAATTCGCGCGCCAAACTTTTGGTAAAGCCGATGATTCCGGCCTTTGCCGCGGAATAGTTCGCTTGGCCTGCGTTGCCCGTCAATCCGACGACCGAAGAAACGTTTACGATGCGACCCCACCTTTTCCGAGTCATTGGTCTCCCAAGAGCTTTTGTCCAATGGAAGCAACTCGAAAGGTTCGTGGCGATGACGTCGTCCCAATCCTCCTCACCCATGCGAAAAAGAAGATTATCGCGAGTGATGCCCGCATTATTGACCAGAACGTCTACGCGATCGCGCTCCTCGATAATTTTTTCGCAGGCTTCGCGCACGGCGTTGCCGTCGGAAACGTCCACCGCCAACGACTGCGCAAGTCCACCGGCGTCAGTGATGGCCTGAGCGGCGGCTCCGCAGGAGTCGGGGGATTTGCTGACGCAAATGACTTCCATGCCGTCGTGCGCAAGAGCCAAGGCGATTGCGCGACCGATACCGCGACCGGCTCCGGTGACGAGGGCAAGCTTAGGAGAGTTTTCTTCTGTCATATAAGTAATTTTCGTAGTATTCGACTGATGAAGTTAAAATTGTTGAAATCGTTGAGGTTTGACTTTTGAGGAAATCAAGGGCGGTTAGCAACACGCGAATATTCATGACTAAAGATTCTAGAAAAAGAAATATAGACGGAAAACTAAAGACCCCGGCGACAGATGGCCCTAGGTTACAGAAGTTCATTGCCGAGGCGGGATTATGTTCAAGGCGGAAAGCCGAGGAATGGATTGCCGAAGGTCAGGTAACCGTAAATGGAAAGGTTGCCCGGTTGGGTATGCGAGTAAGCCCAAGCGATGACAAAGTTCGGGTAAATGGCAGACAGGTGAAACCACGTATTTCGGAAAATGTGTCATTGATCATGCACAAACCCCGTGGATTCGCGTGTACGAATGACGATCCACATGCCGAACGAATCGTCTTCGACCTTTTGCCTAAACAATATGCAAGGCACCGGCTTTTCTGCGCTGGCAGGCTAGACAAGGACAGCGAAGGGCTATTGGTCATTACCGACGACGGAGACCTCGCCCATCGTCTCACCCATCCATCTTCGGAAGTGTCAAAGGTCTATACGCTGAAGCTTTCTCGACCTCTGGAACCTGATCACGTTCCACTTTTGGAAAAAGGCAGAAAGGTCGAGGGTGAATTTCTGAGAATTGACAAAGTGCTGCATTCAAAATCGAACAAGAAGTTTCCCAAGAGGGTCGAAGTAGAGATGGGTCATGGGAAAAAGCGGGAGATTCGCAGGCTGTTTGCCACTTTCGGCTACACGGTGGAACGCTTGCAGCGGGTGAATATTGGCCGATTTTCCATTAGAAACTTATCACTGGGACAGGTTCGCGAGCTGACTCAGGCAGAAATTGATTTGCTCTTCGCATAAGAACTCAATAATGATAAAAAACTATGGCTAAATTGACGAATTACATCAAACGACCCACAATTCTCTTCGCCGCTGTTTCAATGCCGGCATTAAGCTACCTCTCCGCACAAGCCTTGCACCCCGCGCAACTCGACGCAGGCGAAAACAGTCCTGTAGTCAGCAGCTTGCGGCGAGGCAATCCACTCTTCCAATCCAGCCCGCCACCACCGCCTAGCTCATTGGCCGCTGCGTTTCAAGCCCCGATCCCGGCAAAGCAGCCCCCGCCACCCGACGAAGTGGAACCAGTGGTATTGGGTCGCGACCGGTGGAACGATGGCGCTGATGCTCAAACTAGCCCGCCCGTTGCCGTCACTGAGGAAAAAGCATCGGCATCGGCAGAAATCAGGGAATTGCCCCCGATAGAAACCGACCAGCAGAAACCGGGAGACATTCGCATGCCCTTAAAGACTCCGTTCCCTCCTCCTGCAGTCAGCCTGCATCGCAATTTCGAAGGGAAACTCGTTCTTAATCCGAGAAAACTTGGCTTCGAGAGAGATTTTCCCTACCAGCTCCTGAATTCCGACGGCAAACGCCTCGCGTACGTCGACGTCGAGGGAATGCGAGCACTTGACCCGCTCGACTTTAGGGATCGACGCGTAACTATTTTGGGAAAACTGGAACCCGTAGAAGAAGGCTCGAAAAACCTCATTATTCGGGCTCGACTGATGCGCGGTCGCGATTAGTTTTTTTGAGATAAAAATTTTCCTGCCGTTCGGTAGGCTTTGCCTCGCTTCTCGGCGAAAATAGAATTTCCCACAATCTCCATTCCATGGTACTTATAGACGGCAACGGCATAGCTCGGCAAGTCATCGAAGAATTGACCGAGGAAGTAGCCTCCCTCGATGGTCCTACGCCGTGCGTAACCTTCGTAAGAGTGGGCGAAGACCCCGCTTCCGTCTCATACGTCAACAAGAAGCAGAAAACGTCCGCCGAAATTGGAGTGGAAAGCCGGCTCCAAATATTTCCTGAAAGCATTTCGCAAGAGGAGCTCATAGTTGAGATCGACCGGTTGAACGCCGATGCCTCCAACCATGGGATTCTAGTACAAGCTCCCCTGCCCCGACACATTGACGAAACCGCCATATTCAATCAAGTGGCCGTGGGTAAAGACGTGGACGGTTTCAACGCCACTAACGTCGGTCGCATGTGCCAAGAGGACGACCACGCCTTCGTCGCTTGCACTCCCGCCGGAATTCTCGAACTGATAAAGCGTTCGGGCGTGGAAACTGAGGGGAAGCGGGCAGTCGTGCTCGGTCGCAGCCTGATAGTGGGCAAGCCGGCCGGTCTGCTTTTGTTGCGCAAGGGCATGCCGGGCAACGCCACCGTCACCATTTGCCATTCACGCACTCCTGACATTGCATCGATCGCTCGTGAAGCCGACGTCCTTGTGGCTGCCATCGGCAAGCCCGAGTTCGTAACTGCAGACATGGTCAAACCCGGGGCCGCCGTAATCGACGTTGGAATAAATCGTGTCGAGGACTCGTCCAAGAAAAGAGGCTACCGCCTAGTCGGCGACGTCGCCTTTGACGAAGTGGCTCCCCTCGTCTCGAAAATAACGCCTGTTCCCGGCGGCGTCGGTCCCATGACCGTGGCCATGCTCATGCGCAACACGGTGAAGGCATACCGTCTCGCCGAGAACCTTTGAGGCTAACCGAAAGCGGAATTAAACGGGAAAGCAAAGAGCTTTCACTTTCATGATGTCGCCAGTAACAAAAAAATGAGGCTAACCGACCACGAATCAGGAGTCGGTTCCAGCCAGTCAGACCATTTGCCTCCTAAATGGATTCAGCGAATAGTTGCGTTCGGAATGGACCTGATACTCTTCGTGGTCATCCTTCAGCTCGTAGTGATGTTTCTTCCCAAGCTTTACGGGGAAGGAGTGGAAAAAGAATTTCAAGATCTCATCTTTTCGGCCTCCCAGCTTAACCCCGAAGATCGCTTCGACACCGAAAAGGTGGGGCAATTTTATAATGAAGCCGACATATCCAAGCAAACACTAAGCATGATTGGCTTCATTGTCGTGTGCGCTTTCACCCTTCCCGTATTTTATTGTTTCTTCGGGGAATTCTTCTTCCGTGGAAAATCATTGGGGAAAGCCACATTCGGCTTGCAAGCGGTATCCCGCCGAGACGGTTTTCCACCACGCTTCCCGATTGCCTTATCTCGATCGCTCATTAAGGGGATGGCCATGCTCTGCCTGCTCACGCCTTTCTTTCTCCCGGGCCTCCTTAATTTTCTTTTCGCTTTTTTTAATCGTGAGCGGAGATGCCTGCACGACTTCCTCACGGGTTCCCTAACCGTACAATCTCGTGCTTCGCACTCCCAACTCAAGACCACCGAAGAGTCTTGAACTCGAAAAGTCGCTCCTACAAATCACACAGCCATGAAACCTAAACTCGCATTCGTCGGCGCCGGTAAGATGGTGACCGCTATCGTGGAGGGCCTACTCCGCAATGAAATCTTTTCGCCTGAACAGATGGTCTGCACCTCGGCGCCCGACGGCACTGCCGAAAAACTTTCCGAAGCCACGGGAATTGGCGTAGCGGAAAGTCTTGAAAGCTTGCTCGCCTCAGGTCCGGAACGAGTGCTTCTTGGGTGCAAGCCTTACCAGCTGGCGGAATTGGATACTGACACTCTCGATGCCTGCGAAGGATCCCTCGTGCTTTCCATAATGGCCGGAAAAACCTTGGCGAGCCTCCAAGAAAAATTCTCAAAAGCCCGCAACGTCGTTCGCTCGATGCCAAACATTCCCGGCCAGATCGGAGCCGGAGTGACCGGTTACCTCTTCGCCTCCCCTCCCACTCCGGAAGATGAGGCTGACGTGAAACGCATCCTGTCCGCTCTCGGTTGCGCCATGAAGGTCGAGGAAGAGCGACATATCGATGGCATAACGGCAATCAGCGGAAGTGGTCCCGCATACGTCTTTGAATTCGCCTGCGCCCTCGAAGCCGCCGCCGAATCCCTAGGTTTCGACAAGGAGCGCGCACGAACCCTCGCCACCGAGACCGTGCTTGGAGCAGCTCGACTCATGGCTCGCAGTGAGCTTAATCCCGAAACCTTGCGCAACAACGTGACCTCTCCCAACGGCACTACGCAAGCGGCTCTGGAAAGTTTTGCAGCTGAAGATTATCGAGGCATGATAAAGCGAGCGGCGCAAGCCGCCTACGACCGCTCCATAGAGCTTTCCCATGCATGACGTCGG
>Ga0315321_10004463_pt1 | contig 10773 bp, 9 predicted proteins | sample M180m21515metaG_FD_203464 | JGI IMG/M metagenome (GOLD analysis project Ga0315321, IMG submission 203464) | Ammonia-oxidizing marine archaeal communities from Monterey Bay, California, United States - M1 80m 21515 | ecosystem: Environmental > Aquatic > Marine > Intertidal zone | place: USA... | reverse complement strand
GCATTCGATTTCAACCTGATGATTGCTCATTAACTCACTAGCTAGTTCTGAAAGTCGGTCTAAGCGGCGCGCCACAATGAGTACATTCAGCCCACGCTCAGCTAATTGGCGGGTGTAATGCTCTCCGAGGCCTGCAGAGGCCCCTGTGACAATGGCCCATGGACCGTAAGTGGACTCAAAATTCATAGCGGTAGTGTATCTGCGCTAAAACGAGTATTAAGTCTAAAAAAAACAAAGAGGTGCAACCGAAATTGCACCTCTTTACCCCATAACTCAGGAATACATTAGAGCTGTGGTCGTTGTCATCCCCCCGAACGACAAGCGACTTGCTAATAATTACGCGCAAGGGTGGCATGCGTTACAGCTTTTTATTAAATTATTTGGATGACGTCTCAACAGCAGTCCGCAGCAGATCTCAGTCAGCCGCTGACTGTTTTAGGTGGAATAGGTGCTGCCAAGGCGGGAAAATACAAAATCGCATTTGGAATAAGCGATATTGAGGGGCTTTTAAGACTGTTACCACGGCGCTATCAGCCACCAGCGATTATCTTCAAAAACCAAGATCTCGCGGAAATAACCGGGAAATGGATCAAAATCAGTGGAGAAATCTATTCCGTCAGTATTTTTCGCATGGGTTATAAACGTAATGTGCTAAATGTGCGCATAAAAATGGGGGACAAAAAACTCTGCGTTGGTTTCTTCAATCAGGCGTTTCGCATTAAGCAATTTGTCGAAGGCGAAGCAATTGCGTTCGAGGGAATTTTGGCCGAAAAGAATGGATGGCAGCTGACCTCTGCTGAGGTTATTAGCCTTGACGACATGCAGGGTCAACAGTTGCCACGTCCGATATATCGTAAGGGCGAAGGATTGCCGTCCAAGTTTATAGCGCAGTCGGTGGCGAAGAGCCTTGAGTTTGCCGAGGGCTTGGTTGAGCGACTGCCTGATGAGCTCATTGATAGGGCGCGAGTGCCCATGTTAGCCGAGGCTGTGCGCATGATTCATGCTCCGCGAACCTTAGATGAAGCCGAACTCGGGCGGCGGCGCTTGGCACTTGGTGAACTATATGCATTGAATACTAACCGCGATAAATATCAGCAGGAGTGCGAGTCTTTGGTGTGCGCTCCCGAGACTTGGCAGCGCATTTTAGATTTGTTGCCGTTCAACTTGAACGCCGAACAATTGCAAGTGGTCGGAGAGTTGCGCGATGATTTGGCGAGTGGCAAATGTATGCAGCGCTTATTGCATGGCGAAGTCGGTAGCGGCAAAACGGCAGTGGCATTTGTATTAGCAATGATAGTGGTGGCGGCTGGCGGGCAAGTGGCGATATTGGCGCCTACCGAAATATTGGTGCACCAGCACTATCTCACTTTTAGTAAATGGCTAGCTGGTACTAAAACTACAGTAACATTGAATCATTCGGATGGCCACATTGCGATTGGTACCCACGCGCTATTGAGCGATAAAATTAAATTTAACGATTTGCGCTTGGTAGTGTTCGATGAACAGCAACGTTTCGGAGTAAAACAAAAAGCGTCATTGATAGCAAAAGGGGTGCATCCACATGTTTTAACGATGACGGCAACCCCCATCCCGCGTACTTTAGCGTGGTCGTATTACGGCTCACTCCGGCCGTGCGTGCTCGAAAAACGCGCTGGGGCGAATGCGAAAATAGAGACTAAAGTTTTTAATGACACGCAAATCGAAGGGCAGTGCGAAAAGTTGTTACCGATGTTGGACAGGGGGCAGCAGATGTTAATAGTGGTGCCGCGTATCGACGGCGAAGATGGCTTGTTGTCGTGGCACGAGTATTTAATGGGTGGCCTTTTCAAACAATTCAAATCATCGTTAGTGCACGGACGCCTCGACTCGCCTCAAGTACAAGCAGCTGTGGATGATTTCCGTAATGGGAAAACGCAAATACTCTTTGGCACTACCATCGTCGAAGTCGGCATCGATATCCCGAACGTCCAGCATCTCTTGGTATTCGATGCCCAGCGCCTCGGCCTCTCCTCGCTACACCAACTTCGCGGCCGCCTCGCGCGTGGCGAAAACGCCGTTACGGCTTACTGCCAATTATTCTGTGATAGTGATGAATCCTTTGAGCGTTTGGCGGTCCTTGAAGACTGCGATAATGGCTTTGAAGTAGCGGCTGCCGATCTTAATCAGCGTGGGCCAGGAGCTATGCTAGGCACGCAACAATCCGGTCACGGCGGATTTCAGAGCTTCAATCCGGTTAAAGACGCTGATTTAGTGCAGCTGATAGCCGAGATTGATGGTAACCAAGCTCAATAAAAACGCTAAAATAGGCCTCCCGCAATGAGCGGGTGCGTCCCCAATGTTTTTACGCTCAATTTTAACCGTCACCGTGTTGTGTGCCTGGTCAGCTATGGCCTCCGCGCAGCTCGATTTGCCGCCAGCTCCTAAGCCTGTTCCTGTTGAAGCAGAACCAGTGGTCACCGGGCCAGTCGAGGACGCCGCTAGTCAACAGCCAGCCGTATTCTTTGCTAATCCTGCCAATAAGGTAGAGGCCTTATTCAACGATTTCGAGGCCGAAGGGAAAATCACCAAGGGTGATTACGCACGTTATCTCGAGAAGTTACGCAGCTTTGGCTTGAGTTCACGTACCACTGCATTGAAAGCGTTGTTTTCCGACCATGCTCGTTCCGTAGAACTAGCCGCTGAAATCCTCGAGTGGGTCGGCCAACTCGCCGATGCCGAGCAGTTGATTAATGCCGCTTCGATTGCCTCTAACATCGACGCCGTTTCTAAGTGTCTCTATTCCGCCACCAGCTTGCATGGCGGAAACCTACCACCGCTTGCCGCTAGTTTGCTTGACCATCCACGTCGGCAAGTGCGCACGCTCATTGAGTCCCGCCTTGGCGAATCATTGCAAGACGAATATCTGCCCAAGTTCATTCAGTTCATCGAATTCGGGCGTGACTCCGATCTGCGTTTGCGCGCTGCGCGTTTACTCACTTTGTATTCCAACAAATCTGAAGCACGACAAGCATTACGTAAAGCACTAAACGACGCATCCGTTGGTGTGGCTCTGCAGGCAGTCATCGCTTTAGTCGGCGATGCGAGTGAAATAGAAATATCAGCTTTGCGCCAAGAGTTCGTTGCCGCTAATAACGACATTGAAGCAAGTTATTTATTATTTGGCTTATTACAAGCTCAAGAAAATCGTAGCGAGTCTGTGCTCGACGCAAGCCTTGAAACTCGTATGCGCGAGATGTCTCAGCGTAAAGACATCTTCATCTCCGCGATTGCCTCAGCGGGTCTTGCTGAACAGTTGTTCCGCTCGCAATTACTTGAGTCGTTAGACGGCCTTGAGGAACAGTTGGTTTACAACTTAGTACGCGCTGTAGGCGGCATCGATTTCTACCCACAATACGCACGCTTCTCAACCTTGGCTCAAGGTAGCTTGCGCCGCGTGACCGGCGAATCTATGCTCGGCGAGCCAGCAAGCGCATGGGTTAAATGGTTCGAGGCTAATAAAAACGACCTTAAATTAGTTCGCGGACGGATCGATATCGCACCGCTCGACTTGCCACGCTTACGGGTCTCAATTATCCATGCGAATGGCGACACCAAAGTTCTTTGCGGTAACTCTGCGCCATTCGTTTATGGCAACCGCATGATTGGCAGTGCAGGGCAGTCGCAAGTGTTTGCTATGCTCAACGAATACTCCATTCTAAAAGCAACCATTCATCCTGGTGATCTCGGTCTCGGGACAGCTCCGCTCAACTTGACCCTAGAGGTCACTCTCGGAGAGCAACGCAAAGTATTGCGCTTTCGCGGTTCAGCTGGCGAACCTTGGCTTAGTCAACTAGTAGCGGACTTCGACGAAATATATGCCGATACGGGTTGGCAAACACTAGCTAGCTCAGGCGCCGACGGGCTTGCATTCATCATGCAGCATCTCGACGAGTTTGACAGTTCATTACTCGACCCAACTAGCCGCGGACAACTGTTGTTGGATCTGTCCGCCGGTCGCATGGGCACTCTCGACGACGCCGCGTTATTTGCCTGGCTCGCAGAGCTGTCGCAGCTACCACAGCGCCAACAACTCTGGACGCCATCCATGTCGGTCGAGTTGTATGCCATTGCTCAAGAACGCGCTGCAAATTTTGATGTAGCTAACACTTGTATCAAGCTAGCTCTTATCGACACATCACCGGCGCTATTTGTGACTGCTATAGATGCCGCCCTGAGCCAACAAGAGGGCCTTCGTGATACGAGTTGTGAAATGGTGTTAAGCCGATACCCTTTAGAGCAACTTCATTTGGCATTGAGTGACGCGCGAGAGCTGGTGCGCTTGTCGGCGGTCAATGCTTTAAATAGCCGCGGGGTTACTGCGGCTTCTACCATCGAAACCGCTCTTGGCGATGACTCCATAAATGTTGTGCATGCGGCTTTACATGCTCTAGGTGAGCTGCGTGCAGTCAGCTCTTTACCGGCCGTTAATACTTTTGTAGGCGCAGAATATGACGATATGACGCGTTCAACAGCGCTCAGAACAATAGGTGCAATCGGCGAGGTGAGTTCGCTTTCATTGCTGACTGAAACTTCTCGAGACTTTTCAGCAGCGGTGCGTGCTGAAAGCGTCGAGGCGATAGCGAAAATCGACGGCGAAGAAGCTACTGCCGTGTTAAGCGAGCTGTTCGCTGACTTCGCGGGTACGCCTCTCGAAGGTGGCTTTCAGAATGCTTTATTTCTGCGCGGTGCAGCCTCTTGCCGCTTGGTGCTGCGCCCTTATGTCTTAGATTTCTCCAATGCCGAGTTGTCGCATCGCGCAGCAATCATTGCCGGCCTTGCTGGCGAGCCGGCGGCAGCACCATCACTAATGCGACTGCTGGCCAAGCAACCGCGTTCTGAGGAAGTTCTCAATGCGTTAGTCTCTGCAACGGGTTCAGATAACCGCCGTCAACTTTTGCCAGCGGGCGTGTACAGCGCCTGGTGGGAAGCTAACTCTTCTGAGCTACCACGTAATTGGTTACGCAGCGGTTTAATTGCTTCAGGGTTCGAACTAGACGAGTACTTTGACGACCCTTTACGTTGTGCAACTAAGCTTTCAGTCGAACAATTGTTAAATGGATTACGGTCAGGACCAGGACGCTTGCGTGCTCTTTGCGCTTACTTCCTGTTTAGCCTTACAGGTGTCGATGCACAAGCAATCCTCGACGGTACTCCTGATGCAGAATTATTACGCCGTGCTCAGCCGTGGCAAGATTGGTTAGATAACCTTGACTAAACATTCTTTTATCACCGGCAGAAATTTCCTCATCGGGGTGATGAGTGGAGTAATTGGCGCATTTGTGGCATTATTTCTTTTTGGGGCGGATTTTCAGCGTGTCGCCGATTTGTTACCACAAATTAAAGTGGCTGCTACTGAAAGCGGGATCGACCCTTATTTGTTGGCCGGTTTGGTTTATGCCGAATCACGTGGCAAAGCTGATGCATTATCATCGGTAGAAGCCGGTGGATATTGCCAGTTGCTGCCAAGTACGGCCGCCGAGGTCGCGCGAAAAATGAAAATAAGTGGTCCGCCTTATTCGCCTGATGATAATTTGCGAATGGGAGGCTTCTACTTAGCGCAAATGATTCGCCGCTGGGATGGATCAATCACTCTTGGCTTGTTGTCGTATAGATTGGGCGCCGCGCGTGTCTCTCGTAACATAAAAAAAGCAGGCAGCGCCGAGCTTTATATTGATTCGATGCGCGGTCAATCAAAAACTCCTTTGTCCTATGTCGAACAAATACTAGACTGCCAACAACGTTTCGCCGATCATGACCAAGCCCAATAACATTTTGTTCGTATGCACCAATGCGCGCGGTGCAGATAAGCGCGAGTCGTGCGAAACCTCTCATGGTTCTTCTGAATTGTGCAAATCGCTGCGTGATGCCGCCAAAGCGCGTGGCCTAAAGCCAGAACTGCGCGTTGCTTCAAGTTCATGCCTCGGTCCCTGCCACCAAGGGCCACATGCGGTCTTGATGCCGGCGGATAAATGGTTTAGCGGTTTCGATGCAACCGATTGTGAAACAATCATCGACTCCGTCCAACAAATAATTACCCCTAACACTAATGTCTAAAATTACAGTTATATCAACCACCGAAACTAAAGTCGCAGAGGGCGACGGCAGTTTGCTTGAAGTTTGCTACGACCACGATTTGCCCATACCGTTCGGTTGCCAATCGGGTAAGTGTGGTATTTGTACTGTTAAAGTCGTCGATGGCAGCTTGGCCGAAGCGTCAAGAAGTGAAGAGGCCATCCTCGAAGCCTTCGATTGTGGTGAGGGTGTGCGTTTGGCTTGTCAGGCGCATGTCGCCGGCGATGTCGTGCTTGAACCCATCAACGAATAATAAAAGAATGGTAAAAGTAGCAGTTTGTTTGTCAGGGTGTGGTGTCCAAGATGGCTCCGAAATCCACGAGTCCGTTTTGACATTGTTGTCATTGCAACGTGCCGGAGCTACTGTGCAATGTTGCGCTCCAGATGTCGAGCAAATGCATGTGGTGAACCACCTGACCGGCGAAATCGTTGAAGGTGAATCGCGCAACCTATTGCAAGAAGCGGCGCGTATTGCGCGTGGTGAGATTGTGCCCTTGGCCGATATCTTCGCCGCTGATTACGACGCCATCATTTTCCCCGGTGGTTTTGGCGCAGCAAAGAATTTGTGCGACTTCGCTGTCGCTGGAGCAGACGCCGTCGCTCATCCTCAAGTTAAAAGCACCATTTGTAATTTCTTAGATGATGGCAAAGTGTTGGGTTTCATCTGCATCGCTCCTGCGATTGCCGCAAGTGCGTTGCGCAATCATCACGCAGTGATAGAACTAACTGCGGGAAACTGTCCCGACACGCACGCTGCATTGCGCGACATGGGTGTTAAAACCATCGATTGCGAATACTCGCAAGTGCATGTTGATACGCGCAACAAAATAGTTTCTACCCCAGCCTACATGCTGGCTGAAAATATCGCGCAACTGTCCGTCAGCATCGACGCTTTAGTTGCTGAAGTAATGAACCTGTGTAATGATTAATATGATTTTATCTATCGCCCTAATGTTTGCTGCCCAAGAACCGCAACCAAACTTCGCTGACTATCCAGCGCAAGATGCTATTTCATATGACATAAAGCTAGAGATCTTGGCCAACGGTCAAGTTGAGGGTAGTGTCGAATATCATTTTAGAGCGTTAGAGGAAATCACTACCCTTTATCTAGATCGCACCGCATCCGATAAGTGGCAAGTCGAGTTCGCGCAACTCGACGGCGAGAAAATAGTCGTCGGAGCAAACGCTTACCAATATCAAGTACCATTGCCACTTAGCGCTAGCCCTGGCGACGACATCGTGTTTACTGCTAGCTTCAAAGGATGGCCTGCTGACGGCCTATACCGCGAACGCAACTATCTCGGCGATACTTACTTCTTCAGCGATGGCTTCCCGTCTCGCACGCGCGCATGGTTGCCATGCGAAGATTCCAATGCCGATCGTGCACAGTTCTCGCTAGAGCTAACTGCACCCGCGGGATGGAGCACTATTGGTTCGGGCGCATGGACGACGTCCAAAATAGAAAACGGCGGTTCGCTTAGCCATGGCAAAACTCAATCGCCTATTCCTCCCTCATTGTTCGCTTTCGCTGCCGGGCCTTTTGCGCGCGTAAGCGAAGATGGCGACGACCGCTTTTTGTCGCATTATGTTTTCCCGCAAGATGCCGAACTCGCTGCTAAGTACTTAGTTCACCACGCCACCTGGATGACCTGGATGGAAGAAAGATTCGGCGACTATCTTTACGCTAAATTCACGACAGTGCAAATCCCTACACGATGGGGTGGCATGGAATACCCAGGCAATGTTTGGTTGGCGCAAAAGATTTTCAAATACCCTGGCGGTGGCGTGGGCACGATGGCGCACGAATTTGCGCACATGTGGTTTGGTGACGGGGTCGGTTATGCGCGGTGGCAAGATGCATGGTTGTCCGAAGGCTTTGCAAGCTATCTTGGTCCTGTGTTACACGAACTGATCGGCGAGACAAATTTGATAGATGAAATGCGCTCGGCGCGATCTCGCTGGTTGCGTGCGAAGCAGGCTCATAAAAAGCCAATCGTCGACCATGAGTTTAGTTCATCCGAAGACTTCTTCGGGCGTTATTCTTCAAACACCTATCAAAAGGCGGCATGGGTGCTGCACATGCTGCGCAATACTGTGGGCGACGCATTGTTTTTTGCAAGTGTTCGCGATTACTATCAGAGTTATCAATCGCAGGCTGTTGAGACGACAAGTTTGATCGAAAGTTTTAATAAAGTTTGCAAGCGTGACCTCAGCTGGTTTTTCGATCAGTGGCTGCTACGACCAGGTTGTCCCAAAATCATGGTCAAGCTAGATTCCGAAACCGGCGGGTTGTTAGTCGTGCAATCAAGCACCAATTTCCGTTTTGATTTGCTCGTGCGCTATAAAGACGCCGACGAGAAAATCGTGAGTGAGACTTTGTTAGTCCCAGGCACATGCGAGACCATTTATAGCCTCGGTGAAGGTGCACACGATTTAGAAATAGATCCCGATGTGCAATTGTTGTTTATTCTAGAGTAATCGTGATGACATCCTCAAAGGCCTGGCGGGCACCTTCATGGCGTACTATAAAAACATCGCCATCTTGCACGGCTACTTCTTCGATTACGCGCGCAAAGTGAGTGGCGCTGTTGAAAACCGCTGAGTCTATCCTAGCGATCAAGTATTCGTTTTGCGCATTGCGCTTAATCAAACTCAAGCGAATAGGGTAAGGAGCTAGAGCTTTCGCGGTGAGCAGATACAAGCCACCGCCGCTGCCCGCAATAATGTCGAGGCTACGTATCCATTGAGCATGGTCGCGCCCGATGAGAGGGTAGCTAGGTGCGCACCCGGAAGCAAATGCAGCAGCCAATCGCGGCTGAAGCTCGGCGTCGATGATGTCTGATGCAAAATGACCAGCGCCCGAAGAATTGAGGGTGATGGGATGCTCGCCTACACTTAGCTCGTAGAACTGTTTGTGCTCGAAGCTGGCGATAGAAGTCGCCTGAGTCGCAATGCCACAGGAGCAAAGCAGAAGCCCGATGATTGGAATGAGTTTATTAGGCATGATTTAGTTGGAATGATAGCATGGCAACAGCACAACCGGCTCAAGAACTCGGGCTCGAATTTGAGGGAATGGGAAACGAAGGCATCTGTGATGCTACTTTGCAAATTGGATAGCTATTTCACTAACGAAAGCAGTCGGGCGGCGTAGAATATTCGAGCATGACAATTAGCCGACCGATTATTTTTATTTTTGCTGTTTTAGGTGCTTCTGCAAGCATCTTCGCACAAGACACGCGCCCTGCGCACAGCGTAACTCCGTGGTCCCACGATAGCTCCGACCTCGAGGTTGACGGTCGTATTCACTATGGTTCCTTCAAAAATGGCATGCGCTTTGCTTGGGCAGATTTGCCGAAGCCAGAAGATCGCGTTTATTTACGTTTGCATGTTGACGCGGGTTCGTTTGCTGAGACCGATAGCCAAGCTGGCATGGCGCACTTCCTCGAGCATATGGCCTTTAATGGCAGTGACAATTTCCCGGCGGGCACTCTAATTGAGTGGTTTCAAGATCACGGCATGAGCTTTGGCGCTGATACAAATGCCCATACGGCTTTCTCAGAAACTGTTTATAAACTCGACCTTCCAAACCGCGATGAAAAAACCTTGCGCGAAGGCATGTTAGTCATGAGCGATTTTGCCAAAGGTATGACCATTTCTGATAACGAAGTGCAGTCTGAAAAGGGTGTCATCGATGGCGAGCAGCGCGAACGCGATTCCGCTGGTTACCGTGTTTTGGTTCAAGGCCTCGAGCGCCAATACAAAGGTACTTTGCTAGCTAAAAGATTGCCGATTGGTACCAAGCCAGTGCGCGATGCCTTTACCGGCGAATCCGTTCGCGAGTTTTACACGAAGTGGTATCGCCCTGAAAACATGACAATGGTTATTGTTGGTGACCTTCGTGGATACAATCCAGAAGATCTCATCGCAGAATTCTTCGAAGGATTCACGGGTCCTGGCACTCCTGTTGCCAACGAACCTGCGATGGGTAAGCCGAAGCAAGACGATTTGACTTTTTTGGTTAGTGACGCAGAAATTCCGTCGCTGCAACTTACAATCGCTAATTTAAAGCCGTATGTCCATCAAAAGGATACAGTTGCGCAGCGCTCTAATGACATCGCTCTAATGGTGGCGCATTCCATGCTTGGCCAGCGCTTTTCCGAGGCGGTGAAGTTGCCAGAAACAAAATATCTTTCGGCATCCGTGCGTACTGCAGGTGGCATGAAAGTTTTTGAAGGTGGTGATTTGTCGCTCGCCTGTGACCCAGCTGATTGGCAAGAGGCCGCTACGCAGGCCTATGTTGCTTTGCGTGTGGCACTGAACTTTGGTTTCCAAGATGTCGAGCTCGATGAGGTGCGAGCAAACTTGCAGCGTTCGCTAAACGAAGCTGTGGCACGCGAGGCTACGGCTCCCAGCTCCGGATTGCGCGAAGCTATCTTGTTGGAAATAGAAGATGGCCAGGTGCCCACAGATGCGGCTTACGATTTAAAAATGTACAGCCCGGTTCTCGAAGATTTGACTGTCGAAGATTGCCTCGATGCTTTGCGTAACAATTGGCGCGATGGTGTGTTGTCCATTACTGCTGCTGGCAACCTCGAGCTGGAAGATGCAGCAAAGCATTTCTACCAAGTTTATGCCGACGCACGTAAGGTTGAAATCGAGCGC
>Ga0315321_10004460_pt1 | contig 10776 bp, 10 predicted proteins | sample M180m21515metaG_FD_203464 | JGI IMG/M metagenome (GOLD analysis project Ga0315321, IMG submission 203464) | Ammonia-oxidizing marine archaeal communities from Monterey Bay, California, United States - M1 80m 21515 | ecosystem: Environmental > Aquatic > Marine > Intertidal zone | place: USA... | reverse complement strand
CTGCAGATCCACTGTGGCACGACGACCTTGCACCAGGCGCGCGGGGGACAGCGCCAGCACCCGCGGCCGGCTGTCGCCAGAACGAACCTCGAACGCGCTGTCTGCGACGATATCTTGGCCAGCCGTATGCAAGGTCACATCCCGTACTCCAGCCGTTGCATCCGACGACAGCTCGACGAAAGCGCGGAGGCGGTCCACGTCGACCACCTCCAGCTCGGAGACCGTGAGGCCGGGGCCGAGGTCGAGGGTGATATCGCCAGCCTGAAGCAACAGGTAGCGGCCTTCCAGATCGATGCGCAGCTGGTCTTCGGGCCAACCACCCGCGGGCGACAAGTAGGTGATGGTGGGCGGATGGGCCTCGACCCAGACCGGGGCGCTCTCATCGCCTTCGAATTCGCCGAGCGAGGTCTGGAAGGTGGCTGAGACGGTGAAGCGGTCCTCGGGACCCACGACAGGCGCTTCGACCTCTGTAGACCCGGTGACCGCGACAAGGTGGCCATCGCGGTAGACCCGGTGATCTACGATGGGCCAGATGCTCTCTGGAGCGGTCCAGCTCAGCGTGGCCGTGGGCGCTACGACGCGGTCTTCTGGGCCCGTCAAGTCGGTGGGGGCGGGCAAGTACACTCGAAAGACAGGGCCGCTGGCGAAGGCCTCGTTGCCCGCAGCGTCTGTGGCCACGACCCACCACACGTAGGTCGTCCCTGGTGGCTGGCCCTGCAGCGCGCCGGACCAGGTGCCGCCGCTGTTGTCGGTGAGAGGCGGTGTCGAGCCCGCACCATCGGCGGTGTACCAGTCGATGTAGATGTCCTCCACGCCGACGTCATCGCTGGCTGTGACGGTCACGGGGTAGGGGCCTGAGAGGTCCTGGGTGTCGCTGGGACTGTCGAGAATCTCGATGACGGGAGGGACCGGGTCGCCGTCGAGTACCTGCAGTCCGCCGATGTACCAGCCATCCCGAGCCACTGCGGTGTCGGACCGGAAGCGCAGGCGCACCTGAGACAGCGAGGCCAGTCCGCTGAGGTCGAAGTAGTCCTCTTGCCATCCATCGCTGGTGCCGCGGACTTCGTCTGGTCCCCGCACCGGCGCCCAGGGCACCCAGCTGATGCCGTCGAAGACTTCCACCACGCCCAGATCCTCGTCGTCGGGCTCGAGGTCGAACCAGTGCTCCAGCACCAACACCGGACGGGTGGCCCGCGACAGGTCGACGTCGGGGAAGGTGAGTCGGTCGTCGGTGTCGTTCATGTGGACGGTCTGCAGGCGGGTGGCCCAGGCCTGGGTGCCATGCAGGCCGGCGCCCGGTCCGGACTCTACGGCTCCCCACTCCCACTGGCCGGGGTCTCCGGACACCGACAAGCCGCCGCCACTTTCTTGCAGATCGGTGGACCACACGGGGGTGGAGCCGTGGGCCAGGCCGACCATGAGCCAGGCGAGTAACCCCATCACTGCGACGCTCCCGAGGACAGGGTGTAGCGTACAACGATCGATGCGTCGGGTTGAGGAGGATCGGTGAAAATGACTGCTGCAACGTCGTCTTCGATGCTGAGTGCCCAGCCGAAGTCGCGCCTGACGCCATCGACCTCCACCCGCACACCATCGGCATCGGGCAGCTCCTGGAGCTCGAAGCGGCGCTCGCCCGCCTGCACCTGGGTGCCCAGCTGAGACACCACATCGCCAAGGTCGGGATCGCAGATACTGGCGACAGCACCCCCACTCTGCAGCGCAGCGTCGGCGTAGATGTCGCCTGGGAGCGCGGTGCCCGCGGGGCCGGTGCAGCCCGTGCTCGGGTCGCCCACGACGGCCGACATGCGGGCGGGCTGGCCGGTGAGGTCTGCCTCGTCATCGAGCAATTCGAGGAAGGCGTCGGCAGGGGAGACGCCGAGTATCGACTCGCTCTCGTCGTCTGCATCGGAGATCACGATGATGTGGAGTGCGGCATCCGGCCGTCGGAGCCCCCGGTTGGCGCCACTTCGGTTGGGCTCGGTGAGGGCCAGGGTGGCCGCACCCAGGCCGCCGGTGGGGGCCAGTCCCTCGGGCACATCGAGCGCGCGTGCAAGGGCTGCTTCAGGCGATGGGGTCACGGGTGTGAGTATCCAGGGGTCTCCGAGCAGCGTACCCCTGCCGTCGAGCTCGATCTCGGTGGACGTGACGCCGATCTGCCAAGCCAGCCCACCGGCACTGAGTGCGGCCAGCAAGGTGCCACTCGCCTCGGTGAGCGCGCTGCGGGCGGTCGACATGGATGGCGTGTTGTCCACGACGAGGAGCAGGTCTACCCGCGGACTGCCGGCCTGGCGAAAGGTCTCGGTGACCACCACCGGCGGGGTGGCGGTGTCGGTGGGCTCGCGAAGCACGAACTCGGTGCAGCCGACCAGCCCCAGGCCCAGCAGTCCCACATGTGCCACGCACAGCGCATGAGCCGAGAAGGAAGCAGGTTGCATGGCAGGTCCGCGGAGCATGTAGACAGGTTGACACGGTGGCGACCGAGCGACCACGACTGTGCACTCGCACACCCAACCAACATGGTCATCCTCGCAGTCCCCCGAGCTCCAGCGCCTCGCCCCACACCCCAGCGGTGGCCGTGTGAAGGGTCAGCGGCGGCTCACATGCTCGCCCGGCAGGAACTGCCAGACCTCCACCTCGGTAACCAGCTCGTTTCTGCGAGATTGGCGCATCATTCGGATGCGTCGAAAGCCTCGCTCGTGGTTGAGTCGGTACTCGCGGTGGGTCTGGATGGTCTCGCTGACCTGTGGTGGAAGGCCGATGACGCGCATCACGTCGGCCCGTCGCATGGGCTCTGGCAGGGGCATCCGGAGCATGTAGATTCGATCTTCGAGGGCGCGCAGCTCGCCACGCTCCATCTGAAGCGACTCTCCACGGCCGGCTGGTAGCTGCTCCGACGACACCAGAGCGCCCAGCTGGTCGAGTACCTCGGCGCGCACCTCGCTGAGCGGATGACCGCAGAGGTGCTGCACGTCGAGCACCACGCCGGGCAGCCTCTCGTAGACGTCGGGCTCTTCGGGGGCGGGGGGCGCGTTGTCGGCGCGATCCAGGCGGGGGGTCGGCACGCCCGGAAGGACCGGCTCCGGATCGCTACAGCTGGTGGCAGTGGCCAGGGTCAGGAGAAGGGCCACTGGGAGGCAGCAGGCGGCGCGGTGGCGAGTCGAGGGCATGGTGGGATGATAGCTCTATGTGCCAACGCGAGCACCGCGCCGGTGTGGAGGTGGAATGTCGACAGACCCCGAGACTGTGAGCGTCGAAGTGCACCTGTTTGCGGGTCTTCGGGAGCAGCTGGGTGTATCCACGGTGGCGCGAACGGTGGCGGTGGGCACTACCGTCGCGGATCTGTATGCAGAGATGTTCCCTGCCGGCCCGTCGGGGCGCATGCCCGTGATGTACGCGGTCGAGCAGGCCTATGTGAAGGGCGATACGGTGTTGCGGAGCGGCGTCGAGGTGGCCTTCATCCCCCCGCTGGGTGGCGGCTGAACGGGCTGGAGACTTGCTGTGATCGATCTGAACGACGGTGTTCTCGACGAGTCTGCGGTGCGGGCGGCCGTGTCGCGTCCGGGCGCAGGTGCCATCCTCGTGTTCCATGGGGTCACGCGCGACAACTTTGCGGGTCGCGGTGTCAGGCGGCTTGAGTACGAGGCCTATCCAGAGATGGCGATTGCCCAGATGCGCGCCATCGCCGACGAAGCCTCGGAGCGCTGGACCGGAGTGCGGGTCGCGATGTCCCACCGCACCGGCGTGGTGCCGGTCGAAGAAGCCAGCGTGCTCATCGCCGTGTCGTCGCCCCACCGTGGCGATGCTTACGAGGCGAGCCGCTTCTGCATCGACACTTTGAAGGCCCGAGTGCCCATCTGGAAGAGGGAAATCTACGACGACGGCTCCGCCTGGAAGGCCAACGCGGAGTCGGGCGAAGGTGTCGATAGCGGCCACATCGAAGCCGGAGGTGTCGTATGAGCTCCAATGGTCGTGACAGTCTGCCGTTTCGAGAGAAGGTGGCGAGCGAACACCGGAGCCCGGAGATCAACCCCTACGTCACGCTCCACCGCACCTTTGGTCCCCCCGTCATTGCGGCAGAGGATGTCGCGGTGTGGAAAGGCCGATGGGCGGAGTGCTTTGGTCGACAGGCCCCGCTCCACCTCGAGGTCGGCTGCGGCAACGGCTTCTTCCTGGCGGGCATGGCAGCGCGCCACCCGGAATGGAATTGGGTCGGCATCGAGATTCGCTACAAGCGTGTCGTGCTCACCGCAAAGAAGCTCCTGGCTGCCGATGCCGCCGACTATGCACGCATCGTGCGCTACGACGCGTGGTGGCTCGACGATCTGTTCGAAGCGGGCTCCATCGCCGGCATCTACGTCAATCATCCCGACCCATGGATGAAGGACCGCCACGCCGACAAGAGGCTGATGGGGCCGATGTTCGCGCGCTTCGCGGCCTGGGCTCTGCAGCCCGGCGGTGAGGTTCGGCTCAAGAGCGACTTCCGACCCAATCTGGATGGCTTGGTGAAAGGCGCCGAGGGCCTGCCGCTGTCGGTCTTGAGTCGGTCCGAAGACGTGCGCGAGGCTCTTCCTTGGGACCGAGAAGACGACGTGGTCACCAACTACCAGTCCAAGTTCGACCGTCGGGATGCCCCGGTCTACGGGCTGCGCATGGTGCGCGAGGAAGGCGTGGTGCCGGCCCCCGCTGGCCCCCGCCAGTCGCGTGCGGTCAGGTGAGGGCGGCTCGCAAGGCGTCGACCAAAAGCTCGCCGTGACGGTCATCGAATGCGTGGGACTGCCCCACAAACAGACCTCGGTCATGAATGGCGTCGGCGATCGGTAGTGGTCCCTCCACACGCACGCCCGGCACCTTCGAAAAGGCAGGCTGGCGGGTCAGGTTGGCGCCCGAGATGGGACGGGTGGTGATGTGGCGGGACTCCAGCGCAGCACACAGCGCGGTGCGGTCCAGGGGGGCCTCCTCAGCTAAAAGCAGCGGGAAGCCGAAGCCGGCATGAACGGTGCCCTCGACTTCATCGAATACATCTACTGGTAGGCCGCTTTCGCGAATCATCTCGCACCATCTGCGGTGGTTGTGACGGCGCTTTTCCACGAAGCCAGCGAGCCGCTTGATCTGCACCCGGCCCATCGCGCCCGACAGCTCCATGGGGCGCAGGTTGTAGCCGGGGGACACGAACAAGAATCGAGGGTCGATGTCGGCGTGGGCGGCTTCCTGGGCGGCCTTGTCGGATCGCTCGCGCACCCAGCCGTGGGCGCGGAGGCTGCGGCAGGCATCGGCCAGCTCGGCGTCGTTGGTGGTGATGGCCCCGCCTTCGCCGGTGGTGATGTGGTGGCTGAAGAAGAAAGAGAACGCCCCGGCGACCCCACGCGCTCCTACCTTCACACCATCGATCTCCGCGCCATGGGCACCGCAGGCGTCCTCGAGCAGAAGGGGACTGGTCGCCCCACATGGGCTGCCGAGGAGGTGAAGTGCGAGCACCGGCCGGTCGAAGTGGCCTTCGAGTCCGAGCGTGTGGCGGTCCACATCGACGACCACCGGCACCAGCCCCGCCTGCGCGATGGAAAACAGACTTGTGGACCATCCCACCGCAGGCACAATGACCTCGTCACCGCGCTTGAGGCGACCCATCTCCACGAGGGCCGACAGCATGACCAGCAGAGCGCTGGAACCGGAGTTGACCATCACGGCGTGGTCTGTGCCGACCCACTCCGCCCACTCCCGTTCAAACGCGCGCACCTCGCCGCCCATGGTGAGCCAGCCATCGAGCAGGCAGCCCATCGCAGCGGCCAGCTCTTCCTTTCCGAAGGGGACGGCTGCGAGGGGGAGGCGGTCCGCGGGTGCTGGAGCGGTGGGGTCGAGGTTCGAAAACCTTTCCAGCAAGTCATTCACGGCGGCCTGACGCTCGGCGGACCCACCGTGGGAGAAGTTGGGAAGGCGCAGGTCGGACATCACACGCTCAGGAAGGGGAGGGGAAGGCAGCCTGCCACGCGCGCAGGTCAGCGCGGCATCGCTCGGCTGTATCCGAAGGCGTTGTGGACTTGGCGGAGAGGTGGTCGCGGTACCAGCGGGCGGTCCAGCGGATAGCGTCGGAGGCGGAGAGTCGCGGCGTCCACCCCAGGAGGCGGTGCGCTTTGTCGGAAGACAGCCGCAGCACAGCGCTCTCGGTGGGCCCCTTGGACTGTGGGTCGACTGCGTGGCTGGATGGACCCTTGCCGCCGTCCCACTCCGCATCGAATGCGGTGGCAAGCTGCCGAACAGTGAGGCGACCCTGGTCTGGCGGACCGAAGTTGAACGCAGTCGCGGCACTGACATTGGCGTCGAGCAGGGCCTCTGCGAGCATCAGGTAGCCGGACAGCGGCTCCAGCACATGTTGCCATGGCCGCACAGAATCTGGGCTGCGCACCATGCAGGGCTCGCCACACTGTCGGGCGCGCACCAGGTCGGGCACCAGCCGGTCTGCCCCCCAGTCCCCGCCGCCGAGTACGTTGCCGGCCCGCGCCGTGGCCACGAAGACGCCCTGATCGGGGCGAAAGTAGCTGTCTCGGTAGCTGGCGGTCACGAGCTCTGCGGCGGCCTTGGATGCGCTGTAGGGGCCGTGGCCGCCGAGTCGGTCTGTCTCTTGAAGCGGTCGGTCACCTGGGTTGGCGTAGCACTTGTCGGTGGTCACCACGACGACGGCGCGGGTGTGTCCGAGCCGGCGTACAGCGTCGAGAACGTGCACAGTGCCGAGAATGTTGGTGGAGAAGGTGGCCACGGGTTCGCGCTGCCCCTGTCGCACCAGAGCCTGGGCGGCGAGATGGAAGACGACCTCTGGAGCGGCTTTGCGGAAGGCACGGTCCACACAGTCTATATCGCGCACATCACCGACGATGTGGTGCTGAAGGCCATCTTGGAGGTCGGTGAGCGCAAAGAGCGACGGATGCTCCGGAGCCAGAGCCAAGCCCGACACCTGAGCGCCCAGCTCCTGAAGCCACAGGGTCAGCCACGCTCCCTTAAAGCCGGTGTGTCCGGTGACCAGCACCCGACGTCCCCGCAAGCCCGCGCCCGGCTCAACCACCGGTCCGCCACACGGCCCACGGAGGCGCACCTTCGTCCCAGAGTTTCTGAAGGCGGACCATCTCGCGGTGGGTGTCCATGCACTGCCAGAAGCCGTCATGGCGGTACACCGCAAGCTGACGGGCTTCGGCGAGGGGCACCAACACGCCGTCCTCCAGAGAACCCACCCCTTCGGTGAACCAGTCGAGTGCGGCGGCCTCGAAGACCATAAAGCCGCCATTTATCCACCCGTTGTCGACCTGTGGCTTTTCGCGAAAGGAGGTCGCCACGCCTTCGTCGTCGACGGTCAGCTCGCCGAAGCGCGAAGACGGCCGCACCGCCACGACTGTGGCCAGACGGCCGCTGGCCTCATGAAACCGCACCACTTCTGCGAGATTGACGTCGCTGACGCCATCTCCGTAGGTCACGCAAAAGCGTTCTCCTTTCAGATAGCGGCGCACGCGTCGGATGCGCTCGCCGGTGTCGGAGTGTCGCCCGGTGTCGGCGCAGGTGACCGTCCAGTCGAGCGCATGGTCGTTGGCACTGTTGCGGTGGATGATCGGCGGGTGACCCGGGCGCACTGTGAAGTCGTGGGCCAGCCAAGCGTAGTCGTAGAACCACTGCTTGATCACGTCGCCCTTGTAGCCGAGACACAGCACGAACTCATCGTAGCCGTGGTGAGCGTAGGCGCGCATGATGTGCCACAAGATGGGGCGCGGGCCGATGGGCACCATGGGCTTCGGCTTGACCTCGGTCTCCTCGCGAAGCCGCATGCCAGCTCCACCGCACAGGATGACGGTCTTCACGAGGCACTCCCCGGGTCTGCGCTCGCATCGTACCGGGCGGCGTGGGGGAGGCTCACCATCCGGCCGTCGGTCCCCACTCCCGGGCGTGGAAGTCGAGGCCGGCGAAGCGCAGACGGGCGTAGTTCATGAAGTCGAAGTCGATGGGGCTGTGGCGGGCTTGGAGGACCGCCCAGCTGCCCCACCACAGGTGGTCCACCAACACGAAGAAGCGCACCACGTTGTCAAAGTCGGACACATCGCCAATCGACGGTGGGCTGCCGGACATCGCCTCGAGGTAGGTCGCGGCAAAGTCCCAGCGCAGGGCCTGGTTGGGGAAGCCGTGCGCGAAGTCGCTGTCAAAGCCGGCGTGTTCGCAGAAGTGGTTGGCCACATCGAAGGCTGCGTAGCCGACGTCTCCATACTCGTAGTCGATGAAGCGGACCGCCCCGGTGGTGTCGTCGACCAGCACATTGCCGCTGAGCAAGTCGTTGTGGGCGAGCACAACCGACAGCGCGGTGTGGTGGCCGAGGGAGCGGGCCTGGGGCGTCACCTTGGTGTGAAACAGCCTGAGAAGTCGGTCGAGGTTGGCCTGCATGCGGGGTAGATGAAGGGCGTCGTAGGCGTCGGCGGCGGTCCCCTCGAATCGCATGGCGCTCGCGCGTTGCATCCAACCTTGAAGCGTGGTGAAGGTGGCAGGACGGGGCGAGTCCGGCACGAAGGTGTGGAGCAAGGCCAGCTGGCGGGCGATGCCGTGGGTCCAGCGCAGGTCGCCCATCTCGGAGGGCGCGAGGCAGCGGAAGCCTTGGAGAAAGCCCTCTACGCGACCATTTTCGAAGCGGCCGAGGTAGGTAGGAGCGAAGCCGGCGGCAGACAGTCGGGCGAAGAGCCGGTTCTCCTTCTCCCGGTCGATCACGAGCTCGGTATTGGGACCGTAGACCCTCACCAGTACGTCGTCCTGACCGGTGCGAGACAACCGCAAAAGTGCGTTTGTGATGCCGCCGGGCACCACCGTGGTGCGAGCGCTGGGCACCTCGGACCACTCGGGCACAATGCGGCGCACCGCCTCAAGGGCCGTGTCGGCGTCGATCTGGCCGTTGGAGAGGGGCACCAACATCGGGAGCACCTGCTCGGCGTTGTCGCGGAAGCCGTTCATGGCAGATCCCGGGAGGACGCGGGGGGGCGGAACACGCGGCGAATGATGGCCCGAGGGTCGACTCGGTCCACCACAAGGAACCAGATGGCGGTGGACGACTGCACTAGATGCACCCACCAGTGGACCACTAGGGCGAATGCCAGCGCGATGGCGTCGAGCGTGGGACCGCCCGGGACGAGCGTGGTCTCCCCGACGACTCCGTATAGCGCCAGAGCCCCGCGCACAGCAGCCTCATAGGTGCCGGCGAAGCCTGGGGCCGCCGGCAGCGCCATACCCACCATCGTAACGCCAAGAATGCCGATGCCGGCGGTGTAGTCGATGAAGTCTGCCACTCCGAGAGCCGCGGCAATAGGGGGATACAGCAGGCCGGTGAGGGCCCAGGTGCTGGCGGTGAGGAGCAGCAGTCCACCGAGCCTCTTGGGAGATCGCACCCCAGCTACGCCCGCCACGAACTGCCCGCAGAAGCCCAACATCCGAGTCCGCGCATCTGCCAGCCGACCGGTGGACCATCGCATCGACACGCGCTCCAGCAGCAGGAGCAGGCGATCCCCGGCCACCATGAGCGCAATGAGGGCCAGCACCACGCTGGGCACACCGATGCCCACTAAACTGCGCGCAAAGCCCACGAGGTCGATGCCGGGAAGCAGCTCGCCCACGGCCTTCGGAATCGGCACCAGCCAAGCCAGAAACGAGACCATTGCGCCCATGGCGACAAGGTCGAGCGCGCGCTCCACAACGACCATTGCGAAGCCAGCGCCCAGTGGGATGTCTTCCCGTTCGGCGAGCAACATGGGCCGCACCACCTCGCCGATCCGTGCTGGCAGGGTGTTCACGAAGAAGAAGCCGATGCAGAGCACCGACAGGCTGCTGCGGAAGCGGTGCTCGGGAAAGCGGGCCTGGAGGATGATCGCCTGTCGCCACGCCCGGAGGGCCTGCTGCACCAGAAACACCGCGGCCGGCACAATCAAGCCGCGGGGGTCCATGCTGGACAGGGCGCTGCCAACCTCGCGCAGCGGCACGCCCCAGAACGCCAGCACCGTGGCCGCTGCGCCCACCGTGAGGCCGAGGGCGATATTTGTGTACAGGGGGCGGCGTAATGGGGGCAAAGGGCGGCTCGACATCGAGAGGGAGCGGGCATCCTACTCGCGGGGGTCGCGCCGACGCACCAGGGCCGGCAGCAGGAGCAGCCAGGCGACCGACAGCCGGCTCGAAGTCGATGCGCAGCCGCAGGTCGCGAGGTCGGGGGTGCCTTCGTGGGGGTCGGTGCCCATGCGGTACTCGTCGAGATTGACGTAGCCATCACGGTCTGGGTCTTCCCATGCGTCCTCGGCACGGGTGGGGTCTAAGTCGTGTTCGAGCTCCCACACGTCGGACATCTCATCGAGGTCGGCGTCGCGGGCCACCACCAGCACCAGGTCGTCCTCCTGCTGGCCGTCGGTGAGCGTCAGTGTGCGGGCCCAGTCGGGATTGGGGGTGCCGGGCCAGTACAGCGTGACGTAGCCAGGGTCGCCCGGGCAGATGGCGCCGTACTCGGCACTCACCTGCCACTCCCCCGCGCCGAGTCCGCCGAGGGCGAAGGTGCCGTCGGGCGCAGAGGTGGCGGCGAGTCCGGTGAGGTCGGGCCGCAAAGCTGCGATGGCCATGCCGTCGACGGGTGCGCCGCTGTCGTCGACCACGCGTCCTGCGAGGCGCGCTGCGCGTGGAAGCCGCAGCTCAAGGGTCTCGGTGGCGCCCTCTTCGATCTGGAAGATGCGCTCAGCCCCATCCTCATCGATAATCCAGCCGTCGGTGTGCCCCGTGTCTGCG
>Ga0315321_10004455_pt1 | contig 10781 bp, 8 predicted proteins | sample M180m21515metaG_FD_203464 | JGI IMG/M metagenome (GOLD analysis project Ga0315321, IMG submission 203464) | Ammonia-oxidizing marine archaeal communities from Monterey Bay, California, United States - M1 80m 21515 | ecosystem: Environmental > Aquatic > Marine > Intertidal zone | place: USA... | reverse complement strand
CCGAGCGCCACCCGGAGATTGGAGCAGGTCTCGAGCAGTAATAGCTGGACCACTTGGGCCTTTCGTAACTCCAGCTTGAGACGGAGCGATAGGTTTGACCGATCGCTTGTCAGCTGCTGGAGTAAACCGTTTGAGATCGATAGGAGTATCTTTTACTTGTTTGTTTTCCGTTTGTTGCAACTCCCGCGCACTTTGTAAAGTTGCGGGGAAAGGCGATAAAGGTTCTGATTGTCCCTGTGGTAGCCCCATGGGAGCCTGCTTATTAGGAACCCGTTGCGGAACGCGTCGTCGTTGCGGAGGTCCCTGCGGGTCCTGAGCCATTTGGTCCAGTCCCTCAAGAATTCCATCGATGATTGTTTGGATAAAACCAGCCATTACAAATTACTATTCCAGCGTTGACTCTTCCGGCGCAGGCCCTTTGGCAAATGAAGTTCGCATCTCTGTATCTGCCTGAATATTTGTGATGCGATAGTAATCCATGATGCCTAAATTGCCTGAGTTAAAGGCATCCGAAATAGCCATGGGCACTTCTGCTTTTGCTGAAATTAACTGAGCTTTGCTTTCTTGGATCGAAGCTTCTTTCTCCTGCTCCGAGGCCACTGCCATGGCTCGGCGCCCTTCAGCTCTAGCTCTGGCAACCTTGGTATCAGCCTCGGCCTGATCAGCCTGTAGTTTCGCTCCGATATTACCACCGACATCAATATCTGCAATGTCGATGGAGACGATCTCAAAGGCAGTCTGCGAGTCTAGACGATCTGACAGTACTTTTTTAGATATCACATCCGGGTTTTCCAGCACTTCTTTGTGAGAGGAGGCTGAACCGATGGCACTAATAATACCCTCGCCAACACGAGCTGTAATTGTTTCCTCTGTGGCACCACCGACTAACTGTTGGAGGTTGGCTCGAACAGTCACTCGGGCTCGAACGTATAGCTCGATCCCGTCCTTCGCCACAGCGTCTAATTTTGCTTTACCTGATTCAAGTGAAGGGCAATCGATGACTTTCGGATAGACACTGGTTTGAACCGCTTCGAGTACATTTCGACCCGCACGGTCAATCGCCATTGCCTCTTTGAATCCTAGGCTAACAATTTTTGCCTTACGAGCTGCAATTAATGCTCGAATGACCAGCGGTACATTCCCTCCGGCTAAGTGATGAGAATTTAATGCTGAGAGCGTTACACCTTCGTCTTCAGTCAAGTCCGCCTTGACGGCCATAATCTTGCTTTGAACGATCATCGAAACCGGAATTTTCTTAAATGTCATACTGATCAGATCAGCAAATCCAATTCCAGCACGAGTCAATTTGCATTGAATATAGAGCTTGAAATAGGATAGGAAAATGTAGAGAACCACCAGTAGGAAGACTAGGGCAACAATCAGAGCTATCTCTGTTACTCCCAACTTGCCTTCCTGAGCTAGCAAATAGTAATTCATTGAAGTTTCACCTTCGAAGAGTTTAGAAAACACCCTCACTTTGTAGTGTGGGAACTTCATACCAACCATCGTTTTACCAAAATTCTACTTTGGTTTCATCTAATCTTACTAAATTCCAATCTGGTTAGTCTCCCAACGATTGTTCCAGATCATCTTCAAAAGTGGAATATTTAATCGCTGCTTCATTTGTTTTTGTGATAGCTTCTTTTCCCGGTGTTGTGCCATCAACTTGCGTGACCAGAATACGATTACTTTCAATACTGAGGACTTCTATAGCGGCACCCTCTTCAATAATCGTCCCCGGACTAACCGCGTCATAGGTTTTGCCGTCGAGTTCAATTCGTCCGTTTGGCATCAAGGATGAGGTGCTGACACCTCGTAAACCGACGAGGTGTTCTAGCGGCTTCGTGATTGCGGAGGCAGGATCTTCGTCCGTCGGTATGGCATTCTTTCCCATCGGTGTATAGGGCCAAACCTTAAGCGCCAGATATATCATTACTCCTATCACCACAACGGAGCTACAGAGAGTGGCCATACCGGCTGTTTCCCCCGCCTGATAGCCAAGGTAAGTTGCTCCGATAAAACACCCGACAGATGCTATGCCTATCAGTCCACCGGACGGGATGAATAGCTCGAGAAAAATGAGAGCTGCACCGATTGTTATGAGAGCGATTGCCCAGATTATGTTTGGATCCATAGGATTAAGCTTAACCTTTAGGGTGACTTTGAAACAACGATGCGATTGCCGGTTACCTCAATGACTTTGACCAGAGAGTTTGCACTGACCATTTCGCCATCACTGACGACATCATATATTTTGGATCCTAGTCTCGCTTTGCCGGCGGGGGACAGGCGCGTCGTCGTTTGCCCTGTTTTCCCAACCAGATGTTCCCAATGAACCATTGCTTCGTTCCAACTGTTGCGCTGGGCCGCTGCCAAATCGTTGTTTTTCGGCGCTATTAGGCGACCGATCCAGGAGTCCCTAAGTAGCCGAATCGACATTTGATAAAGGATGACAGTGCCGATGATGGTTCCGACAATACCCAGCACAGAATTAGCAATTTGCTGGCGTTGGAAGGGATTGTTTGGCAGTGAGAACGACTGAGCGGAAAGAATCAGCCCGAGCAATAGTGAACATGCTCCGCCAATCCCAAAGAGCCCAAATCCTGGTGTTACAAATAACTCGACACCTATGCAAATCACCCCAATAAGGATGAGTATTATTTCCAACGCATCAACGGTGCCATTTAAATGACGTGCCCAAATGTGAAGTCCAAATCCGAGTAACGAAACCAACCCCGGGAACCCGAGTCCTGGTGCCGCTAATTCAGCGATCAGGCCGTAAATTGCCATGGTTAATGTTGCCCAAAGAAACCAGTTGCTATGGGCAACTTCGCTGAGGAATCCGCTTAAGCCTGTCGTGGTTTTGATTTCCACATCAGACAGTTTGAGATCATAGTTCCCCAGTACCGCAGACAGATCACTTGCAATGCCCTGTAAATGGCCAAGTGTTTGCAGGTCTTCCACATTGAAGTACCTGCGGTTGTTGAGGGAAATTCCACGTGTCCACTGGTCTTTGTCATCAAGACTCATGATCTGTTGAGGGCAAAAAGCTCGTGTTTCGCCAGTTTGGGCTCGGGTGAAGATGTGTAATTCACTGGTCGGTTGCAGACAGCGGTAGAACAGAGACCATTCGCGTTCGGTAGTTTTTTCGAGTGCGATTAGCGTTTCCTGGATTTCGAACGTCAGTTCGCCGAGTTCAGTACTATTTCCAAAGCCGCCAAGGGAGCCCTCAGGCCCTAAATAGATTTCGTCACAGGCCAGAGCCAGAATGCCAGCCGCTCCCCGTGCATGATCCTCAATATATGCAACGGTTTTTATCTCTTCATAACGAAGGTCTGCTATCGTATTCGCAAGATTGATTAATTCGTCTGTGTGAGCCCCATCGCTTTGGAATTGGAAAATGATTAGGTTGTGCTCATCGGCGAGATTATTAATCAGTATTTGTTTATCACGAATACGCGACGGGCTTTGAAGTTGGGCCATATCGATCACGACGGCATGAATCTCGCCAATCGGACCAGATGATTTGAGCAACCGGGTGGGAGCAATATTTAACTCGGCTGCTAATGTCGTATCATTGGTTGGAATGACCGAAATTGCGCTTTGTCGATTAAAAACTAGTTTGTCCAGAGTCAGCATGTCGCCGGCGACAGAGATCGCTGTAGAGGAATTTAGTTTTCCGTCATCGAAGAGTTCTTGCCGTTCTAAGCCAGTAGCAAAGAATGTACTCTCATCCGTGGTGACTTCATGCAGAGCGACAGTAGGATCCAAAACGGCTTCGATAACAGAAGCTGGGAGATGTTTGTGAGCCTCTGCTACGCGTCGGTAATCATCTTTCACCTCTGACGTTAGAAGTGATGTATCCGATTCGGGCCCACTAATACTTGTTTCCGGACTGACGATCAGTTTGGAACAAGACAATACGGGGAGAATTACGTGGTCTGCATACTTTCCGTCGAGAATCGCAACAGTACGGCATCTTCGTGTAAGAGATGGTGAAGACAGATAGCTTTCCAGTGTGTTACAGGCACCAAAATCACTGCGTATGCGATTGTTCTCTGTGAGGGGAAGGAACCTTATAAGGAGCCAAGGCCGTTGGTTTTCAACCGTCGCCTTGCCGGCATTTTCGATAGCTGTGTCGAGTGCTCTCGTAATCGCACCGATGTTGTTGTTTTGAATCGGTAACTGGACTTCGATTAACACGGCGGTTTGTTGTTGATCCTGCTCCTGAGCAAGCAGGGGATTGTCTTCCACCACTAAAAGAACACTCAGAATGATGAAGATCGATCTGAGGGGGATATGGAGCCGCGGGATACCCTGAAGGTTTAACACTTTACTGAATCTATGCTCGAGAAATGAATGTAATACCCGAATAGGAATCGTAAACCCTACGCTTGTACTATTATATCAATAGTTAATCTTTACTTACCACCAAATTGCCGGATCAAAGGTTTAGCGTGGTTGTTGTGATGGATTGTTAGCCTGCCGGGCTGCCGGAGAACTAGGCGCCGCATTGACCACTTTTTTCCAACCGGACGGCAATTCAGGCTCGTAGAAATTTCGGTAAAAAGGATTTAGTTTCTCCAGCGTAGTGGCAAAGTTAATTTCACGCTGTTTGAAGTTAAATACCGTTCGTGAATGATTCTTGCCTTTTTCATAGCTGCGATCAAAAATCACCATTCCTTTGGGAAGAAAATCCTTATTGTCGATGATGATGTGAACTTTCTGATAGTTGCTGGCATCGTGAATGGTCTTAGGATACGCCTCGAGCCAAATCTCACCTTTCATATTCTGCGGTGTGATTGCCCGCATCCAAAATCGATTCGTAATATCCTGAGCATTACATCCAAACAGGAAAGGTAACGGTCCGTTGATGATGTTCTGGCCCTGTAGTTCTTTAGGTAATACTTGTTGGATGAGTCGCTCGTTGAGATAGTCATACTCAAAGATACTCTTTCCATCACAGACCCAGTTTTCTCCATGTGCACCAGGGATTTCCTTATAAGTCGCTTTAGTTTGAGCGGTTGCTGGCTGGTAAGTAAGAACTTTTTCGACCTTGAACAACCCTTTGTCTGGATCGGCAAATCGTACTTTGCCAGTGCTGAATGTTTTGAAGGTGTTTCGCGGTCCATAAACGGTGTCGAATTGCCATCGTTCGAAGTCGCTGCGATAGTGGTCAATTTTTTCGGTATGATTTTGCCAGTAAAGGAGAACACGTTGGATGTATTCCTCGTGCTTTTCGGAGAGTGGCAGGAAGGAAGGCGGTTGGACTCCCTGGGGAGCTTGCTGGCGAACACCGTGAGGAGAGCTTATCCGAGTTTGATTACCTGTTGGTGTCGTGGTGGGTTGTTGCTGAGCAAAAACACCTTGCACAAGTGCAAGGAAGACAATGATTGCTTGAGAATATTTCATTACCCTGGAATCCATTCCCGGTCATGTTGACTTATGTGAATTGTGCTGGATTCTAGCAGGAATGATGATTTTAGGGCTATATGGATCCCGATATTGCTCGGGAATGTTCGTACCTGCCTGCTGATCCTGGATCGATTCGACCTTAGGCGGAATCAGAATGGTCCTGGAGGATCTTATCGAGCAATGGTTTACCCTGAAGGTTGTCTTTGAGGATGTAGTCGGCAAGTTGGTGCCAATCGGACGACCCAACGACTCTCTTTTGACTGAACCATAGCGTTGGGCACCCGGCATTTTTTCCGGCCTCCAGATCAAAACGATAGTCACCAGCCATTACCGCTTCGTGTGGTTGAATTCCCCAGATTCTACAGATCTGGTGAAGAGCCCAGGGATCAGGTTTGATTGGTCCTTCTTCTCGTCCGATCACGGGTGAGAATGTCACGGGTAGCATCTTCAGCATTTCCAGTGCAAACTCGTGTAGATTCCGTGTGACGATCGCCATCTTTAAACCCAGGGAGTCGGCATATTCGACGAATTCAGAAATACCTGGAAATACAGTCGCTTTCTCCACGCCGATCTGTTCGTGTTGGCGTAGCACCTGATTACATTGTTGACGGCGCGTTCCTGTATAAGATTCAATCGTTTCAAGAATTGGGGCGTTTTTAGGTAAGTTCAGATCAAGCCTCATCTGATCGAAATCCAGTTGGGAGTCGATCAACGTGCCGTCCATGTCAAAGATGATTCCTTTAATGGTCATTCAAAATCCCTAAGTGACCCCTTCGGAATTTTCAGGAATAGTTAGTCCCATATCCTTCATTAGGAATTGAATGTCGTCCCAGACATCACGTTTGCGACGAGGGTCACGTAGGAGATAGGCAGGATGGAAGGTGCAGAGCACTTTGATCCCGTTCTTATCAAAGAACTGTCCTCGCATCTGTCCGATAGGAGTTTTACATTCGAGGAACGAGTGGCTGGCGATAGCTCCCAGACAGACGATATATTCTGGCTGAATGATCTCCAGTTGTCGTTGAAGGAAGCCAGCACAATTCTGTTGTTCATCCGGCGTTGGATTCCTATTCCCTGGTGGACGACATTTGATTGTGTTGAGAATGTATATTTCATCACGAGTTAGGCCCATCGCCTCAATGATTTTATTAAGTAGCTTTCCAGCTCGTCCCACAAACGGTTCACCCTGTTTGTCCTCTTCCGCTCCAGGAGCTTCACCATAGAAGACTAAACGGGCGTTAGGATTGCCGACACCAAAGACGGTATTGGTGCGAGTGCTCGCTAGTTCAGCACAGGCAGTACAATCCGCCACCTCCTGACAAACAATGTCTAACTCACTTTGTTTCTTCGACGGCATGACGGCAGTTTCCCGGGAGATGTTTATGGTGAGGCTCGGTGTTGGTGGCGAAGTAGGTGGTGTTGGCTCGACCGCGATTTCCACAGCATGGTCTTCCTCCTCCGCCCTTTGATCGTCAGTCGGAATCTCATTCGTTGACTGGGATTCCTTGAGCAAACTATTTTGTTGCACGTTATCGATTTGAGTTTGGAGGGAGCTTAGGTCGGGTTGAGATGCGTTGGGAGTACGTATAGAAGTAATTCCGGAACGTTGTAAACTCTGTAATCGCTGACGAACAGCCTTCGCAATGCGTGCGGCGTCAAAAGGTCCGGTTGTTGGCGATTCGTCGGTAGACATACGATAAGTGGGGAATCTATTCAAAAGCGGCTAAAGGAATGTTGAATTATAACGATTTCACTGAAAATACCATCCGCCTCACGGTTCGTAGGCTTAATTATAGGCCAATGGAAACGGGGATTATCGACGTTTTGCAAACGTCGAGATATCATTATAGCACTATGGCTTTACCTCAAGTTGTTATCATCGGTCGCCCTAACGTGGGCAAATCCAGCATTTTCAATTGGCTCGCCGGGCGGCGTTTAGCCATCGTAGATGATGTTGCGGGAGTTACACGCGATCGGATGACGCAACTTTTACGACACGATGAGCGTTTTTTCGAGTTAGTCGATACAGGTGGTATTGGGATTAACGACGTTGATGATCTGAGTGAAGAGATTGAAGAGCAGATTCGATTGGCGATGGATTCTGCCGACGTCATTCTTTTTGTCGTGGATACTCGAGACGGCCTGCTACCTCTCGATCAGGAGGTTGCTCAGCGTCTTCGGTACATTGACAAACCCACGATTTGTGTCGCCAATAAGGCAGATGAATCCGCAATGGATGCCGATGCCGATGAATTCTACCGTCTTGGCCGAGGTAAGTTAATTCGCGTAAGTGCGCTGCAAAATCGCAACAAAGAATTGTTGCTCGATATGATTGCTGAGCGTGTGCCACATCTCAGTGATGAAGATCTGATGGATGAAGATATCGAGCCGGGTGAAATGAAAATCGCATTGGTTGGTCGCCGGAATGTTGGTAAGAGCACATTCATTAACAGCTTGACCGAAGCCGAACGTATGATCGTCAGTGAAGTTGCTGGTACCACTCGGGATAGTGTTGATGTACGCTTCGAATTGGATGGTAAGTCGTTCGTGGCGATTGATACGCCTGGTTTGCGTAAGCGGAAGAGTGTCCGGACCGACGTTGAGTTTTATAGTACCCACCGTGCGCAACGAAGTATTCGTCGAGCGGACATTGTGTTAATGTTCTTTGATGCGGCACAACGTGTAAGTCAGGTGGATAAGCAACTGGTGAAATACGTCGAAGATAACTTCAGGCCTTGTATCTTCGTAGTGAACAAATGGGACCTCATGGTTGAGCATATGCCGACCGAGCGTTGGGCGAATTACCTTCGCGATACATTTCAAACCATGTCCCATGTTCCCATAGCTTTCATTACCGGTCAGACCGGAAAAAACATGAAGGCGTTATTAAATCACGCTCAGATGCTCTATAAGCAAACTCAAATGCGAGTTGGAACGGGCGAATTGAATCGATTGGTTCGTGATGCGATACGACATCACGCACCACCCATTTACAAAAACCGACGCCCCAAGGTTTATTACTGCAGTCAGGTCAGTACACAACCTCCAACAATTGTCATGAAAGTCAATAATCCAAAAGCATTTGCACCGGACTATCGCAGGTATCTGCTGGGAGCCTTACGGGATCAGCTTGATTTTGGCGAGGTGCCGATCAAACTTTATGTGCAGAAGCGGGAAAGTATGGACGAGCGTAACGAGATTGGAGTCATCGGTTAGTCGATACCAGACGAACGAGGTACCTCGTCGATTCTCAGGGATGTAACCCATGGATAGTGACCTTACTGAATCAGCCTTCACCGCTGACCAAAATTCTTTGGCCGTCGTGGTCAAATTGTTGCGTCCCCACCAATGGGTAAAAAATTTACTCGTGTTTCTAGCTCCAATTCTTGGGCAAAAGATAGGCGATAGTGAGATTGCCCTAACTGGCGTATGGGCATTTCTTAGTCTCAGTTTTGTGGCCTCGGCGGTTTATGTGCTCAATGATCGTATGGACTTACAGGCGGATCGCTTGCATCCAACCAAGTGTCGTCGGCCGTTTGCTAGCGGGGCAGTGTCGCCTGGTCTGGCCCCCGTTATTATGATGGCGATGCTGGCCGCCGGATTCGGGATAGCTTATTTTTTGGTAGGTGACCTGTCGTATTGTTATGCTTTGGCAAGTTATTTTGCAGTGACGACACTTTATACGTTTTGGTTCAAGCGGATTGTGATGGTCGATGCGCTCATTCTGGGCGGGCTTTTTACTTTGAGAATTGTGATGGGATCGGTGGCGACAGGAGTAGTCTCCAGTGTTTGGCTGCTGGCATTCTCAATGTTTATTTTTACAAGCATTGCATTCGGTAAGCGATTCAGTGAATTGTTTAAGTATCAGGATGTACCAGCGGATGATCAACGACTTGCTGGTCTTCGTCGTCGAGGTTATGAGCCAAGTGATATCCTCTTAGTGGAGATGATTGGGATTTGTACCGGCGTGATGGCTGTATTGGTAATGGCGTTATACATGAATGCTGAAGCCGCTGCTCAGCTATATGCCTACCCGCAGGCTTTGTGGGGTGTTGTTCTCGCCGTGTTGTACTGGGTCTGTAACTTCTGGATGATGGCTCATCGAGGTAAGGTGGCGGAAGACGCTGTAAAGTATATTGTTCTTGATCTATCTAGTTGGATTAGTGCCACAATAGTGGTGGTATGTATGTTAATTGCAATTTGGCCATTCTCTGGATAAAGGTGGGGTCTTGTGAACGAATTGGCTGCAACGAACACCGCTCAGAACTCTCTAAATTCGACTCGGCTTTCAGGATGGGGCAATTATCCCAAGCTGGACTGTCGAGTTTACTTCCAGCGACGCATTGAAGATCTGCAGGAACTATTGGGCACAGCTTCTTCGAGTCTGATTGCGCGTGGACTTGGACGGAGCTATGGAGATTCAGCCGTCAACAGTGACGGGGTGTTGTTGCAGAGAACTCGTGACAGATTCCTGTCGTTTGATGTTAATTCAGGTTGTATTACTTGTGAGGCAGGAGTTTCTCTCGAAGAAATCATTCAAGTGGCCTTACCGAAAGGCTGGTTTTTACCCACGACTCCGGGGACTAAATTTGTAACGGTGGGTGGTGCAATTGCGGCCGACGTTCATGGAAAGAATCATCATCGTGATGGAACATGGGGACAATACGTTCGGCGATTTAGTTTGATGGTAGCCGAAGGTGCTATTTTAGAATGTTCGCCTGAGGATAATGCTGAGGTGTTTTGGGCGACTGTAGGGGGAATGGGCCTTACCGGAATTATTCTTGAGGCGACGCTCCAGTTGACGCGAGTTCCTTCAGCCTATGTGGATGTGCACCAGCGACGTGCTGGAAATCTAGGCGAGCTGTTTGATCTTTTTTTGGAAACTGACGAACAATATAAATATAGCGTGGCCTGGATCGATTGCCTTAGTCAGGGAAGTAAATTAGGTAGATCAGTTTTACTGTTAGGCAATGATGCATCAGCCGAATTGGTGCAGAATTCAGGAATACGGCAGCCGTTCGTCCTTCCCGGGAAGCGAAGTAAGTCGATTCCACTCCAACTACCAGGTCTCGCAATGAATAAACTTGCTATCAAAGCTTTTAATAGCTTGTATTATCGTCGTCACGGTGACAAGCAACTGCTGGTCGATTTCGATTCCTATTTTTATCCTCTTGATTCTGTACACCACTGGAATCGAATCTATGGTAAACGTGGATTTGTTCAGTATCAGGCTTTGTTTCCACGAAAATGGTCTCAAGAAGCGATGACTCGTTTACTGGAGATCATTTCTAAATCCGGCCAAGCATCGTTTCTAGCAGTTTTGAAAAGTAGCGGAGCGGCTAATCAGGGGCTTTTGTCCTACTTGT
>Ga0315321_10004453_pt1 | contig 10788 bp, 7 predicted proteins | sample M180m21515metaG_FD_203464 | JGI IMG/M metagenome (GOLD analysis project Ga0315321, IMG submission 203464) | Ammonia-oxidizing marine archaeal communities from Monterey Bay, California, United States - M1 80m 21515 | ecosystem: Environmental > Aquatic > Marine > Intertidal zone | place: USA... | reverse complement strand
TAGGCGCTGATTCACCCAGCAGGCGTGGCCATCTTGGCGCGTCAGATAGATGGGCTTATCGGTCAAACCTTCAAGGTCGGCCGCGCAAGGCAAACGTTGATCCCTAAAGCGTGTGTGATTCCAACTTCGGCCACGCACAGCATGAGCATCCGGGTTCTGGACCAACCATTCACTGATGCGCTCTCGCACCTGGGCGATCGAATCACACCCCATCAAATCGACCTGGTCGATCACCCAGCCCATTCCCATCAAGTGCAAGTGGCTATCGCAAAGACCAGGCACAGCCAGCGCGCCGGGGAGCTGTTTGATGGCGCCATCCGGCACAAAAATACGACCGTGATCACAGCCAAGCCGATCCAAAACATTGCCATGGGCGTCGATAAACTGAGGACCAACTAATGTGCTCATGAGGTCAGTTTGTCGGCTGCAGCCACCCTCGGCAAGGTGGCGCGTTATGATCGATAGAGCTTGAAGGATTTTGGCCAAACTCGTAGTGGCTCCGCCACTAGCAATCGGAGAACATCATGGGCCTCAAATCGGATTGGTCGGAGACCGGCTTTGAAACTCGAGCCATTCATGGCGGTCAAGAACCGGACCCAAGCACCGGCGCCATTATGACCCCAATTTTTCAGACCTCCACCTACGTGCAATCGAGTCCGGGTGTGTTCCAAGGCTATGAGTACAGTCGAACCTCAAACCCGACCCGAGTGGCGCTTGAGGGTAATCTAGCCAGCATTGAAGGCGGCCGGTTTGCGCGAGCGTTCGCTTCGGGTTCTGCGGCAACCTCAGCGATCCTAGCCTGCCTAAACCCCGGCGATCACGTAGTCTGCGGCGACGACGTCTATGGTGGCTCGTTTCGTTTGATGGACAAGGTCTATCAGCGTCTCGGCCTGGAATTTACCTACGTCGACCAAACCGATCTTAACGCCGTGCGCGCAGCGATCCGATCAAACACGAAGCTGTGCTGGATTGAGACACCGACCAACCCCACCCTCAAGGTGGTTGATATTGAGGCGATTTGCGAAATCTGTAACGCCGCTGATGTAGCCTCGGTGGTCGATAATACCTTCGCCACGCCGTACCTGCAGAGCCCACTGGGCATGGGCGCTACGATGGTCGCTCACAGCACCACGAAGTACCTGGGCGGACACAGTGATGTGGTTGGTGGTGCGGTGATCACCAATGATGAGGAGTGGATGGATGCGATCCAGTTTATCCTGAACTCCATGGGCGGAAACCCGGGTCCTCAAGACTGCTTCTTGACCATGCGGGGGATCAAAACCTTGCACGTGCGGATGGATCGCCACTGCGACAACGCGGAGCAATGCGCCGAGTTTCTAGCGAGCCACCCGATGGTCTCCAAAACCATCTATCCAGGTCTCTCGAATCACCCGCAGCACGCCATCGCCACCAAGCAAATGTATCGCTACGGCGGCATGATCAGCTTCCATGTTAAGGGTGGGCTCGACGGAGCTCGTCGGTTTCTCGAGTCCGTGGAGGTGTTCAGTCTAGCAGAGAGCTTAGGCGGCGTTGAATCGTTGATCGAACACCCAGCGATCATGACCCACGCCTCGGTCCCCCCCGAGGCGCGTCAAGCCCTCGGAATTCATGATGACTTTATACGCTTGAGCGTCGGCATTGAATCGATCGACGATCTCATCGGTGACCTCGCTCAAGCGCTTGACCGGGCGAAAGGATAAGCCATGTTTGATGCCGTCCGGCAGGGCTTTAAAAACGCCCGCTTGTCTTTATCGAGCAAACGCTCACTGACCGAAGCGGATCTCGACGAAGCCATCCGTGATATTCGCCTGAGCTTGCTCGAAGCCGACGTCGAATTTGGCGTCGTTAAGACCTTTTTGGCAGCCGTCAAAGAGAAGGCTCTAGGCGAGATTGTCCAGCTCGAAGCCGGTCAAGATAACAAGCGCAAACGCGTCCGCCCTGGGGACCACTTTACCTACATCTGCCTCAAAGAACTCGAAGCGCTGATGGGCCCCCAAGATACGGATCTTGTCGGGAGTAAGTCCATCTCAGTGATGATGGTCGGCCTACAAGGCTCAGGTAAAACCACGACCGCCGGCAAGATCGCTCGAAAGCTCAAAAAAGACGGCAGAAAGCCGCTTTTGGTCGCTGCTGATATCTATCGCCCAGCTGCGGTCGAACAGCTCAAGACGCTCGGTCGCCAGCTCGGTGTCCCCGTCTTTCATGAGCCGGGCGCTGACGCCGTCACTCAATGCGTCCAAGGTCAAAAGGAAGCCCACAAAAAGGGCTGCAATGCGATCATCTACGATACGGCGGGTCGGTTAGCGATCGACGCCGAGTTGATGGACGAGCTCGAAGCCATCAAAGCGCAGGTCGATCCCGGAAACATTCTGCTCGTGGTCGACTCCATGATCGGTCAAGACGCGGTTCGGACCGCTGCCGAGTTCAATCGACGTTTGGAGATCTCAGGCTTCTGCCTGACCAAGCTCGACGGCGACGCTCGTGGTGGTGCGGCGATTTCGATCAAGGCGGTCACCGGTAAGCCCATCAAATTCCTCGGCATGGGTGAGACCACCGATAAGCTTGAGGTGTTTCGCCCTGAGGGGTTAGCCCAGCGCATCCTGGGAATGGGCGACATCACCAGTTTGATGGAGGACTTTGAGGACCTCGTCGATGAAGACGAGGCTGAGGCGGATGCGGCGAAGCTGCTCAGCGGTCAGTTCACCTTGGACGACTTCGTCAAACAGATCGATCTGATCGGTAAGATGGGCAACCTTAAAGGGGTCATGGATCGCATGCCCGGGATGGGCGAGCTCGCCGACTCAGGACAGCTCGATGAAAAGATTCTGAGCCGGTTCAAGGCGATGATTCAATCGATGACGCCCGGCGAGCGCAATGAACCCTCTTTGATCAACGCCAGCCGCCGGCGACGCATTGCACGCGGCTCAGGGCATCAACCCGAAGCGGTCGCCGATCTGATCAAGCGCTTTAACGGCATGAAACAGATGATGAGCGTTTTGGGCACCAACCCAGGGCTCTTAGGGAACCTCCCGGGCTTCAAGCAATTTGCTGCGATGCAAAAGATGAAGGGCATGGACCCATCCCAAATGTTTGGCGACATGCTCGGCGTACAGGGCGGCGGTGCAGGGCCGCAGCAGATGCAGCTGCCTAGGGGTATGCCCCGAGGCTATACGCCGCCAGGCTACTCGGGCGGTAATGCGCCACAAGCGCGCAGCAATAAAGAGCGAGCGAAAGCCAAGGCAAAGCGTAAAGCAGCTAAGAAGTCCCGACGTAAGAAACGCTAAGGGCTAGCCGCGAAACAATCGAATCAAGACCGGTTCCCCCTGGCTGTCGAGAACAACAGACACCAAGCCTAGTGAGTCATCGCAAAGGGATGAATCGCTCGGGCTCGACGCAAGGATCTGCGCCTCTCCGGGTCTGACGTTGCTGTGAACATGCGCCGAGGCGCTGTTGGCAAAGATGGTGGCCAGATCCCCTACCAAGTCCTCAGTTTCTTGAGGCATCACCTCGTCAGGTGGGACCATAAAAACCTTAGCCGCCAGCTCAAACGCGTAGGGTTTTGACAAGGTGAGCGCCACTCCACCGCCCGCCTCGAAACGGGCGACCCCGGTCATGACATCACCATTTAATACCGTACTCGCAGCATCGGGTAAGGCTGTAATACCCAGGAACTCACTCCACACTTGGCAGGCTAGTTTGAGTAGCTCGTTGGTACTGAGCACGTCAGTTCCTCACGCTCGCATAAGATTTACGGACCAGCGCCATCATGAGTCAAAGACGAGTCTCAGGTCGACCCCTTGCCGACCCGCTGTGCAAGCGGCATGGTCCGGCCGTGATCAAGGGGATGCCATGTCCAAAGCCATTACAGCCCGTTTAGCCTCTGAACTCCGCGAAATTCGAGAGGCTGGTCTTTTCAAAGAAGAGCGCATCATTTTGGGACCGCAAGGTTCACAAATCGCGGTCGGAACCGATGAGGTACTCAACTTTTGTGCCAACAACTACCTTGGGCTCTCCAACGAGGAGACGCTCGTCGGTGCAGCCAAACAAGGCTTAGACGACTTTGGCTTTGGTATGAGCTCTGTTCGCTTCATCTGCGGAACGCAAAGCGCTCATAAGTCACTCGAATCCAAACTCAGTGAGTTCCTCGGTTTCGAAGATACGATTCTTTACACCAGCTGCTTTGACGCCAACGGTGGGCTCTTTGAGACCTTACTCAATAAAGACGATGTGATCATCTCGGACGCGCTCAATCATGCGAGCATCATCGACGGTGTTCGCTTATGTAAAGCTCAACGCGAACGCTATCCGAACGCCGATATGGAGGCGCTGGAAGCCGCGCTGATCAAGCACCAAGACAAACGGACTCGCCTGATCACCACCGACGGAATCTTCTCGATGGACGGAATCTGCGCGCCGCTTGAAGCCATCTGTGATCTCGCCGACCGCTACGATGCGATCGTTCACGTTGACGACAGTCATGCCACCGGATTTTTTGGTGCAAAGGGTCGGGGCAGCATCGATCACTGCGGCGTCATGGGGCGAGTCGACATCGTGACCAGTACGCTCGGCAAAGCGCTTGGTGGCGCAAGCGGTGGGTTCACCTGCGGCAGCCATGAAGTCGTGGCGATGTTGCGGCAGCGTAGTCGCCCTTATCTCTTCTCAAACACCGTGGCCCCAACCATTGTTGCGGCCTCGATCGCGGCCATTGACCTCCTCAGCGCCAGCACCGAGCGGCGTGATCACCTCGAACAGGTGACCCAGCGGTTCCGCGAGGGGATGGAGGCGGTTGGCTTTGATCTCGTCCCCGGCGTGCACCCGATCGTTCCGGTGATGCTCGGCGACGCAGCCTTAGCAAGCCGGATGGCTGACGACCTCCTGATCGAGGGCATCTACGTGATCGGATTTAGCTTCCCGGTGGTGCCGCGCGGTGAAGCGCGGATCCGAGTTCAGCTCTCGGCAGCACATAGCAATGACGAGGTCGATCGAGCCGTCGCAGCGTTTACTAAGGTCGGCCGCGCTCATGGGGTAATCAGCTAGGCGGATGCGCCTGATTTATGGCGGGGTAAGACGCAACCGATAAGCGCCCGTACGCCCTGCTCCAAAGAGCCGCACCTCAACCGCGTAGCGAGTGCCCCCGACCAACCGAGCGGTCATTCGGCAATTGCGATCGTCGCCTGCGTCATCGTTGCTCGCAATCTGAGCGCCATCGTCCGAGAGCAGCTGACAGACGGTGTCGACATCGCTCGAGGTTTCGATGGTCCAGTCGCCATCACGACTGGCAAAGAACTGAAAGTAATCTCGGTCACCATCGAGCTCGATCGCCCCCGGTGTCGAGCCATGGTCACCGATCAGCGTCGCCGCGCTGACGCCGTTGCCATGATCATCACTCGGTGAGCCCTCAGGTGCGGACAAAAAGAACCAGTACGAGCCTGTGCCCTCCGCATCGCTGTGGCTGATTGCGAAGAAATACGTGGTCCCTGCATCGAGCCGACGCTCAATTTCACAATTCCATAAAATCCCGGAGTTGTCGTCGCTGTCGAGCTCGGCGCCGCGAAGGCTCAGCAAGCGGCACATCGTGTCCGAGATGCCCACCGTACGCAGTTGATAAACCCCCGTAAACTGGGCTGTAAAACCAAACACATCCACGTCGCCAGCGGAACCGATCGAACCTGAAGTTGAGGTCTCAGAACCCAGCACAGAGGAGGTCTCGATCGTGTTCCCATGATCATCAGGCGTGGGCGGCGGAACCACAACTAGCTCATAGTTGCCGGTGCGCGTCCCAAAGCTCTCGACCTTGACGAAGTAGTCGCGATTCGCCTGCAGACTTCGCTCAATTCGGCAGTTCAGCGCGTCGCCGCTGTCGTCATCATTAGTGACCTCTTCACCGGCTAAATACAGCGCACAGGTCGTGTCTAACTCGCCGCGCGTGCTGATCACCCATTGGCCTGCGCTTTGCGTCCGAAAACGGAACCAGTCGACGTCATTGGATTCATGGATCTCGCCGGGCGTAAAGCGGCCGGTTCGGATCCCCGTCGCTCCTGCGCGCTCATCTGCATGATCATCGACGGGCGCAGTGGTCACGGTGACCTCAACCGATCGGCTGGTGAGGCCAGAGGCTTGATCGGTCGCCTCGATCCGAAACGCACCCGCTCGAGTCGACCGAGCGGTCTGCCAGACCGCGGTCACCGAACCATCCTCACCTGCAACCGCCTCAAGCTCAATCGGCTGCAACCCGCCGCTGCTGACTACAAAGCGAGCGCTCCCCATCGCGGTAAAGCCAGTTCCAGTCAGGTTAACAGGCTCTCCTGCGGCGACACGTAATGGATCTGCGCTGAACTCGGGCTCCACCGACGGAGCCGAAATAGCCTCAATAAACAGCATGTAGTCGCCGGTCCCCGAGGCGCTAAAATGCTCGACCTGAACATAATAGTCAGCGCCTGAGACCAACGCTTGCTCCATTCGGCAGTTGAGCGCGTCGCCGCTGTCGTCATCGTCAGCGACAGGCTCACCATCTGCATCGTAGAGCCCACATTTGGTGTCGGTCTCACCGCGCGTCTCCACCCTGTGAAGATCAGCGACGCCAGCCGTAAAAACAAACCAGTCACTGTCCGAATCACCATCGAGCAGACCGGCGATACCCTGCCCCGGGCTTAATCGGCTCCCGCCCACCCTCGAGTCCGAATGATCATCGGCAGGCCGAGGTTCACCCGTGTCAGCAGGACCTGTGTCCGGCTTGGTGTCGCCGGCATCGGTGACCGCTCCGGCATCAGCTCCCGGCGCTACGCCGCCAGCGCCCGCATCAAAACCGCCCGGAATCCGGTTGCCGTCGAGCGGCTCCATCTGACCGCAAGCGGTCATCATCAACACCAAAGCGCCTGAAGCTAGCAGCCGATCCATGTGTCATCTCCAGAGAAGAGCATACCGCCGCTGAGGCATGGGTGCCAGTTCAATGCGCTTGGCCCCAATGTGCGCCATGTCCAACGTCAACAACCAGCGGCACGCGCAACTGAACCGCGCCCTCCATGGCTTCGCGCACCGCAGTCAGCGTGGCGCCGAGCTCAGCCTCGGGTGCTTCGAGCACCAGCTCATCATGAACGGTGAGCAACAAACGCACGTTCGGATGGTCTCGGTCCAAACGATCTTGCAGCGACACCATCGCCATCTTCAGGATATCCGCTGCGCTGCCTTGAACCGGTGTGTTGATCGCAATGCGCTCGCCTTGCGCCACGTCGCGCTGCGAGCTCGAGCGCATCTCGGGGATGGGTCGACGACGCCCGTACAGCGTCACCGCGCACCCCTCGGCGTGCGCTTGTTTGATGCAATTCTCATGGAATCGACGCACGCCAGCATAGCGCTCATGAAACGTCTGCAGATACTCTTGGGCTTGGGGGCGCGGGATGCCCAACTCGGAGGCGAGCCTAAAGGCGCCCATCCCATACACAATCCCAAAATTGATCGCTTTCGCATCTCGGCGTTGCTCAGGGCTGACCAAGAGCGGCGGCACCCCAAAGAGCTCGGAGGCCGTGCGACGGTGAATATCCTCGCCCTGGCTAAAGGCGTCGATGAGGATCTTATCTCCGCTCATGTGCGCAAGCACCCGCAGCTCAACCTGACTGTAATCAGCGCTGATTAAGACGTGACCGGGCTGTGCGCTAAACGCTTGGCGAACACGTCGCCCCTCGGCCGTCCGAATCGGAATGTTCTGAAGGTTGGGATCGGCCGACGCCAACCGCCCGGTCGCCGTGCGGGTTTGGAGATAACGTGTGTGCAATCGACCATCCGGCCCGATCGCTTTGGGCAGGACCTCAGCATACGTGCTGCGCAGCTTGGCATCATGGCGCCACTCCAGCAGCACCTTCGGCAGCTCATGACCTTGATCAGCGAGCTTCTCCAGCACCGACGCATCGGTAGAAGGCCCGGACTTCGTCTTCTTGAGCACCGGCAATTCAAGCTTGGTGAACAAGATCTCTCCGACCTGCTTTGGAGAGCCAAGATTAAAAGCTTCGCCAGCCAGCTCATGAGCCTTCGCCTGGGCACGCTCGAGGCGCTCTGCAAGCTCAGCGCTCAGCTCGGTTAGCACATCAAGATTAAGGCCGATGCCGACGTCTTCCATACGGCTTAAGACTCGACTGAGCGGCAATTCGACCTGCTCGTAGAGTCGAGCGAAGCCGCCTGCGCGGAGTTCGGGCTCCATCTGTAAGGCAAGACGCAGCGTCGCATCAGCGTCTTCGGCGGCATAAGCGCAGGCTTTGTCCAGATCAACGTAGCCGAAATGAGGCACATCGGCGGCGACTGAATTATATGGCAGCATATCGTGCCCAAGTCGCTGCCTGGCTAAATCATCCAACTTCAGATTTCGAGCGATCGGGTCGATGAGGTAGCCGGCGATCATCGGGTCGCCATCAGGCGCTTTCGCTTGCAGCCCTGCGGCGCTCATCATGCGCGCATCAAACTTCCAGTTCTGGGCGTACTGTTTCAGTCGCTCGTCCGTCAGCAGTCGCCCCACTAAGCTACGAACCATCCGCCATTGCAGTTGATCGGGACGGCGCTCGCCGTGTTCATCGACATGATCAAAGGGTACGTAGACGGCTTCGCCAGGTCCCCAGGCTAGACTCAATCCGACCATATGATCTGTCGCTGGATTCAACCCTGTGGTTTCCGTATCCCAGGCAAAGGCTCCAGCCTGACGAATCGAATCACAGACCGACAGTAACTCTTTAGCATCTCGAATCAATCGATAGCCCGAACGATCCAGACCCCCTTCAGCGATCGCCTCTGCAGCGCGACTCTCACGCGCTGTGTTCAACAAGCGATGACGCTGTAAGCGACGAAAACCCAGCTTATCAAAGAAGGGTGAGACGCGAGCAGGGTCCAAGCCAGCCCAGTGAAACTTATCGTTATCATACTCGAGCGGTCCGTCGTCTCGAAGGGTCACGAGCTCTAAGGACACTCGCGCCATATCAGCATGCTCTTGAAGCCGCTCACGCCGCTTGGTTTGCTTGATGAGTGGCTTGCCCTTGTCGTCCAGCTCGTTCGCTGCGGCGAGGATACCTTCGAGCGTTCCGTACTCCTCGAGCAACAACGCAGCGGTCTTGACGCCGATCCCATGAACTCCCGGTACATTGTCCGAGCTGTCGCCCGCCAAGGCTTGGATCTCAACCACCTGATCGGGGCGACAACCAAACTTCTCACGGACGTACTCATCGTCGATCCAGCGCTGCTTCATCGGGTCGAGCATACGAACGCCGGGCCGGATCAACTGCATCAAATCTTTATCTGCGCTGATCACCACCACCTCTTGCCCGTTCTCAAGAGCTTTAGTGGCGGCGGTGGCGATCAAATCATCCGCTTCCCAGCCGGCGGCTTCCACGCGGTGCAAGCCGAAGGCATCAGTAGCCTCTCGAATCAAGGCGAACTGGGGAACCAGATCTTCAGGGGCTGGAGGCCGGTTCGCCTTGTAGTCAGGGTAGATGTCGTGCCGAAACCCAGGTCCCTTGGTGTCAAAGGCGACGACGATCTGCTCGGGCTTAAAGTCCGCGAGCAAGGACAGGATCATGCTCGAGTAACCAAAGACCGCATTGACTGGCGTGCCGTCAGCCGAGGTCATCGATCGAATCGCGAAATAGCCCCGGAAAATATAGCCAGAACCATCAACAAGAATAAGCGTGGGCTTGTCCAAAGGAAGCCTCCCGTAGGCACGGCTTAGCAGAACTTTCGGCTGCTGGAAGGCCCACCTTTCGCTGGCCGACAAGCTTAGGGTGTAATTGGGCTGGGCTGCTTGAGTAATTCTGGGATGGCCGAGGGGCTCAGTTTGGGCAGCGCCCTTGGCGTCCCAAGAATGTTCGGTTTGGCGTCAAAGCCTCTCGCCATCAGGATCATCCGCCCCGCTAATTTCCCCTCAAAGCGAACGACGTTCATCGGCATCAAGGTCTGATCGATGCATGCAACACCCTGGACGCTCTGAACCTCCTGACAACGAAAAGTGCCCGCTGGGACTTTGATACGCTTCCATTTTTTTGCCCGCGCCTTGGGTATTTTGCTGACATCCATCGTTCCCGTCTCGGGTAACGACAGCTTCAAGTCCGGCATCAATAAAACGGCGCCTTGATCACCAAGCTGCGCGATCTGCCGGGTGCGGCGTCCATCGACCAGAAGATCGTATCCAAAGCGCGCCAGCCGCCCACCTTTTAGAATTTCGATCTCAATCCGGCGGCGGCCCTCGGCGTCGCCACCGACCACGGCGTAACGAATCCGGCTGTCCGGCTGGTCGGGTAGCGACCACCGATAATCAACCCATGCACCAACAGCCGGCGCTCGCGGCGGCTCGGCTGCCTTCGGAGCAGCGAGCAACAGGGCCAGCGCACTCGCGGTGATCAGGAGACGCTGCCTTGCTTACTGGTGAAGTGGAAATCGCGCAGCAGCACCGAAGGGACGACCACAGAGCCGCCATCGCGCCAGCCACTCGAGACTGCGGTCAGCAGCTCGGTGAGCCCTTCGCAGCGGCTAAACGCCTCGAGAATCGATTCGGTAAAGCGCATCGTGGCAAAACCACCGACGGGTTTTCCGTCTTCGACGTACAAACATCCATCTCGTGTCAGGCCGGTCATCGTCGCCTTGGGCGGATCGAGCAAGCCGTTCACATAATGGAACCGGTTGACCCAGATCCCGCGCTTTAGACCCGAGACCATCTGATCGAGGCTTTGGTCGCCGCCGAGCATGTGCAGATGGTTGACCTGCTCACCGCCAGAGCCATCGGAGTGCCCAGTCGATGCGCAGCCCTTACGCGCT
>Ga0315321_10004449_pt1 | contig 10793 bp, 7 predicted proteins | sample M180m21515metaG_FD_203464 | JGI IMG/M metagenome (GOLD analysis project Ga0315321, IMG submission 203464) | Ammonia-oxidizing marine archaeal communities from Monterey Bay, California, United States - M1 80m 21515 | ecosystem: Environmental > Aquatic > Marine > Intertidal zone | place: USA... | reverse complement strand
GAACTCTAGAGGACCTCGCGGCCAAGGACCCAAGTGCGCTGAACGCGCGCGGTCACCTGCATCGGACTGCGATCGAGGAGCAGAACGTCTGCGTCCAGGCCCGCAGATAGGCGCCCAACGCGATCGTCAATATCGAGCAGCATGGCGGCGTCCGAAGTCAAAGCCCTCAATGCCCCAACTGGACTCATTCCTTCGACGACGGCGTAAGCAGCCAGCAGTAGAAGGTCACCCGCGCCCTCTTCCGCGGCGGAGTAGAAAGCGACTGGGATGCCGGCCTCTTGCAGCTCTGCGAAGCGGTTGACTGTCGCGATGCCTTCGGCCGAGCGCAGCGGCCAGTGCCCTGGCAGAACACCTGCGATGCGACCTGCAACTTGGTCCTTCACTTTATGAATCTCGGCCGCACCGAAGAGCACAGGCTTGATGCCGGCCGCTTCGAATGCCGAGACACAGGCCAAGATCTCGTCATCGCGGTTTGCGGTTACGATCACTGCGACGTCGCCGTCCATTGCGCGGGCAAGCGGATCAAGGTACGCATCGAACTTCGGCTGCTTCGGCAAACCCTTGGGCGCTTTTGGGCTAGCCCCCGGCTTGCGCACTTCGCTGCGCCCGGCGACTTGGTAGCCGCGGGACTCGCGAGTCGCCTCAAACTTGTACTCTGCGCCGTCGATGTTGATCGTGCCCTCGAGCTTCTCGTCATCGAGCTTTGCCAAGATAGACAGGCTGCCCGCAACACCCATTGCGCTGAGCTCGTCGTCATCGTGATCGTAGGTGCCCTCAAAACGAAGCAGATTAGAAGACAGCTCGTCGGAGCGCAGCGAGCCGTACAGCTCGGTCGTCTCCTCCGAGGGCCCGTCTGAGAACTGGAAGCGCGCGTTGCCCCAATCGGCAGATGCGGTCCAAACTCCGGTCAAGGGATCGAGATCCTTCTCCTTGCTCTTCTTCTTTTTCTTCTCGTCGCCCTCTTCATCGGAAGGAGCCTCCTCTTCATCGTCGTCGGCCTCTGCAACAACCGGAGCAGGAGGGGTCCAAGTCGACATCGCCTCGTGATATTCAGCCCAATCGGCGCGATACTTCACCGCGCGTTCGAGTTGGCTGATGATGCCTTTGCCGATGCTGTAACGATCCGTGCTACTCCAGGTCAGGCGCACAGCGGCGACGTCTTCAACGATCAAGTCGTCGTAGTCGGCCGCCGCGGGCTTATAGGCAGTCATGGAAGTGCCATTGCCGTTCAAGCTTGTCGGAGACAAGACGACCGTTGTGACGCCAGCTTGAGCGACGCGCTTTGCGCCTTCGCCATTGATATCAAGAATGCGGCTGAGCGGAACGCTGGAGGATGGTGAGCGGCGGGAGCCCTCTAAGCCAAGGTGGCCGAGCGCGTCAACAATGCCTGGCATCGCGGCCTTGCCGTGTACGATGACTGCACCTTTCGGGTGCGCGACGACTTCGCCAACTTCCATGATGCGGCCGCTGTCCATCAGGAGTTGGCCGGGGCGAAGCACCGTGCCGTCGCCGACAAAGAGCTCGTCCACTTCTAGAACAACCGCGCCGCTTTCGGGCGAGGTGTAGATCAGCTCGCCGTCAACCCACGTGGCTTTGATACTTGTCGAGGCCAACATCGGCGCACCATTCAGCACGACGAAGTCAGCATCCTTGCCAACACCCAAGCTGCCAATGCGATCGTCCGCGCCCAGCAGCTCGGCGGGCGTCAGCGTCACGGCGCGCAGTGCGTCGAGGTTCGAGAAGTTGCCCTGGGAAGCTAGAATGCCAAGTGCCCAGAGGCTGTTAATCGAATGGTTGCTACCAGGAGCAATCGCGATTGGAACGCCAGCCCCAAGCAGCTCAGCGGGTATCGAGAGACTCGGCCATTCGCTGTCCTGGGACTTCCCCCAGTTGGTCGCGGTGCCAAGGCGATGGGTCGGCTCGAAGATGACACCAACACCTGCACTCGCGAGCATGTCGGCGGCGGAGCCCGCCGCGCGGCCACCATCGATGACAAGCTCCAGCTTGTTGCGACCGGCGAAGCGCGCGATCGCGCGGATCTCTTCCTCGCTATTCGCAGTGAAGCGCCAAGCGGCTCCACCGGCGACTGCCTGCCCCAACTCGCTTGTCGCATGGGGGCCGAAGCCTTCTGTTTCAGCGCCCATCGCTCCTGCGAGAAGTCTTTCGAGGGCGAAGATTGCACCCTGCAGGGAGTGCGGTAGCTGCGGCTCCTCTTGGCCCATGCCAACGTCGACCGTTGCCGGAACGGGCGGCTCCCAAAATCCGGGGGTGTTGTACGCATCCGCTGCAACGGAGCCGTCTATTGCTGACGCGCCGTTCACCGTGCGATGCTCGCGACCCTCCCCACCAAGCTTCACCACCGCGCCGGTGCCCGTAACTAGACGGCCTGCGGCAGGATCGATGTAGGTCGAGGTCACACCCGACGCAAGCGCCGAAATGCGGTTCGCGAAGAAGTCAAAGTTGTCAAGGGCCGACAGGCCCGGAGCCGCGCTGCGGGGGTCGGGCATGCCGCGCGCCAATCCAGAGCTAGCCGATACCAGGCCAGGGATAATCGTGGCGTCGCTGCCGTAATCGACAAGCTGCATGCCCGGCGCGACGATGCCGCCGGCGGTCACGCTGACAACGCGACCGTCGCGGACGATCATTACGGCGTTTTCGACAATGCCAGCATCACCCAATGTATGGATCTTGCCCGCCTTGATCGCGATGGTGCCGTCACCGACAGTTGAGTTCGCCGGGGTGGCCGATGCGGACAGCGCACAGAGTGCGACAAGCCCGAACGACACAGAGGCGAGATGGAATGAACAGTTCTTCACGTTTGCTTCCTTGTGGTGTGGTTGGAACTAGTCCTTCGTGGTCGGCTCTTCGACGACATCTTCGGTCACTTCCTCTTCAGGCACCTCCCCATCGACTTCCACCTTGTCGCCGTCTTCGACTTCGCCGTCGACTTCAACTTCGCTGGGAGTCTCGGGTGCGTCCGACTTGATAGCCGTTGCGCCACGCGGCTCAACGCCGTACAGAAGGTGGCGGTTGCGCACGTCCTTCGAGCGGTCGTAGATCTTGACGCCGTCTACGATCGTGAACTCAACCCATGAGGTCATATCCAACGGGTCCCCGGAGAGGAGTAGCACGTTGCCTGCCTTGCCCACCTCCAAGCTACCCAGGGTGTCGCCCAAGCCAAGCAGGCTAGCCGGTGTCATTGTGACGGCGGCCAGCGCGTCGCTGCGCTCCATTCCGTAGCCGACACAAAGGGCGGCCTGGAACCAGAGGGAGTTCGTCGACGGGTTTGCCGACGAGAGCGCGAAGGGAATACCCTTTTCGGAGAAGACGCCCGGGACAAAAGTCTCGGTCTCCTCTTCCGTGATGGGGTCGACTTCAATGTGAACCATGTTCGAATCCAACACAACGGACAGGCCTGAGGCCTTGATCGCGTCGGCGGCTTTCCAGCAACTGTCGTCTAGAACGAGGGTTGCTTTAGCCAGCAGGCCGTTCGCCGTTGCGAAGTCAATCGCGGGCTGAACATCCATCGGTGCGCCGCAGTAGATGAAGGTGCGGTGCCGGCCTTCGACCATCTCAAGGATGGGCAGAACCTTTGCATCGATATCCGAGCGTTTAACCATTTCCAGGCCCTCGACTTTCCAGCCCTCGCCGGTCATTGCGCGGCCCTCGCCTGCATCGGCATCGCGCTCGCGACCTTGACCGAGTGCTTCACGCTGGGCGAACGCCTCGCCCTGCTTGGCCGCGGCAACCTTGTCTTCCAGGTCGCTGCGAAGCCCGTCAAATGCTCGGTTTAAAGTCTGCCGCTGGGTAGCGCGGGACTTGCCGCTCTTGGGCGCAAGAGAGATCTTGTACCCGAAGTCGGGACGAATCGTCATCTCTTCCACAGTGACGCCAACGGGCTTCACGATGCGGCCGTTACCGGCGACGACGGTGTTGTTGCCCTGCTGCACGTTGAGTGTCGTTATTCCCCAGCGCTTGCAATCCTCGAAGAAGAAGTTGACCGGGTCAATCGAATCGCGCACGTTGAGGAACGGCGTCACGTCCAAGTTCTCGTTAGCGCGGTCCATACCACTATTGGTGTGGGCCTCGATAAAGCCGGGGAACGCGGTGAAGTCCGGGCCACCCATGACAGGTGCGTCCCACGGCTTCTCCACGTCGGCGGCTGCGCCGATGGCGGTAATGCGACCATCTTGGATCACGATCACGCCGTCGATGATGTCGTCACCGGCTTGAGTGATGATGCGGCCTGCCTCGATCACAAGGGCGTCGCCGGTGGCGGCACTTGCGGTGGGAAGGTTTCCAAGGAGAATAGAAGCGGCGATAGCGCCGGGGACAAGGGTCCAGTTCCGAAGAAGGGTCATGGTCCGTGCGGGTAGTGAGGTTGTTGTGCGGGTGCGGTTCGAGAGGGCTTTCATTTGGTGACAAGCTCGCCGTTAAGGATGACTCCGACGACACGTGAGGTCGCCGCGAAGGGCTTGCCACTCCAAAGGACGAGGTCGGCATCCTTGCCAACCTCGATGCTCCCGACTCGGGAGTCCACGCCCGCAAGGCGGGCCGGAGTGATCGTGACTGCGGCAAGAGCTTGCTCGAAAGGGAGCCCCCCGCGTATTGCATAGCCAGCCTGCATCGACAGGCGGCCGTTGAGTGATGCCGAGCCGTGGCTCGAAAGGGCGAAAGGGACACCCAGTTCGCCGAGCAACTTAGCGGTGTTCCAAGCGAGAAATCCGTTGTCGATAGCGGTGCGCCCCTGAGCCGCGAACGGCGGAAGGATGACGGCCATACCCGAGCGCGCCACCAGGCCCGGCTCGCGCCAGACCTCTGCGGCGGCATCCACAACCATGTTGGGGATGCCGAACTCTTCCTTGAGGTAGATTGCGGTACGGATGTCCTGGGTGGCAGAGGCCTGCACGATGTATGCGCGCTCGCCCTTCAGGACCGATCCCATGATGTCCCAACCTTCGAACTGACGCTCGACGCTGCCCATGGCGGCCAAGGTGTCGTAGAAGGCTTTACGGTGTGACCACTCGGTGCCCATACGCGTCGTGGGACGGCGGACGAAGTGATCGGTCGGCCGCCCGTAGACAGCGTGGTTGCCGCGGCTGGCGTGAGAGCCGAAGGAGCCGGCCAGGGTGGCGTCCGCAAGAATCTCGCGCGCCTCCACGGTTGGCTCGCCGCCGGTCTTCAAGACCGAGGTCAATCCACCAACGATGTCTTCGGCTGCTGGGCTGATCAGAACCGTAGTCGTGCCAGAGTTGAGCAGGCGCTCCCATCGCTTGTCGTACAAGTCGACGCCAAGGTTGGCGCGCATGGTCGGCATGATCTCGCCGGACTCCTCCACAGAGAGGTCCGCCAAGTTGATACGCGGGCTGAGCTCGACAAAACCAGGAGTAATCGCCGCGACGTGAAGTCCGCCTTCGCTGCCCTTCCCACCGGGAGTTAGCGCTGCGATCGTTGAGCCGGCGATGGCGATCGTGCCGCCGTCGATCATTTCACCGGCCGCCGTGTAGATCGCATCGGCGAAAATCTCCAACTTGATCGGGACCGTTTCGACGGTGGCCGAGGCCTCTACAGCTTTCGCCGTTTCGGCTGGCGCGTCCCACACAATCTGCGGGATGTCTCCCCCAGTGGCGAAGGGACTGACAAGGGCTATAGCGCCCAGGCTTAGAAACGTATTCATAACTATTTGCCCTCCGTGATGAGAACACCGTCGATATAGACCGACTCAAGGCGAGTCGCAGGAGACAGGGGGTCTCCACTCCAAAGAGCGAAGTCCGCGTCATAGCCGACGCCCAAGCGGCCGACGGAGTCGCCGGCACCAGCAAGGCTGGCGGCGGTAGAAGTGATTGCGCGCCAGGCGGTAGCGCGGTCCAAGCCTGCGCGAACCGCAAGGGACGCGCCAAGGCGCAGCGAGCTTGCGCCCGCACTCGAATCGGCCAAACCGAATGCGAAGGGGACGCCCGCTTCCGCAAGGCTCTTTATCGAGTCGGTGTGCCACTTTGGTCCGCCCAGAGCTGGTGCGGCCATAACGACCGACATGCCCACTCCGGACAAACGCTCGGCGAACTCGCCAGCGCGGTTGGCGCCCCGAAGGGTTGCCTTCAAGCCGGCGCCTTTTGCGAAGCGTATCGCCCGGTCGATCTCGTGTCGCTCGTCAACAGCTATGGTCACACCGAGCTCGCCACGGGAGACGGCACCATAGACGCCCACGCCTGCCGCGAAGCGCGCATTCAGGGCGGTCACTGCGCCGCTATAGCTTGTTGGAAAACGACTACCCTGAAGCGCCGGGGGCGCAATGCAAAGCGTGAGGTGCGTGCGTAAGTTGACGATTTTGCCGCCTTGGGTTTTGACCGCCGAGCCCAAACCGCCCGCGACGTTCGCGCGCCCGGTCGTAAGCCCGAAGCTGGTCACTCCGACATCGCGCGCGTCCGTCACCGAGGAGTGATCCCTATTAAAGGATTCGGCGACCAACAAGTTCTCGGTGAAAGCCGAAGTGAGGTCATCTTGAGCAGCCCCAAGGCCCATCGTGCCGTTGGCAGCCACCAGGCCAGCAGAGAGCCAGCCGTCGTGCTCGATAACGGCCATTCCCTTGGGCAGCTTTGCCGAGAGGTCAGCGGCTAGGCCGACTGCTTTGACCTTACCGTTCTCGACGATGACGATGCCGTCCTGCAGAACCTCGCCGCCATCCACAAGAATGTGGTTAGCCGAGATCGCGAACGGTGCATCCTGCGCATTGGCAACGGACAGCGGAGCAAGGCAAATGAGTGCACCCGCAAGAGGGAGGATTGTGTTTCTCATGGGAGAGGCTTACAGCTCGACCAGCGCGCCGCCGGTGAAGATAAAGGTCGTGCGGCCGCCGAGAGGCGAGCCGCTGAGTACAAGAAGCTCGGCGTGCTTGCCGGGCTCAACGGTTCCATATCGATCGCCAAGGTCAAAGGCGCGCGCTGCGCCGATGGTCAGGGCTTCGAAGGCCGCCTCTTCCGAGAGGCCGTGTGAGATTGCAAGCTGAGCAAGGACAGGCAGATCGCGCACGCCAGAGACGGCGCCGCCGGTTCCGATTAGAACCTGAACGCCCGCCTCAGCGAGTGCTCCGGCAAGGCCTAGGTCGTGCCCCTTCTCCTCTGCCGAAGTCGGCGCGCCCGTTGGCCTCGGCTGAACGATAACGGGAATCCGACGAGCGGCGAGTTCTTCCGCAAAAGGAAGTGCATGTGTTCCGCCACTGACGATCAAGCGCAAACGCGACAAGTCCTTTGTCGAGGCCAGAAGCGCGCGCAGCTCTCGCGTGCCGTGCACTTCAACCAAGACGGGGATCTCGCCGTGGGCAGCGCGTGCAAGTAACTCTTTGTCCGCGTCGAGCTTTGGAGCCTTCGGGCGCTTGTCTTCCTTGTAGCGCTCCTCCTTGAATTCCTTTTCTTTCTCCTCAGCTTTCTCGATCTCCTTCTCGCGATCCTTCTTCGCTTTCTTGAAGTCCTTTTCGAGTTTGGCTGCGGCCTCGTCGATCTCCTTTTGCCAAACCTCAAGCTCGTAGCCGTACTCGACAAACCCCTCGCGGTACTTCAGGCCCGACGCGATCGTCGACCCGATGCGATCGGCTTCTCCAATGCGATCGAAAACATCCGCGCGCCTCCCGCCGCGTGTTATGCCGCAGGTAAATGAGAGGCAGGCGTCATCGAGAACGACGGCGCCTTCGGGGCTGGTCTCGAGGACACTCCCGAGCCCTCCGAGCCAAGCGTCCTTGCCCACTTGGGAGCGCACCAAAAGAACACCTGCATCGCGGGCTGCCACGCGCTGGTGATCTTGGTTAAACAAGTCGATCACAGTCGCTGTTTTAGTCGACGCCTCGGTCTTCAACTCGGCAACGCTCGCCGCGTCAACGCCAAGTGAGGACCAGGGGTCGATGAAGCCCGCGCAAGCGGTTTCACCTTCGACAACAATGGCGCCCTCGGGTGCGTCTAGATCTTTACCAACGGCAAGGATCATTCCGTTCTTGACCAAGACCTCGCCGTTCATGATGGATTCGCCGGGGCGAATGATCACTTCCGAAGCGCGGATCAAATAGGTCGGAGCGGGGGCCTCTTCCTTAACGGTGGCCGGGGCCGGCTCGTCTTGGGGAAGGGGGCCGCCCGGGAAAAAGGCAAGGGCTGAGAGGCTTAGTGTTAGAGCTAGCATAGAAGCGGACCAGATCGGAGGGTTTGGCGATGAGGGGGTTGCGTCGCCAACCGAACGGCATTTTTCAAAAGGGTTGCAGAGAGTCGCACATCAACGAAGTCGAACAATCGACTTACCTCCGGGCGAATCCGTTGGCCCGATCCTAGACCAGCAGAGCGCCTATGCACAGGGGCTCATGGGCTAGGCTGCACTTCCTTTGCAATAAACTTTTCGCGTCGGGGGGTGGTTTAGGGCCTTTTTCGCTGCGAAACGCCGAGTTCGGCAACGCAAACCGCAGAGAATCCCCTGTGCTCGCGTTCGGTGGAGGGCCCCTTTTCGCTCGAGTTGCGGTGCACTCTGGACCATCAAACCCGTTCCACCCCCGTTTATTGGAGCCCGCCTATTGGCAAGCGCGACTCGCGCAGCTCCAAGGGCGTGCTCACAAGATGCTCATCGTTCCTCGCCACGACCTTGAAGTTCCAGGGCTTCGAGTCATGGACCTTCTGCTGCGTGGCCACGACGGAATGCGGTTGCGCGGATTAATCTCGTGGTGGCCGATCACAGGCGCCCCCAATCGCGTCCTCTTGCACTGGCCTAACGGCCAAGAGGCACCTGGAAGCCACCTTGGGGAGTCCCAGCCAGAGAATGTGGGCATCGCGCACTTGTACCTATATGGAGACCCGGACCGCCGCTTGGAGGACCGGGTCCTTGACTTTGTATGCCTGATCTGTGGAACTCGCAGCATGCCCGAGGCGCGCCAGGCCCGCCCCAGGCTAGAGATCGCTCCCGGCGAGGCCGAACCCGATGAGTACCGGATCGGCCGCGCGCTGCTCGAAAAGGGCTGGTGCTCGGACTTAGAGGTTGGTTAGAGTCCATATAGGCGCCAGATAGGGACCATAGCGGGTACCGAGCCTCATCGCGTAAGCTGCGGTTTGAGAGAAGAACTGGCCGCGCCGACTGCTTTAATGGGTAGACTGCGCCGCTATGAAGCTCGATCCGAGACTGGTTGCCCGACGCGCGTTGGGTCGCGCATTGGCCCTTAGGGGCTCTAGCAGTGGCATAAATTGCGCCCCCGAACCCCTTGGCGGGGTCCACGTATCCGTCCAAGGGGCAGCGGGCGAGGACCGAATCGGCTCTACGGGCAATGCAGGCGGTACTCCGCGAATGGGGTTGGTGACGACCGAGGACCTTGTCTCGGCACCCGATGGCGAGCCGTTTCACGTCCCCATGGGCGCTGCGATTACCGACTTAGCCAGGGAAGAGGCAGCCCGGCGTGGAATCGAACTTCTTGGCCAAGTTGGACACTCTGGCGTGCCGCTCGCCGAGCGGGACGCCAAGGGCCCGCTTCGCATTGCCATCGGCGCGGACCACGGTGGCTACCCCCTGAAATGCGACCTGATCGACTGGATCCGCGACCTAGGGCACCAGCCCATTGACCTGGGATGCCATGGCGAGTCGGCTGTCGACTACCCCGACTTCGCCGAAGCCGTCGCCGACGCTGTGCGCGACGAGCGCTGCTCCATTGGCGTCTGCATCGACGGCGCCGGTATCGGCTCGACGATGGCGGCGAACAAGGTCCCCGGCGTCCGCGCTGCCAACTGTTACGACATCGCCTCGGCCAAAAACGCGCGCGAACACAACTACGCAAACGTCCTTTGCTTGGGCGGCCCCCGCCTTGCGCCATCTGCCGCACTCGAAATCCTGCGCGCCTTCATCACGACCCACTGGGGCGCTGATCGACACGGACGCCGCGTCGAAAAAATCACGCGCATCGAACAGCGCCACGCGCGCACCCATAACTGATCATGGCTACCAACGACAACCTCTCCAGCGCCGCCACTCAAGAAATCGAAGACGTCCTGACTGAGATCGCCCGCCAGATGCTCGACCAGGGCATCGGCTCGGCTGCGGTTGGTCAATGGGGATGCAGCACGATATCGGTCGAGCTCTGCCCCGACCGCGTCAATGCGGTCATCGACGCCGGTGCCTGTCGCTTGGCTGTCCCGAGTAGCGCCGGTGCAAGCCTCGCCAATGTCGCCGGCTTCATCGATCACACCCTGCTCAAGCCCGACGCAACCCTGGCCGAAATCGACGCGCTGTGTGCTGATGCGCTCGAATACAGCTTCGCGTCAGTCTGCATTAACGGCGTGCACGTGCGCCGCTGCGCCGAAATCCTCTCGGGCTCAACCGTCAAGGTCTGCACCGTTGTCGGCTTCCCGCTTGGCGCCGTCGCGCCCGAAGTCAAACTTTACGAGGCACGCCGCGCGATCGAAGACGGCGCACACGAGATCGACATGGTCATGAACATCGGCGCGCTCAAGTCGGGCGACGACAACTTCGTGCGCCGCGATGTCGCTGGCCTTGCACAGCTGTGTCACCGCATGGGCGCGAAGCTCAAGGTCATCCTCGAAACCTGCCTTCTGAGTGACTCTGAGAAACGCCGCGCTTGTGAACTCTGCAAAGAAGCCGGCGCCGACTTCGTAAAGACATCAACAGGCTTCTCAACAGGCGGCGCAACGGTCGCCGACGTCGAGCTGATGCGCCGCACGGTCGGCCCCACCATGGGCGTCAAAGCATCGGGCGGTGTGCGCGATGCAGGCGACCTTGCGATGATGGTCAAGGCCGGCGCCACGCGAGTCGGCGCCTCG
>Ga0315321_10004448_pt1 | contig 10795 bp, 7 predicted proteins | sample M180m21515metaG_FD_203464 | JGI IMG/M metagenome (GOLD analysis project Ga0315321, IMG submission 203464) | Ammonia-oxidizing marine archaeal communities from Monterey Bay, California, United States - M1 80m 21515 | ecosystem: Environmental > Aquatic > Marine > Intertidal zone | place: USA... | reverse complement strand
CCGAATACCTTCATGGAGGATCTTGGACTCTATGGGTCCGAAGGAAACGGGGAACTGAGAATATTTCGGGACGAGTCGAACATGATACTGCCTTTTGGCGAATCCGATACCTTTAACTTGAGCAGTGTTTCTCCGGTTGTGCCGGATGATCTGCCGATCGTTCATCCGGATCCCACCAAGTTGGGTTTGTCGGATTTCAAGCTTCAGGATTATTATATCAGGGGTAACGATGGTTTTCTTGATGATTCGGGTGATCTGTACGATGACGACTTGAGGATATCTCAAAACAAGGAAAGCATCTTTCAATTCTACGCCAGTGCCCGCAGGATGAAGAATGTTACTACCGAGCAGGATTCCGCCTATCCGGGAGACGACGGCATTCCTGGTTCGGGCGACAACGAAGGACGGTTCACTTTGCTTGGTTATGATTCTGTTCCTTTCAGGATAAACGAAGGCTCCAAGGCCTTTTTGTTTGGGGACAATTTCTCCTTTGACGCGGTGCTTGACAATAGTTGGAATCTCGCCAGTTCGCTCGTTGTTCATGACGATCTGACGGCCGAGACGATCAAGGCAAGCAACGATGACGATGAGGCTTCCAACGAGATCGCCCTGAAGATATCCGAGTTGGGTAACGGAGAGTTTACCGACATGATATCGAATATGAATGCGGACCTCGGGAATACCCTTTCCGACGTCAACGACAACATCAGTCATCAAACAACGATCGAGACGCTCCTTCTCGACCAGAGAAGGGCCGTAAGTTCGGTTTCCATCGATGAAGAAGTAGCTGATCTGATGCAGTTTCAAAGATCTTTTCAAGCATCTTCCCGCGTGTTGAATACACTCGACAAGATGCTTGAATTGGTTGTAATGGGTTTGATTAAATAACTTTTCATGCGTCTACCCAACCTAAGCTCCAGTAACGCGATTACCTCGAAGATCCGAGACCTGGATCAGCAGAGGTACAAAATGGATAGGCAAATCTCTTCGGGTCAAAAGCTTAGGCTTCCCGAGGATGACGGAATGCGTTTGGGAAGAGTTCTTCGACTGGAGACTCAAAAAGGGCAATTAACCCAATACCAAAGAAACGCCTCCTATGCCGACGAGTTCCTCAATGCAGGTCACCTGAATCTCGACAAGCTCACGGAACTCAATCAGCGAGCCCAGGAAATTGCCCGATCTGCAGGCTCCGGTCTCAATGGTCCAGCCATGGAAACCTATGGCCATGAGATCAACCAATTGATCGAGGAGGCCTTGAACCGTATCAATGCGACCCATCGCAAGCAGGCTCTCTTCGGGGGAACCAAGCTCAAACCGAAGTTTACCAACTCGGACGTTTTGCGTGGCAAAGGGGAAACGAAGACCTTTTCTTTCAACGAAGTTTCTCAACCTGGAGCTGACGGCAAGAGAAGGATGGGTTTTGGAGACGAAATCATTTTTGCCGTGAACGGCAGGGAATATGTACTTCAGTCAAAAGTCGATGGTTTGGGCACTGATGAAGTGGCGGCCAAAATCAGGGACTTGGTCAATAACGACTCCGATGTCCTGAAGGATTCTCTTTCCTACGAAACGACGGATTACAAAGCTTTCGTCCGCGGTTCCAATTCGTCGGATTCCGTATACAACCCTGCCGTCGATCTCAAGGCTGCGGTTTCCGTAAGCGGAGAAGTTGTCGTTACCGGAGCCGTTGGCCAAAGCTATGAAGCCCATTCCACCTTGCTTACGCATTGGGATCCCAATTTTTATCTTCCCGAACAGTTCGACCAGAAGCTCAAGCAGGAAACCGCTTCTCGCTATCCGGGCATTGCCTACGAAGACTTGAGCCAAACCGAAAAGGCCCTCGTTCAGGAAGCGGTCAAAGGGGTTCCGTCGAATCTTACGCAATCCCTGGATGCGGAAACCGCCAATCGGTATCCTCCTGCAACTTTCCCCGGGATCAACTCTTATGCGGATCTGACCAACACCCAGCAACTCGAAGTTTACAAGTCGGTGGTGAAGAACAATTGGAGCAGAGATCTTTCGGTCAGTTCAAAACTTACCGACGGAACATCGAGTTTGTCTGCCTCTCATTCCGACCCTTGGAAGAGATTGACCATCTATCAGCAAGGAGACATCGTTCGCTTTGGCGAAAAGGTCTATGAGTCGATCGGTTCCCGTAATGTAAACCACGACCCCGTCAAATCGGGGTCTGATTATTGGAGGGAACTCCATTCGGGTTATGATACGGAACGGGAAGATTGGAAGCTTGAGGTCACCGGATCCGAAAACAGGTATTATTGGATCGCTCCAGACGGCAAGCTTTTTGACGAACGCACTACTGCGATAAATTATGCCCAAAACTTGTTGTACTCGGCCAAAAAGATCGATTACACCTTGATGGACAACCCGAGTACGACGGTCGACGAGGGAGTTGCTCAACTCAACTTGGATGTGGCGAACAATGTTCGTCAAGTAGCCATCCCGGTCAACGAATTTTCCGTCAAAGGTTCCGAAAACGACGGAACCGTATTTTTCGATCCCGAGGCAATGGACTACAGACTTGTCACCGCTCCCAAAGACGGTTCGATCATAAAGGGACCTTACATCAAGGGGAATTCGCAACTATTCAAGCCAGACGACGGCTTCGCTCAAGCCAAAGATGTGATTCTTCACGAAGGACGGTACTTTTTGGTCAATAATCCGGCGGGCATCGACAAGCAAAACCTCTCCAAAATCGTGGAGAGCTTTCCTCCCTCCGGTACGATCGTCAGTTACAGTGGACAAGAGAAAAAGGTTAATTCCACGACTCCTCCAACCTCCACGAATCTTTCTGTGGGGCAGTATGTTTTTGATACGGCTACGAACCAGTACTATCTGGCCAACCAAAAAATCAACTACACGGCGCAGGAACTTCAGGATGCAATCGCCAATGCCGACTCCGTTGCGACTGCTCTGGGCAATCAGTCCCAATCAATCTCCTTCCCCGTCGAACCCAGTGCTTTTTCGGTTTATGGTTCATCGCCCTATTCCGCAGGTGAGATCATCTCTCCCGATGGGCTTGTGACCAAGGTTGCAACCAACCGGATGAGAGGCACGTTCGACCCCAAGAAAGTTTATAACTCCAAAACCGACAACGCTGCAATTGATCCGCAGACCGGAACCACGCCTTTGCTTCCTCACGTCGTTTATGGTGGAGCCACCAGTGTCGGCAAGGGAACTTATTTTCAATTTGCCCACGATCATCTCGGTGAATGGAAATCCGGGGAGGCAGTGAGCAATTCAAGTCAAACCGTTTTTAAGGACGGCAAAATGTGGCGGTCCAATGCCGTTCTGTCTTCCGCCCAGAATACTGAGGCTAATTTTTCCACAAACTGGACGTCCTTGGGGACCGACCCAACCGTTCAATCTTTGTTGGCCGCAAATACGGTGAGCGATGTATCCACCGCGGTCGAAACGGAAGCGACTACTATCCCTGTTGCCGGAGGAACGGTCGTGGGTAACTATTTTCAGGACACCATCTTCAATTCGACCCCTATTGCCGGCTTGGACAAAGTTGCGAATGGGCCAGCGGATGTTACCGCCACTCGGGGTCAGTATATTCACGACACTACATCAGGGGAATATTTCCTGGCCAAGGGAGACGTAAAGATTGACTTGTCTCTGGGAACTCCGTCAGCCGGTAATCTTTCAACCAGCGGTTTGAACATAGTCACGTTAACCGAGCGTTCGGATGGAAACGTTTATTTGTTGGGAGACGATCTCCCGACCGAAGGCAAAGAATTGTCCTATTTCAGCAACCGGGCACTAGTCGCGCAGGCAGGTGATTATATATACGATCCGGCCTCGAAGGATTATTATGTGGCTTTGCAAAACTTAAGCAAACCAGCGGATTGGGCCGAAGGCACTCCTTTCAATTCCGGAGACTTGGTCAAGCATTCGGATGGCAAGCTTTATTCGGCAAAGACCAACTTAAACGGCACTCAAAACACTACGGCGGACTTTTCCTCGAATTGGGAGTTGGCAAGCACTTGGGTCGAAGGCGTTGCGTTGAAAGCAGGAGATACCGTTTATAAGAATGGAGACTTGTATACTGCTCAACAATCGCTGACGGCTACCGAGAATTCCACTGCAAACTTGACGAACACGACTTTTTGGACCAGAACCTCCGGTGTTCCTGATTTCACTCTCCCCGTTAACGATATCGATGTCTCATCTTATTTTGCGAGAATAGGTAGTGTGCAGGGCAATGGCCCGCATGCCTCGGAACAGGGTGACGACTGGAGACCGACCCGGACTTATGATTACGGTCAGATCGTTCATTACCAAGGAAGTTACTACCGGAGCCTTGCCCATTCCTTCAGCAACAAGATTACCGCTACCATAGACGGTCTTCCGCAAGAGGTTCTCATTGCACCTGGCGACGCTTTGATTCCGAGTGACAACGCACTTTTTCCGAACGCCATGATTGCCAATGACAAATGGGTCAAGATTGAGGAACCGCTCAACCATGTGATGAAGTTTAGGGTGGACAATTCTGAAAAGCCTAGCGTCGTGATCAAGTCAGCAGGTTTGACCGGAGAAGATGCCAAGGCAGAGGCGATTGTTGATGCCTATGGCCAAGTCGTCGGGTTGAAAGTTCTTGATCCTGGCAGGTATTTTTTCGGCACTTCTCTGGGCGGGTCTCTCCCCCCTGACTTTCAAGCAGCAACGGTCGTTCTTCCCAATGGTGAGGAAATGCAGGCCGAGATTTTATGGGGGCAAAACCCCAAAGACCCTGGACCCTATGTCGTCACGGGCTTTAATCTTGCTCAGTCGGCTTCCGTGAGTGGAGCGACTGCCAAGGCCCAGACCGGAGATGTCTTTTCCTTTGCCACGGGCTCCAAAACTTTCCTTGACCACAGAGACGAAAGTGGAAAGGTCGTTAATATCAGTTACACCGGAAGCAAGAAGGACAGCAATTACTACGTAGGTAACGAGACGAAAATCTCGGGTTTCCTAAGTGCCGAAAGGGACGGGACGAAGGAATTGGGAGATGCCGTTCAAACGATCGTCGAATTGCGTGACTCCCTGAACAATGCAATTCCCTCCCATTACTCTCAAGCCGTGGAAAACTCAGAGAAGGAATTGATTGCTCAGGAGGAAACCCTGATCAACAAGATGGGTGAACTTTCATCCCGAATGGTTCGCATGAACACGGTTCGCTCTCATGACGAGGAATATTTCATGCAACTGGATCAACGTATATCCAAAGATGTCGACATTGATCTTTCGGAGGCAATTATGCGTTTGACCCGTATCTCAACGGCCTACCAGGCATCCCTGCAGGTCGGATCCCAATTGCTCAACACTTCTTTGTTGAACTATCTTTAATTCGTAGAAACGCATGAAACTACAGGCAGGGGAAGACTCAAACAATCCTGAGATCGGGCAGACGGAGACCCGTAATCAGATTAGTTTGCCTCAAGGTCTTTTCGGCTTCCCGGAGATTCGGTCGATGGACCTTGTCTACGATCAGGAAGAACTTCCCTTCATGTGGTTGCGCGAAGAACAAAAAGATGGTTTGGCTTTCATCGTTTTGGAACCCGGTGGCATTATTCCGAACTATTCCGTCGAAATAGCCGATGGTGATGTCGAGATACTTGGTGTCACCGGGCCGGAGGATACGATGATTGTGAATATCGTTACCTTGCCTGCTGATCAATCAGGAAGAATTTTCCTCAACCTAGTCGGTCCGATCATAGTGAACCGGTCGACTTTGGTAGCAAAGCAGTGTATTATTAACAACCATGAGGAATTTTCAGCCCGCCATCTACTTGATGTCGGAAGTGAAGGTCTCTAAGTCACGCCCTAGAGACCCATGTTGATATTATCACGAAAAGTCGACCAAGGTATCACGATAGGGGACGAGATCGAAATCTCGATAACCAAGATCGAGGGTGACTCCGTAAAGATCGGAATATCCGCTCCCCGATCGATTTCCATTCTCCGTAGGGAGATTCTTGAGGCAGTTCAGACTTCAAATAAGGCTGCTGCGGTTTCCGGCAAGCCTGTTTCCGGGACGCTCAAGAGTACCTTGGTTGCAGGTTCGGCTAAGCAACTTATTGCTCAAATCAGGGCAAAAAAGGCAGCTGAGACCGAAAAGGAGGAGTCGAAAACTCCCGGTTAAGGTTTCTTGCTTTCCGCCACTTTGTTTCGAACTCTCCAATAACAACTCCCCATGGCTATCTTCAAGCCCTTCAAGGCGTTCAGACCTCAACCATCTTTGTCCCAAGCCGTTGCATCCAAGCCGTACGACGTTCTTAATTCGAGCGAAGCTAAAGATGAGGCGGAAGGAAATCCTCATTCCTTTCTCCGGGTGATCAAGCCCGAGATCGAATTATCCGAGGAAACCGATCCTTATTCAGACGCAGTTTATGAAAAAGGCAGAGAAAACTTCCTTAAACTATGCCGGGAAGGAGTTTTCACGCAAGATTCCACACCCACTTACTATCTTTATCGCCTGACGATGAACGGCAGGTCGCAAGCCGGACTTGTCGGATGCTGTGAGTATCAGGAGTACTATGACGGCCGTATCAAGAAGCACGAGCTTACCCGGACGGTCAAGGAGAACGACCGTGTTCACCATGTAGAGTGTTTGAATGCGAATGCCGAGCCCGTATTCTTTTCTTATCGCGGGGTATCGGGCATCAATGAATTCGTTGATCATGCCCTTGAGGGGGTTCCCGTTTGTGATTTTGTGGCTGATGACGGTGTCCGTCATGAATTATGGACGATCTCGGAAGCCGGGGACGTCGCCCTTTTGGAAAAAGCCTTCTTGAGCGTGCCCGACCTCTACGTTGCGGATGGTCACCATCGGACGGCTGCTGCTGCAAGGGTAGGGCAGAAAAGAAAAGATTCCAACCCAGACCATCGGGGTAACGAGGAATACAACTTCTTTATGGCCGTTCTTTTTCCGGACGATCAACTTGAAATTTTCGACTACAACCGCGTCGTAAAAGATCTGAATGGTCTTGCCCCCGAAGATTTTCTTGCTGCCCTGTCGGCTGATTTCGATATCACGCCAGCGGAGCAGTCTTGCCCCCGCCCTTCCGGTTTAAGGGAGTTCTCACTGTATCTTGACGGATCCTGGCATGAATTGAGGGCCAAACCGTCCACCGAGTCCTCAGGTTCTCCGATCGGTGACCTTGACGTCACGCTTCTGTCGGAAAAAGTTCTTGGACCCATTTTGGGCATTACCGATTTGCGAAATGACAATCGGATTGACTTCGTGGGTGGAATTCGTGGCCTTGAAGAGCTCGAGCACCGGGTGGACTCGGGTGAGATGGCCGCAGCCTTTGCCCTTTTCCCCGTTTCCATGGATCAGCTCCTGAGCATTGCGGACGCTGGAGAAATCATGCCTCCGAAGACGACTTGGTTTGAACCGAAGCTCAGGAGCGGCCTGTTCGTTCATGACTTGGAGTAATTCCCAGACGGGTCGATCGTCGCACCCGTGACCTTTTCTTTCATTGTTTTCTTCTTTCGGAAAAGCAGGTAACTTTTCGGGACGCGATGAATTTACTTATTCTGAGTTCCTCGACTGGAGGCGGTCACGAGATGCGGGCCAATGCCCTTAAATCATGGTGGACCGAAGGAAAAGGGGAGGCACGAATTCTTCGCCCCTTGGAAAACGGATTCAAGCTCTATCGCTGGGGAACTTCCCTCTACAATTTGATTCAAAAAAATCTCCCCCTTTTTCATTACCTCTATTTTTACTTTTTGGAATACGCCTCCCTTCACCGGGGTCCCCGTCGGATTATCGGTTCCAAGAACTTGCTGAGTGAAGTCAAAGACTTTTCCCCCGACCTCGTACTGAGTGTTCATGCGCACTTGAATCATGGTTATTTTCGCCTTATCCGTGATTGCCTTCCCGCACAGAAAGGAAAATTCGTTATTTTTTGTGGTGAACTGGATGACGGGCACGGATTCAGCCGGCATTGGATTAACCCGGACGCCGATCTTTTCGCCGGTCCATTCGAAGAAACCTGTCAAGCCGCCGTGAGGAGAGGAATGCCCGAAAAGAAGACCATGGCCACCGGTCCACTTCTGAGGAAAGCTTTTTACGGGAAGGCCGGCCAAAGCGACCGTGAGGATTTCTTGAGAAAATACGGGCTTTCGGATTCACTCAAGACCTATGTTCTTGGTACCGGAGCCAATGGGGTCAATCGTCACCGTGAGGTCATCGACGCTTTTGACCGGTCGGGTGATCGATGCCAACTGCTTGCCCTTTGCGGCAAGAACGAAGTTACCCTTGCCGAACTCAATCGAATGAAAGATCGCGTCAAGGTTCCTTTCATGGCCCTGCCCGAGCTTTCGGCTCCGGAAATGGCCCTCGTTCTCCGGAATGCGGATTGTCTGTTTGCCCGTCCCGGGGCGGGGATGACCACCGAAGCAATTGCTTGCGGGACACCCGTAGTGTTCGATCTCTCTCGAGGAATGATGCCTCAGGAATCCAACAACCTGAACTTTTGGAAAAAACGGGCTACGAACGTCGTGACCACCAGTCGCCCGTCTCGATTGCCGGAACTGGTAACCCGCCGGATTCCCTTCATTCAAGTCAAAATGGAAAAAAAACCGGGTAAACTACTTGATGCCCTTGAGGGATTGGTTCGAGGATGACTGAATTTCCGCAAGAGCGTATTGTTCCATGGGCCGCGGCCCGCTCGATTTTCGGGGCAAGCGCAGTTATGGGCGAACTAGACGGAAAGAGTCAAAAGCTCGAACCCAAGCTCTTGTCCGCGGACCGGATTGCAATCGGAAGCAAAGGACTCGTATTCAAGCAAGATTCTCTGCTTCAAGCAATTGAACGAGGCTTTTCCATGCCCGAGCTTTTCCCCCTGCTCAGGAATCCACTGTCTGCGATCAAGGCAATCAGTACCCTGAAAAGGATTGCCCGCTTTTACGACCCAAACCGGGTCGTCAGGGAAAGCCTCCTTGTCGTTTTGCGGGCCGGGCTTGAAACCTTGTCGGTCTACCTCAATCATCATCCCATGTTTCATGGGCTTTTTTCTGATTTCTCCGATGAACTGATCACTTTCAACCTGTCTGATTCCGGGTCGCTTGGCTGGTTGAGCAGAAGCTCCGAAGGCGTCTTTTCGGCCGGCACCGAATCGGTCTCGGGCAAGCCCTCCGTCGAGCTCACCTTCTTAAGTCAGGACATTGCCTTCGCAGGGCTGTCGAAAGGAATCGATCAACTTGGAGCCACCGCAGCAGGAGAAGTGATGATTCAAGGTCGCCTCCCCCTTATGGACAAAATAGGATATGTTTCGAGGATTGCCCAGAGAGAAGTCCCCATGCCCGCACTATGAAAAATCGCACCCGATCGGACGAGCTCTTCGGGCGTGCCCGGAAAGTCGTTCCCGGCGGCATCTACGGACATGTTTCTCCGGCGGCTGGTTTGCCCCGGCACTTCCCTCATTTTTGCGACCATGCCCAAGGTTGCCGATTCGTGGACGTGGACGGAAACGAATGGATCGACTTCATGTGCGGATTCGGAGCCATTCTTCACGGCTACAATAATCCTGAAATCGAAGAAGCAGTCGCTCTCCAAAGGGAAAAAGGATCCGTCTTCAATCAACCGAGCTCACTCATGGTCGAGCTTGCCGAGACCCTCGTGTCCCTGATCGATTTTGCCGAGTGGGCCGTCTTTGCCAAAAATGGCTCGGATCTGACCACGTGGGCAATTCGGGTTGCCCGCGAAAGCACCGGTCGCCCGCTTGTAATCAAAGCCAAGGGAGCCTACCACGGGGTAGACTCCTGGTGTGATCCCGGTCATGGTGGACGGATCCCCGATGATCGCGCCTCCATTATCGAGTTCGAGTGGAATGACTTGGAAGCGCTTTCGTCAATCATGTCGGAGAACGAAGGGAAAATCGCGGCCCTTGTCCTTACCCCCTATCACCATGCTGCCTTCGCTCCCTCCGAATTGCCTGCTCCCGGTTTTTGGGCTGCAGTCGAGGAGCTTTGTCAACGCTATGGGATCCTTCTAGTTTTGGACGACGTGCGATGCGGGGGACGGTTGCATGAGGGAGGCTCTCACCGTTATTTTGGCTTTACGCCCGACCTTGCGGTTTACTCTAAGGCCCTTGGCAATGGCTACGCCATCTCAGCCTGCGTGGGCAAGGAGTCTTTCCGCAAAGCATCCATGGAGGTTTTCCTTACCGGAAGTTGTTGGAACGATGCCGTTGCCATGGCTGCTGCTCTTAAATCTCTGGAATTGTCCCAAAGGGACGACGCAGCCAAGAGTGTTTTGGAAAAAGGCAAGCAATTGACCGAAGGACTCGAGCGAGCCGCAGCCAAGCATGGTCGAAATCTTCGGATGACCGGTCCGTCCTCCATGCCCTATCCCTGGTTCGAAGGAGACGGGAACCTCTTCGAAATCCAAAGTTTTTGTCAGGCTTGCGCCGAGGAAGGCATTTATTTTCATCCCCATCACAATTGGTTTCTTGGAAATGCTCATGATTCAAAATCCATCGATCAAGCTATTTGTGTTGCCGACCGGGTCCTCGAGCAAATGGGCGGGGAGGAAGACGACTAGTTGAATTTTTCGGTGAGGAAGCGGATCAGGAGCTGCTCATCCGGTTCACATTCCAAAATCGCGTCTTCCAACCTCCAGATCAAGTTTTGGACCTGATCTACGGCCAATTCCAACTCCTTTTCCCCGAACGGGGCTTCTGATGTGATTCTCGGGAGAACCGTGAATGCAAAATCGCCAAGCAAGCTTGCCATGTCGCGATCCGCAAAGAGAGTTTTCAGGTAATCGCTCCTTTTGCGGTAACTC
>Ga0315321_10004440_pt1 | contig 10802 bp, 13 predicted proteins | sample M180m21515metaG_FD_203464 | JGI IMG/M metagenome (GOLD analysis project Ga0315321, IMG submission 203464) | Ammonia-oxidizing marine archaeal communities from Monterey Bay, California, United States - M1 80m 21515 | ecosystem: Environmental > Aquatic > Marine > Intertidal zone | place: USA... | reverse complement strand
CATCACCATTTTGCTGAGGATTTGGATCTGCTCGGCCACCCATTAGCCATACTTCATCTAGTGATTCAATCGCAACAGAGCACGCTCCGGTTCGAATACTTGCAAGTCCTTGATTTGGAAGACTCCATTGAATCGAAGGTCTACTAAGATGTGCTTCACCATCACTTGTGGTAAATATACCATCTTCATAAAATCCCGTTTGATTGAATAATTGGTCTTGATGGTAGGTATCTGAAATTTGTTTTTGGGATAACTCACTTCCAGTAATAGCCCACGATTGCAATAAGAAAAGTGTGACAATAAAAACCGCCCAAAACCCCCTACGCATACGAACTCGTGGGTGCATGAAGGGTTTGATAGTTGTGGAAAAGAGTTTATCAGAAAAGAGGAGGGTTCATGACCTTCGACACTTTGCCCGGGGTGAAATGTCCCGAGATTACATAGCGCGTGACCCTCGGACCGGCCGTCCAATCAATGTTGGTAGCGGCCGCCGTAAGGCCAAGCGTAGTGAGGTCAAAGAAGGCCCCTGGATGGCGATTCCACAGCAGGCCGTCATTCCTTTAGCGACCGGTCAAATAGAATCTTATCGGGTTGGTTGGAAAGAAAAAGACTACCATATGACCCGTCTGGATGGAATCAAAGCATTGTCGATACTTTCTGGAGTACTAGCTCACGATGGACATGCAATACTTATCGACAGTTTGATGCATAGTGATCCTGAAGTCAGAATTGCAGGATTATTTTCACTACCATCTGTAGCAGAAACTTGTCCTGATGAATTATTTGATCATCTATCAGTACTACTTGATGACAATGTTGCTTCAGTTCGTAAAGCAGCGAGTGATTGTCTCAAAAATGTAGTTCCAATCTTCCCTTCAGCTACTGAAAGTACACTTGCTTTCGAACTACGTCACCAAATAAAAGGACGTAGAGATGCTGCATTTTCTGGCCTTGGAGGATTATGTCGTACATGGCCTGAAGTTGCCTGTGACCACATTGACGAGTTATTGCAAGAAGAGAATTTGGAATTACGAAGAAAAGCGGCAGGTCTACTTCGAAAGGTATTGTCAAAAGGTGGAGCAGCAGCCTGGGATTTGATTGGCTGGGCTCTGAATGATATGGATGTTGAAACCCGACGTCAAGCATCTTCATGTCTAGTCCCATTAGCGCATAGAGAGCAGCGAATAGCAACTATCCTTGCTGAAAGGGCAATTCTTGATTCTGATTCTAAGGTCATGCTTGCAGCAATACGTTGTATAGAAGTATTGGATACCGATAATGGTAGAGCAAGAGATCTGGTATTGTCTGGCTGTACTCACAAGGATGCCAATGTCCGCCTGGCATGTGTCAAGATATTGCCACGACTGATGGGAGATGAAATTTTACGTAATCACTGTGATTCATTATTGCGTGATGAAAAGGATGAACGTATCCGATCTGAACTACTTCAGATGACATTCGACGCTCAGATTGAGGGTACTGAAGCACAAAAGAATGCCTACTTGGCTCCCTCTCCGAACGTACCTCAAATCGACCGTGAAATAGCCGAATCTCAGGGCAAAACCGTTGGACTGGAAGACCTTGAGCCGCCTAGTAAAGATGAAGACAAGCCGCGGCATGGTTAAGAGGGGTGTGCTGGTCGGCGAATCGCTCAAGGAGTTGTTATCATGACCGATGAACCATTCAACGACAAGGAGAAGCAGTTCAATGACCTGTGGGAAGGAGTTACACCAAACGGTACTAATCGTACCAAGTCGCTCAAGTTCCGACAGTACATCCTCGAGCATGTTCGCCAGATGCAACGTCCTCTCACCAAAGAAAATGCCCTCAAATATTGGGTGGGTATTCTGAAGGCTGAGGCTAAGGATAAAGACAACTTCTGATCGTGAAGAGGGTCACTCACCAATCCCGGTGGCCCATATTGGGAAGGGATGGACCGAGGGACCAACATGTTCACCACAACTCCTTTCTCTGCATGGGATTTAAATTCTGATATTCAAGACGGCCTAGCCAGTATTGGCTGGGAATTTGCGACCCAAGTCCAAACAGAAACAATTCCAATTGCCCTATCTGGAAAAGATGTTATTGGACAAGCAAGAACTGGTTCTGGAAAGACAGCAGCATTCGGCTTACCAACAATGAATGCTTGCCAACCAAATGGTCAACTACAAGCATTGATTTTAACTCCAACAAGAGAATTAGCTAACCAAGTTGCCGAAGAGTTGTCTAATTTACAGGGCAATGCAGGTCTCATAATTCAGACTGTTTATGGTGGAACTGATTTGGAAAAGCAAGCCCGTTCCCTAAAAAGCGGTGTTGACATTATTGTTGGAACTCCTGGTCGTGTAATGGATATGACCGATCGAGGTCATATCGATTTAGCTAAACCAGGTTTCTTTGTACTCGATGAAGCAGACCGTATGCTCGACATGGGATTCTTCCCTGATATCATGTGGGTTATTGAAAGAATGACAAGCCGTTCTCAAACCCTACTATTCTCAGCGACCTTCCCTCAGGAAATTATCGATGCTGCAAATGAATTCATGAATGAGCCAGAATTTGTTTTAACAAATACAGAAAAGCTTGACATTCCTCCTATCGACCAATACAGTGTTAGAATTGGTAGAGCCAACAAGTTGTGGGTGGTCGGGCGATTATTGACTCGAATGAGTGAAGATGACCAAACAATTATTTTCACAAATACCAAGCGAATGGTAGATTTGACAGTTCAAAAACTCAAGAAGAACCGATTCGAGGCTGATGGAATTCATGGAGATCTCTCTCAGAACCAAAGAGAGAAAATTATCTCTAACTTCAAGGAAGGAAATTCACGGATTCTAGTTGCAACCGATGTTGCAGCAAGAGGAATAGATGTTGATGGAATCACACTTGTAATCAATTACGATGTGCCTGATGATGTTGACAGTTACGTCCACCGCATTGGAAGAACCGGCCGTATTGGACGCAAAGGAGAGGCATGGGTTCTTGTTGGAAGAAATGATATTCCTCAGTTGAATAAAATCATTGCAACCCATTCACTTGATATTGTAGCAACTGAAGCTCCTGAATTGCCAGATGGAGTAGATAGAGAGCCAGTTCGCAAGGTAGAAGACAATTCTGAAGCAGCAGATGTCTTCGGTATGGTTCCAATCAGAATTGCAACTACATCGATGTCGAAATTTGCAATTGTTGATGAAATTACTTCATCTTTGAAGTGCAATGAATTATCTGTTGGCGACATTGTGATCAATGATGAATTTACAGTAGTTGAAGTTCACAACAAGCATGCATCACTAGCAGTTAGATCATTCAACTCAAAAGATATTGAAGCCTCAATAATCGAATCCTGATTATTCTTCACTACTTGAACTATTTTTGTTATCTTCATCTTTATCTGGCCGATCAATTGCAACTACTGTGCTTGCAATTCCTACCAGTCCTAGAGTTGCTAATGACCAAGAAGTTTGAATTTCTTGAGCCCAAGCATCCCTAGCCTCGCCACAACTTTCGGAAGTGGGTGAAAAATAATCACAAGTTTCTGCAGTTTCTTTTGCATCCATTGCATCATCATCCAACCAAACATTTGCGAATGCTCCTAAAATTAGAACGATTGAAGCAACTAATGCAACCTTATGCAAATTATTCCACTTGTTACGATAAATAAATTTCCATTTTCCTCTGCTAGACATTTGTTCCTTGCGAATCATGTCACCAGCATTTACCCACTTGAACCAAGCAAGCCACATTAAAATCAAAACTATGAGGAATCCCCACTGGTAAACGAATAAATGAAAATCATACATTGGTTGTTCACAATTCATCATGTTAGGATTTTCTAGACATCCAGATATTGCAATTGGATAAAATGCAAGTAGTCTTGCGATATTTAGAACGTAAACAATACCACATGCGACTAGTGCGCTCTTGATTCTCAATCTTTGAGGAACACCACTAGACATCATAATCAGAACCGTGATGAATAACATTTCATGTACTCCTGCACATTCATCAGAGACATTTAACCGAATTTCTCCATAATTTCCGACACCGTCCCAAAAGTCTGGGTGATTGAAAGTAACTAGAGTTGTCCAGCCATTATATTCCGAGAGAGTTGCTGAACCTGGTCCATAAATCAATTCTGTTAATTGATACCAAATCCAAGCTTCCGATTCTTGTATCACACCTAATGTGTTAGTTGGTTGTGTAATGAACCAGTATAGCATTTCAACAAAAAGAAGTGCAAGTGGAATCCTTAGATAGCCATGAGCAAGTTTACCAAATTCACCCCAAGAGAGGTCTTCGACCTCCTCAATTAGTGGCTTGGAACCTCCCGCCATGTTGCTGAATATTTCACCTCCTTGATGAAGTCTCACTCGTACGAGAGTTCAAGTCGCCTATCCCTTCGCCTAAAACGTGGAGCCGACTCACAAATTGGACGTATTGGGTCATTATTGTCCTGTTCCAGTTAGTAAAGCCCGAAAGGCGCTTTCAGATTTGTCATCGGGAGATGTACTACTAGTAGTTGCAGACGACCCCGAAACGATACATGATCTACCAATACTGGTTGATAGATTAGGCCATCAATTAATCGATGTACTAAAATCTGCAGGAGAATTCCGTTACATTATAGAGGTGTGTGAATGAGCATCGACGAGATTCCCAGCGAAGCACGTTTACCTACCGAACACGGCGAATTCAAAATCCGTGTTTTCCATGAATCGGGCACTGGGCTCGATCATGTCGCACTTACACTTGGGGATATGACTGGACCTGATCCAGTAATGATGCGTGTCCACTCCGAATGTCTTACAGGAGATGCATTTGGTTCTCTCCGTTGTGACTGTGGACCACAATTAGATGCCGCACTAAAAGCGATATCTGACAAGGGCTGGGGTGTAGTTCTCTATCTGCGACAAGAAGGAAGAGGAATCGGCCTTCATGCCAAGATTCAAGCTTACCATCTTCAAGACCAAGGAGCTGACACATTAGATGCTAATTTGATGCTTGGACTACCTGGTGATGCGCGTAATTATAGAATTGCAAGTACTATGTTAGAATCATTAGGTGTATCTGACGTGAGCCTTCTTTCAAACAATCCAGATAAGGCAAAACAACTCAAAAAATATGGGATCAATGTTGTAGAGATGGTTCCATTAATTGTCGGAGTTGGTACAAGCAATCGTGATTATCTACAAACCAAAGCAGAACGAATGGGTCATGATATTGAACTGGATGGTGAGTGAATGGTAAGAATCGATGCAACCTATGATGGAAACTTGCGCTGTACAGCTACACATGCTCCTTCTGGCACCGAACTGATCACAGATGCGCCTGTTGATAACAATGGAAAGGGAGAATCGTTCTCACCCACAGATCTACTTGCTACTTCAATGCTAACTTGCATTATGACAATTGTAGCAATACGTGCTGACTCAAAGCAAATCGATGTTACTGGGATGGCTGGTAATGTCGAGAAGTCTATGGCAGCAAATCCACGCAGGGTTGCAAAACTCGATGTAACAGTAAACCTTCCTTCCGACCTTTCAATGGACGATAGGTCCTGGTTAATCACCGAAGGATGCAATTGTCCAGTTTGTGTTTCAGTAAGTGAAACCATGGAAGTTGATGTTACATTCCAATGAGGTGTTAGTATTCCAAGTGATTCACAGCACTGGAACGCAGCATACAACGGGGCCGATACCACAAAATTAGGTTGGTATCAAAAAGAGCATGCTGTTTCAATGGACTTAATTTCATCATGCGATGGCACGCGAATTATCGATGTTGGAGCCGGAACCACAACTCTTGTTGATACCTTATTGGAAAACGGTTATTCCTTGACAGTTCTAGATATTTCAGCAGAAGCACTTCGTATTCTTTCAAAACGCCATGGCAACAATATAAATTATGTTCATGGTGATCTCACTAAGGAACTTGGTTTAGAAGGATTCGAAATATGGCATGACCGAGCAGTACTTCATTTCCTTCTTGAGGACTCAGAAAGAAAAACCTATGTCGCAAATATGGAATCCTGTATTTCAAGCGGTGGCTATGCGGTAATTGAGACGTTTTCAACCGATGGTGCACAGATTTGCTGTGGACTGAATTTACATACCTATGATGAAGATATGCTAGTCGAACTACTTGCTGATAATTGGAGACTAGTGGAGTCGATAAAACATACTCACATCAATCCATTTGATGGTGAACGGCCATATGTTTCAACAGTTTTCCAGAGGAAGTAGATAGGTGCTTACATAGCGGACTAAAATGGATTTACTTCTGTATGATTTAGAAAATCCAGACCTAATATTAAAATGTCGAGTGAATTTGTACAATGCACACCTTTGAGAACCGTGACCTCTTGCGATGTTTATGGCCAAGATACTGATGATTACCGCAACCTCGGATAATAATCTCGCATTAGCAGAAAAGTTTGCAGATGCTGCACGAGAAATGGGGCACGATGCAGACATTATTGACCTTGTCCAATTAGATATGCCAATGTTTACTGTTGCTCGTTCCAAAGAATTGGATGTCGTTCCAGGAATGGCTGAACTGAAAGCTGCAATGTCTTCTGCAGATTCTTGGATGATTGTTGCCCCTGAGTACAATGGTTCAATGCCTCCAACTCTAAACAATGCGGTTGCATGGTTAAGCACCGAATGGCAAGATTTCCGTGAATTGTTTAATCGTCGCAAGGTAGGACTAGCTACTCACAGTGGTGGCGGTGGCCAACATGTTATCATGGCAATGCGTGATATGTTCTCTTTCCTTGGTTGTATTGTTCTTGGAAGAAATTGTGTTTCAAACAAGAACAAGGAAGCAAATCCAGAGACTATCGAGGATATGCTTAACCAACTTGCCAACTGATATTTGTTGGAGAAATTACTATCACATATGCGCCACCGGTGCATCTTATGGAGAATAACGAGTGTTTCATCACCACTGTGGGTGAAGATTGGGAAAGAATCGAAGATTGCAATGTTCATATGAACGTAAAGCGCCGATTGCAGCGCACAGTTATTCGTGGAAATGAAGGAGATGACCTTCTTGATGAAGGTGCAGAATCCGCAGTTTACACAATCTCGGGAAAAATGACAATGGAGCAGTACAAGAGAATCCTAGTCATATTCAGAAAGGACCAACCAATCTTCCACGACCCATTCGAAGACCGTCAGATGAAAGCCGTGTTCTCTTGTATCGATTACGATAGTAAAACCGGTGAATATGAATTCACCTTAGTAGAAGATGCTGAGCAAGACGAAATAATGTCTTGATCACATTAGTGGTCCGAAGTGAACGCCTGCTGCGATCACTATGCTAGAAGCGATTACAATCAGCACGTTATCATCGATTGGTCCAAATTCGTAGCGTTCGACAAATGAAGCAAGAGCGCCAGAGATTGCTCCCCAAAGAGGAATTGAAGGGTCTGCATTCTTGCCGATTATGTAGCCAAGTGGAATACAAAGAATTGCCATTCCAAGGTTTCCCCATGCACTCTTAGTCCGCTTTGCAAACATCTTGTTGCGAATAATTCCGGTTACTCCGTCACCATATGCCATGAATAGGGCTGGGAGAATTGCCAACCAGGCATCATCCAAGTAATGCCATAGTGCGAATACTGAGATTCCTAGCATGAATGCGAATGTAGCATCATTCATGTTCTGCTCAGTTTGCATCCACCAAAGTCTGCGGTCAGTCATGTGAGCCGCAGCTAAGCCTGCTGCACCTAGAAGTCCACCTAGAAGTGGATAGATTGGATCTGTGAACACTATTGGACACAGGATTAGCGGAACTCCACCTGCTACCATGTGAGCCACTTTGCGGTTGTAGTAAACCGCAACCATGTTCTCGCAACCCTTTGACATTAGGTATGCGTGAAACGGTTTTATTGCCATCACGGTGATGAAGGCGAAAGCACCTAGGCCGAGGAACCATAGCAACTGTGAATCGAAGACCATGCTGAGTCGTCAGGCAACTAGTGCATAGTCATGACTGAATGACTATACCGCTGCTGCGAAGAAAAGCCAACCAATGTTCATGATGATTACGGGGGCTAAAAGGAACATGATGGTGATCATGACCGGAAATAATGTGATGATGAATGTCATCATGAAGATGACGGTCATTATCATCACAAATTTGGCCGCCGTTGCTGCATTATTTTTCTTGAAGGTCTCTACAATATTTATTTGCTCCATACACTATCCATCGTCGGTCAGCATATTAAGGCCTGTTTCACACTAAGAGAAAATTCGCATACCATCAACTAGAACAAGATAGCATTGAGCATCCAACCCGATGACGTGCCCATTCAGGTCTCTTCTGGTACCATTTGTCTTCATAGTTTTCATGCTCTTGGTAAGGTGTTTTGAGCAATTGAAATAATTCATCGCATACAGAATAATCATTCTTTTCTGCAGCATCAATTGCTAATTGAGCCATCCAATTACGAAGGACATATTTTGGATTATTAATACGCATTAAATCACGATCTGGTGTTGCATCAACTCGTAGCCACCATTGCTCAAGCCAAACATTCCATCCCTCAACAGGAATGTTCTCGGGGTCATAGAATGATTCATGCAACTGCGAAATATCAGGAGCGGTTACCGAGCATAGTTCTCTGAAGAAGATGGTCATATCTGTTTCAACTTCCTGAAGTAATTTGTTAAGTTCCTTGACTAATTCTTCATCCTCTGGAAGGAATTTACTGAATCCTAGTTTTGCAGCCCACATGTTATTGTTGTATTTCTCAAATGAAGTGATATAGTGCTCTAGAACCTCATTTAGACGTTCAGGTTCTTCCACCAATGGAGAAATAGACTCCAATAGTCTAGCTAAATTCCATGCTGCAATTTGTGGTTGGTTACCAAATTTGTAGCGGCGATGGGAGGAATCGGTTGTGTTTGGAGTCCAACCTGGATTGTAATCCTCAAGCCACCCATATGGACCATAATCAATCGTTAAACCATGTATTGACATATTATCTGTATTCATAACTCCGTGAACAAACCCTACCCGCATCCAATGTGCGACCATTTCAGCAGTATCCTGTGCAATTTCCTTTGTCCACTCAATGATTCCATCGTCATTCTCAGTATTATGATTCGGAAAGTGGTTTTCTATAGTATGTGATACTAAGGATTGTAAAGTGTCCTTGTCGCGCATTAATGCATGGATTTGGAAGCTACCGAAACGGATGAAACTTGGAGCGACTCTACTAACGATAGCTCCCTGCTCAAATTGTCTGTTTCCATCATACATCATGTCCCGCATTACATCTTCACCAGTTGTAGTTAGGGACAATGCACGGGTTGTAGGTACTCCCAGATGATGCATTGCTTCACTACAAAGGAATTCTCGAATCGATGATCTCAGTACGGCTTTTCCATCTGCAAATCGAGAGTATGGTGTCTGTCCGGCTCCTTTCAGTTGTAACTCAAAAACTCCCGAATCTGTTTGAATCTCACCTAATGTAATCGCCCTTCCATCACCAAGTTGTCCTGCCCAGTTACCAAATTGATGACCACCATAGCGTTGTGCATATGCGTCCATTCCTGTAACCGTTTTTCCACCCGCAAGAATTTCTGTGTCACCTTTCTCAAGGCCTAATGTTTCTGCCATTTCATCAGACCACAGTCTAAGTGTTGGGTTAGGAGAAGGTGTGGGTGAAACACGTGACCAACATGCATTTTGTACTTGTCGAGGTGAACCGCCAGTTACTGGGTCACCTGGTGTTTCACTAAGGAAACGGTTGAGCCACGCTAGTGATGCAAGCGTGCCCATCTTTCAGTAGCCTCCATGTTTTCAATATGTACGCCAGTGCAAGAATCAATTTAGTGAGAATTGAAATTCAGTATTTTGCTAATGCATCTTTGAATTCAGTAGCATCGATTCGATTGTCGTTATTATCATCTAACATTTTGATAATTTTTGAGATTTGATCAAGCGACATATTGCTACCGGTGATGTCTTTTATGCCATTGTATAACTCAGGCCCATTGATCTTGCCATCACTATCAACATCGATCTTGGCAAATATCTCATCTAGAGTCATTTCACTTTTATTTAGCAAACCTGCTAATGCTTCAATTGCTTTCTGAATGCTTGGAGAATCATCACTTCCAGTGTCTTCGGCCATGTTCCTTCTAAGCCCACCGGTGACAAAACATTTCCCCACAAATAGTTTTGAAATTTTAGGACAAGTTGATAACTCTGTGATTATAGGGCAGTATATGGATTCAACACTTAAGCACATGTTGTCACGTGATGCTATAATCGTTAAACAAGACACGGAATTGGGCAATGTAATATTGGGATTTGATGCTGCTAATCGCTATATTATCTTTGATCCAAGTGGAGAAGTATTAGGGAACGCAGCCGAAGAAGGCAGTGGAGTTGGAGGTTGGCTAGTACGTCAATTTTTACAGAGCCGCCGCCCTTGTACGCTTCATATCTATAACCCACAAGGCCAAGAAATAATCACAGGTAAGAAGCCGTTTCGCTTCATGTTCTCAGAAATGTCAACAATTGTTGGTGATCAAAACATTGGTGTTGCGCGTCGCCGTTTTAACATTCTTAAGCGCAAATATTCAATTGATGTAGAGGGTTCTTCCGGTTTTCAAATTGAAAGCAGTATATTCCAGTTTGGCAGGCACTCTTTTGATGTCACAAAAAACGGTCTTGTTGTCGCTAAAATCACGAAAAAATTCGAAGGTATGTTGAAAATGGCATTTACCCAAGCAGATACATTTTCGATCACATTCCATGATAAAAATCTGACACTGGAAGAGCGT
>Ga0315321_10004438_pt1 | contig 10808 bp, 14 predicted proteins | sample M180m21515metaG_FD_203464 | JGI IMG/M metagenome (GOLD analysis project Ga0315321, IMG submission 203464) | Ammonia-oxidizing marine archaeal communities from Monterey Bay, California, United States - M1 80m 21515 | ecosystem: Environmental > Aquatic > Marine > Intertidal zone | place: USA... | reverse complement strand
TCTATAAATTTACCTTTAATCATTAATCATCTCCTCTTTCGTTGAAGCCGAACTCTTCGTCGATTTTCTCTTGCCTATTAGCAAACCAGAAAATCAAGATTACGAAAATTCCAAGAGATCCCTGACATGTAAACCAATATGTCCATGGATATCCAAAAGGTCCAGTAACCTCATTCATTTCAGCTGCAAAAAGGAAGATGCCAATTGAGAATACAAACCAAATTGCCAATGTTACGAATAACAGTGACCTGGTTTTTTCCCAGTGTTTTTCTGCGTTTGACATTTATACCTCTCTTTTAGTTATAACTAATCAAAACCATAACCATTCTAACAGTTTTGAAAAGGTGAAAATTGTTCATAATAGGTGCTTATTTACTTACTTTTTTAAGGTATAATTGTCTCAAACAACAATTTTATGCAAAAATATAAATTATCTCTGAAAGACTTATCTTTTAAAGATTTTAAAGTTTACTTGTTTGCATTATTTAAAGCTTTTATTCCTAAAAAAAAAATCAAAAACTTAGATGAACTTGAAAATTTTATTCAAACTAAATCAGCATGGGTTACCCAAGTTACTCTGTATAGTTATTTAAAAACTCGAATGGGAACAAGATATGTTCTTCATTTTGATAATGATGAGTTTATGTCTTCTGTTAATTTAGCTAAATGGAATATTTATTCTATTGCTCTACAAGATTTAACTTTTTTTACCTTCTCTTATTTGAGAGTAAATTTTAATTATCAAGACATAGATCAAGCCAAAGAAGTTTATTTAAAAATTTTAGATGATGAAGTATCAAATAAAATGCCTTTAGATATTATAGAGGAGGCAAAAAAAACTTTTAATGAAAGATTTCAAAATTTGAATTGGGAAATTTATTATAAAGATTTACCATTTAATCCAAGTGCACTTTCACTATATAAATGGGCTCCCATAGCTGAGGAACTCAAATCCTTAGACAGAAAAATTGTATTAAATTCTATGATACTGAAATGGGATATTATTAAGCAAGAATTTGAAAAGTTAATTCAATTTTAAATATTTTTTCTATTATCCACTAAACTTTCAACCACACTTGGATCAGCTAGAGTAGTTGTGTCTCCTAATTGATCATGTTCGTTAGCAGCAATTTTTCTTAAAATTCTTCTCATAATTTTTCCTGATCTTGTTTTAGGAAGGCCTGGTGTAAAATGAATTAAGTCTGGAGTAGCTAATGGCCCAATTTGTTTTCTAACCCAAAGTTTTAAATCTCTCTCCAGGTCACCATTTTCTCTCTCACCTACATTCAAAGTTACATAGCAGTAAAGGCCGTTACCTTTTATATCATGTGGATATCCAACTACCGCCGCTTCAGCAACTTTTGGATGAGCAACGAAAGCACTTTCTATTTCTGCAGTTCCGAGGTTATGACCAGAGACAATGATTACATCGTCTACTCTACCTGTAATCCAATAGTATCCATCTTTGTCTCTTCTACATCCGTCACCAGTAAAGTATTTGCCGTTAAATTGTGAAAAATAAGTTTCTATAAATCTTTGATGATCTCCATAAACAGTTCTCATTTGTCCAGGCCAAGATTGAGCAATACACAGTCTACCTTCCCCAGGACCTTTAATCTCAATACCTTTTTTATCAACAAGCACGGGCTTAATACCATAAAATGGTTTAGTAGCTGAGCCAGGCTTTAAATCTATAGCGCCAGTTTGAGGAGCAATCATTATTCCACCTGTTTCTGTCTGCCACCATGTATCTACAATCGGACACTTGGAATTTCCTACAGTTTTGTAATACCACATCCAAGCCTCTGGATTAATTGGCTCGCCCACCGTACCTAATAATTTTAATGATTTTCTTGAAGTTTTTTTGACGGGTTTATCTCCTTCACGCATCAATGCCCTAATTGCTGTAGGAGCAGTATAAAAGGTATTTACTTTGTATTTATCGATTATTTGCCACCATCTTGAGCTACTTGGATAATTTGGAATACCTTCAAACATTATTGTAGTTGCTCCGTTAGCTAGAGGTCCATAAATTATATAGCTGTGACCTGTAACCCATCCAATATCAGCTGTGCACCAGTAGATATCTTTTGGTTTATAATTGAAAATATATTGATGAGTCATTGAAGCATACACCATATAACCACCTGTTGTATGCAAAACTCCTTTAGGCTTTCCAGTTGATCCTGACGTGTATAAAATAAACAGAGGATCTTCAGCATTCATTTCTTCTGGTTCGCAGTGTTTAGGAACACCTTTAATTAGATCATGATACCAGACATCTCTATCACCATGCCAGTTGATATAATTACCTGTTCTTTTAACAACAATACATTTTTTTACATTGGGACAACTTTCTAAGGCTTCATCAGTTGTATATTTCAAAGGAATTGTTTTTCCTCCTCTAACACCTTCATCCGCTGTAATTATATATTCCGACTCACAATCATTCACTCTTCCAGAAATAGAGTCTGCTGAAAAGCCTCCAAAAATAATTGAGTGAACTGCACCAATACGCACACAAGCAAGCATCAAAATAGCAAGCTCAGGAATCATTGTTAAATAAATAGTAACTCTGTCACCTTTTTTAATTCCTAATTTTTTTAAACCATTTGCAGCTCTAGACACTTTTTCATGAAGTTGTTTATAGGAAATTTTTTGACTATCTTTAGGATCATCTCCAACCCAAATAATTGCAGTTTTATCTTTTTTATCTTTTAAATGTCTATCGATACAATTAGCTGAAGCATTTAAAGTTCCATCATGAAACCATTTTATTTTAACTTCTTTAGTGCTGTATTTTACATCTTTAATTTTTTTGTATGGCTTTATCCAAGTTATCCTTTTTCCCTCTTTTCTCCAAAATTCATCGTTACTTTTAATAGATTTGGAGTATTTGTCTTGGTATTTGCTTTTTGTAGCTAAACTGTTTTTAACCCATTGATGCTTGGTTTTGATAATAACTTCATTTGAACTTTTCTTTGCAATTTTTTTATGAACAGTCTTTTTTTTAACTTTAGTTTTTTTGGTTACTTTTTTAGTAACTTTTTTTTTTTTAACTTTAGTTTTTTTCTTTTTTTTTAATGGCATGAAATAATTTTATATTTAAATTTTACTCATCTTATTTAATATTTTCCAGCTTTTAGAGTCGATTGACATTACCGATAGTCTACTTTGTTTAATAAGGGCTAAATGGCCTAATTCCCTAGACTTTTTGATACTTTCAAGGGTTATAGGTTTGAATAATTTTTCTACAAATTTAACTGTAACAGCCACAAACTGCCCTGATTTATCAGTTTTATCTAGATAAGCCTCTTTAATTACTTCAACAACTCCAACAATTTCTTTCCCAATATTTGAGTGATAAAAAAAACAAAGGTCACCTTTTTTCATACTTTTTAAATTTTTTGCTGCTTGGTAATTTCTAACACCATCCCAGGGTGCGCCTTTAGCACCTGCTTTTTTTTGTTGATCAATTGACCACACATTTGGCTCAGATTTCATTAACCAATATTGCATTATAATCGTACTCCTGCTCCTTTAAGAAAGGCAGCTTTTTCATCCAAGGGCCATCTTGGTTTTGTAGGATGATCTAAATTATCAAATTGTTTTAATTTGAATTTTTCTAAACCAACCATAGCAATCATAGCTGCGTTGTCTCCACAAAATTCAATTGGTGGGAACATGCTTTGATAATTTTCTTCATTACATAAATTAATTAACATAGACCTTATTCTCTTATTAGCTGCCACCCCTCCCGCAACTACAAATATTTTTTTTTGTAGATCATTTTGTTTTTCAAATTCAGAAAATGCAATCTTGGTTTTTTTATATAAAATTTGCTCAACTGTTTTTTGAAAAGAGGCAGCAAGATCAAATTTTTCCTGATCAGTTTTAATATTATTTGTTATTCTTAAAATTGCTGTTTTAAGGCCAGCAAAAGATAAGTTACATCCTCCTTTATTAAAAATAGGTTTTGGTAAGTCATATCTATTTGGATCACCTTTTTCTGCCAGAATTTCTATTTGGGGCCCTCCAGGAAATTCAATTCCCAAAAGTTTAGCAGTTTTATCAAATGCCTCACCTAAGGCATCATCTATAGTTGTTCCTAATCTTTTATATTTTCCTAAACCTTGAACATTTAAAAACTGTGAATGACCACCAGAAATTAATAATAGTAAATAAGGGTATTTTAGTTCTGAATTTAGTTTTGGGCTTAAGGCGTGACCTTCTAAATGATTAACAGCAATAAAAGGTTTTTCTAATGCAGATGCAAAAGCTTTTCCAAAACTTAAACCAACAGACAAACATACCATCAGACCTGGACCTGCCGTTGTAGCCACTGCATCAATTTCATCTAATTTTCTACCGCTATCATTAATTGCTTTTTGAACAATCCAATCAATTTTTTCCAAGTGACATCTGGCTGCTAATTCAGGAACAACACCTCCAAATTCTTTATGAACTTCAACTTGGCTAGAAACAATATTGGATAAAACTATTGGTATTCCTTGTTCGTTTTCAGTAATTATTGATGCCGCTGTCTCATCACAGCTGGATTCAATTCCAAGAATAAAGGGTTTTTTACTCATTCAAATAGTTTTTATTAATTGTACAATCTCAATACAAGTAAGAAATATATTTATTTATGAATAAGAAAATAGTTATTGGGTCAAGGGGGAGTAAGTTAGCATTAATATACGCTCAAAATGCCAAAGATAAAATTGTTCAAAATACAGATCTAAATGATGATGACATTTCAATTAAGGAAATAATGACAAAAGGAGACCAGGTTCAAGATCAAAGATTATCAGAAGTAGGTGGAAAAGGTTTATTTTCAACAAACATAGAAAAAGAACTTCAAGATAAAAGAATTGATATAGCTGTTCACGCATTAAAAGATATGCCTGCAATTGAAACTAATGGTTTAAGAACAGACACATTTTTAGAAAGAAACGATCCAAGAGAAATATTAATAACCAACAATAAAAAAAAACTTGAAGATTTAAAAACTGAAGCTGTAATTGGAACCTCGTCTTATCGAAGAGAATTTCAAATAAAGAAATTAAGATCAGATCTAAATTGTAAGCTTATAAGGGGAAATGTTGATACAAGAATTAAAAAATTAAATGATGGATTGTATGACGCAATAATTTTGTCTTATGCAGGAATTAAATCTTTATCAATAGAAGATAAAATTGCCGAAGTATTTTCAACTCAAGAAATTATTCCAAGTGCAGGACAAGGGATTATTTCTCTTCAATGTCGAAACGATGACAAAGATGTTGTTTCAATTTTAGATAGGATTAATGATCAAACAACATCTTTAAGAGCTCATGCTGAAAGAAATGTTCTTAAAGTTTTAGAAGGGGACTGTGAGACAGCTGTTGGTGCTCATGCATTTATTGATGGAAATGAAATAATTTTAGAAGCTGAACTTTTTTCTTTAGATGGTAAACAGAGATTTTATGAAAAAAAATCTTCAAAAATTGAAAATGCAAAAACACTTGGCAGAAAAGTTGGGCAGATATTAAAAACTAAATCAAATAATTCTTATAAAAAATAATATGCATATTTTATTAACTAGACCTTTAGAAGATTGTTCTGAAATGATTATGAAGTTTAAATATCTGGGAAATCAAGTATCCCATCTTCCATTGCTAAGAATAGATAAAGTAAATTATGAACAGATTAATTTTTCAGATTTTAAAGGCATTATATTTACAAGCGCAAATGCTGTAAAATTTCTCAATCTAGAAAAAATTAATAAAAATATTTTATGTTTCTGTGTAGGAATTGCTACTGAAAAAAAAGCTAGAAGTGCTGGCTTTCAAAATGTAATTGCAGCTGAGGGAAATGTAGAAAATCTAAAAGAATTGATCTTGCAAAATTTTAATCAGAAAGATGGAACTTTAATTTATATAAGTAGTGAAACAGTTTCAGTTGATCTTGATCAACAATTGTTGAGAGAAGGATACAATATTAAAAGAGTTATTAACTATAGAACTACCCACAACCAAAAATTTGATGATGAATTTGTAAATCAATTAAAGCTTAATATGCCTGATATGGTTTATGTTTATTCTCAAAATAGTGCTTTAAGCTTGCTAAATTTCATTAAGATGTATCAATCGGAAAGTCTTTGGATGAACACAAATTTAATGTGTATTGGTGAAAAAACCTCGTCAATATTGAATGAAATTAAATGGAAGAAGATATTTCTTTTTAATCCTGGAGAAGAAGAGTTTTTGTTATATAAAATTTAGCTATGGAAATAATAAATAATTTTTCTGATATATTTTTGTCAGTTTGGAAAAAGGGAATTTTAGGAGTTGATATTTTTCAAATATTAATTGGAATTGGAATATTTTTTATTTTCCTAATTTTTAGAGGACTAATCTCTAAGCTTATAATTAAAAAGTTAGAAATAATTTCTAAAAGAACAACTAATAAACTTGATGATACTTTCGTAAAAGCTTTAGAAGGTCCTGCAAGATTTTTACCAATTGTTCTTGGTTTTTTTATTGCAAGTTACTATATGACTTTTTCAAGTGAGGGACGTGAAGTTGTGGACACTATTAACAGAACGTTAATTACAATATTAATATTTTGGGTTATCCATCAAATCATTGAACCAATCTCTTATATTTTGAGTGGTTTAGATAAACTTTTAACCAGAGAGTTAATTGGATGGATAATTAAATCTCTAAAAATTTTGATTTTTATTTTAGGGCTTGCAGCAGTTTTAGAGTTGTGGGGAATAAAGATTGGACCAATTATTGCTGGATTAGGTTTATTTGGTGTAGCAGTTGCATTGGGTGCGCAAGATTTATTTAAAAATTTAATTTCAGGAATTTTAGTATTAGTTGAGAAGAGATTTAAGATAGGTGATTGGATTGCAGTTGAAGGTATTATAGAAGGAATTGTTGAAAAGATTGGATTTAGATCAACAACAATTAGAAAATTTGATAAGTCACTTGCAATTATTCCAAATTTTCAATTTGCAGAAAATGCTGTAGTAAATGTAAGTGAAACATCTAATTGGTTGATAAGTTGGATAATTACCCTTCAATACGATACAACAGTTAATCAATTGAAAACAATTAGAAATGAAATTGAAGCATACATCAATAAGAGTGAAGATTTTGATGTAAATGTTGGAGTAGCAGTTAGAATTGATAAATTTTCTGATAGTTCAATTGATATGTATGTTCGTTGTTTTACAAAAACTAATAGCTGGAATGAAATGCTCTCTGTCAAGGAAAGACTTGCCATTGAAATTAAACAAATCGTAGAAAATAATAAAGTAGCTTTTGCATTTCCAAGTCAGTCGATTTATATCGAGAAAAAATGATAGCTATTTTCTATTTAGTTCTACAAATTTTAAAACTGTATTCTTATGTTGTTATTACAAATGTTTTGATAAGCTGGTTGATTGCTTTCAATATTTTAAATACTCAAAATAGATTTGTATACTCTGTTTTAGAACTAACTTATCGTTTGACTGATCCAATTTTATATAGAATTAGACGTTTTTTACCCAATTTAGGTTCACTAGATATATCACCAATAATTCTTCTTCTATTGATTTGGTTTATTGAAATGTGTATGAAGCTTTACATTGCACCAATGATTTTTTAAGAAAGAAATATGATTTTAATAGACGGAAAAAAAGCAGCAGCTGAACTTAGAGAAGAATTAAAACAAGAAGTTGCTGATTTAAAAACTAAATATAATAAAGTACCTGGTTTAACGGTTATTCTAATTGGAGATATGGCTCCAAGCCAAATTTATGTTCGAAATAAAGAAAAATCAGCAAATGAAGTAGGTTTAAAATCTGAGGTTATTAAATATCCTGATACAGTTGAAGAGAAAACTGTTTTAGAAAAAATTGAAGAACTTAATAGTGATAAGACTGTTTCTGGAATTTTAGTTCAACTTCCACTTCCAAAACATATTGATAAACAAAAAGTAATTGAAACAATTGCTCCATCTAAAGATGTAGACGGTTTCCATCCAATGAATGTAGGAAATTTATCATCTGGTTATGAAAGTTCAGTACCATGTACTCCACTTGGATGTTATTTGATGATTAAAAAAATTGAGCCAAACTTAAGTGGTAAAAAAGCAGTTGTAGTTGGAAGATCAAATTTAAATGGTAAGCCTATGACACAACTTCTTCTTAAAGAAAATTGTACAGTGACAATTACACATTCAAAAACAAAAGATTTAAAAGCAGAGTGTTTAGAAGCAGATATTATTGTTGCAGCCGTAGGTATTCCAGAACTTGTAAAAGGAGACTGGGTTAAAAAAGATGCAATTGTAATTGATGTTGGAATTAATAAAACAGAAAATGGTTTAGTTGGAGATGTTGCATTTGATGAAGTTTCCAAAGTAGCTAAAGCTCTAACTCCTGTTCCAGGTGGAGTAGGACCAATGACAATTGCATGTTTGTTAAAAAATACCGTAGAATGTTTCAAAAGATCACAAAAATAAAAGTATATACTTGTTAACGATTAACGAAATAAAAAATAAAATTCACTTATTTCACAATATATATATTAAACATAAATATTTTCTTAAACGAAAATCCTATTCAATGGATGGAGAAGATTTATTTATAAATGATTATTTTAGAAATAAAAACAAAGGTTTTTACATAGATGTTGGTTGTTTTCACCCAATACATAGAAACAATACTTTCCTACTTCATAAAAAAGGATGGAATGGAATAAATATTGATATACATAAATTTTCTATAGATTTGTTTAATTATTTGAGACCAAATGATTTAAATTACAATTTAGCAGTTACAAACAAAAATCAAATTATAGATATGTATTTTCAAAAAAAACATAGTCAATTAAGTACAATAAAAGAAGCGCAAGCAAAAAAAGTTTTTCAAGGTAGTATAAGAAAAACAAAAATTAATGCTCTTACTCTGGACTCAATTTTAGAAAAAAAAAAAATAGATAATTTAAAAATAGATTTACTTGATGTTGATGTAGAGGGAGCTGATTTTGATGTTTTAGAGGGATTTTCAATAGAAAAATATAGGCCAAAGCTAATTTCTGTTGAGATTCATCAAGAAAATACAAAAGAAAGCATGATAAGCAAATATTTACATAATTATAAATATGAATTGATATGGTCTGGTGTATTTAGCCACATATTTGAATCAAAAGCTTAAAGTCTTATTTTTTTTGATAAGATATACTAATGAAAAAACCACCTTACGAGTATAGAATAGGAATTATTATGATCTTGCTTACGGCAGTCCCAATTGGAGCAACACAATTAGGTTGGTATTTTTATGGTAAGCAAGTTGGTTTTGATTTTGGTATGATAGCTGGAACTTTTTCTGTAATTTTAGCAGGTTATCTAATGTATCAAAAAGGTTGGCGCGATGAGGATGAAGATTAATTTATGGAAAAAATAATTTTTTTTGGATTAGCAGTTCCGATTCTTGGGTTCGTTTTTTATTTAGGAGGAACTGCTATTATGAAAGGTTTCAAAGCTAAAGTTGAGAATAGACCAGAAAAACCTGATGAAAAACAAACAATAGATCAGCACCCAAATGGTGATAACCTTAGTAATGAAATCACAAAATTAAATGAATTACTTCAGAACGGTGTATTAACCCAAGAAGAATTTGAAAAGGCAAAAAAAAAATTATTAGATGATTAAACTTTTTAATCATGTTTGAAGGATTTAAAAAAAAATTTATTAAGGTAAATAAAGGAAAAATTTTTTGTAGAATTAAGGGTAATGGACCCCCATTACTTTTGCTTCATGGATATCCTCAAACCCATGTTATGTGGCATAAAACAGCGCCAGAATTAAGTAAAAATTTTACTGTAGTAGTTGCTGACCTAAGAGGTTATGGAAATAGTTTGGTTTTACCTGGGGATAAAAAACATATTAATTATTCAAAAAGAGAAATGGCTAAAGACATGGTTCAGTTAATGAATAAATTAAATTTTAAAAAATTTTTTCTTGCAGGTCATGATCGAGGAGGGAGAGTTGCACATAGAATGGCAAGAGATTTTAAAAAAAAAATTTTAGCTTTATGTGTCTTAGATATTTGTCCAACTTTAGATATGTATGAAACCACGGATAGAAAATTTGCAAAAGCTTACTTCCATTGGTTTTTTTTGATCCAACCATCGTGGTTACCAGAAAGAATGATAATGAGTGATCCAAGGAAGTGGATGAAAAGTTGTTTACATAAATGGTCTGGAAAACATAAGTTTGGTAAAGCTGAGGAGGCTTATCTTAAATCATTTAAACAAAAAAAGAGAATTCACGCTTCATGTGAAGATTATAGGGCTTCAGACTCAATAGATTTAGAGCACGATAGAAAAGATAAAAATAAAAAACTTAATATCCCAATTCAAGTTTTGTGGGGCAAAAATGGAGTTATCGGTAAACAATTTAATTCAATAAAAATTTGGCAGAAATATTCAAGCAAAAAAGTTATTGGAAAAGCTATAAACTCTGGACATTTTATTCCTGAACAAAACCCACAACAAACAATTGTTCAATTAAGAAATTTTTTTCTCAAACAAATTAAAAACTAATCTTTAAGAATTGATTTTAAAGAATTTATTTCTCCAATTTTAAATGTAATTGCATCTTTTTTTTTAAATCCAAATTTTTCTGCATTTTCTTTAAATCGAACGGGAGGCTCCATTATGGGCTCTAGAGACAAAACAAAAGTTCCCCAATGCATTCCTAATACTTTTTTGCTTCTTAAATCTTGAGCAACATTAAGGGCTTCTTCAGGAGTGGTGTGATAAATAGATTTG
>Ga0315321_10004430_pt1 | contig 10820 bp, 9 predicted proteins | sample M180m21515metaG_FD_203464 | JGI IMG/M metagenome (GOLD analysis project Ga0315321, IMG submission 203464) | Ammonia-oxidizing marine archaeal communities from Monterey Bay, California, United States - M1 80m 21515 | ecosystem: Environmental > Aquatic > Marine > Intertidal zone | place: USA... | reverse complement strand
TTTTGAGTTGTAGATGGAACCGCGAGAGTCAGTTGAAGGTATCAACCTATGCCTATGGAATAGACGCTTTGAAGCCAAAAGCAAAATGAGTGTTTAGATGGCTATGGGTACCCAAAAATCTATGAGACAATTTTTTGGTACCCAACCAAAGGCTTAGCTATGAAAATGGATTCGGAAGACTATATTGATATTCTCTCAGCGAGAGCAGCAGACGCTCGTGCCATAATCATGTTCTTTGCCGTCTTCCATACTGGACTGCTTGTGGTGTTGGGATTTGCAGGCACTGGGTTGCAAGACTCGGGAACCCAACTTGCATTAACAGCTGTAACGGTCCTTACTTCGATTTGGACGTTGTTCTTCCTTGACGACTGTATGCAAGATATTTTTGCCTGCGGGAAAGACCTTTCTGATGGTTCCGAAGATTTTAAAGCCAGCCACATTGGCCGCCGTTTCATAGCAGTTCCACTACCTGCGTTTAGGGTCGTGAGCGCAATTGTCATAGCGTTAATAGTCGTGGCTGAAGTAATAGCCATCTACTAGCGGTGACACAATCGTATAAACGGAAGCATTCTGTAAGAGCCTCTTAAGAACGGTTCAGATTAGAAGAAGCCACGAAGTGAAAGCAGCGCGTTTGTCTAATGGTGCAACCGATCGATACCTGCTTGAAAACAAGATTCTCAGCGGGTTATTAAAATTCTGCCCAGTGGGCTGTAAAAGTGACAGCTCGGAAGAATTCAGGCGGACATCAACTCACTTGAAATAGGATCCTGAGATGGGAACCAACGCTCATCGCATTAGTGCTGAACCCGACCGGTTCGCAGCAGTTCACATCTCTCAGGGATTTCGGGTTGGCGATCTTGTCTTCGTGTCAGGACAGGCTGCGGTAAACGAACATGGTGAAGTTGTTGGTATCGGAGACTTCACTGCCCAGGCCCGCCAGGCCGTGCGAAATCTTGCGAGCGTTCTGAACGCAGCGGGATCGAGTCTGGACCAGGTGATCAAGGTAACCATTTTCGTGACCGATATGTCTCATTTTCCTAAGGTGGTCGAATTGCGTCAAGAGGTGTTTAGCGAGCCGTATCCCGCTGACACAATTTGTGAGGTTCGGGCCCTGGCGTATCCTGAGCTTATGTTCGAGATCGAAGCGGTAGCGCTCGCCGATGGTCGAACTATCGATGCGATAAAGATCTAAATAGGCAGATACTTCAGAACGAAATAGTTATTGCAAATAGGAGGAACTCGGTAATAAATAACTCTCTTGCGGGTGCTGAGTTGGGTTAATGAATCGGCTAGCTGTAGGAGGTGCAAAAGTAGCGAGACGTTTCCCGATTGGCGCGAATAGGTACATCTCACGCTTTCGTCCTCAAAGGCACAGGCAATATACTAGCGTGTAGCCATGACTGAGACCGCAGGGCGGAGGGCTCCGGGACAGACGGTTCAGGAGGTGTTGCGAGCGGATTCAATCGCTCCTCCCGAAGTGCTGCTGCGTGAATACCCACCTAAATATTTAGACAATCATGAGATATCGGCCGATCGCTACCTGACGCAAGAATGGCATGACCTCGAGGTTGAGCATGTTTGGCGCAAAGTATGGCAGATGGCTTGTCGGCTTGAAGAGCTGAAAATCGTAGGCGATCATGTGGTGTACGAAGTAGCTACCGAATCAGTCATAGTCGTCAGAACCGGTGCAGAAGCTCATGATGTGCGTGCGTATATCAATTCCTGTCTTCACCGTGGCACGCAACTGCGTAGTGAAGGAGGAAACGTTCAAAGGTTTAGGTGTCCTTTTCATGGCTTTACATGGGATTTAGAAGGCCAGCTCGTGCATGTTCCAAATAGCTGGGATTTTCCGGATGTTGTCCCCCAAGAATTTTGTCTTCCAGAGGCGCAAATAGGTTTTTGGGGCGGGTTTGTTTTCATTAACTTTGATGCGGATTGCGAACCATTCGATAGCTATATCGAGGTCCTTGACGATGAGTTTAAGTACTTCCCACTTGAAGATCGTTGGAAAGCCGCCCACGTTGAAAAGGTGATGCCCTGCAATTGGAAACTTGCACTCGAAGCGTTCATTGAGAGTTTCCATATTGGAGTAACGCATCCTCAAACAGCGGCTTATGTTGCTGATGCCAACACGCAATATGACATCTTTCCCGGTTCACGTCACGTCAACCGGATGATCACTTTGGAAGGAATCCCTAGCCCTAACTTGGGTAGCGTTCCCGCTGAGGAAACCATCCGCAAAATGCAACGCGACGTTCCGTTCCATGGAGGAGAACAGATCGTTCCTCAAACAGGAGATCGTGTACGCGATCTTTTAGCGGAGCGAGCCAGAGAAAAGCTGGGGGCATCGGCTCGAGCAGATATGAGCGACCTGTCAACCTCTGAAACTCTTGATGCCATCGAGTACTTCTTGTTTCCGAATCTTGTTCCATGGGCAGGACAAGGGGTACCGATTTGTTACCGTTTTCGACCTAACGGAAATGATCCACACAGCTGCATTATGGAAATAATGTTGCTGTTTGCTAAACCAGATGAGGGTGATCCACCGCCTCCACCTCCCACAGTGAAACTCACCCTTGAAGATTCATGGAGCAACGCTCCGGTTCTAGGGGGTGCGGGAATGGTCGTCGACCAAGACACAGATAACTTGATCCGGATTCAGCGAGGTCTGCAGGCCAACAAACGGGGGTCGTTGACTTTGGCGGCATATCAAGAAAGTCGGATTCGTCACTTCCATGAAACCCTTGAACATTACTTGGGTCTCTAGCAAGAACAAAATACAGGGCGCTCGCCAGATGAGAAGAAAGTACAAGACTGAGAACGCGTGTGCGAAACGTTATAGGCAGTCAATTACCTGATGTCCGCATAATAATAGAGTGACTGAGTCTTCGGCCCCTAAACGGTTCAACCCCGGGAATCCGTAATGGTTCCTCAACGGACTTGATGTACGTTGAAACTGGTCAACTGCTGCTTGCAAGATAAGCGTTCCGGCGAGTACGGTCCGACAATGGCTGTTGACATGGTCTATTGTCATTTTGAGCAGGGGCAGTGTGTATTCAGTGTTTGAATCCAGCCAGTACGAGTTGATTGATTTCGGTGCTGGAAGAAAACTCGAGCGTTTTGGCACAGAACTGTTGGATCGGCCTAGTCCGGCTGCTGATGGTGTCGCAATCTTAGATCCTAGTTTGTGGGGGAAAGCTTCGGCCCGCTTTGACGTTGATCGAAGTGGCAAGGGTCGATGGAGCAAGGGAACATCTCGTACCTTGCCTGCTGATGTCGGAGCGGTGCCATGGTCAGTTCGCCACGAAGACAGTCACCTGTTGATGCAGCTTGGAGCTTCAGGAAACATTGGGTTGTTTCCCGAACAAGCATGCAACTGGGACTGGATTGCGAAACAGGTTAGTCATTGCGGCAGCAGGCTGCCTTCCGGCCGCCCTCGTGTTCTGAATCTCTTTGCCTACACAGGCGCCGCCAGCCTCGCCGCTGCGATAGCGGGCGCTGAGGTGACTCACGTCGATTCATCGGGACCAACTGTGGCGTGGGCAAAGCGAAATGCCGAGGCATCGGGACTTGGGGATCTGCCTATTCGTTGGCTTGTGGAGGACGCCATGAAGTTCATAGAGCGTGAGTGCCGGCGTGGGAACTATTACGATGGTGTGATTGCTGATCCACCGACATATGGTCATGGGCCGAATGGTCAACCGTTTAAGTTTAAGCAGCATCTCGGATCGTTATTGGAACTATGCGGTGAACTACTCGGGGTATCTGTTGGAGGGCCTACCGACACTCAAAACCAGAGTGTCAACTTGGTGGTCCCGAGTGGCCGATTTCTTTTGTTTAGTTGCCACGCCCCTGGGTTTGGTTCGACTGAAGCTGTGTCAGCGGTATCTAGGGTGTTGCACAATTCTAGTGGTGCTCAGATTACTGGTCGTCCTTTGGTTCTTGAGTCCAGAGATGGGCGTAAGTTAGATGCTGGGGTCGCAGTGCGATGGAGCGCTCCGTCTCGCTGATTCAGACAGTCGATTTGTGCGTCCAGATTGTTCGGCCTGAAGGAGAGTTCGCAGACCGATTCATCCTCATGCTCGAGGAGATCAGATGGTTCGTTTTGTTAGGAGTTTTTGTCTCGGTCTGGTGCCTGTTCGTCCATGAGTTCTGGAAGTTGATGATACTGGAAGCTAAGTAATGCTGTGTTGCTTAAGTTGATCTCGTCTATCAATCTGAAATGTCTACGTTCCTAGTTAAGGTCGCCAGGGATTGCCTGATCCCTTCATGGTAGGTGCGGCAAAAGCTGGGCGCTAGTAGCTCTTTAATGATGGTCTTGACACAGTTATGCGTATCGAAATAATAAAAGGTCCAAGTAAGTATTTTCTTGCTGTAGACGCTTATGGCTAGGGCTTATCTTTCGACCTGTGGCTTGAAAGCCGAAAGGCCTCGGTGCTGTTGTCGTCTGTCGCTCTCAAACTTCCCCCGGAAGCTGCGAGCTCTATCATGTATGTTGAAATCAGGAATCACTCAGAGCCAATGGGAAGTGCACAGTATGAAGTTCGGTTTAATGGCTGCGAATTTAATGGGAAATGTTGAAGGGGCTGCGGTGGCAGAAATCGCTCGTGCTGCTGAAGAGGTTGGGTTCCATTCTATTTGGGTCGCAGAACATGCAGTTGTGCCGGTTGAATACGCATCCACTTACCCATATGACGAGGGAGGTCGCCTGTTTAAAGGTTCGAGCCAACTCGACATTGCTGATCCTTTGATCTGGCTTGCCTTCGCGGCCGCTGTGACGACCAAGATTCGTCTAGCAACAGGAATTCTTATTCTTCCTCAACGCAACCCTGTCGTTGCGGCTAAAGAGATTGCAAGCCTCGATCGACTTAGTAATGGGCGATTAGACCTAGGTATTGGGTCAGGATGGTTACGAGAAGAATTTGATGCGTTAGGTGTTCCGTTTGAAGCCCGTGGAGCCCGAACAGATGAGTATCTTCGTGCTCTTCGTGTTCTTTGGTCAGATACAGAAGCTGAATTTCATGGGGAATTCGTTGATTTTGCTCCCGTGTATTGCCAACCCAAGCCAAGTCAAAGTGCGATACCAATACTGGTCGGGGGGCATTCAGATCGGGCTGCGCGAAGAGCCGGAGAGTTAGGAGACGTGTTCTTCCCGGCGGAACGACCAGTCGAAACACTCGAGGCGCTTTACTCAGCGGTAAAGCAGTACGCCGACGATGCAGGTCGAGACCCTTCAGCTATCGAGCTGTGGACTACCTCAACGGGGGATCGCGAACATTTAGAGCAACTTATCGAAGTTGGTGTTACTCAGGTAATGGTTCCAGCGCGATCTCCTGAACAGCTCCAAGGTCGATACGCCCAACTTATTGTTGATTACAGCACCAGGTGAAAAGTGTTGATGTATCTGTAGTACCGACAACGCTGATCAGATGATGACGGGCGGTCTTGGGCCTATGCGCGTAGCTCAAGGGCTAGGCAAGCCAGAATATTGAAGGTAGTTTCGTGAAGGTAAGTCGTTTGGCTTGCCTTCACAGATAGGTGGATAGCAGTGTCTCATCATGTGGTAGTGAAATTTCCTTGCAAAGAAGGTAAAGGCGAAGAGTTTCTGAGCGTGTTGAAAGAAGCCCTTGTGGATACCAGAGCGTTTGAAGGCGTTCAGCTAGTGGACGTCTATGTAGATGCCGATAACCCCGATGACATAATCCTTTTGGAAGAGTTTGATGCGCGAGCCAACCAAGAGGCTTATTTAGGATGGAGAATGGAAACGGGCATGCTTGATCTCATTGGCCCATTCATGGCTGGTGCACCAACTTTCACGCACCTAGAACCAAGAGATATCTAAAGCGGGCATTAAGAAGAAAATATCTGATTAGGCATTGGGCTAAGTTATTTTCTAACGAAGTTGGCTATGGCTTTGGTTTCTCAATTAAGGAGATAGCCCAATGCTTTTTCAAATTGACTATTCAGTATTTCAAGCCAGTAGGAGCGATGCGCTCACTGCTTTCGGGACGTTCACCCAAGAACAACTCGAATCATTGTTGGACGACCACGGTGTTGAACTTATTGGGCGTTGGCACTGCCTGGGTGAAGGAACCGGAACAATGATCGTAGAAACAAATGACGCCACGAAACTTACTGCGTTTCAACTTGCTTGGGCTGCTGTCTGCGACATGCGAGCCAAGCCAGTAATGACTGATGTGCCAGCGCGTGAAGCTATCCAAAAATATTTTATGGCTTAGATCTTATAGATATGTATGGAGACTCTCCACTGCTGCAATCTTATTCCTCGGCGAGAAATGATCCCGCCAAGGCTCGTGGTGAATCAGGTGCTCAGGTGCAAAAACTTTAAGAAAATTTGCGTATCGAAGTGATGGAGGTCGTTAGCTAATGGGCCTCAAAACCTTGTTTCTTGCTGTTAATACTGTGTTGCGTGTCGGTGTGCTGAGCCTCGGAACAATGTGACAAGGCCGCCCCTGGGGAGCGACCTTGTCATTCATCTACATGATTTTTTAGCTACCAACAAATGCTGGTCACTTACGCGATAGGTGGTGAATCAGCAACCGCCATTTTCTTTGTCCCAAGCACAATTGGGGGATCCGCCGTTACCATCCACAATATCGCCGACGATGTTCCAGGTTTGACCAGTCGCATCAAATTTACTGAAATCGGAGCCCTCGATCGCAAAAGCGTCTTTTGCTCCGTCTAGCTCGTAGGCCACACCATCCATCATTAGAGGATGGTAAATATCGATGCTGCGAGCAGCTAGCATGACGTTGGTTCGGCTCATTCCCCCTGGCAATTCGTTCGCTACACGAAGCGTTTCAGTCCATGGATAAGCGAAAAAATAACCGGTTGCCAGAAGTGAAATAGATGGATCGAGTCCGCCAGCTGTCAAAGTGTCGTTAAGGAACGCTATAAACGGCTCATCTGTGTACTGAGGATCCGTTGAGTCTTTCACACCTCCGCCGACAACCCACCAGCTATCCGCTGCCATTCCAGCCGGAGCCATATATGCAGCGATGGCCTTGCAGACAGAGGGAGTGAAGGCAGCCGAAAGACGCTCAAGAAGACCTGAAGCCTCCACTTCTTGAATTGCCAACAGGCATGGGTTGCCTGCGGTCATTGAAATGAATACGTCAGGGTCAAACGCAGCAATAGTTGTTACCTCGTTAGTCAATGTCGGCGCAGCCGGATCGTGGCGGACAGGAAGGTATTCACTTATGACATCAGGGTTATTCTCGGCGTAATATTCGAAGCCCTTTTCGTATGCTAAGCCGAAATCGTTATCCATCACCAAACCTGCAACCTTGACTGGTAGCTCATCGGCAAGGTTGCTTTTAATCCAAGTACCCCATAAAACAGCCTCAGTCAGATAGGACATTTGATGACTGGTAGTCCATGGATGGTTAACTGGATCGCCCCATGCTGGGTGACCTGAAGCGTAAAACAAGTGAGGTACGCATTCTGAGTTGATCTTGTCATACACCGCTAGACCATTCGGTGAACCAAGACCGTGTAGGGCGAAAATGTTCGCTGACTCAATTAGTTCGTCTACGAACTCAATGGTTTGTGCCGCAACGTAACCATCATCCTTGATAATCATTTTGAGGTCTCTGCCGCCGATGCCACCGAGTTCATTGTTAATCCAGTTCCAATAGTTCTCCCAACCTACTGAAATGTTGCCGTAAGCAGCAAGGTTTCCTGACTGCACGGTCGTCTGCCCAACTCGAAGCTCATCATCAAGAAGACCAGTAGTATCTGACCAGTCTGCTGGGCAGCTATTGAGATCAGCCTCATATCCAGCTGGACCGCGCAGAATATTGTCACTGCCCACGCCCCATTCGCCATCGTTCATTTTCTCGGTGATCTCATTGATCATGACTTGTCGGTTGTAGTCGGCTTCTTCCCAGATGCCATCAAGGGTGGATCGATCGAAGATAGGAGCATCATCATCTACTTCTTCTCCCGCGTCACCACCCGATACGGCTTTTTCGATGGCGTCTTGTGATAGCCCGCCACCTTCGTCCTCTTGTTCTTCTTCCGCCTCGCTTTGAGCGGCTTCCGTTTCAGTGTCGCTGCTAACTTCGCTGCCGTCATTGTTGCTGCCACCGCCGCAAGCTGCAGCGACGAGTAAGAATGCGAATAGCAACGCCAATAGGCGCAAAATACGTTTGTGAATCACTTTTCCCCCTAGATCTGTGATTTTTTATTTACAAAAATTGGATAAGTTCATTTATCCATTTGCCACCCTAGACGAATTTGGTACTAACTGAACGATTAGTTAGTAAAATGGGTGGTGAGTGACGTCTGGTGGTAGAAAAGACTCCCATATGAAATAGATCGCTTTAGAGGCTATTAGGAGTAGTTTTGTAGAGCGAATGTGTTGATCTTGTAAGAGAACTGCCCCAGGTGCGCTAATAATTGTTCTATGTCCTCTCGCCCCAGTACACCTCGCGTCGAACCCATGCCTAGCGCTCTTGAAGCCGCTAAGGAAGTAATGAAGGATTCGGTGGTTAACGCGATTAACGTCACCGCAACTCTCGCTCATAACGAAATGGTTTCCGCTGGCGTGGGACGATTCTCTCGACAACTACTTTTCAAGGGGTCAGTAGATCCACGCCTTCGGGAAATGGTGATCCTACGTATGGGGTGGAACTGCCAATCAGTCTATGAATTTGGTCAACACACCCTCTTTGGGATTGATGTTGGGCTTACTGAGAGCGAAATTTATTGGTTAACGAGACCTTCTAGTAACTTTCTTTGGGAGGAAAACGAAGTTGCGTTACTGGCGATGGTTGATGACTTATACGCTGACGACTGTGTAACAGACGGCACATGGGAGCAACTCAATAGGCACTTCTCCGTTTCAGATATTTTAGAGTTCATGGCCTCGGCGCTGCAGTATCGACTAGTCAGTGGACTTCTAAACTCATGCGGCGTTCAAAGAGATGAAGGCGTCCCAGGATGGCCCGCAGCGCCGAAAGATTAAGTGGGACTATTTGAAATATTTTGGCTTGGTTACATCAAGAATTCCTAAGAGCATAGAAGTGACTTGCGTCATCATGTCGAAACCTGATGCTTTCGAGAGCACTAGTTTTATCTTTTGTGATTGGCTGTATTCAAGTGAACTTAAACATTCCTATTACACTTCGTAATTGGTAGCGACGATGGTCTAGGAGCTCGCTTGTGAGCGATGCAAAAGTCACGATTTTCACTGGAAAGAAAATCATCACTATGAACCCTGCGGTGCCCGTCGCCCAGGCAATTGCTGTGCAAGGTGACCGAATTCTTGGCGTCGGGACAGTCGAAGATCTCGCTCAGTGGGGCGATTACGAACTGGATGAACAGTTCAAGGATCATGTTTTGATGCCAGGGTTCGTGGAAGCTCATAGCCATGTCATGGCGGGCGCTGTTTGGGAGTTCCCATACGTCGGATTTTATGACCGTCCTGACCCGCTAGGACACACCTGGTCAGGATGTCAAACTATCGCAGCAGTGGTAGATCGGCTGGTTGAGTGTGAACGGGAACTCAAGGATCCTGAACAGACATTAGTCGCATGGGGCCTTGACCCAATATTCCTGGACGGTGAACGTCTTGTTGCGAAACACTTAGATCGAATTTCGGTCACGCGCCCAATTTTCGTGTTCCACGCGAGTGGGCATCTAGCAACAGTGAACTCAGCGATGATGGACCGATCTAGTATAGATCGTTATACTCCAACGCCAGGTGTAGCTAGAGACACTGACGGAGAACCCAACGGCGAACTTCAGGAACCTGCTGCAATGTCACTGGCTCAGGATGGTTTCTCAGCTATCGGAGTTGCCATGATGTCCTCCAACGCTAAATGGAACTATGCTCGTGAAGCACGCAATTGCGGGGTCACAACTATTGCCGATCTTGGAACCACCCGTTTGACAATGGAAGGCCAGATCGAAGCTTGGCGTGAAGCTACTGATGACAACAATTATCCTGCGCGAGTAGTGGTAGCGGTGGGACACTCCGATTCGAACTCAAACAAAAAAAACTCAAACCCAATAGTGTCTCTTGCCGTGAGGCTGCGTGACGAAGAAGAAACTGCCAAGCTGAGGTTCGGGGTAGTGAAGCTGGTCCTTGATGGGTCCATTCAGGGTTTTACTGCCCGTATTTCATGGCCTCATTATGTTAATCCGCCACCGGGTCACCCGGGAAATGGATTGTGGCTGATTCCCCCCGAACAACTCGCCGACATCGTTAGCGGTTACCACGAAGCTGGCCTTACAGTTCATTGTCACTGCAATGGCGATGAGGCAACACAAGTTTTCATTGATGCTGTAGACCTAGCTCTTCAACGACACCCTCGGTGGGACCACCGCCATACAGTCCAACACTCTCAGATGACTACGACAGCCCAATACAAAAAAATGGCCTCGCTCGGAATAAACGCAAATATTTTTAGCAACCATATCTTTTACTGGGGTGACCAGCACTCAGCTATCACCGTTGGTGAAGAACGTGCGGCGCGAATGGACGCATGCGCGACTGCTGAGCGCGAAGGAGTAGTTTTTTCTGTCCACAGCGACGCTCCGATTACCCCGATGAGTCAACTACACGCGGCGTGGTCAGCTGTGAACCGCCTTACAGCTTCTGGCAGAGTACTAGGCCCTGAAGAGCGGATAAGTGTTGCTAAAGCTCTTGAAGCATGCACTCTCGGCGCAGCACATCAACTTAACTTAGACCACGATATTGGCTCTCTGGAAGCAGGTAAACTCGCTGACTTTGCGGTACTTGAGAAAGACCCCTTTGAAGTGAGCCCCAACGAACTGAAGAACATTGCGGTCTG
>Ga0315321_10004426_pt1 | contig 10829 bp, 6 predicted proteins | sample M180m21515metaG_FD_203464 | JGI IMG/M metagenome (GOLD analysis project Ga0315321, IMG submission 203464) | Ammonia-oxidizing marine archaeal communities from Monterey Bay, California, United States - M1 80m 21515 | ecosystem: Environmental > Aquatic > Marine > Intertidal zone | place: USA... | reverse complement strand
CTTGGTCTCATCCGGTTTGCTCACCTGGAACATCGGAGGGCCTTCGGTCATGCCGCCCCAACCGCCGGGCGTTTGGAAATCTACCTACAGCGGAGAAAAATGGAGAAATGCAACTGGGCCGGATAGGTACCGCAGGGCCCTTTACACTTACCTGAAGCGCACCAGCCCACATCCTGCTATGATCACCTTCGATGCCGGGTCGGGGGAAGTATGTCAAATTAGGAGGATTAGAACCAACACCCCTCTGCAAGCTCTCATCACCTTGAATGACGAAGCCTACCTGGAGGCCAGTGGTGCCTTGGCCGGCCTCATGAATGAATCTTCGGACAAGCTCGATCAACAAATCACTTTTGGTTTCCGTAGGGTGCTTACCCGCCCACCGAATCCCGAGGAACTCGAGAGACTGATCAAACTCTACCATCAACTCAAACCGGAGTTTCCCAAGAAAAAAGATTTTCTTTCCTCGGCCAAGCTCGATGAGGGCGATCCTGCCATGATCGCCCTTGCCAGCGTGTTGCTCAACTTGGACGAAACCCTCATGAAACCCTGAAGACATGGACCTTTCACTCAACCTGCAAAACACTCAAGCGATCACAAGGCGTCATTTCTTCGGACAAGCCGGACTGGGATTTGGCTCCATCGCCTTAAACCATCTTTTGTCCAACAACGGCTATGCGGCGAAGCAAAAAGGATTTCGGATTCCGGCCAAGGCCAAATCGATCATTTATCTCCACATGGCGGGCTCGCCGTCGCAAATCGACCTCTTCGAAAACAAACCCGCCTTGACCAAGTTTCATGGAAAGGATTGTCCGAAGGAATACCTGGAGGGCAAACGCTTCGCCTTCATCAAAGGCACACCCAAGATGATGGGCCCGGTTTTTGACTACAAAAAACATGGTCAGAGCGGACAATGGGTGAGCGATCTCTTACCAGGGCTAAGTTCTGTGATCGATGACGTTTGCGTCATCCGATCCATGCACACCGAGCAATTCAACCATTCACCCGCCCAGCTCCTCCTGCAAACGGGCAATTCCCTCCTGGGCTATCCCTCGATGGGCTCATGGGTAACCTACGGTCTAGGCAGCGACAATGAGAACCTGCCGGGCTTCGTGGTCCTTGCCTCCGGAGGAAAAACCCCCAGCGCAGGAAAATCTCTTTGGGGATCCGGATTCCTCCCCACCCTCTACCAAGGCGTACAATGCCGCACAGACGGAGGGGATCCGATCCTTTATCTCTCCGACCCCAAGGGACTGAGCCGCAAGGCACGCAGAAAAACACTCGATGCGATCCGAGACCTTAACGAGTACCAGCACAAGCACGTGGGCGACCCGGAAACCCTCACGCGAATTTCCCAATACGAACTGGCCTTCCGCATGCAGATGTCGGTCCCCGAAGTAATGGACTTGAAAAAAGAACCCGACCATGTCCTTAAAATGTACGGGGCCAAGCCCGGTCACGTCTCGGAATCCGAATCGGCGGCCGACCCACGCCGGCTCTACAAGGGAAATGACCCGACCTTTGCCAATAACTGCCTCCTCGCCCGCCGATTGGTCGAAAATGGCGTACGCTTCGTCCAGCTCTACGACTGGGGTTGGGATCATCATGGTTCTTCTCTGGGCGAATCGATCGACGAAACCTTGCCCATCAAGTGCCAACAGATCGACCGTGCCATTGCCGGTTTGATCACCGACCTCAAGCAACGCGGCCTGTTTGAGGAAACCCTGATTGTCTGGGGCGGCGAATTCGGACGCACGCCGATGATGCAAAACAACGTTCGCAATGAATTGAAGAAAGGTTTCTACGGTAGAGATCATCATCCCCACGCCTTTACCATGTGGATGGCGGGAGCGGGCATCAAGCCGGGTGTCTACGGACAAACCGATGACATAGGCTATTACATTGCCGAGAACCCGGTCGGAATCCGCGACCTCCAATCGACCATCCTTCATCAAATCGGCCTCGATCCCCACCGTTTCAGCTTTGCCTATCAGGGCCTCAACCAAAGGCTCATCGGTCCGACCGAGGAAGGGAAAGTCATCAAGGGAATTCTCGCCTAAAGTTTTATGATGCATTCATCCCGGATAGATAACCGTGCCCCGATGATCCAAGCCAAGCCTTCCAACCGTTTTTTTATTCCTTTGCTTTTGCTTGGAATGCTTTGCGGCCTGAACTCGACATTCGGAAAAAATACCCTCTTCCCCGTAGCATCCACTCCGCAAAAGCTAAGTCCTCTCATGGAAAGGGAATTGCGCGGCTGTTTCGATTTCTTTTGGGAAGAATGGAACTCCGACCCGAAGAGCCCGACCTACGGCATGACAAATGGAGATTATATTGGAATCCACAATTACGTTCCCTTGGCAATCGAGGAACAAGGGTTCTACTTTACTGCCATTATAATCGGCGTGGAACGGGGATGGATCACTCGAGAAGAAGGCGAAAAGCGAATTACCATAACCCTTGAAACGCTCAAAAACCTCAAGCGCATCAATGGGTTCTGGTACCACTTCATCGACCCTGACACTGGTAAACGCGGATGGAAGGATTCCCACGACATCGAGCTTAGCAATGCTTCCACTGGGACCATGCTCTTGGGAGCCTTGGCCGCCGCCGAATATTTTGGCGGGGAAATCGAAACCTTGACCAACGAGCTATACGCTCAGATGAATTGGAAATGGTTCACCAACCCGGTAACCAAGCACCCATACCTAGCCTGCTACCCCGAAAACCTGCCGAACAAAGTTCCTCATGGAATCAACAAAGATGGAATGTTCGGTGGATGGTCCGCTTATAGTGAACATATTTTTCTCTATATTTTGGCAGCCGGCTCTCCCAATCAGGACTTCGCCACGGGGGCGGATTCCTACTATGCGATGAAAACCTACAAAGGAAGCTACAAAGGGGGAACCTTCGTTTTTTGCGGATCAGGCGCCGCCTTTACTTACCAATGGACGCACGCTTTCATCGACTTTCGAAACCTGCGCGACAAATTGGATCGAAATTGGTTTGATAATTCCCGCCACGCTGGGTTGGCCGCCCGTCAATACGCGATCGACAATGCTCACCGCATCAAGGGACTCGGTCCTAACTCGTGGGGCATGTCCGCCTCGATCAGCCCGTCGACTGGCTACAGTGGGTATTACGGCTCTCATCCGATTGGCCATGGCCACAAGCTTTTGGAGGACGGAACGGTCGCCCCCTACGGCGCCCTCTCCTTCCTCCCCTTCACGCCCCGAGAATCAAAAGCAGCCCTCGAGCATATGTACAAGATTCCGGGACTGGTCGGAAAGTACGGACTCCACGATGCGTACAGCTACCTTACCAAAGCCAAGGGAGACCAACCTTGGATCGCCAAGAGTTATCTCGGGATCGACAAAGGACTGGTCTTGCTGATGTTCGAAAACTACTCCACTCAGCTCATTTGGCGCTTGCTTCATCAAAACGCTCATATCCAAAAAGGCTTGCAAGTACTTCAATTCAAGCAAAACCCTTTGGAGTGATGCAAGAGATCGAATCAATAAAATACGCGGAGATTGAGTCAAGGTGAATGCCAAACCCTGTTGCTCCCCGTCGACACATCCCAAAGGAGCGAAACCCACTACCCCATCCGTCCAGACGAAACCGGAGTCTCGATCAAGGGAAGTCTCCACCGAAAGTATGGTTCGGATTCCATCGGGTACTTTTCGGATGGGTGCGGAAGGTCCGGAAAGCTGGGCAAGTGACGGAGAAGGGCCCATCCGCGAATTCGAACTGGACGATTATTGGATCGATCGTTGTAGCGTGACCAATTCGGAATTCGAAACCTTCGTCGAGAAAACCGGTTACCTGACCGAGGCGGAAACATTCGGATGGTCCATCGTATTCATGGGACAGATCCCCAAAACCCAACGAAAGCGAATCAATTTCGAGACAGTGGTCGGAATGCATTGGTGGGCGAAGGTCGAAAAGGCGGATTGGCACAAACCGGGAGGTCCGGGCACGAACGTCCGAAAACTCGGAGATCATCCGGTCGTCCACATCAGCTGGAACGATGCTTCGGCCTATGCTGAATGGACGGGCAAGCGCCTTCCCGCGGAAGCTGAATGGGAAAAAGCCGCCCGTGGCGGGCTCGACCAGAAGCGCTTCCCCTGGGGAAATGAACTAACCCCAAAGGGAAAACATCAATGCAATATTTGGCAGGGAAAATTTCCGGACAAGAACACAGGCGAGGACGGGTACTTATGGACCGCCCCGGCGAAAAGTTTTCCGGCCAACGGCTTCGGGCTTCATAATGCGTCGGGCAATGTTTGGGAATGGACATCCGATTGGTTCCACCCCACTTGGCGTCAAACAGCCGGGGACAAGAACCCGACCGGTCCCAGTGAAGGAACCGAAAAAGTGATCAAAGGGGGCTCTTTTTTATGCCACGATTCCTACTGCAACCGCTACCGACCGGGAGCCCGCACAAGGAACACGCCCGACTCGTCGACGTCACATACTGGGTTTCGCCTCGCCTACAGCGAAGATTGAAGAAGAAGACCATTTTCTTCGACAAGCAAGGGTTTGAAGGAATAGAACCCTTTTTGCCCAGCAATCATTCCAAACCACATCACCCAAGATGACATTGAAAACAAACGCCCTCACGCTCTTGCTTTTTCTTTTGCCCGCCCTTGCCTTGTTTGCCAAGGAAACGCAAAAGAAACCAAACATCCTATTCATATTCACCGACGACCAGTCCCATCGAACCGTCAGTTGCTACCCAGAATCCCCCGATTGGGTAAAGACCCCGAACATCGATTCGCTCGCCGACAAAGGGATTCGGTTCGCTCATTGCTACATGGGCTCGTGGTGCATGGGTTCCCGGGCCACCCTACTCACCGGGCATCAGACCTACGGGGTTAAGTCCATGCGGATGGAGGGCGAATACCCCGGTAGTTCCTACGACGCAAAGAAGTGCCCGTTCTGGCCGGCCGTCTTCAGGAAGAACGGTTACCAGACCGCCCAAGTCGGAAAATGGCACACCGGCACGGACAACGGATTCGGACGCGACTGGGATTTCCAAAAAGTATGGAACCGGCCCGCCTTCCCGGAAAACGCAGGCAACTACTTCAAGGAACAACTCATTCAGACCAACGGACCCAAACCCGTCATGACCGAAGGATATTCCACCGACAACTACACCAAGTGGGCCGACGAGTACATCCGGGGCGGTCATGGAAAGAAAGAGGACAAACCCTTCTACCTGTGGGTCTGCTATGGGGCGGTCCACGGCCCCTTCACCCCGGCCAAGCGACACTTCGATGACTACCCGGATGCGAAGGTAAAAACCCCCAAGGACATTTATCCTCCAAGAAAAGGTAAGCCCGAATACTCAAGAAACAAGGAACAATGGGTTAAAGGACCAAATGGCTTGCCCGTCCTCAAGGCAGGCCGGTTCGCGGGTCGAACCGTGGAAGGAAAGTTCATTCACGGCACCGACATTCATTCCCTTGAGAGACAATACAACCAGGGAGTCCTCGCGATCGACGAAGGGGTTGGCAAACTGATCAAGGCCCTCAAGGAGACCGGCCAGTACGATAATACCTTGATCGTCTTCGGAGCCGATCAGGGAATCGCCTGGGGACAAAAGGGATTTCAAATGAAACTGGCCCCTTATGACGGGACCATCCGTGGACCGCTTATCGTGAGCATGCCGAAGAAATTCCCGACGGGAAAAGTCTGTTTCAAACCAGTCGGAGGAGCCGACCTCGTCCCGACGTTCTTCAAGGCCGCCGGGCTTGAACGTCCATGGAAGATGCACGGGCGCGACCTGACTCCCCTTTTGGAGAAACCCGAGCGGAAGGATTGGAAGAGCCCTCTGCTTCTGGCCCACACGGGAATGAGTTTTGGGGAAGACTGCGACGAGGTGATTGATATGAATGACGATCCCATCTACCAAAAGCAACGCGTCCCCTGGTGGGTCTCCCTGCGCACCGACCGCTACAAATACATACGCAATCTCCTGCCTGGAGAAACCGAAGAGTTGTACGACATGAAAAAGGATCCGGATGAACTAATTAATTTGGCGATGAATGACAAGCACCTGAATCTTCTTCGCAAACTCAGAAAGAAAACGATTTCCGAATTGGAAAGAACGGACTGCTCCTTCGCCCAGAAAATGCCCGAAGTGCAAAACCCATAGGCAAAAAAAGCTAGCTCATGAGCGAACGTCTTTTGCCATTTTTCACATTCTGGCTGCTTGGGTTATCCCCAGTTTACGCCAAGCCAAACATACTCTTCATTGCCATCGACGACCTTCGGCCCGAACTCGGATGCTTTGGAGGTAAGGAGGTCAAGTCTCCCCACATCGACAAACTGGCTGCGGTAGGCACGACGTTCAATCGGGCCTATTGCCAAGTTGCCGTCTGCGGAGCTTCGCGGGCTAGCTTGATGACAGGACTTCGCCCCACCCGAAAGCGTTTCCTAAAGTACGATACCTTTGCGGAAAAGGATGCCCCGGAAGCCATGACCCTGGCCGAGGAATTAAAGAAGAACGGATACCATTGCATTTCCAACGGGAAGATCTTCCACCACAAAGACGACACGGCAAAACGAAGCTGGAGCGAGGATCCATGGAAACCCCGCATAGGCGGTGCCTCATTTGTCGACCCGAAGTCGAAGTCCATGATAGGCGGACGCAAGAAACGCGGCCCGGTTTTGGAATCCCCCAAGGTAGCCGATAACGCATACCCGGATGGCCAAATTGCGGACAAGACGATCGCCGACCTCAAGCGCATGAAAAAGAAGAATGAGCCCTTCTTTCTGGCCTGTGGATTCATCAAGCCCCACCTGCCCTTCTATGCTCCCAAAAAATACTGGGATCTTTACGACCGGGCAGCCCTCGAACTTGCGGATAACCGTGACCGTCCCCTGAATGCCCCTTCTTCCCTCAGGGGCTCGGGCGAGATTCACAGCTACCATGATCGGGGGATGAAATACAATAGCGAGGAATGGCACCGGGCATGCCTGCACGGGTACTATGCCTGCGTAAGCTATGTCGATGCCCAGATCGGCAAGGTGATGAAAACCTTGGACGACTTGGACCTACGGAAAAACACCATAATCGTCCTTTGGGGTGACCACGGATGGCACCTGGGCGAGCACAATTTCTGGGGCAAGCACAACGTCATGCACCTCTCGACCCGTTCCCCCTTGATCGTCTCCGTACCCGGGTTCAAGTTCGGACAAGCATGCGACCGCCTGGTCGAATTCGTCGACCTCTACCCGACCCTCATGGACCTGACCGGTCTAAGATCGGTCAACACAGGATTGGAGGGTACGAGTTTCAAGACTTTGTTGGGAGAACCCCACTTGAAATGGAAAAGGGCGGCTTTCTCCAAGTTCGGCCCAGCCGAAAGCCTTATCACCAACCAATTCAATTACGCCGAGTTCGATGACGGACAGAAAATGCTTTTCGATTTGAGAGCAGATCCCAATGAGAACGTCAACCTGGCTGATTCCCCGGAATACAAAAAGACTCTCAACCGTTTGGGGAATATGCTCCGAGAGGGATGGCGCTCCGTCTTGCCCTCCGAAACAAAAAGGTAGACTCCGTCCGGCTTCGGACAAACCGGATCAAGGCATTTCCTTGTTGCACCCATTCGGCAAGGTGTTTTGGGTTTCTGAATTCGCCATGAACTTTCGCTGTATACAAGCCCTTTCCCTTGTGCTTCTGACCGCTCTGTGCGTTGAGGGCGGTGATTGGCCCATGTGGAGACACGACCCCGGCAGAACGGGAGCCACCCCCGAGAGCATGCCGGAGATGCTGAATTTACAATGGACCTTGAAGCTCCCGCCTCTAGTTCCTGCTTACAAGGATCAGCGCCTCCAGTTCGACAAAGGGTACGAACCCATTGTGACTAGGGGTAAATTGCTGCTCGGTTCTTCATGGACGGATTCGGTAACCGCCTATGATGCCGACACCGGTGAACAAGCCTGGTGCTTCCTGACCGAGGGACCCGTCCGTTTTGCCCCCGCGGCCTTGGACGATCGGGTATTCGTGGGCTCGGACGACGGTTTTGTTTATTGCCTGGAAACGGATAGCGGAAAACTGCTCTGGAAATTCCGTGCAGTGCCCTCGACCAGAAAAGTTTTGGGTAATGGGCGCATGATTTCGCTTTGGCCCGTTCGGGGTGGCCCGGTGGCCAAGGATGGGAAGGTTTGGTTCGCGGCCGGAGTGTGGCCCACCGAGGGAGTATTCGTCCATTGCCTCGATGCGAAGACTGGAAAATCAATTTGGATCAACGACTCCTGCGGATTCAAGTACGGCACCCAACCACACAACGCCCAAGCCACCGGTGGGCTTGCCCCCCAAGGCTATTTGTTGCTCGATGGCGAGGACTTGATCGTTCCATCCAGCGTGGCTTTTCCCGCCCACTTCGATGCGGCTACCGGCAAACTAAAGGAATTCGAACTCCCTTCTCAAGGCAGGCTGCCCGGCGGATGGTTTGCATCCACTCCCTCCGAGAAAGAACGCCAACGTTTGCAGCGCAGAGGGTTGCTCTTTGACAGCGAGGTAAACACCCGCCGCCACGAGGACAAGCAAAGATCAAGCGGTCAACCCGGCATACGATCCACCATAGAGATGGGCAAACAAGACTTCCGTTTTTCAGATGGGGTAAAAGGCGTGAACGGAGCAATCCACCAAGCCTTGCTCTCCGACGGCCGCCTGTTCGTTGTCACCTTGGACGGAGAGATTCATTGCCTGGGAAAGACCAAGGCGAAGGCAAAGGTTCATGAACCCGAACCGGGCCGGAAGGTAGTGGTCAAGAAAGACGCTTTGGTTTCGGAAATCATCCAAAAGACAAATTTCAACAAGGGCTACGGATTGGTGCTCGGCATGTCGGAGAAGTGGTTGAGCCTCGTCCAAAGTTCTTCCGCGCAACTTGTCGGATCAGGAAAGCCAGCTACCATTGATGCCCTCCGTGGAAAACTGGACAAGCATGGTTTCACGGCAGACCGGGTATCGCTGTTCGCCGGTAACGGATCCGAACTGGATTTCCCCCGCTATTTCGCAAGCTTGATCGTGGTTGAGGAAAGCTCGGGAGTAAATTGGTCCCGACGCTCGTTGACCAAAGTTTTTTCTTCCCTCCGACCCTATGGCGGATCGCTCTGTGTCCCGGGATCGGCAGAATACCGGAAAGCCTTTCGAACTGCGGTCAAGGCAAGCAAGTTACCGGGTGCCAGCTTGAGCGAGGGCAATGGATTCACCTTGCTGAAAAAAGAAGGAGCCTTGCCAGGCTCAACCAACTACCTGGGTGAATGGGCCAAGAGTCCGGACGAAGGTGTGCGCTTTCCTCTAGGCGTATTGTGGTTCGGGGATGAGTTGGGCCATTTCAAGCGGTCCCCTCAACCGAAGTTTGTCGATGGCGTAATGGTATCGACCCCGAAAAAATGGCTTCAAGACCAAAACGAGCGTACCCGCAACTCCGATTACCGCCTTATGCCAGCCTTTCTCTCCGACGTCTACACGGGGCGCGTGATGGGTTCGGACGAAGAAACCGAAATTCGAAAAAAGCACGGCAAAGTCGATTTGAAAACCCTTCAACCGAGTCAGTATCGACCGCCCAAGCAAGATAATGCCTGGAAGCCCAAGAAGCCAGTCGTAGGAGAACGAATCAATCCTTTGACCGGAGAAAAGGAACCACGCGCCTTCCCCAAAAGTTACGGTTGTGACGGAGGACTCGACTACGGGTATCTCTACACCATGCGTTCCGCAACCGCATCCTATTACGACAAGCGCATAGAGAGCGGAACCATCAACCTGAGCGGGCCGCGGTCAGGCTGTACCAACAGCATCATTCCGGCCAACGGCGTGCTCAGCGTCCCGTATTACTACGAAGGTTGCACCTGCAGCTATCCGTTGCCCATGGCCATGGCCTTGGTCTCCATGCCCCAGACCCACGAGCAATGGACATCCTGGGGAGAAATGCCTCCGGGAAAACTCAACGGCAAGGTACGCAGAGTAGGCCTGAACTTCGGAGCTCCCGGAGACCGCGTGACCCAAAGCGGTACCCTTTGGCTTGATCAACCCAGCGTGGGCGGTCCCTCCCCCATCCTGCCCGTCAAAACCTCACCGGAACAGATCACCTACCGCTACCATCACTCCATACGGGTGGAGGGCGGCGAAGGCTGGCCCTGGATCGCCGCATCTCTGGCTGAAGGGATCGAGAACGTCCAGATCAATGGTCTGACCAAGGGAACCTATTTCCTCCGGCTTACCTTTCTCGAGCCGGATCAGATCGAGTCGGGGGAACGCATATTCGACGTCCTTCATCAGGGAAAGAAGCTCTTGAGCAAATACGATGTGGCGAAGGCCGCCGGGGGTGCCATGCGTTCCACGACCGAAACGTTTTCCGGGATTCAGTTGGAGAACTCCCTTGTCCTGAGACTTCGCCCGGTTCGTGGGAAACCGATCCTCAGTGGGCTCGAACTGATCCGTTCCGACCTGCCCATGGACGAACCGGTTAAGCTCGATACCCGGAAGACACCTTTCAGACCTTTTATGTAATTGCGGACTTCGCAGCCGCCGGACTCAGTTTTTTGGAATCTCGTTGAGGGTGTAGTATGCTACGTCGTGAAGAAGAGGATGATCCTTACCCTTGAGGCGGATGCCGGGCATCTTCAGTTCGTGCACGTTGCCCTTGACCATACCCTCGACGGTCAGCCGTACGCTTTTGCCATCCTTTGCGGCAACCGCCTTCTTGACGACGGGAACGGATTTATCGACCACCGGACTGCCATAGCCCTTCTGGTAGATATAGGTGTAGGACTCCATGGCATAGGAAGAAACGTCGGCTAAGGTGTTGGCATCT
>Ga0315321_10004425_pt1 | contig 10830 bp, 7 predicted proteins | sample M180m21515metaG_FD_203464 | JGI IMG/M metagenome (GOLD analysis project Ga0315321, IMG submission 203464) | Ammonia-oxidizing marine archaeal communities from Monterey Bay, California, United States - M1 80m 21515 | ecosystem: Environmental > Aquatic > Marine > Intertidal zone | place: USA... | reverse complement strand
TCGACGTCCAGAAAGATCCTCATGAGCTCCAAAATGGCTACTGCCGGATGGGTGTCATTGAGTTGCACGACCACCTTTTCAGGAAATGCATTCCAATCATCGTCCGTTCTTTGAAAACGGGAAATCATGTCTTGCAACGAACAGGCAACGAAGAAGTATTGCTGAACGAGGCGAAGTTCCTTTCCTCTCTCAGTCTCATCGTTAGGATAAAGAACCTTGGAAATGCTTTCCCCCATCGCTTTCTCCCGGACCGCCTCGACATACCCCCCTTGATTGAAGACCTGCAGATCCAGTTGCTCCGAGGCCTTTGCCTCCCAAAGTCTCAGAAAGTTCACCGTTTGGGCTCCGTAACCTACGATTGCCAAATCGTAAGGAATCCCTTCCACCTGCTTGGTGTCGACCCACTGAGGCCTGTAGTCGCCCAAATCGTCACAGGAATGCAAAACTCGCCCGTAGAGCGATACCTTCTGGGCATGCTGGGGACGCACGATTTCCCAAGGGTTGCCGTATTTGAGCCAGTCATCGGGACGCTCGACTTGCCTGCCATCCTCAAACTCCTGTCTGAACAAGCCGAACTGATAATGAATGCCATACCCTATGGCAGGCAAATCCATCGTAGCCATGGAATCAAGGAAGCAGGCAGCCAATCGGCCAAGTCCACCATTCCCCAAGCCCATGTCATGTTCTTCCTCTCCCAATTCATCCAAATCAAAACCAAGTTCACGCAAGGCCGAGGCTACCGACTGATGCAAACCCGTATTACGCAGGTTCACGTTAAGCAGGCGTCCCATCAGGTATTCGAGACTCAAGTAATAGACACGCCTGGTTTCTTCCCGGTTATGAGTCGCCTGTGTTTCAATAAACCGATCGATTATGCGTTCCCGGACAGCCAAGCAGGTAGCCATCCAAACTTCCCTCTTCGTCGCATTGTCGAAATGACGAGCCAAAGTCAGTCGCAACTGACTTTCGATTGCCTCTTTGATCTCCTTAACCAATTCGGGAGGAGGCTCTTGGGATTGCGTTAAATCAATGGGTTTTGAAGTCGTCTGTGAAATCATTTAGAAATAGGAATGTGTTGCCTCTCCATTAAAGCAACAATCGCTCCAATCCTATCAGAGCGTAAAAAATTGGCGAGATTTTCCTAAAAGGAAATTGCCTACTCAGCCTTAAACTTGTGAATAGTCAGATGAGTGTAAGTTTCGCCAGGGCGCAGCACGCAACTTTTCCAACCCTCCTGCCCTTGATGATTGGGACTGTCAGGAAAGACCTGCGTCTCCAAACACAATCCGGACCGGTGTGGGTAAGGCTTGCCACCTTGACCTACGGTAATTTCACCAGGGAGATAGTTTCCGGTATAAAACTGGATTCCAGGCTGATCGGTATGAATCTCCATTACTCGCCCGGAACCCGGGTCCCGAAGAGTGGCTGCATGGGCAAGGCCCTCTGCATCACGATTGATCACCCAAGTGTGATCATAACCCAAGCCGAATTCGATCTGCGGATGATCGGACTCGATGCGTTTTCCAATCAGGGTGGCTTTGCGAAAATCGAAGGGAGTGCCCTCGACGTCCCGAATGGAGGTAGGAATATTGGTTTTGTCCGTAGCGACGTATTGACCGGCGTGTAAGGTCAGCTCATGATCGAGGATCGTCGGATCACCCTCCCCTGCCAAATTGAAGTAGGTGTGGTTAGTCAGGTTAAGCACGGTAGGTTTGTCCGTGGTGGCTTCGTAAGCAATCTTGAGCTCGTTTTCATTCGTCAAGGCATAGGTTACCTTGCAAGTCAGAGTACCGGGATAACCTTCCTCGCCGTCGGGGCTTCTCCGTGTAAATACAACTGCCGTTTCCGTCTCCGAAACACGGGCGGACCAAACATACTTGTCAAAACCACGAGCCCCTCCATGCAGATGGTTCGGGTCGTTATTTGTCGCCAGCTTGAATTCCTTTCCGTCCAAAGAGAAAGCTCCCCTGGCAATTCTATTCGCATAGCGTCCGGCCGTACACCCAAAGTAGGGACTTTTCTCCTGATAATCCTTCAAATTCGAAAATCCAAGTGAGACGTTACCATAAACCCCGTTCCTGTCTGGAACCATGATATCCTTAACGGTAGCCCCATAATCAAGAAGGCTTACCTCCATGCCGTTGGCATTGGTCATTAGGTAGAGACTGACCTTGGTTCCGTCTGGCATCTTGCCAAAAGCTTTTTTTGCAACACTCATGGGTTTGGGCTTGGGGTTCTCCTTTTCGGCAAGACCAAGAGCCGATTTGCTCTTTTGGTAAGCCGCTTTGCTTTTGGACGAGACGAGCGAGGCGCTCTTTTGAATACCATCCTTGGTTTTTTTACCGACCTCGGAGATCGAGCAATTTGTTTGAAGCAGAATGCCGGTCAAGGCCAACAGTTGGAACGGAAGTCGTAAAAATTTCATGGTAAAGTAATCTCGAAAACCAACTCGGATTGGAAGCAAAATCGGACAAGAATGCAAATTTCACAGTTTTCGACGAAAACGACTTTCAAATTCTCTCTTTGGTATTTCGAAATAAGTTGGGCGTCCTTGCGGGCAAGTATATGGGTTCCGGCAGGCAACCAACTGGTTGGCAATCCTCACCACTTCCTCATCGGAAAAATCATCGCTGATCTCCCGGTTATTCGTAGCCCGGCTAATCAAGGTCTCCTTGGCAAATGCCTCGACATTCATCTCTCCTCCATTTTCCCGGGCGATCTCAAGGAAATCCTTAAGAAATCCCACCGCCTGTTCGGGACTGACCCAAGCAGGACACCCTTCCAATCGATAAAAATTCCTTCCGAATTCCTCCAGAACAAAGCCAGCCTTTTTCAGCTCCTCTCTTCCCTTTTCGAGAAGAGCCGAATCAATCCCGTCAAGCTCGAGAGACTCAGGTAAAAGGAGGGATTGAACGTCAGTCTTTTCGTCGTCTTGCCCAAAGGAAGCTTCCAGTTGCTCGAAACGAATGCGCTCGTATGCAGCGCGACAATGTAGAGCAACTATGCCTTGAGGGGTAGAGAAAATCGCCATTTCGCCATGAGCCCGATCGAGAAACCTCCAGCTCGAACTCGCATCCTGACGCAATCCTACGAAAGAAAAGTCCTCCTCGCCCCGAGTCGCCTTTTCTCCGGAATCACTTTCCCGGTCACCCCGAGCACCTGATCGGGGAAAGACCATCTCGGTTTCGGGTTCACGCATTTCCAGCGGCCTTTGCTCGTCATCGCCCCGAGGTTTGACTTGGTGAAGCCTGAGAGCCTGTGGATCAATCTTGGGAACAAGCATGTCCGAGGAGAGGTCTCTCTCCATTTCGGGTTCGGACCCAGCTTCCTCTCCCTGACCAGCAAGTTCCTTATTGCGCGCAATGATACTCTCCAAAATGAACTGCCTTACCTTTCGCTCATCCCTGAAGCGGATTTCCCTCTTTGCGGGATGGACGTTCACGTCAACCAGACCCGGATCAATCGAAAGGAATAGGATTGCAGGCGGGAACCGGCCCTTGGGAGCGTAGGTGTGGTAGGCTTCGAGCACGGCATACGAAATCGTCTTGCTTTCGACTGGCCTGCGGTTCACGAAAAAAATCATTTCCTTTCTCGTTGAGCGGCTCTGCCCGGGTTTGCCTATCAACCCCTCGAGTTTGAAGTCCATTTGAGAAGCTTCGATTGGAGCGAGGCATTCGGCCAAACCTTTGCCAAAGATTTCACGAACCCGCTCGAGAAAACCATCGCAGGCAGGCGAGCGGAAAACCGTCCGCCCACCTTCGACCAAAGAGAAGGTAATGGAAGGATGGGCCAAGGCATAAAGTTTTGACATATGTATAATATGGGCCGACTCCGTCACGTCGGTCTTGAGGAATTTCCTCCTGCCTGGAACAGAATTAAACAGATGCGACACTTCGATCCTCGTTCCCTGTGGCATTCCACACTCCTTGACATGAATCATTTTCCCTCCATTGACGAAAATCTCGTTACCTTCCTCGATCCCCTTGGCACGCGTCCTCAGCGTAAATCGGCTTACGCTCGAAATGGAGGGCAGCGCTTCACCACGAAACCCAAAGGTCTGGACCTCATGCAGATCGCTGGCCTTCCGAATCTTGCTTGTTGCATGCCGTTCCAAAGAGAGCAAGGCCTGGTCGGGGTTCATTCCTCGACCATCGTCTTCCACGCGCAAGTAGGACTTCCCCCCATTACGATATTCTATCTCAATCTTGGAGGCTCCGGCATCGATGCTGTTCTCGACCAATTCCTTGACCACGGCGACCGGACGCTCCACAACTTCGCCGGCGGCTATTTGGTTAGCTACCTTATCGGAGAGTATTCGAATTTCCGGCATCTTTTTTTCGTAATGCCTGATACCGCGTTGGACAATGTGAAACTTTCAAAAACCATCCTAAAATGAACATGGAACCACCCTTTCTTTATCACCTCCGTTTTCATTCTCATGTTGTCTACTCATCCGGCTTCTGATATGAATAATTGAGAAATCCCATAACATGACAGCGGAAAAACCCGAAGAAAATCAAGCCGCAAAGACTCCCTCTGATCAGCCCGATGAGACTGCGCGAAGAGAATTCATTGCAAAAGCCGTAAGTGTCTTTGCCGGCGGAGCTATCGTATCCGTGCCCATAGGTGTTGGTGTGGCCACCTTGCTAGGCCCCGCCTTCAAGGAAGGACAAGGTGGAATCAAGATCAGGCTCGCGGCGCTCGAAGACCTTCCCGGCGACGGTTCGCCCAAGCTTTACCAAGTCGTCGCCGAAAGGAAGGATGCATGGACCAAATATCCTCAAAAGCCAATTGGATCGGTTTTTTTGCAAAAACTTGAGGACGGGGGTGTCATTGCGTTCAATTCCAGTTGTCCCCATGCAGGATGCAGCGTCGGATTCAAATCCAAGGAGGTGGGTTATTACTGCCCCTGCCACGAAAGCATTTTCCTGCTCGACGGTTCGAGAGGAGATCCCTGTGTAAGCCCTCGGGGACTTGATTCCCTTGAGGTCGACAAAGAGAAGCTTCTCAACGGTGACGTTTGGGTCACTTTCCAAAATTTTGCAGCAGGCATTGAAGGAAAGAAAGCGATTTGATGAAGAGACTCCTCGATTGGATTGACGATCGTACGGGCATAGCAAGCCTCACGCGCGAAGCACTCTTTGAACGCGTTCCCGGGGGGGCCCGATGGCGTTATGTCTGGGGCAGCACCCTTTCCTTTGCCATCATGGTTCAGTTCATTACGGGGATTTTCCTGTGGATGGCCTATAGCCCGAGCGCGACAACAGCTTGGGAAAGCGTTTATTACATACAAAACGAGATGAGCTACGGTTGGCTTTTACGAGGAATCCATCACTGGACTGCCCAAATCATGGTGATCCTCCTGCTCCTCCACCTGGTTCAAGTCGTCATCGACAGCGCCTATCGGGCCCCCCGTGAGTTCAATTTCTGGTTTGGCGTCATTTTGCTTTTCATCACTTTGGCCATCTCGCTGACAGGCTATCTTCTGCCATGGGACCAAAAAGGATTTTGGGCCACAAAGGTTGCCACTAATCTTGCCGGAATCGTACCCTTCATCGGAGATGACATCCAAAAAGTGATCATCGGCGGCTCCGACTACGGACACCATACATTGACCCGTTTCTTCGCGCTTCACGCGGGCGTGCTTCCGGGTGCACTCGTTGCTCTCATTGTGGTGCACATCTATCTTTTCAGAAGGCACGGAATTACGGAAGCCAAGCCTGCAACCCGTGCCGGGGCTCTTTATTACTGGAGCCTGCTCGGGGTAGTCTTTGGCACCCTCACGGCTTTGGCCTTTGCCTTTGAAGAAAACACCAAGCAATGGGTTCCCAAGATCGTCTGCGGAGTCTTCCTTGCGATTTTGATCAGGATTGGCTTTCTCATTCGAAGTGGCAAAGACGACGATTCCGCCACAAGACCAAAGCGGGACGGCATGTTCTGGCCAGACCAGATTCTCAAGGACGCGATTGCCTGCGCGGCGGTTATGGGCGCCGTTTTATTCTTCGTTTTTTGGAAAGGCACTGAACTCACCCCCCCGGCCGATCCCTCTCAACCCTATAACGCCGCCCGGCCCGATTGGTATTTCATGTCCTTGTTTCAGATGCTCAAGTTTTCTGCATTCGAAGGTGCATTCGGGCTTTTGATCGGAGCCATTTTCGTCCCCTCCATTCTCGTAACCGCCATTTTCATAATGCCGTTGATGGGACAATCGAAAAAGGGGCACTGGATCAACGTCGTAATGCTTTACTCCTTGATCGGGGGTTTTGTCATTCTCACCGCGATGGGGTTTAACCATGATGCCAACGACGAGGAATACAAACAGGGCGTACTGAACGCTCATGCCGAGGCTGAACGATTGAATGAATTGATTGACATCAATGGAGGCATTCCTCCAGAGGGCGCATTGACCTTGCTTTACAAAGACCCAAAGATTCGCGGAGCCCGGCTATACGCCGCGAATTGCGCGTCCTGTCATCCATACGGAGGCGAAGACGGCTTGGGGGCCAAAGCGAAAGATCCGAGCGCCCCGGACTTGAAAGGCGTGGGGAGCAAGAAATGGATAGCCGGCTTACTCGATCACAACCGCTATGTCAGCGAAGAGTATTTTGGCAAAACCAAGTTCAGCAAGGGAAAGATGGCCCGTCATCTCAAGGACATTGACATGCTGCCCGAAGACATCGAAGTCGTATCCGCCGCTCTTGCCTCCGAGGCCAAGGTATATGGCTATTCTTTGCCAGAGGGAGGACAGGACTTCATCGATTCAGGATTCGACTTGATGTTCGAAGATTTCGAGTGCGCCGATTGTCATGGCATCCAAGGCGAAGACGAAGGCAGTGGTCCCAGCCTGACCGGATACATGTCGAGAGATTGGATGATTGATTTCATCGGAGATCCGACTCACGAAAAGTTTTATGGCAAGAAAAACGATCGGATGCCAAGCTTTCTCGGAGCCAAGCAGGAGGACGGAACAATGAAGGCGGGTGAACTAAGCAGAAAGGAAGTTGAATTGATTGTCGGATGGCTGCGCGAAGAATGGCCCAGAGCGTCGGAATAAGCATCAAGATTTGATTCCACTTGAAATCCGGCTACCTTCGCTCCCTCCTTCAACCCAACCAAGTTTTCTTTCAAATATGCTTGGGAATCCGTCCATTCTCTGAAAAATATACGTTCGTCTCATGCCTAATCTTCTCGAAAAGGAATCAAGCCTATACCTAAGGCAGCACGCCCATCAGTCGGTAAACTGGATGCCATGGGGGTGCGACGCCTTCGAAAAGGCTGATCAGGAGGACAAACCCATTCTCGTTTCCATAGGCTACGCTTCTTGCCATTGGTGCAAGGTCATGTCCGAAGAGTCATTCGAAGACGATTACATATCATCCATAATGAATCGTCATTTCATATGCATAAAGGTGGATCGAGAGGAAAGACCGGACGTCGATCAAACGTATATGGATGCGGTTCGTTTGTTCAACCAAACCGCAGGGTGGCCCCTTCACGCCTTTTGCTTGCCAGACGGAAACCCATTTTGGGGAGGAACCTACTTCCCGAAGGAAGACCTTGGTCAGGGGATTGTGCCATGGCCGCTCGTACTCATGAGAATCTCCGAACATTACCGGAGAGCCAAGCCTGAACTGGTTGAAAATGGTCAAAACATGATCGCCAATCTCAAACATGCAAATGACGTCGATACTTCGGGTGAAAAACCCTGGAGCAATGCCCTTCTCCTCAAAGCGAGCGAAGAGATTTGCGAAAAGCATGACGCTGAACACGGCGGATTCACGCAAGCCCCCAAATTTCCATCGCCGATGAAAATCGATTTTCTTCTGGCAATGGCGGAATCTCAAAGCGTTCGGTCGAATCAGGAATTGAGTGACAAACTGAATTTTTGCATTACACGGACACTCGATTCAATGGCCCAAGGTGGCTTGTTCGATCAATTGGGAGGTGGTTTCTTCCGCTACTCGGTGGATCGGAAGTGGCAAATGCCTCACTTTGAGAAAATGCTATGCGACAACGCCTTGCTTTTGTCCACCTACTCAAAGGCCTACCGGAAATACCAAAAACCAGCTTATCGAATCGTGGTGGAAAAAACCCTTCGTTGGTTACTTCATGAAATGGGGGAACCGTCCCGTGGTTTCTGCTCAACCCTATCCGCTGACTATGAAGGAAAGGAAGGAGGGTATTATTTATGGGAAGAAAAAACGCTACAGAATGTACTTGGGGACGATTGCAAGGAATTCATTGCCTTGAACCAACTTCATTCCGAATCCGATGAGACTTGTTATCTTCCCAAGCAGAATCAGTCCGAAAAAAACCAAGAAAGGACTGAAAGCTGGTTCGAGAAACTCTTGCAAGCCCGTGAAAAAAGACTCGTTCATCCAGAGAAGGATGAAAAGCGGGTGACGGCCTGGAACGCCCTCGTCCTCCGAGCATTAGTCGACTCTTCCATCGCCCTGGGCAGAAAGGATTTGCTCAAGAAGGCCTTCCTTTTGGCCGAGTGGATGAATAGCAATCTGCTGGACGAAGATGGAGGGGTTCTTTCCGTTCGTTACGGGGATCAAACTTCGGTTAATCCTGGTTTTCTAGATGATCATGCCTTTTGGGCGGAAGGGTTGCTCGCACTGGCTGCAACAAGCGAATGGGTCGAAGAGGGAAGTTCGCGAAGGTTTCTCGATGATGCAGAATCTCTCGCCCGTAAGATCCTTGAGCACTTTAAGGATGAACAAAACCCGGGATATTACTTTCCTCCCGGAGGATTGGAGTGCCCTGCCCCATCGAAAAAGAAATTTTGGTTCGACAATGCGGTGCCCGCAGGAAATTCATCAATGATTCGGGTTTTCTCTTCCCTTGCCGTCCAAACCGGAAAAGAACTCTGGAATACCGAATACCGAAAGGCTCTGACCTCATACTCTTCCTTGGCAAGAAAAGCGCCATACGGAATCGGGCACGCCTTGACTGCCATTGCCGAACATGAAACCGGGCTTTGCTCAATCGAGGTGGACCACTCGGAAATTGATTCCTTGATGGACGGACTGGCACACAAGCCTTATCGATCCATATTTGTTACAAGCCAAGAGGGTCTTGGTTCAAAACTTGCCTTAAAGGCGGGAAAAGCCCCCCAAAAAACGTTTGAAAGTTGCGACTCTCTGCTGAGCGCGCTTTTCGACGAATAGGCTACTTGGCCTTCTTACCCTTCTCTAAAAACCGGCTCAAGGTACGGCCGTCTTCCTTCACGACTCTTTCCGCGACCTCCATTATGTCGAAAGCCTTGTCGTGAAGAGTGCTGTGAGCAACTTGGATTGCGGCCCTGATAAGCTTGGAATCAGTCTTGATTCGTTGCCCGGTCCTTGACATCACACGCTCAATTCCATCAAGCAGGCTCAAGTCATCTTGGGTCAAGGTTATGGTTCTCACAACTCTCTTGGGTAGGGTAGATTGTTTGTTCTCTTCCATAAAATGGTTACTACGCTTAAAGTAAAAAAATGTAAAACACAAATGCGCTAAATCGACAATAACACTTAATCAAGGAGAATAATTTCCAAGGGAAGGAACTTAGGACGCGAGCATCTCTGCAAGCATTTGTTCCAGCGACCGCACGTCCGCCGAGAACTTTCGGATGCCCTCCGCAAGCTTGGTCGTTGCCATTTCATCCTCGTTCATCTGGAAGCGGAACGAACTCTCATCTATTTCAGTCTTGGCAAGATTACATGCCATAGCAGCGTCTTCGGAAAGCTTAAGGTCAATCTCCGAGAAATCTTCCTGCATCTCCTGCAGAAGGTTTGGGCTAATGGTCAACAAATCACAACCTACAAGCTCCTTGATTTCACCAACGTTTCTGAAACTCGCGCCCATTACCTCAGTCTTGTAACCGAACTTCTTGTAGTAATTGAAGATTTCGGTAACGGACTTGACTCCAGGATCCTCCGGGCCTTCGAAATTTTCTCCGGTACTCTGCTTATACCAATCAAGGATTCTTCCGACGAAGGGAGAAATCAATTGAGAACCTGCCTCAGCGCAGGCCACGGCTTGAACGATGGAAAACAAAAGGGTCATGTTACAGCGAATGCCCTCTTTCTCCAATTCTCGCGAGACTTCGACTCCTTCCCAAGTCGTGGCAAGCTTGATCAGTACACGATCGCGCGAAAAACCGAGTTCCTCGTACCGTGCGATTAAGGACCGGGCTTTGGCCAGACTCCCCTCTACGTCGAAGGACAAACGGGCATCCACTTCGGTAGAAACACGGCCAGGAACTATTTCCAGGATAGAAACGCCAAAACGGACAAGCAGGCGATCCATCACCTCGTCGACGAGAGTGACGTCTTCTTGCTTTGCTCGATTGACCACGTCTTTGACCAACTCGGCATATTCGGGCTGGTTTGCTGCCTTGAGGATAAGACTTGGGTTGGTTGTGGCGTCCTGAGGCTCGTATTGCCGGATGGAGTCAAAATCTCCCGTATCCGCAACGACCACGGTGTGATCCTTGATTTGATCGAGAACAGAACGATTTTGAGTATCTTCCATTTTGCTAACTAACTAGTTCGAGAAGTAAATTCGTTCAAGGAATCAGCCTGCATTTCGATTGATGCAATTGAGATCCTCAAATGAGCGAGCCAAGCGTTTCACGAAGCTCGTTTCCCCACCGCGAAGCCAAGTTCGGGGGTCGTAGTGCTTCTTGTTCGGCTTGTCATCTCCCTCGGGGTTGCCCAATTGAGCTTGGAGGTAGTCCTTGTGCTCATTGTAGTAATCGTGAACACCTTCCCAAAAAGCCCACTGCATGTCGGTATCCAGATTCATCTTAACTACCCCATATCCGATCGCCTCCCGAATTTG
>Ga0315321_10004424_pt1 | contig 10831 bp, 8 predicted proteins | sample M180m21515metaG_FD_203464 | JGI IMG/M metagenome (GOLD analysis project Ga0315321, IMG submission 203464) | Ammonia-oxidizing marine archaeal communities from Monterey Bay, California, United States - M1 80m 21515 | ecosystem: Environmental > Aquatic > Marine > Intertidal zone | place: USA... | reverse complement strand
CCCGACGCCAGCAGCGCCGGGATGACGTTCTTGCCGAAGTCGTGGGCAGACTTGGAGTCGTGGGCATCGTCGATGAGGGCATCTTGGAGCACATCTGCCCGGAAAAAGTAGTTGCCCATGCTCACGAGGCTGCGGTCGGGGTCGCCCGGAATGGGGGCGGGGTTGGACGGCTTTTCCTGGAAGCCAATCACCCGGCCATCCGAGTCGACCTGAATCACGCCGAATTGGTGGGCCTCGTTCCGCGGCACCGGGAAGGCCGCGATGGTGAGATCGGCGTTGCGTTCGACGTGGTGCTCCTCCATCTGGTCGGCGGCGAGCTTGTAGATGTGGTCGCCGCCAAACACCGCCACGTGGTCGGCACGGCTGTCACGGATGAGGTTGAGGTTCTGGTAGACGGCGTCGGCGGTACCCCGGTACCAGTGCTCACCACGCCGCATCTGCGCCGGCGCCACCTCGATGAACTCGCGCATGCCCGAGAGGTGCCAGTTGCGGTTGAGGTGCTTGATGAGGCTGCTGGCCATGTACTGCGTGAGCACGTAGATGCGCCGATAGCCACTGTTCACGAAGTTCGACAGCACAAAGTCGATGATGCGGTAGCGCCCTCCGAACGGTACAGACGGCTTGGCCCGGTGACACGTGATGGCCCCCAGTCGCGAGCCCTTGCCACCGGCCATCACCATCACGATGCTCGACATCCGCCACTCCTGTGTGCGCCCGTCTGGGCCACGGTCGAGTCCTAACGCCGCCCTGACGCTTCACTCCCGCTGGCGCGGTCTTTCGTCACGAGCCTGCCCCTCGCACTGCATCGCTCCAGCATGCCGGCCACAATCGAACTACATCGCACCTGTGGATGCCCCCGAGCCTGCAACCGCTCCCCCTCGATCCCCTCGCCTTGTGTTGGGGGGACTGCTGGTGTTGCTCTGCGCACTGTGGATGGGGTGGGCCAGCTCGCCAGACACACAGTCGTCCCGCTCGTCTGTGGACCGCAGCCGCAAGCTGGCAGACGGGGACCGCGCTTCGGATGACACCCCTCGCCGCCACCTGCCCACCCGCACCGAAGCAGACGCTCTCCCCGTAGACGCTGGCCCGCAGTGGGTGTGCCCGCTGAAGTTTGTCGACGCCCGCACCCTCCTCCACCTCGACACCGTTCCCGAGACGGCCCCCAGTCAGGCCCGCATGTCCTTCAGCCCACCGGTGCTGCCCGCAGTGGGGGTCGAGCTCGACAACACCACAGCGACCTTCAGCGGGACCGATGCCGCGCGCATCACTTCACTGCCCTGGGCTGCAGGAGCCGCCTCTGGCCACATCGCGGGGCTCGGCGACACCATGATTGCCATCGACGGCGACCAATGCGGCCTGATGGTCATTCTGGTCGAGTCCGGGTCCTCCGCTGACGGGCTTCGCTGTCCCCTGTCTGAGGACCTCTCCCTCGCGGACGGCCACACCATGACGCTCGCCGCTGGCCCTTACGAAGGCCGCTCCGTGCGCACCCGCATCGTCGACGGGGATCTGTTGCTGCGGGGGGTCAATGAGATGGGCGAGGCATGGCTCCACCTTTCCGAGCATCCACCTGTTCTGGTGACGTGGCAGGATGGGGAGTGTGACCCCATTGAAGCACCAGAAGCGGCGGTGGTGGAGGTCGAGGTCACCGGCAGCCGAGCTCAGAGCCCCGTCTGGGTGAAGGGCTGTGGCGTCACGGAGCGGCTGGCGGACGGAACCACGTCCATTGCGTTCCAGGTCGCCGCAGCGCCGTGCGCACTCGAAGCCTGGCGCATCGACGGCGCGCTGCGGGCGCTGACTCCCCTGGTGATGATCGACCCGCAGCCCGGACGCACCACCCGCGTGCGCCTCCAACTGCCCGAGTCCGAGACCGGCGGCATCGGGATCTCGTTTCGCACAGGCCAAGACGCCGTGTCGGTGCGAGGCATCCACCCCAACTCACCGGCCTGGGACGCGGGCCTGCGCAGTGGGGACCGCATTGTGGCGGTGGACGGCGAGCCCACCGGCGGCCTGCAGCAACACGACTTCATCGCGCTCGGCACCGGCCCGATCGGAACTGAGGTGTCCCTCACTGTCGAAGCGGAAGACGGCTCTGTCGACGAGCTCATCCTCGAGCGGGCCGCCTTGCGAAACTGAAGCAGGAGCCTTGCCTCTCCTACTTGGGCTGCTGGTCAGGCGAGTCGCTGCGGCGAGCGGCCTTGTCGAGGATGGACTGCGCCTGACGACGCGGACACGCGATCTCGGTGCCCGAGGTCGCCTTGGGATCGGCGATGATGCGTCCCCCGAGCTGCAGAATCTCTGAGGTCGGGGCAACCATTCCGCCGACCCACTCTTTCCAGCAACGCGGACCTTCCTCCATCACCACCAGCACCGGCCGCGGCGGGTTCGTGGCGCCGTCGGGATGCCCGGACTCGACCTGGTCCCAAGTGGGCAGCGGCCCCTTGTCGAGGTCTGGGGGCGGGGGATTCGCGGTGGACTGAGGCAGCTGGTCCCCGGCTTCGCGCCCCGAGTGGGCGCCCTTCTGAGGGTCGGAACCGGCCTTGTCGTCGCCGGCAACAGCGGGAGCCTGCTTGGCGTCAGATGCGGTGCCCTCTGTGACCAAAGGCGGCGGATTTCCCGGAGGACCCACGACCTCCTTGCCACTGCAGGCAGCGAGAGACAGACCGAGACCACCCGACAGGACGGTCACAATGGGGCGATAGGAGCGCTTGGACATGGGCGCACTCTATCACCCCCCCACGCACAAGCGCAGCCCCGTCGTGCGTGCCTTGCTGCGGCGACCTGCGGTGGCGGCGGCGACCTACGGTGCTGCGGGGACCTCACCCACGTACCTGGGGGCCGGATGGGCACAACGCAAGGGCGGTCGCTACAGGCTCCGCGCCAGCCGAAACCCAAGCCAAGCCGCGCGCGCCTCCGTCGGCATCGCCTCGCGTCGCGTCGTGCGCGCTCCTTCGGCGCCCACCTCGGCCCAGCTCCCCCCGCGGTCCACCCGCAACGCCTCTCGGTTGCGCGCCACCTCGATGACCGCGCGTCCGCTGACAATGCGGGGTCCGTCACGGTGAAACACATCCGCACACCAGTCGCGTGTGTTGCCCCCCATTCCACGAACCCCGTAGGGGCTCTCGTCGACTGGGAAGGTGTCCACCAGCGCAAGATCAGGAGACGTCGGGTGGGTCTCCCGACAGCAGGCCCAGGTGGGGTCGAAGCGGTCGCCCCATGGATAGCGCCGGCCGTCCACGCCGCGCGCCGCCTTCTCCCACTCCAGCTCCCCCGGCAGACGCCACGGCTGACCGGTGCGCTCCGCCAGCCAGGCCGCAAAGGCCTCTGCAGCCGCGTGGGGCACCATCACAACTGGCGCAAAGGGATCTCCAGCAGCAGATCCCGGTCGCGCCGTGGCCTGGAAGCCACCCCCAGCCCGCCGACGGTACAGCAGCGCCCCCTCCGAGCCTTGTCCGCCCGGCTCCCGCGGCGCAAACCGCAGCGCCTCGCGCTCCTGGCCGAGGTTCATCAGGTCTTCGAGGAACGCGATGTACTCTGCATTGGTGACGGGAAAACGCCGCATCACGAAGGCATCGACCCACACCCACGATGCCCGCAGTGCCCCGCGCGCCCGGCTCGAATCACCCACCCGACACCAACCCGCCGGGATGTAGCGGTCGTCGCGACCAAGAGAGCCACGCCGCGGCAAAAGAATGGGTTCCGCGCCGGCCCCTTGAGGCGAACGGCCCGACCATCGGTGACTGCGGGGAATCCACACCGGGTAGCGCACCGTCTCGCACTCAGGATGTTCGAGAATGACGAGGTAGCGGCCCATCGGAAGCGGGCGGTCGACCACCGGAGTGGTGCCCAGCTCCTCCACCGGCACCGCCACTAGGCGTCGGTCGCGCACCTCATAGCGCCGCAGCGTGGCCCGGGCGCCAGCGGGCTCGGAGACCAGAGTGAGCGTGCCGTGCCCCTCCAGCCACTCGGCGTGGGTGCCGTCGTCGACTGCCCGTAGGCGCGCCTCCATGCGCGTGGCCGTGCTCGGGTCGCCAGCCTCTTCGGCGCGGGCATGCGCACTTCGGTACAGATGCGCCAGCCTGGCTCTGGCCTCCGGCAGGTCCGACGCCTGCTGAAGCGCGCTGGTGAGAAGCTCGACGTACTCCACCTCGGTGCGCTCAATCTCCACCGCCACAGCATCGGCTTCGTCTTCCCAAGCCCACGCCCGGCGCTTCTCGGCCACCGGTCGATCTGGTGGCACCCGGTCGAGCCACTGAGCGGCGCGCTCTGACAGCTCCCGCCGCTTGTGACACATGCGCGCAATCTTGGGTCGCAAGGTGTCGGCACGCTCGACCAATGCAAGCGCACGCTCCCGCCTCTCTGCACCTTCCAGCCAGCGCTCCACCGCTCGGGCCAGCGCGTGGGCGTCGTCGAACCGCTCCCGGGGGTCGGATGCGGTCGACCGCAGGCAGATGCGTCGAAGAGCCGATGGCACCCGCCGGCTGTGCTCCGGGCGGGCGAGCACTTGCGCCTGGGCTCGATGGGTGCGAGCGGGGTCGGCGGGGTCGCAGCGGCGGTTTGTGAGCAGCTGAAACAGCACTACCCCCAAACTGAAGACATCCGCTGGCGGGCCAATCTCGTCGGGAATGCCTCGCTTCTGCTCGGGCGACATGAAGCCCGGTGTGCCCACGGCGGCCCCGACCCGCGTCTCCCCCCGCCGCAGCTGCACGCCCCCCACGTCGGTGGGGTCGACCGCGATGGGCTCCTCCGATGCCGAGGCACCGAGCAGGCGCGCCAGGCCCCAGTCGACCACGTAGACCTCTCCGAACTGTCCCAACAGGATGTTCTCGGGCTTCAGGTCGCGGTGGAGTACCGCCCGCGAGTGGGCGTAGGCAATGGCCTCACACGCCAGGCGGAAGGCATCGACCAAGCGACGGAACGACCACTTGCCGCCGTCATCCCACAGCCCAGGGGCAGAGGCCGCGTGGAGCTCTGCGATGGCGTCGGCAAGATGCTGCCCGCGAACTTCGCGCATCGTGTAGTAGGCGCGACCGTCGGGCAGCCAGCCGAAGTCGTAGATTGGCACAACCCCGGGATGCTCCAGCTGGGCTGTGGTCTGGGCCTCCTCGACAAAGCGCGCCTGCAGCCCCTTGCGGCTCAGGCGGTCCGACCGCAGCACCTTGAAGGCGACCGTGCGATTGAGCCGGTGGTCGCGCACCCGCATCACCAGCCCCATCCCGCCGCGGCCGAGTCGTTCGAGAAAGTCGTAGCGCCCGATCCTTCCGGTGAGCGCCGACACCGCGCCTTCCACCTGAGGCACACGCTCGGACTGTTCACCCGAGTCCAGGCCACCTCGTGCGTGAGTCCAGAGCGCACGGGCCTTGTCTCGGATGTCGGGGTCGGCGGCACGGTTGCCAAACACCTCATCGATGAAGGCATCGACGTGTGGCGGAAGCTCTGAAGGCATCGACGCGGCCCGGGGTTACGGTCCGCCAATCGCCTAACCAGTCGGCGGCGGATGCCCCCACCCTCATCGATGCGCAGTGCGAGCTTCAGCAGCGCGTAGCCATGGATCCTGCGAATGAAGCCCGCCACCCAAGAAGCACTGAGGCCGCCCTGGATGTCTGGGGCGGCCTCGTAGTGGTCAGGGTCGACTACCAGAGCGCAGTGGAGCCCAGCTCGGTGCACCACTCTGCCTCGATGGTGCCGGAGACACGGCCCTCAGCGGGTGTGTCGTCGAGCTCTTCGTGGATGAACCCACCGTCGTAGGTGGTCATCTCCATGGTCAAGCTGTAGCCCTCCGCCTCTCCGCCTGAGAACGACCAGGAAAACGCGTTGGGACGGCCCTGCCACCACCGGCCCGACCAGTAGTAGTGCTCACGATCGGATTCGGTGAGGCGGGTGAGCTCGAACTCACCGGTGCCCATCGCGCATTCGAGGCTGGTGCCCGCAGCCACGAGGTTGGGCTCGTCGGTACCGGCGGGGCGGACGTGTTCAAAGCCGTCGTTGTAGTCGCCGTCGATGACAATGCTCATGTTGCAGTGCCCCCCCGAAAACATCTCCGACGGGTTGTACGGTTCATCGGTGTCGCGCAGATACTCGGCGACGTTGGCGCAGGTCGCGAAGCGGTTGCTCGACAGGTAGGTGACCATCTTGCCGCCTTGGTCGAAGGCAAACGCCTTGTAGAAGGCGATGTTGGCCGAGGCCTCACCGTTGGCGGTGATGGTGCCCGTGATGAACGGGGTCACCTCAGAGTCGGTGGCGCTGTCCAGCTCGGTCTTGCCGGAGCAGCCGAAGGCCACGCTAGTCAGCACCAGGGCTGCGGCGATCTGCGCGATTCGCATGTCTCCTCCAAGCCGACCCCGCGAGGTCAGCGTTCCAAGGCACAGACTACCTCACGCGCCCACAAGCGGCCCTTGGCTTCACCACCTCATCACGCGGAAGTCTCCACCCAAGAAGCCTCAAGCGGATGCGCTGCCATCCCGACCGGACCGCCGCGTGAGCCACACTTCCATGAAGGTCTGGAGATCACCCGACAGCACTCGGTCGGTGTTGCCCGTCTCGTGACCCGTGCGGAGGTCCTTGACCATTCGGTAGGGCTGAAGCACATAGCTGCGGATCTGACTGCCCCACTCAATGCTCTTCTTTTCCGAGTTGACCGCGTCGATCTCGGCCTGCCGCTTCTCCAGCTCGTGCTGGTAAAGACGCGCCTTCAGCATCTTCCAGGCCTTTGCCCGGTTCTTGTGTTGGCTGCGCTCGGCCTGGCAAGCGGCCACAATGCCAGTGGCGAGGTGGGTGATGCGGACCGCGGAGTCGGTGGTGTTGACGTGCTGTCCGCCCGCGCCACTCGCCCGGTAGGTGTCGATGCGACACTCACTCTCCGCCACCTCGATCTGGATGTCATCGTCGATGTCCGGGATGACGTCGACGCTCGCGAAGGCGGTGTGGCGACGCGCCTGGGCATCGAAGGGACTGATGCGCACCAAGCGATGAACGCCGATCTCGGCCTTGAGGTAGCCGTAGGCGTAGGGACCCACGACTTCGATCTGCACGGACTTGATGCCGGCATCTTCGTGGGCCTGCTCACCCACGATCTTGGCTTTGTAGCCGGCCTTTTGGGCCCACCCCAAGTACATCCGCTTGAGCATGGCGGCCCAGTCGCAGGCATCGACCCCACCCGCGCCGGAGTTGATCTCGAGGAGGGCGTCGTTGACGTCCATCTCCTCCGACATCATCTGCTCGATCTCGGCCTGCCGCATGGCAGGCGCGACGATCCGCATCGCGGCCTCGCCCTCGGCCATGGTCTCCGCATCCCCCTCTTCGTCGCCCATCTCGACCAGGATGGAGGCGTCGTCGATGGCTTCTTCGAGCGTGTCAAGCTTCTTCAGCATGCGCTCGATGGCCGCCTTTTCCTTGAGGACCCTCTTTGATCGAGACTGGTCGGTCCAAAAATCGGGGTCGTGGATCTGGTTGATCAGCTCGTTGAGACGCTCGGTCAGGCCGGGGACGTCAAAGATGCCCCCGGAGCGCCGTCAGGCGTGCTCGCAGGTTCTTTTCGAGATCAGCGATATCGCTCATGGGAGTCCTCGAGGATGGCAGGCGCACAACCGGCAGGGCGCCGGAAACACGAACCCCGCGGCGGTATCAGGTGAGTTGAACGGCGTCCATTCCGCGGGGCACAGGGGAGGGATAGGCCACCCGCGATGTCCGTCCCCTCGCCGACGCCCCCGCTCGTGGACCGCCGAGTCCTCCTCGTGGACAACTACGACTCGTTTACTTGGAACCTCGCCCACGAGCTCGCCCACACCGGCGCAGAGGTCACCGTCCACCGAAACGACACGCTCACGCTGGCCGATGTCCTTGCCTTCACTCCCACTCACATTGTGCTGTCTCCCGGACCCGGTCGCCCGGAACGAAGCCGCGACTTTGGGGTGTGTGAAGCCATTGTCGACCACATGTCCCACACCCCGGTGCTCGGTGTATGTCTCGGTCACCAGGGTCTCGCATGGCGAGCGGGCGCCCGCATCATCCACGCGCCCACGGTGATGCATGGCAAGACAAGTCCGATTCTGCACGATGGCTCCGGCATCTTCGCAGGCCTGCCGTCCCCCTGTGAGGCGATGCGCTACCACTCTCTTGTGGTCGAGCGGTCGAGCATTCCGCCAAGCCTTCGGATCACTGCGGAAACTGAAGATGGCCTGGTGATGGGGCTTTGCCACCGAGGTCGGCCGCATCACGGGGTGCAGTTTCATCCAGAGAGTGTGGGTACTCCATGGGGACGGCGACTGGTGTACAACTTTGTGGCGCTGTGACGCTGCCATCGCGCAAGGCAAAGCGCGACACCTCACAGGTGCAATCTAAGGCACTGAGCTCCTCAATGTCGGCATCGTTGAGCGCTAGGGCAGCCCGTTGTTCCAGATGCCCCCCCATCGTGCGGGGCCTTGAGCCAGTCGATAGACTCGCCAGCCGGAGCCCACCCAAGTGACGCCGCTAAACACCTCCGACCCCGCCCTCCAGCGACTGCGCGACATGCTCGATGCGCTCGATGCGCTCGACGACCGTCACCAGGCGCGGATGGCCATGCTCGACTCGGTGGCGGTGGCCGAGCAGCGACTGCGCGACGAGCTCCACCGAGGTCAGACACCCTCAGACGCAGGCTTTTGGGCCAGACTGCGCACGCGATGGTCTCCGCCGCCCACGCCACATGCCAGCGAGCTGACCGAGCGCCATGAAGCGATGGTCCGCGCAGTCCGGGGGTTGAGCTTTCACCTCGTGGCACTCGAAGGCGCCGTCGACACCGTGGTCAACGACAAGGCCGAGGTCCTCTCGCTCGCCTTCCCCACCGGGTCCGAGCCATCCGCCACCCAGCAGACCCTCACCGACCGCGCGATGGCACTGTCCGACCTGCTGCAGGCCGAACACGAAGTGCTGTCCATTCGCCATGAGGGCCTCGTGGAACTGCATACTGCGGCCCATGACGTCGCCCATGCACTGTCTCGCCAGGCCCTGCAGCACCACCTCGCCGGCCCTCGTACCGTCCGCTCGCCGGCCCTCGACGGGGTGGTGCGCGCCGCCATCGAGCGGGCTGCAGAGCTACATCATCGCGTCGACACCTTGGAGTCCCGCATGCGCCAGCTAGACGCAGAAGCCCGCGAGCGGCGAGTGGCCAAGGACGAGGTCGAGGCGTGGCTGCGACCGGGAACCAGCGATGCCTGACGCCCCAAGCACCCCACACATCGCCGCGCTCTGCGCCGCACTGCCCGCGCTGCGACTCAACCACAGCTTTCCGCCGTGGCGTCCTATCCAAGCGCACCTAGCCGCCCTCCAGCTTCCGGTGCCCGGCCACCCACTGATCCAAGCCCCCGACACCGCCTGGCCCCATCCCGATGCCTGGCTGCGCGTGCGCGTCGATGGGGCGCTGGCGGACGAGCTGCTTCCCGTTCTCCGCCCACTCGCCGCAGGTGGAGACGCCAGGGCGAAGGCGCGGGTCGCCTACCTCGAGGCCATCCGGACCGTCGTTCCACTGGAAGAAGCAGTCTGGCAAGTGCGGCTCATCGGCCACGACACCACCCACCTTCGGGTTGAAATCACCCTCGACCAGCACATCCTCGCGGCGCCTATCCTTCGACGCACCACCCTGCGCATCGCCACCGTGCAGGGCGGTCCCATCACCGAGCAGGGCCACACGCTGGTGCTCGACCCAGAGCTCGAACGGCGGATTGCAGAGGCCGCCGCCGCCCCAGCGCGCGGAGTGCTGCGTCTGTCTGAGTGGGGTGAGGTCGAGTCACTGACCGTCGGTGAAGTCGGCCCTGCACGCAACGGGTTGAGGGGACCGTGGCTGTCGGCAGTGCTCACCCGAGTGAGCGAGTCGCTGGACCGCACATGGGTCGACGATGCCCTGCTCGACTCTGCTTCCGGTGACGCTTTGGTGGAGCTGCCCCGCCCCGACCGGCCGGAGCGCCTGTCTCGACAGCGCAAGTGGGCCGTACCGCGAGCGGACGTCTCCGCAGTGCGCGGCTGGCTTGCACAGCGGGGGTCCCGCAACCTGCACTACACCTACCGACTGCCCCGAGACACCCCATGAGCCTCGGACATGTCTCCGGTCCCGTCGCCCAGGATGCCCTCGACGCTCTGGTGGCCCAGTTCTCCGACCGCACCGCCTTCATCCGAGAGCTGGTGCAGAACAGCCTCGATGCGGGGGCCGGCCGGGTCGACCTGCTGCTGGACTCCGACCCACACGGCAAGCTGGTGGTCGATGTCTACGACGACGGTGAGGGCATGGACCGCCAGATCATCGAGACGTGTCTGCTCACGCTGTTTCGCTCCTCGAAGGAGCGCGACCTCACCAAGATAGGCAAGTTCGGTGTGGGCTTCGTGTCGCTCTTTGCGCTGGAACCCACAGAAGTCGTCGTCGAGACGGCACGCGATGGCACCACCCACCAAGTGCGCTTCCAACGAGACCGGAGCTACCGTCTCTATGTGATGGACTACCCCTTCGAAGGCACCCGGGTACGCATCCACACCCAGGAGTCCGGCGAAGACGCCCGCAAGCTCGCCCAAGCCATCGACCGGGCGCTCGCCTATTGGTGCCGCTTCGCCACCGCCGACATCTGGTCCGAGGCCACCGATGACACCTGGGGTTGGGCGCCTCGAGAGGTGCGCGCCGACTTCGAGATCGAGGCGCCCATCACAGTAGAGGTCGACGAGCCCGGCTTTCGGGCCGTGCTGGGACCGTCTGGGGCCAACCGCAGCCGGGTGGCCTACCACAACCGGGGCCTGACTCTGCTCGAGGCCGACGAGGAGGTGCTCCCAGGGGTCACCTTCCGGGTCCAAGCAGGCCAGCTGGAGCACA
>Ga0315321_10004423_pt1 | contig 10831 bp, 10 predicted proteins | sample M180m21515metaG_FD_203464 | JGI IMG/M metagenome (GOLD analysis project Ga0315321, IMG submission 203464) | Ammonia-oxidizing marine archaeal communities from Monterey Bay, California, United States - M1 80m 21515 | ecosystem: Environmental > Aquatic > Marine > Intertidal zone | place: USA... | reverse complement strand
GCGCCCAGACTCTGACCACGATGCGCCCCCACCTCATCGAGGAGGCCCATGAGGTCCTCGAAGCGGTGGATGCGGGGGACGACGTGGCCTTGGAGGAGGAGCTCGGTGACCTGCTGTTCAATGTGCTGCTGCTTGTACGCATTGCCGAAGACGAGCAGCGCACCACACTCGATCGGGTGGCCGACCGCATCCACGCCAAGATGGTGAGACGCCACCCCCATGTGTTTGGAGACGGCTCCGTGGACGGCCCCAGCCTCGCCCGCTGGGAGGCGGTGAAGGCGGCCGAAAAGTCGCCCGACCGCTCTCGGCTGGACGGCATTCCCCTCGCAGCTCCTGCACTGATGCGGGCCCATCGCCAGGGCCAGAAGGCCGCGGGCGTGGGCTTTGACTGGCCCGATGTCGGTGGGGTGCTCGACAAGGTCGACGAAGAGCTGGCCGAGCTTCGGGAGGCGATCGCAGGTGGCGACACGTCCGAGGTCGAGTGGGAGCTGGGGGACCTCCTCCTGAGCCTCGCCAGCCTCGGTCGACACACCCGCACCCCCGCCGAAGATGCCCTGCGGATGGCCATTCGGCGCTTCGATCGACGCTTCCGGGAAATGGAGGCAGCTGCGCAGCGTTCGGGAGAGGCCTTGGAGGCCCTGGACAGCGCCGCCTTGGAGCAACACTGGAACGCCGCGAAGGCGATCACCGATCCGTCCACGGCCCAATAGGAGAGCCCCCGACATGTTGTTGCGTCTGCTGCTGCTGATGACCGTTGTGCCGGCGATGGAGCTGTACCTGTTGATGCAGCTCGCGGATTTGATGGGCATTCTGGAGACCGTTGTGCTCATCCTGGTGACGGGCTCGTTGGGGGCCACACTCGCCAAGCGCGAGGGGCTCGGTGTGCTGACTTCGCTTCGGGCCGACCTGAAGAAGGGACTGCCTCCCGCGGACCGACTGGTGGAGGGACTGCTCGTGTTGGTGGGCGGCACCTTGCTCATCACCCCAGGAGTGCTCACGGACCTTGCGGGCTTCAGCCTCATCTTTCCGTTCACGCGACGGTGGCTGGCGCCTCGGGTGAAGAACTGGGCCGCGAAGCGCTTCAAGGTCGGTGCGCTTGGCGGAGGCGTGCCACCGGCAGGGCAGGGGATGCCGCTTCCCCAGGCGGCTGCACCCGAGCCGGAGCCCGAGTTCAGCCGTCCGGACAAGCCGCTGCCCACAGGCTTCGACCATCCAGAGCGCTAGGCTTCTGGCTGATTGAAAGCCGGAGAAAACGACCTAGAGGTGGCCGTTTTCCTTGAGCCAGCCACAGTCGGCGTTGCAGTACTCGCCGGAGCCGAAGTCCTGGCAGTGGAAGCCACGGGGACAAGGCTCGGCCTCGGTCCGGTCGCAGGTCGGGTAGGTCGACCCCGAGAAGCAGGCCGTGCGCAGGCAGTAAGGCCCTTCGGTGACCCCGCCACCGAAGCTGATCTCGGAGCAGATCTCGTCGGCGTCGCACTCGGTGTCGTTGCGGCAGGTGGACGAGGCGTCGTACTCCGCCACGTAGCAGGCCTGGTCGGCCGGACAGCCTCCCGCGGAGCTGCAGGGACCCCGCTCGGTGTCGCCGAAGCAGTCGCCACCATCGGTGGGATCGCACTCTTCGCACACGCTGTCGGCCGCGTAGCACTGACCGGTGGTGGAGTCGCAGTACTCGCCGTAGGCACAGTCGAGGTCGGCGTCGCGACAGCCCGCGGTGGCACAGTTGCCGTCGTTGCAGGTGTCTCCCGACACACAGTCATCGTCGGACTCGCAGCCCGCAGCGCATCGGTAGTCGACGTTGCAGTACTCACTGAGTGCGCAGTCCGCGCTCGACAGGCACTCCGGGTTGCCACACTCGCCGTTGATGCAGGCTTCTCCGAGCTGGCAGTCGGAGTTGATCTCGCAGGGCACGGCCTCCTGTTTGCTGGAGCAGCCCAGAGTGGAAGAGACGACGGCGAAGAGGCCGACAAAGCACAGGAGGCGGGTCATTCGGCACCTTCGCAGGTGAAGTCGTCGGGGGCGCCGCTGCCGTAGTCGTAGCTGACGGTGATGCGGGACCCCGGCGGCGGGAGCTCCGCACGGTCGAACACGATGGCGGGGCGAGAGTCGATCTTGGCGTAGGTCCAGGCTTCTTCTTCGCAGGGAATTTCTTCGTCGTCGACGCCCACCACGATGGTGTCCAAGTCGGGAGACTCGGACAGATAGAAGGTGTCGGTGAGGCGAGAGGTCGCCAGGGACAGCTCCGTGATGATGGTGGCGAAGTCCCCGGAGCAGATGCTGCCTGTGACGCCGCCCGTCTGATCTGCGATGTCGATGTATCGGTCGCTCTTGGTGGCCCCTGCGTTGAGCTGATCGTCGGAGCAGTCGACCTCGTCGGTGACCACGAGTGCGGAGGCATTGAAGATGTCGCGGCTGCGGTTGCCCTTGATGCTTCGGAAGGTGTTGATGTAGCCGGCGGTGGTGAGCGGGGAGCTGTCCTCCTCGTCGCTCACGAAGATGATGCTCAGGTAGGCATCAGACCGCAGGAAGCCCTCGTTGGCACCGCCCGCATCGGACAAGGGGGGAGTGAGCGCCAGCGCTGCGGTCTCCAGCCCCATCTCGTAGCCAGCGCCACAGACCCCAACCTGCACCAGCTCGGAGAAGGCTTCGTCGCCGTCGGCATCTTCATCCGAGATCCAGGTGCCCCCGACCAGCTCGCCGCCAGACGGCACGGAGTCGATCACTTCCTGGGTGCAGCCACCGTAGGGTGGGTTGGGCTCCAGAGTCGTGGTGACTACGCCAATCCGGTAGTCGACGTAGCCGGTGAAGAACGACAGGAAGTCCGAGAAGTTGGTGGACAGTCGCTCCTGGTAGGGCTGCATCGAGCCCGAATTGTCCACCACGAGCAACACGTCGACCTCACCGGCCTCGACCTGAAAGAAGGCGTCGTCGGAGTCGAGCTTGGCGAGCGAGTTGTCGCTCTTGCACGCGGCGAGTGAGCCTACGAGCAGGGCGACCACAATGGGACGGGGCACTGCCGTTGCGAGGAACAAGGTGACCTCCTCTTTGGGCGGGGGTCTGAGGGCGTGGGCCTCAGCGGGGAATCGCTGTGGGGGAGTCGCAGCAATGGGTCAATGCGGTAGGCATCGATAGTCCAGGCCATTCCGATGTGGAGCGCAGGGCGGCTCCTACGGGACTCAGGCGCCTCATCAGCTTAATCCGATTGCTCCAAGCCGTGGACCCTCTCGCGCATGTCAAGCCCTTCGCCACACCCAATCCGCCCACTCTGGGCCCGCCGGCTCGATCGCTGGACTCTTCGGTTGGCTCGGGCGGTGTCGCCGGTGTTGGGACGACCGACCGATGGACTGTTGGTGCGACTAGCCCGTGTGGCACGTCCATCCCCGCCCATCGAGGTGCCGTCTGCAGCCGACCTGGGCATCGTCGACCACCTCGACGAAGGTCGCCGGGCGCTGTCGGGTGGGCTGCATGCCGAGGCGCTCTTTCACTTTCGGGAGCGACTCCGCGAGACCGACGATGCAGATCCTTGGGCCTGGCACGGTCGGGGCGACGCGCTGCAGCTGCTTGACCAACCCGACGATGCCTTGCTGGCCTACGACCGCGCGGTGTCGCTTCAAGCCGGACAAGGACTGCACCACATGGGCCGCGCCAATGCCCTCGATGCGCTGGGTCGGTCTCGACAAGCCGATGATGCGACCCGTCGCGCGCTGTCCCTCGACCCCACTCTCACCTGGGTTCGACCCGCTCCGTGACGGTCCTGGCGTGAGCGGAGCAGGGTCGCGGGTTACACGCCGCGGTGCCCTGAATCCGGGTGCTGCACCGAGACCAGCTACGAGCTGCTTGCCGGTGGGTGCCGCCGAGACCGCGCCATGCGCGGGGAGCCGAACATCATGATGGAGACCCTCTCCAAGGGCTTTCGCACCGCCCGCCTGAAGCTGTCGGGCAAGGCTGAGCTGAGCGAAGACAACATCAAGAACGCCCTGCGCGACGTGCGTGTGAGCCTCCTCGAGGCCGACGTCGAGCTCTCGGTGGTCAAGCGCTTTCTCGCCCGTGTGCAGGAACGTGCTGTGGGCGAGGTGGTCAACCTCAAGGCCAAGAAGGGCGCCGGGTACGGCATGGGGGGCGTTGCGGTCACGCCGGCCGACCACTTCATCAAGATCTGCCACGACGAGCTGGTGGGCCTGATGGGGCCGGTGGACACCTCGCTGTCCCTCGAAGGCGACCCTGCGCTCATCATGATGGTGGGCTTGCAGGGCTCCGGAAAGACCACCACCGCGGGCAAGCTGGCACGTAGGCTCAAGGCGCAGGGCAAGAAGCCCCTGCTGGTGGCCGCCGACATTTATCGTCCTGCGGCGATCGATCAGCTGGTCACTCTGGGCCGCCGGCTCGGTCTGCCGGTGTTTTCTATCCGCGGCATGAAGCCCGTTCAGCTGTGTACTCTCGCGGTTCAGCAGGCGCGCAATGTCGGTCGCGATGTGGTCATCTTCGACACTGCGGGTCGCCTCGCGCTCGACAACGAGCTGATGCGGGAGCTCGAAGAGATCAAGGCGCAGACCAAGCCCGAGAACATCCTGTTTGTCTGCGACGCCATGATCGGCCAGGACGCCGTGAAGACCGCCGCAGAGTTCGACCGCCGCCTGGGCTTCACGGGCTTCGTGCTCACCAAGCTCGATGGCGATGCCCGCGGTGGCGCCGCGCTGTCCATCAAGGAAGTCACTGGCAAGTCCATCAAGTTCCTCGGCATGGGCGAAGGGCTCGACAAGCTCGACGACTTCCGGCCCGAGGGCCTCGCAGATCGCATCCTGGGCTTCGGCGACGTCGTGGGCTTGATGCAGGACTTCGAGAAGGCCGTCGACCCCGAGGACGCCGAAAAAGACGCGATGAAGATGCTTCAGGGCGACTTCTCGTTCCACGACTTCTACAAGCAGATCCAGATGATCAAGCGGATGGGGTCGCTGCGGTCGCTGTTTGAGAAGCTGCCTGGCATGGGCAACATGCTCAACCAGATCCCGAAGGAGGCTCTCGACGACCGCGAGCTGGTCAAGATCGAGGCCATGATCCAGTCGATGACCAAGCAGGAACGTCGCAACCCTGACATCCTCGACAAGTCGCGTATGCGGCGAATCGCCAGCGGATGTGGCCGGTCCCTCGAGGACGTCGAGTCGCTGTACGAGCGCTTCCTACAGACCCGCGCGATGATGGGACAGCTCGGCCGTTCCGGCATGTTCGGTGGCATGCCGGGTGGTGGTGGCGGCGGCGGCAATCCCTTCGGCGGCGGCGGTCGCGCGGCCCGTCGCAAAGGTGGTGGGGGCAACCCCATGATGCCGGGCATGATGGGCGGTGGAATGATGGGTGGCGGAATGATGGGCCAGAGCGCCCCGCCTGCTCCTCGACTCACGCGAGAGGAGTCCGTCGAGGCGGCCCGAGAGCGCCGTGCCAAGCAGAAGGCTCGGCGCAAGGCCCGCAAGGGTGGCCGCAAGAAGAAGTAGTCGGCGAGCATGTAGGATCTGGGCCCCCCACCGAGCTTCGCGCACGTGTCCCAATCCCCACTCCGCCGCCTTCTGCAGGCCATCGGCACCGCGATCGCACTCCTCGGCTGCGCCTTGGTGTCCACCTGGACCTGGGGCGATGCCGCGGCGGAGCTCGTGCCCCTGGTAGGGCTCCGAGATGGCGTGAAAACCGTTGTTCTCGGAAACTCTATCGCGCTTTCCAACATCGACGCCGACTTGCTTGCTGCGGCCCTTGAGCGCCCTCCTTCCACGGTGTCTCAGCTCGCCGAGCGGGGGTCCCAGCCCGCCCATTGGCTCGCCAAAGCCCGCCACAGAGTGTTCTTGGAGGGACATCGCCCCGACCAGGTCGTGGTGGTCTCCCCGCTGGAGCTACTGGTGCGCGAGCGGCTGTCTTCGCCCCGTGACACCGCGCGCTTGTTGGCCCTACTGACTCGGCCGGACCCTCCGCTGTGGGACGTGGCGGTGGGGAGCGATGGCGTGCTGGCCTTTGCCGGACGGCAGCGGGAGGTGGTCCGCTACGTGTCCATGTCGGCTCTCACCGAGTGGCTGCCCGCCGTGCTTGGCATGACTGAAGACCTGGCGGCCGCACGAGCTCAGCAGTCCCCGATTCCCCGGGACCCTACCGCCAGACCTTTGTGGATCATCGATCCCGGCGCCCCATCCGCCGGGCGGGCAGAGCGTGACCCCGCCCGCCGCGAGCCCGAGTCCAGCACGGTGGATGAGTGGGCGCTGCTGCCGGCTTTAGCGGGAGATGTGCGCGAGGCGGGCGGGCAGCTTTGGGTGGTGGTCCCCCCGCTGGATCCACGCGAACGGCGCAGTGTGTGTGGCCGCAACGCACAACAACAAGCTGTCGCCGACGCCCTGGACGCGCTCGAAGTCAAGGTGCTCGATCTCACCGATGCACCCCTCGACTCGAGCTGGTTTGTCACCCGGCATCACCTCGAAGGCGACGGGGTGGCGTGGATGTCGGAAGCGGTGGGGCAGGCCCTCAAGGCGCAGCAGCCGGGTCGGCCAGGCTGCGAGTGAGGTCCGCTATTCTTCGGTCATTCGGATGGCTTCTTCGACCGTAATGACATGGCAGCCATCGCTTTTGACGGTGTAGTCGATGGTCTGGGTGATGTAGCCAGGCGCCGAAGCGGTCACTGTGACCGTGCCCGCCTCGTCCATGCCGCACAAAAACTGAGTGTCGACCTGGTCGCATGGGGTCTCTTCGCCCCCCGTGGACCAAGTCACGGTCGCGTCGGCGAGGGTGGCTGCGGTCATGTCGGTGACGACCACCTGGACCGAGGGCATGGCGGCCCCTTCGATGCAGGCGGAGTCGTTGCCTTTGTCGTTGCCACAGCCAACGAGGAAGGTCAGGCTCAGTGCGAGCAGGCGGGGGGATGCGGACATGTCTCCTCCGGAGTCCAGTTCGCGGCGAATCTTGCCACATGCCAGGGCGACGCACCTCGGCCACTAGGGAGCTGCGATACGGACTGCCGTGTCCCAGACGACCTGGAGTGTGGATGACCGTCCCACAGACTGCTCCGGAGCCCGCCCTCTCGGTGCGCGCCGCTCGCGTCATCGCCTCGGCCAGTCGCGGCGCATTGCCCGTTACCCTCGTGTTTGTCGGTCACCCTGAGGTGGTCCACGGGCGCGTGTCTTTCGCCCACGGGGCCCGCCTCGTTGTGCGACCTGGTCAGGCCCGCGGACAGAGACGCACCGACTGGCCCGGACGCCGCCTGGTGCTGTCTCTGTTGGTAGACGGCCGCGCGCATGCGCTCAGCGGAGTGGTTCGCGAGGTGGCAGACAAAGGGGTGTCTATCGATCTTCAGGGCGATCTGCGGGGATCCGACCCCCGGCACAGCTCGCGTGAATCGGTGGACCGTCCAATCGTGCTCACCGCCTCGTGGGGCGACCACACTCAAGCCGTCGATCTCGTCGACATCTCGGCGAGTGGCGTCGGCATCCGGCTGCCCACTGGGGTGCCCCTGCCCCCCGTCGACGGCGACCTCAACCTCTTCCTTGGCGACGCAGAGAGGGTGCTGGCCCGGGTGCGTCACTGCACGATGGGACCGTCTGCGCGTCCTCAGGCGGTGGTCGGTCTCGCGGTGCCGGAGGGCGCTCTCGCGTCCATGCTTGCCACGGCTTAGGCCGCTGAAGCGGTGGTCATTGTTCCGGCCCCCTCCGCAGGTCGCCTTGAGCAGGAGTCCTCTAAATGTGGATCGATCCGAGAGAGTCCGCGCGGCTCTACCTCTCGGGCCTCGCCGGCCTGCACCTTCGTCGACGGATCAAGCCCGAAGAGGTCGACTGGTTGCTAGACCGCTCCCCACCGGTGGAGTACCCCGCAGGCCGGGTGGTCCTCCGACAAGGTGAGCCATCGGATGCCGCTCTGCTCGTCGTACAGGGTGCGTTCGAGGTGGTGGTGAGCTCCCCCTCCGGCGAACGCGTGCTGGGGACTGCGGGACCCTGGGATGTGGTCGGCGAGACCGCTCTCTATGCTCCGGACCGCCCGCGGAGCGCGACAGTGCGGGCCTTGCGCGACAGCTCCGCGTTGATCGTCGGACAGCGCTTGCTGCAAGAAGGCTGCGACAACCCGGCTGTGGTCGCCATCGAGTACCACCTGCTCCACACCTTGACCGAGCGCATCCGGGTCACCAACCAGGCTCTGCATGAGGCGTGGGGCGACCTTGACGGCGCGGTGTCCTCGGGCGCCAGCCGCAACCGCCTCTTCGACCTGGTTGGCGGCGGAGGGGCCCGATGAGCGACTTGGTTGAGCTCGCTCCCGACGCGATGCGCGCCGCTGCTGCCCGCCTGCTTGAGGCCCACGGCCAAGTCGATGCCACTCCCGACGACGTGGTGCAGCTGCTGTCCGCGTGCCGCATCGAGCGCCTTGCGGAGGGCCACATTGTGTGCAGCGAAGGCGCGGTGGGCGATGTGCTCTACCTCCTGCTCGAAGGCCGGGTCACCGTGTTGAAGTCCGACGTCAGCGGGCAGGTGCGCACCGTCGGAGAGGTGAAGGCACCCACCCTGCTCGGGCAGATGGCGATGATTGACCGGGCCCGTCGCACCGCCACTTGTAGTGCCGCCAGTCCTGTGTTGATCGCCACCATGGATCGTGTCGCCTACCGGGCGTTGGTGCGGTCCACCGACGCCGCCGGCACCGCCCTACGACGCCTGCTGCTGTCCAGTCTTACCCAGCAGCTGATCGGTGGAAACGCTCGACTGGGCAAGCTCCTTCAGGAATCGGCCGACAAAGCCACGCCCAAGTCGCCGCGCGAGGGCATTGGCGGCGCGCTGCTCAAGGCATCGGGGTTGCTGGAGGGTTGGATGTCGAACGCGTCCGACCCGTGACATCGTGCCACTCCTGACTGGGTCTGTTGCCCGAGGGCTACGGGAGCGGTAGAACCCCTTCTTTTGCCAAACAGGCAGGCGCGGAAGTCTCTCTTCCGCTGCTCGTGAGCTATCCCTGCGGGACCCGCTCCGTTCTTCTCCGAACCGCTCCCAGGACACCCACGGATGAATTGGCTCAAACGGTTCCTCGGCTCGACCATCGGCCTCAAGGTCATCATGGCGCTGAGTGGTCTGGCCCTGTTCGGCTTCGTGCTCGGCCACCTCGCTGGCAACCTGCAGATCTTCCTCGGTCGCCAAGCTTTTAACGACTACGCCTCCACCCTTCAGAGCAATCAGGTGCTCGTGTGGACGGTCCGCGTCAGCCTGCTCGGCATCATCTTCGCCCACATGGGCTCAGCGATCTCCCTGGTGATGCGGAGCAAGAGCGCCCGACCTGTCGGCTACAAGGCTCGCAAGTGGCTGAGTGGGCGCTACGCCGTCCGCACCATGCGCTTTGGTGGCGTGGTGCTGCTGGCCTTCATTGTCTACCACCTCCTCCACCTCACCGCGGGCGTGGTCCATCCGGACTTCACCCACTGCGTGCCAGCAGGTCACGGCAAGGTCGACTGCGACGCCTACCACAACCTCACGATGGGTCTGAAAAACCCCGGTGTGGCTGTCTTCTACATCATCGCTCAGCTCGCGCTTGGCATGCACCTCGCCCATGGCGTGTGGTCCATGGCCCGCACTCTGGGCCTGAGCAATCCGCGCTTTGACACCATCGCGCGCAGCATCGCCTGGTTCTTCGGTGGCTTTGTCGCTGCCGGAAACATCGCTATCGCGGTGGCCTGTCTCGCCGGCCTCGTCTGACCGTCCTGGGCGCTTGCGCGGGTTCATCATCCCGCCGCCTGTGCCCCGACCGGCCCCCCCAAACACATTCCATCGGGAGCACTGATGACCCTCGAGTCCGGTTGTCCTGACATCTCCGACATTTCCAAGGCTTGGGACAACCACCGGATGAAGATCAAGGTGGTCAACCCAGCCAACAAGCGCAAGTACGACGTCATCGTCGTCGGCACGGGCCTCGCGGGCGCATCCGCAGCCGCGACCCTGGCGGAGCTTGGCTACAACGTGGCCAACTTCTGCTTCCAGGACAGCCCGCGTCGTGCGCACAGCATCGCAGCGCAGGGCGGCATCAACGCCGCGAAGAACTACCCCAACGACGGCGACAGCGTCTACCGGCTGTTCTACGACACGGTGAAGGGCGGTGACTTCCGGTCCCGCGAAGCCAACGTGTACCGCTTGGCCCAGGTCTCGGTGAACATCATCGACCAGGCCGCAGCCCAGGGCGTGCCCTTCGCCCGCGAATACAGCGGCATGCTCGCCAACCGCTCGTTTGGTGGCGCGCTCGTCAGCCGCACCTTCTACGCTCGTGGTCAGACCGGCCAGCAGCTACTTCTCGGCGCCTACCAGGCCCACGCGAAGATGGTGAACGCCGGCAAGATCAAGATGTTCCCTCGCACCGAGATGCTCGACCTGGTGGTCAAAGACGGGCATGCGCGCGGCATCATCGTGCGCGACCTGCTCACCGGCGAGCTCAAGCGCTACGCCGCCGACGCGGTCGTGTTGGCCACCGGCGGCTACGGCAACGTCTTCTTCCTGTCGACCAACGCCATGGGCTGCAACGTCACGGCGTCTTGGCGGGCCAGCAAGCGCGGCGCCTTCTTCGCCAACCCCTGCTACACGCAGATTCACCCCACATGCATCCCGGTGTCCGGCGACTACCAGTCAAAGCTCACCTTGATGAGTGAGTCGCTGCGCAACGATGGCCGGGTCTGGGTGCCCAAAGACGCCAAGGACTGCTGGGACCACGACGCCGTCAAGGTTGGTCGCGATCCCGGGTCCATCCCCGAAGCAGAGCGCGACTACTACTTGGAGCGTCGCTACCCCACCTTCGGCAACCTCGTGCCCCGCGACGTGGCGTCCCGCGCCGCCAAGAAGGCCTGCGATCAAGG
>Ga0315321_10004420_pt1 | contig 10831 bp, 11 predicted proteins | sample M180m21515metaG_FD_203464 | JGI IMG/M metagenome (GOLD analysis project Ga0315321, IMG submission 203464) | Ammonia-oxidizing marine archaeal communities from Monterey Bay, California, United States - M1 80m 21515 | ecosystem: Environmental > Aquatic > Marine > Intertidal zone | place: USA... | reverse complement strand
CTCGCCCTGAGTTTTATCAGGGGGATATCGTACCGGAAACATTGATGTCGGGGGATCATGATAAAATCAGACGTTGGCGTCTACAGCAGGCACTAGGTAGAACTTGGCTTAAGCGCCCAGATTTATTGGGGCTGAAAATTGAGCAAGGCCTGAATACTGAGGAAAAGGAGTTATTGGAAGAATTTAAGATAGCTTATGAAGCTAATAAGAAAAAAATGAATCAAAGGAAGGAGTAGAAATGAATCTGATTGAGCAATTAGAAACAGAAGAAATTAAACGATTAAATAAGGACATACCAGATTTTTCTTCTGGTGACACTGTTGTTGTTAATGTAAAAGTGGTTGAAGGAGAACGTAGCCGTATTCAAGCCTATGAGGGAGTAGTAATATCCAAACGGAATCGGGGCCTTAACTCTGCTTTTACTGTGCGAAAAATATCTAATGGCGAAGGAGTGGAGCGTACTTTTCAGACATATTCTCCATTAATTAATAGTATAGAGATTAAACGTCGTGGAGATGTGCGTCGTGCAAAGTTGTATTACCTCAGAGGTCGCTCTGGGAAATCGGCGAGAATAAAAGAAAAACTTCCTGCTCGGTCAACTGCTAAGAAAGAAGCAGTAAAGAAAGAAGCAAAGAAAGAAGCAAAGAAAGAAGTAAAGAAAGAAGTAAAGAAAGAAGTAAAGAAAGAAGTAAAGAAAGAAGTAAAGAAAGAAGAGTAGGTCTAAAGTTTAGAAGAAGGTTTAAATTGATTGGTACAGCTATGGCTGTACCAATCTGGTGATAAAAAATTTACTAGAGCTTCAGGTGTATTGGTTTCTAGTCTAGCTTATGTTCTTTCTTTTCTTGACTTTTTCGTTCTATTTCCTTGTACCAAATACCATATATTTCAGCTGGCCAAATTGATGTAATCCAGACTATCACATCATCAATCTCTTCATCTGTTAATTTATTACCCCATCCAGGCATGTTCCCGATTTCTGGTGGGCTACCTTCTCGAATTGTTTTTGTTAGCGTATCTGTTGAGTGGTGCCAAGTGTGGGCATCACCATTTAGAGGCGGCGGGGGATATTTGCCATCCGGACCCTTCTTACGCCAGCCAGGCTTAGATTCGCCATTCTGACCATGGCAGTTTGCGCAGTTTGTCTGATAGACAATTTTCCCGCGCTGAACTTTTTCTGAATCTAATTTGCGTACGATTACTGTATTCTTTAATTTTTGCTTTGGTTTATCTGCAGTTTTAGATGGCACTGTTTCGGCCGTGGCTGGTGATGATATAGGTTTAGCTAATGACGGTATAGGCGTGATAAGTAATACAGATGCTATACCTAGCAAAAAATGATGATAGTAATCATCGAATTTATTTAAAGATTTTTCAATACTCATTTTAGCCTCATTACCGATTTATTTTTATCAGATGGAAGGTGCCTGTTATATACACTCACGCTTCCTTTTTTATTAATTAAAAGTACGTTATAGGGGTTTGGGCGAGAACTCTCCATGCCTGGAGATCCTTTTGGCATTCCGGGAGCTGCAAGTCCAATAGCACTAGGACGTTCTTTAAGGAGTTTTTTAATGTCATTTGCAGGCACATGACCTTCAATAGCATAACCCTCAACGAGAGATGTATGGCACGACCCAAGTGACGGTCTAATGCCAGCACGTTTTCTTGCCTCCTTATTTCCTATGTTCTTGGTTTCTACAGTAAAACCATTGGCACGCATATGGTCAACCCATTTTGCACAGCATTTACATTTAGGACTTTTATAGACTTCAATTTTGGTTGCAGCAGCATAAGAAATCATTCCACATAAGGAAACAGCCAGCATGGATTTTAATAATAATTTGTGAATTAATTGTTTCATTTGATTACTTTCCCTTTATATATTCTGGTTCCTCAGGATAATTAAAATTAAGGCGACTGAAAGGTAGGCATTGTTTTTCTTATGGTATTTTCTAATCAGAAAATATGGCTTGCATACTATATATACCAATGAGAATATCTTACTCTTAGTATACCAAGTATCAGCTGTCCTTTAAGTTTATTAGATTAATAATCGTTAGAATAAGTTCCCTATCCAATGATGATGAAAATAAATACAATTATTTATTCTACAAAAAATCAAAATAACTGATAAATATCCTGCTGTAGCCCTGTTGTAACCATTAGTAATAATTGAATAATTATTAGAACAAATATTGGTGACAGGTCAATGTTGCCGACAGGCCGTACTCGCTCCCTGAAGATCCTTAAAAATGGTCTGGTAAAGCTGTCAAGCAGTGGGGCCATTGGATTCTGTGGGCTAAACCATGATAGTACAGCTTGTCCTATTATTGCTACCATCACAATGTGGAAAGTTGTTTTGATGATTTCTACGAATGCTAGCAACATAAGTGCCATAGTTGTTGTAGCCATATCTGAGCTAAAATTATTTGCCTGTAGTTTGTATATTCCTGCTATTAAGATAAATTGAGTAAGCCATGCTAATAGTAGTGTGGAGAGATTGATGCCTTTATATCCGGGAGTAAACCTGCTCGTAGGGCGGACGATGAAATCAGTAAGGGCGACAAGGAAATGTGATACTGGGTTGTGGTAGGGGATATTTATCAACTGCATATAGAATCGTAGTAATAGTGCAAGTGACAATAACCCTAGTGCTGTATTGAATATAAAAATTAAAATTTGATCTAGCACGTATTTTCCTAGTAAAAATTAGTCAGTTCCTGAGGTTTATTTATTGCTGAATTCATTCCCGATCTCTTCTGAACGTTTATGTGCCGAATGAATCGCACGTATTATTTTTTTATCGGTTTCAGCACTCTCCATTGCTTTTATCCCATATGCGGTAGTTCCGTTCTTTGAAGTTACTTTTGCTCGTAATGTAGCTGGGCTTTCTTTACGAATGCTTACTAATTTAGCTGCTCCAAGAAAAGTTTCTAGGCTTAATTGGTGGGATTGAATATCATTTAACCCCAATTCTCTGCCGGCCTGCTCCATGGCCTCCATGAAATAGAAAATATAAGCCGGTCCGCTTCCGGATATAGCAGTGACAGCATCTAATTGCTCCTCGTGTTCAACCCATAATACTGAACCCACAGCTTTTATTATAGTTTCAGCGCTATGTCTTTCTTCTGCGCTTACTTTAGGCAACGCAAATAGTCCTGTTATTGCCGCACGGACCAATGCTGGGGTGTTTGGCATGGACCGTATTATTTGTGTATAACCGCTCAGCCAGCGACAGATTTCTTTAGTCCGTATGCCGGCAACGACAGAAATAATCAAATGAGCTTTTAGGAGTGGCGCAAGTTCCTGCGCCACAGATGGGAGTTGATGTGGCTTTATAGCAAGTAGAATAATATTACTATCAGCTATTCCATCAGCAAGGTTCTCCGTTACCGTTACTTTATATTCTTTGTTTATTTTTTTTCGAGTCTCAGGATTAATGTCAACTACACATATTTGTGCGGCCGAATAGCCCTGTTGTAATAGCCCGCCAATCAAAGCTTCGGCCATATTGCCTCCGCCAATGAAGGTTACATTCATATTAATCCCTGGATAGTATAATTTAAGGTTAAATAATAGTTTAAGCTAGGATACTTTATAGAACTTATCATTAAAAGTATTTATCGGAGAATTTAAGGATCTTTGTATTCTTATTAGCCGATTGATTATTTTTGACAACTTGGGCAATAAAAACTTGAGCGTTGTCCTTGCTTAATTTGCCTAATGACACGTTCACATTTTCGACACGGTTTGCCGGTACGTTGATACACCAAATATTGTTGTTGGAAATAACCTTGACTATTATCACTATGAACAAAATTACTTATACTACTTCCACCTGCATTAATAGCAAGTTCAAGTGTTTTCTTTATGGCTGTAACCATTATAGTATAACGATTTAGACTTATTTTACATGCGGCTATTTTTGGATTGATGCCCGCACGAAAAAGAGCTTCGTTCGCATAAATGTTACCTACACCGACGACGATACGGTTATTCATTAGAGTCTCTTTGATACTGGCGCTTCGGTTACGCGTATTTTTATATAGTAGGGCTCCATTAAACGCTTCACTAAGTGGCTCAGGCCCAAGATGAGCCAGAAGCCAATGACACAAAGTATCATCTGTTGTCCACAGTACTGCACCAAAGCGCCTGGGGTCTCTTAGGCGCAGGGTCATGCCGTTATCAAGAATTAGGTCAAAATGGTCATGCTTTTGTGGAGGTATTCTAGTATGTTGAACTAGCAAACTACCGGACATTCCTAGGTGTAAAATTAATGTACCTTCACTACAATCAATAAGGAGATATTTCCCACGCCGTGTTACTGTGGAAATTTTAAGTCCTGTTAATATTTTTTTTAGATCATCAGGTATAGGCCAGCGTAGACGAGGGTTTCGTACAATGACATTAGTGATATGTTGTTTTACAAGATGGGGTTTAATACTTCGACAGGTAACTTCAACTTCAGGTAATTCCGGCATCCTTATTCCTATAAAGAAGAGTTTATTGTGGTAGGGAAATATCCGGCTAATTTTTAGTTATGCACATTAATTTTCTTGGGATTTTCGATTTATAAGCCAATTTATGAGAGAGATACTGAAACTTAAATTGGTGCTGTCCAGATAAATCGTAGTAGAAAGATATCCGTTACTAAAATACATTATGTTTCATATTTATAACTATTATGTCTTATTATTTACTTATCAGATAAGTAAACCTAGAGTTTTAGGCTTGTAGTAATAACAAGTAAAAAGTGAAGAATTGTAAGGAACCTTTAGTTCTATCAAATAGTCTACTTGTGATGAATGTAAAATATACCTAATATAGGTTATTAATTAAAGTCTGTTTTTGCACTTTATAACAATAATTGTTTGGATCTTTATATGAATTTTAAACTTCTTTTTTTCTTTTTTTCTTTTTTTCTTGTTTCCTGTGCACAGCTCTCGGAGAGAAATGTAGTTGAGGTAAACAAACAAAAAGAAGAAAAAAGTAAGATTGACCAATTAAATCTCCCTAAGCAGGAACTGACAGCTCCGATGCTGTTTGATTTCTTAATGGGAGAGACAGCCTTCCAACGTGGAAATCGAGATGTTGCTTCAGGAAGTTATCTAAGATTAGCAAAGACTACTCGAGATCCACGTATTGCACAGCGTGCAACGGAGGTTGCACTTCTTTCACGAAAACCCATACAGGCTTTGAGTGCCGCCAAAATTTGGGTGGAGCTTGATTCAGACTCAATACTCGCACACCAGACCATAGCGGCACTATTGGTAAGTAGTAATAGAGTAAATGAAGCTCAGATTTATCTAGATAGGCTGTTAGATCTGGAAGGTGATGTTGCTAAATTTTTCATGCAGCTGAACAATCTATTGGCACGTAGCGCTAACAAAATTGAAACACTCCAACTTGTGCAGCAGTTTGCAAAGCCTTACTCTGAAGTACCTGAAGCTCATTTTGCTATAGCTCAGGCCGCATCACTTGCAGGTCAGTTTGAGACGGCGAGGCAACAGATGAAACTGGCGCTTACTTTACGTCCAGATTGGGAGATGGCTGCAATTTATAATGGACGCCTACTGCGTCATCATGTTTCAAGTGAAAGTGCAATAGAGTTTTATCAGAGTTATCTTAAGGTTAACCCTAAGGCTAATAAAGCACGTATCGCTTTTGCTCAGATGTTAGTAGCAGAGAAAAATTTCATCATGGCTCGTGGTCAGTTCAAGCAGCTTTTAGCCCAGAGCTTAGGGGATGCTAATGTTGCTATAGCTGTGGGATTGCTCTCAATAGAACTGCGTGATTTTTATGCTGCTGAAGAAAGCTTTAAAAAAGCACTAGAGCTTGGATATAAAGATCTAAATACGATACATTTTTATTTGGGTAGTATATATGCACAAACCAATCGACTTGATAAGGCTATGGAGTCATTTCGTTCAGTAGTCAGAGGAAAACAGTTTTTAACAGCACAAATCAGATACGCCTATTTACTTTCTAAACAGGGAAAATTGAGCAAAGCTCGCGAGCATTTGCAAAAATTGCCAGTAAAAAATGATCAGGAACGATCCCTTTTAATAGTCAGCGAAGCAGAATTTCTTCGTGAAGCTGGTGCGCATCAGAAGGTATTTGAATTACTTAGTAATGGTTTAAAGAAATTACCTGACCATCCGGAGTTATTATATGATCGTGCTATGGCTGCAGGCCAGATTGGTAAAGCTGATATATTGGAGAAAGATTTACGTAAATTGATTCAGTTAAGACCAGGCCATGCTCATGCGCACAATGCTCTTGGATATAGTTTTGCAGAGAGTGGTAATCAACTGCCGGAAGCGCTGAAATTAATCGAAAAAGCTATTAAACTTTCTCCAGGTGACCCCTACATTATAGACAGCTTAGGTTGGGTGCATTACCGAATGGGTAATCTTAATAAGGGAATAAGCTATCTTAAGAAAGCCTTCCAGATTAAATCTGATCCAGAGATCGCAGCCCACTTAGGAGAAGTTCTGTGGATGCAAGGAACCAAGGAAGATGCAAAAGAAATTTGGCGCTCTACTATCAGAGACTATCCAGATAATGAAGTGTTGCTCAATATCATGAAAAAATTCATGCCTTAGAGTTAACGTCTGTAAAATGATAACAAAATTTGTTGGGACGCATCCTTCTCGTAATTCTCAGCTACTGTTACCTGATAAAGGAAAATTGTATCTTTTTCTATACCCGTTAGTTTTCTCTATATGCTTTTTGCTTGTAGGTTGCGCATCATTTGTTTTTAAATCCTCTGTTGTAGAAACAAGAATAATTGAGGCAGGAGGAACTACACCATCCGTAGATTTTGGGTTTATAGGTAGGGTTTTAGTAAAAGGAGGAGACAAGGGTTTCTCTGGTGGGATACGATGGAACCATGACAACACCGTTGATAACATTCATCTTCTTTCTCCTTTTGGACAGGTAGTAGCGGAGATAAAGAGTGGTGAGGGGGCTGTTTTACTTACAACTTCAGAACAAAAAATTTATCGCGCTACAAATGTTGAGAATCTTATTCAAAAGGTGCTGGGATGGAGATTACCTATTTTAGGCCTGCAATATTGGGTGCGAGGTGTAAATGCACCTAAAACAGAATCGGAGATAGACAGAGATGCAGATGGACGTATTATAGGTATTAGGCAAGATGGATGGATGATTATATATACAAGCTATTTTCCTTCAAAATCAATAAAAACAGAGCGGCCTAGAGTGCTAGTACTAGAACGTAGTAATCTTAAAATTAAGTTAGTAATAGATAACTGGGAGGCTAAATAGCTTTCTTATTAAATGTAGCTATTTAATTTCATGAACAAACTTATTTATTCTGCGCCAGCTAAATTGAATTTATTCCTACATGTAGTAGGCCGTAGAAGTGATGGGTATCATTTATTACAAACAGTTTTTCGTTTCCTTGATTTCTCTGATCAGGTGAGCCTCACTATTCGAGATGATAATAAGATCCAATTAAATACTCCTATTCTTGGGGTTCCTGCAGAGAAGAATCTTTGTGTACAGGCAGCACGACTGCTGCAGAAGGAAAGCGGAACTTCTGTTGGAGTAGAAATATCTTTAGAAAAACTTATTCCAATGGGCGGTGGGCTTGGTGGAGGTAGCTCAGATGCTGCAACTACACTTTTAGCGCTTAACCGTCTGTGGGATTTGAACTGGAGCAGGGAAGAACTAATGGAGTTAGGCTTGAATCTTGGGGCAGATGTTCCGGTTTTTATATTTGGTGAAAATGCTTTTGCCGAAGGAATAGGTGAAAAACTCAAGCCTATTAAATTATTACCGGCTTGGTATCTTGTTTTGACACCACCTGTACACGTATCAACAGCAGACATTTTTGCTAGTAAAGAATTGACACGAAATACAATTCCGGTCAAAATACCGCCCTTTTCTGTCGGGCTTGGACATAATGATTTAGAGTCGGTGGTATGCTTAGCATATCCTCAAGTAGCATGCCATTTAGAGTGGCTCAGACAGCTCAATAGAACTACAATGGTAGCAATGACCGGTTCTGGTGCTTGTGTTTTTGCAGAGTTTATAACAGAGTCGGCGGCACGAATGGCTCTTGCTAGTGTTCCTCTCGGTATGAGTGGTTTTGTAGTACAGGGATTAGATCGGCATCCTATGCAGGATTATGCTAGACGAGGTTAATTTGAAATTATGGGGAGTCGCCAAGCGGTTAAGGCACTGGGTTTTGATCTCAGCATTCGTAGGTTCGATCCCTACCTCCCCAGCCATATAATAGGGTTTAATTGAATAATTTTATGGGGTAGTAATTAAGCCGGCATTCCATAAAGAATTTACTAGACAGTAATTCGTAATTATGGGGAGTCGCCAAGTGGTAAGGCACTGGATTCTGATTCCAGCATTCGTAGGTTCGATCCCTACCTCCCCAGCCATATATAATAAAGAAACTTATGTTCAAGCTATTTTTCAATAAGATATTGTATAGAGATACTTTTGATTCCTAATTACTTAAATTATAACTATGTCTTACGATAGCCTAATGGTTTTTACTGGCACCGCCAATCCTAAGTTAGCACAGGATGTGGTGAGGCACCTTAACATTCACCTTGGACGCGCAACGGTTGGTAGCTTTAGTGATGGTGAGGTAATGGTTGAGATTTTAGAGAATGTGCGTGGCAAAGATGTTTTTATATTGCAGTCAACGTGCATGCCTTCAAATGATAGCTTGATGGAAGTTTTAGTAATGGTGGATGCATTAAAACGTGCTTCTGCTGGGCGTATTACAGCAGCCATTCCTTATTTTGGTTATGCGCGCCAGGATAGAAGGCCCCGCTCAGTGCGAGTTCCAATTACAGCAAAAGTTGTAGCAAACATGCTCACTACTGTTGGAATCGACAGACTGTTAACAATGGATTTACATTCGGATCAGATTCAAGGGTTCTTTGATATATCTGTGGATAATGTTTATGGTATGCCAATTTTGCTTGGAGATGTATGGACTTGCGATTATCAGAATTTAATTGTGGTCTCACCTGATGTTGGGGGCGTGATTCGAGCAAGGGAAATGGCAAAACGCCTAGAATGTGATTTGGCAATAATAGACAAACGACGTCCTAAGCCTAATGTCGCTAAGGTAATGAATATTATTGGTGATGTTAAAGGGCGTACTTGCGTTATTATGGATGATATGGTCGATACCGCTAACACTTTGTGTGAAGCAGCCAGAGCATTGAAAGAAGAAGGTGCGCAGAGTGTGGTAGCGTATTGTACTCATCCGGTACTTTCAGGTGATGCCGTAAAACGTATTGAGAATTCTGAGCTGGATAAATTAGTAGTTACAGATACGATTCCTCTACGTGAAGACGCTAAAGCTTGTGAGCGAATTCAGCAGTTAAGCGTGGCTAGTTTGCTAGCAGAAACAATGTTAAGGATTAGTAATGAAGACTCAGTAAGTTCGTTATTTATGGAATAGAGTTTTATAGATTTATTTTTTGGGTTGTCTGGTCGCGGATAACTTTAATTTGGAGAAGTATAATGCAGATTGAAATTAGTGCTAATAAAAGAGTATTACAAGGCAAGGGTGCGAGCCGCCGCCTACGTGGTTGTGGGAAGGTTCCGGGAATCATATATGGCGGTAAAAATAAAGCTCAATCTATTGAGCTTGATCACAATAATTTGTATCATAAACTTAAGCTTGAAGCCTTTCATGCTTCTATTCTAGCTATTGATCTAGAAGGAAAAAAAGAACAGGTTTTATTGCGAGATTTGCAGATGCACCCATATAAATTACAGGTATTGCATATCGATTTTCAACGGGTTGATCAGAAAAAGAAAATACATATGAAGGTGCCGCTGCATTTTATCAATGCTGACTCCTCACCTGGGGTAAAAACATCGGGGGGTATCGTTAGCCATGTGTTCACTGAGTTAGATATATCCTGTTTGCCAAAAGATTTGCCTGAATTTATAGAGGTAGATTTGATAGATTTGGCTGCTAATAGTTCGGTGCACTTGAAAGACTTAACAATGCCTCCTGGAGTGGAAATTCCTGCATTGGCAAAGGGTGGAAATCAGCCTGTAGCAACAATCGTAATTCCTCGTGCTGTCGTTTCTGAGGAATCAGAGAGTGAAGAGGAAGTGAGTGCTTCAGAAATTCCTACTACTGTTCAAAAAGAGGAAGATGAGAAAGAGGATGAGGATAAAGATTCTGGGAAGAAAAAATAATTTCCATCAGAATTTATCTGCCCGCTGGAGCTAGCCTAGTTCGGCGGGTTTTTTAATGGGTATTTAATATAGAGCGTTTCCAATGAAACTTATTGTAGGATTAGGAAATCCCGGGGAAAAATACGTTTCTACGCGCCACAACGCAGGATCTCAGTGGGTATCTGGGCTCGCTGATAAATTACAGGTAACGCTTAGGAAAGAGGTAAAATTTCATGGTCTTTGTGCACGTACTGGTCAAAGGGGCGATGAAGCATGGTTACTTTGTCCTCAGACGTACATGAATGCAAGTGGGAAATCTGTATCAGCAATATGCAATTTTTATAAAATCAATCCTGATCAAATTCTTGTCATTCATGATGAGATAGATTTGCCTCCAGGGGTATCAAAATTAAAGATGGGTGGGGGATTAGGCGGGCACAATGGACTAAAAGATATAGCTGCGCAACTTGCCACCAAAGATTTTTGGAGATTACGAATTGGAGTTGGGCATCCTGGAGATAAAGGTTTGGTGGCTGATTATGTATTACGATCACCATCAAAGGGAGAGGAAGTTGAAATTCAAAAAACTATTATTCGTAGTCTGGAAATATGGCCGTTAATTATCCAAGGAGATTATCAG
>Ga0315321_10004412_pt1 | contig 10841 bp, 9 predicted proteins | sample M180m21515metaG_FD_203464 | JGI IMG/M metagenome (GOLD analysis project Ga0315321, IMG submission 203464) | Ammonia-oxidizing marine archaeal communities from Monterey Bay, California, United States - M1 80m 21515 | ecosystem: Environmental > Aquatic > Marine > Intertidal zone | place: USA... | reverse complement strand
TAGAGCGACTGAGTTGCACGCCGAAAAAAATGTATCCGATGAGTTTCTTGATGATGCCGAGCTCAACCTGCGGCAAGAGGAGGCCCGTGTTGAGCAGCAGGGTATTGCCGTGTTGCGCGCAGAACGCGACCTTCAGGAAACCGCCATAGTAGCGCCATTTAGTGGCGTGATTAGTGAGCAGTCAGTTGAGTTGGGTCAGCAAATTGGCAGTAACGACAAACTTGCCGATGTAGTTGATCTTAGTCGGCTTGAGGTACGATTTTCTTTGAGTAACACCCAGTTCGGGCGGCTTATCGGCCCTGAAGAGTCTCTTGTTGGGCGCCCTGTTAAGGTGACCTGGGAAGTGGGGAGTGAGCCGTTAAACTTTAATGGTCTGATCAGTAGGGCCGGTGCACAGATTAGCTCGAGTATGGGCGGGGTTACGGTTTATGCCAATCTCGATGCCACAGACCGGTTTACTAGAATCCGACCCGGCGCCTTGGTGCTGGTCCGAGTTGCAGACATGGTCTACAAAAATGTGATTCAGGCGCCCGACTCGGTTCTGTACTCTGATAACACCGTGTATTTGGTTCGTGATAACCGATTACTTAGCGAGGTTGTAGACGTCCTTGGTTTTTCGGAGGGAGCGGTTTATTTTAGGCCGCAGAATGCTGGAGCGATTATCAATGGCGACCTGATTGTGACTACCCAGCTGCGCGAGGCCGGCATTGGCGCTCGGGTTGAGGTTCGTTAGTGATGACTTCCCGAACGATAATGGAGTCTTTTGCGCAGCACAAAGTGGCGGCCAATTTGTTAATGATCCTCATGCTGCTTTCCGGTATGTGGGGCTTTAGCCAGCTGAATCGTCAGCTCATGCCGGACTTCACACTCGATCTTATAACCGTAGATATTGGCTGGCCGGGAGCAAGCCCGCGTGATGTAGAAGCCAATCTGTTGGAAGCGCTGGAAGATGAACTGCGGTTTATTGAGGGCGCTGATAGGGTGGATTCAACCGCATTTGAGGGCAGAGCCAGTGCTGTTGTGACCTTCGAAGAGAATGCTGATCTGGCGAAGGGGCTCACCGATATTCAGTCTGCAGTTGCGCGCATTACGACCTTCCCCACCGATAGTGAAAGGCCTGTGATATCTCAGGTTTTGCCCAATGAGTTGGTTTGCAGGTTAGAGCTTTCCGGACCCTTTGCTGAGACGGCATTAAAAATTCTGGCGCAACAAGTTCGAAATGACCTGCTCGATCTGGGCTTGGCCCAGGTTGAGATCAATGGCGCTCGCGATACTGAAATATGGGTTGATGTGCCGGCGACCGAGTTGCGTCGTCTGGACATGAGTCTCAATGATGTTGCAGAGCGTATTGGAGCCGAAAGTATCGATTTACCGGCAGGACAGGTTTTTTCCGGCAATGTGTCACGACAGATTCGAAGTGAGGGCCTGGCGCGAAACGCGGCAGAGGTTGGCGATATTGAAATAATGTCTACCGACGTCGGTGAAAAATTAAAGCTCAAGGATATTGCAAAAGTTTATGAAGCCTTTGAAGAGGGCTCAGCATCACACCTTGTTCAAGGTGATTCATCAATAGGCATTATTATCAAGCGCAGCCGGGGCATTGATTCGTTGACGGCGCAGAGAAAAGTAGAAGCGTACATTGCTGGCTTGCAAGCAGAGCTGCCCTCAACGCTTAAAGTATCGATGTTTGATACCGCGGCTGATATGGTCAGGGATCGATTGTCGATGTTGTTGTGGAATGGTTTTATCGGCTTGGTGTTGGTGCTGATCGTTTTGTACATTTTCTTAAACGGTCGAACAGCATTCTGGGTTGCAGCTGGTATTCCTGTAGCGATTTTTGCAACCATTGGTGGCATGGCCATGTTTGGTTTGAGCCTGAATATGATCAGCATGTTTGCGATCATTATGGGGCTGGGCATTATTGTCGATGATGCCATTGTCGTTAGTGAGCATGCCGAATTTTTGCATCGGCAAGGAGCGTCTCCGACTGATGCGGCGTCGCGGGCTGCGAAGGTTATGAGTTTGCCTGTTCTGGCCGCATCCATTACGACTATTGCAGCCTTTTCGCCGATTCTGACTATGGGTTCTACGGTTGGCATGATCCTGCGCGAACTGCCGATCACCATCATCCTTATTATTATCGCGAGTTTGATTGAATGCTTCTTAGTGTTGCCGATGCATTTGCGTGGCGCGTTGGAAGCCATGGACCGAGGGCCTAAAAAGGGGCCCAGTAAGTTCCATGTTGCCTTTAATAAATTCCGTGACACGCGGTTTTCGGCAATTTCTCAGTTTTCATTTGCTAATCGGTACAGCACCATTACAGCCACTGTTTGCCTTTTTATTCTTGGCATTTTAATGATGGCGTCTGGCCGTGTAGGGTTTGATTTCTTTCCGTCTCCTGAAACGGATTACATCGCAGTCAATATTGCATTGAGCCCGGGGTCGGGTCGTGATGTCACAGAAAGCATGTTGCTGGAAGCAGAGCGTGCGGCCTATGCTATCGAGGAGCGTTTAGGCGGCGGTGCCGGTTCACTCATTAGCTTTGGCTTTGGTTCTCTGGGCACCAGCGTTGGTCGTTCAAATGATTCGCCGATATTGGGTGATTATGTTGGTGGCTATACGGTTGAATTAATGCCCAGTGATCTTCGTGAAATGCGCACATCAGCTTTTATCAGCGCTTGGGAAGATGAAATGCGGCCTGTGCCGGGTGTCGAAGCGCTTACCGTTTTCGAGGTGAACGTTGCTGGTCCGCCAGGCAAGGATCTGGATGTTCGTTTATCTGGTGCACCGTTGGATGTCATGAAGGCGGCCGCTATGGACGTTCGTAGTGCGGTGGCACGAATACCTGGCGTTAATGGGGTTTCCGATAATCTCCCGTACGGTATGGAAGAATATGTGCTTGAGTTAACGCCTGAAGGTCGGGCAATGGGCTTTACCACTGAAAGCGTCTCAAGGCAGATTCGCAACACTTTTGAAGGTGCGATTGCTAACCGGTTTGCTCGTGATCAGGAGGAGATTCTTGTTCGGGTTCGGTTAGCGTCAGATGATCGCTCGATTGATGGCTTGCGCGGAATCTATCTTCAGGTGCCTAACGGGCGTGAAGTGCCATTGACCGAAGTCGTAACTTTGCGTTCGCAAGTGGGCTTTTCTCAGATTCGCAGAGAAAACGGGCTGCGTGAGGTTGCTGTGACTGCTTCGATAGATCAGCAGGTCACTACAATCAATGAGGTGGCGAGTCTGATTAATGGTTTAGTGCTTGAGCGCGTGCGTGCTGAGTACGGCGTAAATGCCACGTTCAAAGGCAAGGCCGTTGAGCAGGCTGGTGCGATGGGTGACTTTTCGATAGCCCTACTGCTGGCCTTATCGATTATTTATATTGTGTTGGCTTGGGTATTTTCAAGTTACTCGACGCCCTTGATCATTATGGCGGTGATACCTTTCGGTTTTGTTGGCGCAGTATTCGGCCACTACATTATGGGGTTTGCACTGAATATATTTAGTTTGCAGGCGCTTATGGGGCTTGCTGGTATCATGGTCAATGACTCGATTGTCTTGGTTATGACGATTAAACGGGAGATGGCGGCAGGCTCGACGTTGTCTGAAGCCGTGCTTGTGGGCACAAAAGAGCGGCTTCGGCCCGTGATTATGACTACCACCACCACTGTGGTTGGCCTATTGCCTATACTGTTCGAGACCAGTCAGCAGGCACAGTTGATTCAGCCGCTGGCGGTGACACTGGTATTTGGCTTGTTATTATCGCCGTTTCTAGTGTTGTTTTATGTCCCCGCGTTGCTGGGTGTTGGCGCTGATATTAAAAGTTTGCGCGGCGGGAGACGCGTGATGCAGGCCGGATGACCATATGCCTATTCTTTTTGCATGCGATTCTCTGTTCGTCAACCAGGTGGCTTGTCTATGAATGATCAATCAGACGAGGGCTACGTTTACCTGATTCCTGAGATTATTAAGGAGCGCATTCAAATCTCGGATGTTTTTTCACAGCCCACTTCTACCTCGGTGATGAGTTATGGCGTTAATCTGTCGTTTCCCGAATTGCACCTTCATCGGACTCTGCGGTCTCGTGAGTTGTCGTTTTTGCGGGGTAAGGTCGAGGCTGTATTAGAACTTTGGGAGAGAAAGTGCCTGCAGCATTTGCAGTATCAAGATGATCGATATCGACCTTCAGCGGTTGATCAGTTGAACAGGGATGCTGATCAGCGACTGCATCTCCTGCGTAACATCCTTGTTGATACTCTTCATACGGCCCCTTCTCCTGACTGGTCATGGATTGAGTGTCGAGGAGCGTTCTCGGTAATGCCTCAAGAGCTTTACGGTATGCCGAAAATTCCAGAGTATATATTGACGGATGCAGATGGTCGCCCTATTGATATTCTGCGTCTTGATCAGGTGAGAAAGCCTGATCTCGAAAAAATTAAAAATCAGTTCAGTACTGTCACTAAACTTTTTCGTCCCAGTAAAGTGCGGGAGGTCGTCGATCAGGAGTTGGCGCGCTGGAGCAAAAAGCGTTCTGATATTGGGGTGGCAAATGCGGAGCGTCGTGCAACGCTGCGTCAGGCGCAGAGTATTTATGATGCCAGTAAGTCAATGTTCAAGGCTGGTAGGGAAAGTGACTGGAATATCTTGCAGGACGTCAAGACTAACTATGAAAGATTGGCCTCGACTGTGTTGACCAGTGATTCTGCCTCCTGTGCGGTCGAGGAGTACTGCGATCTGATTATGATGGCTATAGAGTATCCGGATGAGATCTGTTCTAACTGGCTAGTGAATTATCTGCCTGAGAGTAAAGTCTTACATCTAGACCTTGATCTGCCTTCCGTCGATCAGTTAAGTTTGCCAAAGGCTTGGGAATATTCCAGTAGCAGTGCTGAGGTAGTACAAGTTAAGTTGAGCGAACGTGAAGTTGCGGAGCTTTGTGATGTGGTTTCTTACCAGATGGTTCTGCGCGCAATGCGCGATCTGTTTGTCGCTGATCAATCCCGTGCAATCGAGACTATTATCTGTAATGGGCAGGTTGCTTTTCAGGGCCCCGGTTCTGATGAATGGAGAAGCTGCATTGTTGTCTCAATATCAGCCGATAGAGAGGAGCTGCTGCAGCTTGATTTTTTGCAAGAAACACCTGGCGCATTGATTGAGCAGTTGGGTGCAATATCAGCCGGAGCGCCACACCTGGCCGTGCCAGTTCAACCTATGGGCTAGCAGACTTGCTGCATGCCCGTTGGCGTATGCGACGGTGCGAATATATAAAGATTGGCTGGTTTTCTGTCAGCGGGTTTAAAGTTTTTGCGGTAGCCGCATAAGTTTAATTTCAGTATTATCTATAGCCCCGTCTACCATGGTGTCTGCGGTGCTTTTCTTTTAGGGAGTTTATTGATGAATATTTTTTCTGCTATTGGTCGTTTGGCCGGTGTCGTTTTTCTTGCTCTGGCATTGAGTGCTTGTGAAAAACCAGATGTTGCGGTAAGCGATCTTAGTGATAGTGACCCAGTCCCAGAAGTAATTTCAGAGCCAGGAATCGAAGCAACTACCGCGATTCCAGCTGCTGACATTGCTGAGGCCAATGTCGATGAGGCAGAGGCAGAATCTGAAGAATCTGCTGGTCCTGATTTTAATCTATCATCTGAAGATGCTATGACGACTGTAGATGCCATAAAGGCTGAAGCCGCAGCTGAGGCAGCGGCTGAGGCAGCAGCAGCCAAGTAGTATTGCGAATGCCGCAGCCAACGAATGGCTGCTGAAAAATCCAGGCCCCGCTTATCTGAAGATAAGCGGGGCCTTTTTGTGGGGAACCTTCCGGTGAGAGATTTAACCCAGCGGGTGGCGAGGAGGGGCGTCCCAGGTTACGCAGCCCCGACCAAAAACCAAGCCCCGGTGCCTGCAATTGCGCCACCGGCTACCCGTAACATTACTTTACCTTTGCCATAGTGCTGTGCAATATCACCGACAAGCACCCCCATGATGTGCAGCACTATCGTGCCCATCATGAAGCCAGCTACATAGGTGTACGGGTTAGCTACCGCAGGCATTTCTGCACCATGAGCATATCCGTGGAAGACTGCAAAGACACCGACAGCACATAGGGCAAATACCATTGGCACTCGCTTATCTAAGGCAATGGTGCCGCCAAGCACCAGCACAGAAAAGGCGATGCCAACCTCAATAGCGCTCAGGCCAACATAGAAAAAGCCAAGCAATCCACCAAGAGCCATGATGACCACAAAGGTTGCCGGTATTGTCCACATCGCCCGCCCACCAATCTGTGCACTTACAACCCCTACTGACACCATGGCCAGAAAATGATCCAGGCCAAGTACAGGGTGAGTCAAGCCCCCGAGAAACGAACCATAGGGAAGGCTGGCACCATCGTGAGCAAACAACCCTTGCGGGATTCCAGCAACAAGAGTGGCAAGAATAATTCGGCAGAAATTTTGGTGCACCATCATGACAGTGTCCTAACGCAGAGGCGGGCCTATAACGGGGCTATGATATCAACAATTAGGATCGATGATTATTGAGAAATTCAGAGATCATTCCATTGACTCTGGTCGGCTGATCAAAGATTGCACCATGCCCTGCATTGTCAACGATCTCTACCTGCACATCCCCAAGAAGCTTTTCAGCTTTCCGCTTAATGGCTTTGGGTTTGTACAACATCTCATGCTCACCGAAAATCAATAGTGTTGGGACCTTGATTTGCTGAAGCACTTTGCGCGGTTCTGCCATAAAAAACTTCTTTAATACTCTCAAGCCTGTGGGTATATGCACCTTACCGGTCGATTCGTTATAAACACCGACCGACTTGTCCACTCGGTAATGCTTCGTGGCCAGAGCCATTGCCCGTGCAAGTTGACGATCAAATGTACCAAACTTGCCACCACCGCCACCCGCTTCGGTGGCGTTGCCTCTGGTCGACTTATTGACCGTTTTCGCAGTGATTTCTGTCTCCAGAGCATCCGTATCTTTATTCTTACGCAGAACCTTGGTGATCAGAAGATGCATTGGAAACTTTGCACGTGCTATGCCGGTGGGAGCCAGCAATACCAGCGAGTTCACCCTGTCAGGCTGCTTAACAGCCATCTGCATACACAAGGAACCACCAACACTGTTGCCCAGATAATCGGCTTTATTAACACCAAGCTCATCTTGAACATCAGTAAGCCACTGCACAAAATCATCGTTCAAAAATGACACAATGTTGGTTTCGCTCTTACCAGGTTGGCCAACGATATCGAGCGCATACACACGATGGGTCTTCGAAAATTCCGCAAACTGACGACGCCAGAGTGGCGCGCAGCCTGCTATTCCGGGGAGAAGAAACAGGGGGGGAGCCTGCTCTTCGCCGCATGCGAGCATGTGGGTTCTACCAAAACTTGTTTCCACATACTTCGATTCAATATCGATGTCTATATCCGCAACGATATCGTTGTACCAATTCATAATTGTTTGAAATCCCTCTGAAGACTTATAGAGATTCATTCGTGTATCCACAAAGATTCTTTCTGCAACACCGCTCTGCGCATTAATCTTTCGTATGTAGTTAAGTGCATGTGCGCCATTTGCCCCTGTCGATCCATTATTGCAATTTCTCATGTCTTGACTGCCCAGTCAGAAAATATGTTGTGTAGAACGGGTCATCCCTCGATTAAAAAGGGTTTCGGTGCAGTAGGTGGGTTGGATTCACTTGGTCGACATGAACGAGTGGGGTGAAGCCAGAATTATCTATAAGCTGTTGTTTTTATTTAGTAATTTTCTTTGTAACAGTGTGTTTCAGGCGCGCCCGGTCCCCGGCAGTTACCAGTGATGCCAAACCGGCATGCAGTGCTTCGGCAGTTCGCCAATTTTGCCCAGTTGGCACCAAGGCTGTCCCGGCAGATGAAAATCTGAGCCTTTGGAGCCGACTAGATTTCGTTCGCTGCAAAGCCCGGCGAGTCGCTGCGTGGTGTCTGGGTGCTGTTGACCGGAAATAACCTCGATGCCCTGCCCACCGAGTGCCGCAAAGTCGTCGATAAGTCGTATGAGCTTGCTTAAGGTCAGATTGTATTTATCGGGATGGGCTAATACCGCCGTGCCACCGCTGTCACGAATCCACTCAGTTACAACCTTCATTTCTGCCCATAGGTTTTTTACGTCACCCACTTTGCCAGCGCCTAAATATTTTTTAAATGTCGTGTTGATGTCTTTAACGAGTCCATTATCCACGAGGTAGCGAGCGATGTGTGGCCGCCCCGGCGCATCAGTGCCGGCGCTGGCCAGCAATGCATCCTGATCGACTTGCAGGCCGACCTTTTTAAGACGCTCAATAATTCTGACCGCACGTTCGCGTCTCGCCGAGATTTGGACGTTGCTGCCGGTTCGGATGGCAGCACTGCATGGGTCGACATTCAAACCTAGGATATGGATGCCGATGCCATTCCAGGTGGTGGAGAACTCAATTCCCGGTATCACCTCAATTGGCAGTTTGTTTGCACGGGAAGCCCACTCCAGATAACCCGCTACAGTGTCATGGTCCGTAATGGCCAGCGTATCGACGCCGGCATCCACGGCAGCAGCAACCAGTGCATCAGGCGTTAAACCACCATCCGATGCCAGTGTGTGACTGTGTAAATCATAGTTCATCGCTCTATTTTAGGGCATCTGTAGCAGGGAAGCCGATATTTCGGGGGGCGATCTCTTGCCGCCATTACAGCGACAGAGCGTCGATGGTAAACTACGCCTTTATCGATGCACTACTTTAAGGAATAACAATGAAAGAATGGAAGACGCCGCCCGACATGGCAATTGATGTGGCGAAGCAGCACACAGCGATAATTAAAACCAACAAAGGTGATATTGAAATTGAGCTTAGTTCTGAGCATGCGCCCAAGACGGTTAATAACTTTGTATTCTTAGCCAATGAAGGTTTTTATGATGGTGTCAGTTTTCATCGCGTGATTCCTGATTTTATGGTTCAGGGGGGTGATCCTACTGGCAGTGGCGCCGGTGGTCCCGGTTATCGCTTTGACTGTGAGGTCGCAGATAATCCGTTAACCCATGAGCGTTGTGTAATTTCTATGGCGAATGCTGGGCCGAATACTAATGGCAGTCAGTTCTTTATTACTCATTCACCACAGCCGCATTTGAACGGCCGTCATACCGTGTTTGGTACTGTGATTTCAGGTGATGATGTGGTTGATGCGATAGCGCAGGGCGACGTGATGGAGAGTGTTAGCATTGCAGTGTCATAAGATACTTGAGTAATGGCTCAAATGAAAAAAGGGCCGCGAGTTTCGCGGCCCTTTTTTTATATTAATCGTCCATGTGCGTGCAATAGCCCGGCTGTTTTTGGGCGTATTTACTGCCGTGTAAGCTATAGCGCCAAATTTTCGATCGCCGCAACTTCATTGCAGCTGATGTAGTTGCCGCCTTCATCCTGAGCAACATTGCTTATGGCATAGGCAGGGTCATGGGTATAAAAAATACGTACGTTGCGTTCCATTTTATCGTTGAGATAGGCAAGTTTCTCGTCGATAGCAAGCTCCGGAAACCGATCATAGCCCATTGTTATATTTGCCTTAATCCACGCGGTGCCGGGTATTAGGTCGCTGGCAAATGAGATACGCTGTTGGCCCTGCAATTCGGCCAACATCAGACCCTGAGTGTGACCGTTACTGAATTCAAAATTTACACTATCAGCAAAGTACGGGTGCCGCGCCCCGCCAACCAATTCAACCCGACCGCTTTCCACAAGCAGTTGTATTTGCTGTGGAATAAATGAAGGCTTGTCGCGAATGTGGGGCGCGTTTGCGGTATGCCAGGCGACATCGCTGATGAAAAATCGGGCATTTGGAAACAGTAAATGCATCGGTTTATCGGCCTCGTATCGGCCGAATAAACCACCGCAGTGATCGAAGTGCAGGTGGCTTAGCACTACCGCATCAACATCCTCATGACTAATGCCCGCCGCATCTAGGGATAGCAGTAAGCGATGGTCGGTTTCATTTAGCCCGAAACGATCGGCCAGTTTCGGCGCAAGAAATGCACCCATACCAGCTTCGAATAACACATTTTTATTGCACAAGTCTTTTGCAAGCAGGCAACGGGTGGCGAGTTCAATGCGGTGATTTTTGTCCGCCTGATGCCAGCGCTGCCATAAGGCTCGTGGAGCATTGCCGAACATCGAGCCGCCATCTAAGCGCTGTCGATTGCCTTCAATGGACCAGAGTTGCATGGGCTTCTCTGTGTGCTCCGGGGTACGCTGGTTTAGCTGCCATGCCCGCGCAGCCAGTCCATAGCTTCGACCAGTTCGTCGTTAAAGAAATGCCTGACCTCAGCATTAGTGAAGTGATCGACAAGTCGGGGCATTGCTTCAAATAATGTGGAATTACTCACCATGGCAACTTTCTCAACCTTGGCTTGCTGGCTTTTTACAAACTTTAAGTGTGAAACAAAGCCACCAAAGTTCTCCCAGCCCGGAAAAAACTGAGCTTGGATACAGACGCCTGCAAGCGAACCATTGGCCGTTATATAGTCATCCGTTGCCTTGGTAAGCATCTCAAAGTCGCTGGATTTCAGCGCTTCCTTGGGTCGGATAACAAGGATGCCGGGATCCGGGATGAGTTCATAATCTATCATGGTGCGATGATAGAGCGAAAAACGTCGCAGCGCTAACTTTTGCTCGTTAGCTGTATTTTTTTGGAGCCGGTCTATCACAGCAGCAGGTGAGATCGGATGATGTATCGTCCGCACACGCCGGGCTTTATTAAGCCTAAGATTGCAGTGCGCTATTTCAATGGGCTGGCTAAAAATCTTGTATTGACGGATCGAATGTTGTTGTTCGAGCGATCAGG
>Ga0315321_10004411_pt1 | contig 10841 bp, 9 predicted proteins | sample M180m21515metaG_FD_203464 | JGI IMG/M metagenome (GOLD analysis project Ga0315321, IMG submission 203464) | Ammonia-oxidizing marine archaeal communities from Monterey Bay, California, United States - M1 80m 21515 | ecosystem: Environmental > Aquatic > Marine > Intertidal zone | place: USA... | reverse complement strand
TTTCCCCGAGAGTTTTGGTTTCGGAGGTTGGCTTGTCGAAAACGGGTGAAGCCATTCCTCCCATTCGAACCACGGTTGCCTCTGATCCTTTTTTCAGTTTCTTGAGAAAGCCCTCCGCGAATTTTCCTGCGGTTTGAAACCCACCGTCCGCATTCATTGAAAAACTATCGTCCATGAGGATAACCGTGGAACTTGGAACGTCCATCGATTTGGAGGAGATTTCATTTTCCGAATAACCCGACCCGATCAGTCCGGTCTCCGCAGCAAGGACGTAGAGCAAGCAACCGGTGCAAAGAATGCCGAAGAAGACCTTCAGCCTGGGAATCAGGGCAAAAAGGATTAGGGATGCCAAAGCGGCCAACGGGAGAACGACGCGGTGGAGAAAGGGGCCCCAGTCGGTTACGACCATGCGGGCAAGGCAAAGTGCCAAAAGGATGGGTATGGCGCAACGTATGAGGAGAAGGATCAACTGCTCCAATTGAACCTGCTTGCGGTTCACCCGTATGACAGACTCAAGGAGGTGCATGGCACCCCAATTTACGATCTTGAACCGGCTTCGGTTAAAGATGTGAATGATCAGGGGAATCAGAACCGCTGCTCCCCCCAGGGCCAAACTTACGTTGAGAAAGTTCATTTGAGCATAGCTCCCTTGCCGCGCTTGCGCAGGGCCAAGTAATAGGACAGAGCGTCTGCATAGGGCTGGTCCGTCGTCATGGGAACGAGATCGATTCGGTTTCGGTGGCACCCTTTGGTGAAGTTTTCACGGTATTCCTTGAGGTTATCCAAATAAGCCTGCCTGAGATGGCTGGGGTCTACGGTGTGCTTCTTTTCAGCGTCCTCCAGACAGTCGAAGCGTGTCCATTGCTTGAAGGGGAAATCGAGCTCGTCGGGATCCCAAATCTGGAAAATAAGGACGTCATGCTTGGCATGGCGGAAGTGGGCCAACCCCTTCATCACCGACTCCAAGTCCCCAAAGCAATCTGAAATAAGAATGACCAACCCACGCCGCTTGAGTTTGGGGACCAATTCGTTAAAGACTGCACCCAAGTCGGTTTCTCCGCCGGGCGAGGTTTCCTCAAGCAAGTCTATGATGTTTCTGACATGAGCGGCGCGTCCTCTTGGCGGGAGGACTTTGCGGGCTTTCGTGTCAAAGGTGATGAGCCCGACGCTATCGGTTTGCCTGAGCATCATGTAAGACAAGCAGGCGGCCAGACGGGAGGCATAGTGAAGCTTGGAACGTCCTTCGGTGCGTGTGCCTTCGTAGGCCATCGAGCCACTTGCATCAAGAAGCACGTTGCATCGAAGATTGGTTTCCTCCTCGTATTCGCGGATGTAGAAACGATCGCTCTTGCCGTAGACTTTCCAGTCAAGGTGTCGGATCTCGTCTCCGGGGACGTATTGCCGATGCTGCTTGAATTCTACGCTGAACCCCTTGTGAGGGGATCGGTGCAAGCCGTTGCAAAAGCCTTCGACCACTCTTCTCGCCAAAACCTGATGGTTGGCGAGCCGAGAGAGATCCTTCGGGTCTAGGTAATCGGTAACGGTGGCCACTGGGCTCCCTGATTATTCGTTTAGGGGAGGCCCCTACATTACGGCTTCTTCTTTTTTGGGCGCTTCCTTAAGCAAGCGGTCTATCAGGTGTTCGACCGAAATTCCTTCGGCTTCCGCATTGAAAGTGGGTACGATCCTGTGGCGCAGGACGGGGTGAGCCAAGGCTTCCACGTCATCGACGGTTACGTGATAACGGCCGCGGAGCAGAGCCCGGACCTTGGATCCCAAAACAAGTTGCTGGCATGCCCGCGGACCGGGACCCCAATCGATCAGGTCCTTGACCCACTTGGGGGAGGACTCTTCTGTCGGACGGGCCATTCTCACGAGGTCTAGAATGTAATCGTACGCATGTTCGGGTACGGGTACTCTTCGAACGGTTTCTTGGCATTCCATGAGGGTCTTGCCGTCCAGAACCGGTTCCAATTTGGATTCGAAGGTGGAGGTGGTCCGTTCGATGATCTCCCTTTCCTCGTCCCGGGTCGGATAATCGACGATTACCTGAAAGAGGAAACGGTCGCGTTGAGCTTCCGGCAAGTGGTAGGTGCCTTCCTGCTCGATCGGGTTTTGAGTCGCCAGAACAAAGAAAGGTTCATCCAAATGATAGGTTTTTCCTCCCACCGAAACGTCATGTTCCTGCATGGCCTCGAGTAAGGCGGCTTGAGTTTTTGGAGGAGTACGGTTGATTTCGTCGGCAAGGACGATTTGAGAGAAAATCGGCCCCTTCTCGAACACCAATTCGCGATGCCCGGTTGTTTTGTCTTCCTGGATGATGTCAGTACCGGTGATGTCGGCAGGCATAAGGTCCGGAGTAAATTGGATCCGTCGGAAGCTGAGGTTGATCGCTTGTGCCAAGGAGCGAACCATCAAGGTCTTCGCCAAGCCGGGGACGCCTTCGAGCAGGCAATGGCCTCGGGCCAACATGGCGATCAGAAGTTGTTCCAGAACGTCTTCTTGTCCGACAATTACCTGGTGAACTTGAGCTTTCAGTTTGTCATAGGCCTCTACAAGGGCTTCGGCCATTTTTTCGTCGTCTTTGGTTTGCTTGGAGGAACTCACGGTTGGTTTCTTGGTTTCTTGGATTTATAATCGGGGTAAAGAGAGAGGTTTACAGCTCTTGACTGAGTGATCTCTCCCTATCCAAGAAATCAAGTCGAGCAAGTGGCAATACAAAAAAACTATAAAAAACGAAAAAACCTTATAAGAGCATGCGGAATCAATTAAATAGGGTAAGAATTTCTTGATGAACGTCGGGTGCTTCCAAGGCATGGCCCTTGTTCTCCAGACCGTGTCCGAAAAGAACGGGCCAGTCCAAGTCATCCGCCGGGACGCAACCATGGCTTCCCTTGACCAGAGAGGGATCGAGGGGAATGAGGTCCATATGAGTTCTGAACCCCAACTTCTTCCCGATGAGCTTTCGGGCTACCTTGAGCATGGGGAAACTTATTTGAGGATCAACGAAAAGTTCCGCCGGGTCATACCCGTATTTCCTGTGGACGTCCACGCATCGGGCGAAATCAGGAGCCAACCGGTCTTCTTCCCAATGATAATAGGCAAACCAAGCGTCTTCGTCTGAGATCGCGATCAGGTCACCGGCCCGTTCGTGGTTCAGTCCGGCATTCTTGCGCGAGTCTCCCGTCAAAACGGTCGATATTCCATCGGTTTGCTCCAACGCGCTCCTTACCTTGTTGCGGAAAGCCTCGTCCTTGCGGTTAAGGTATACGTGGGCAACTTGATGGTCGGTCAAGGCGAAGGCTTGTGATCCCCCGCAGTCCAGATATTCAAGGCCCAGCTCGTCCTTCACGTTCAGCCATCCCTTCTGGCGAAAGATGCGGTTCGGGAAGATGGCCTTGCTTGCCTTTGTAATTCCGTATTCGGATAGAATGATGATGCCCATGCCTTTCTTTTCGTAGAAGTCGATGAGGTCTCCGACGATTTGATCGATTTCACGAAGGGCATTGGGGATGCGGGGATCCTCCGGTCCGTATCTCTGAAGGTCGTAATCGAGGTGCGGCAAGTACACCAAAGAGAGATCGGCTGCATAACGGTTTTCCGTCCATTTGGCTGATTCCGCGATCCATTTCGAAGAATCGACTCCGGCCTTGGGACCCCAGAAGGAATGGAAGGGAAACGGACCGATGTCCGCCTTGATTTCGTCCCTGATGGAAAGTGGGTGGGCATGGACGTCAAAAGTCTTTAAGCCGTCAGAGCGGTAAAGTGGTCGGGGGGTGATCGAATAGTCGACGGAGGAGTACATGTTAAACCACCAAAACAAGTTGGCGGTCCGGAAGTCCGGCCGGTCTTGCCGAAGCTTTTCCCAAAGCTTCTTTCCTCCGATCAGTCGGTTGGACTGTTTCCAAAAGTGGTGTTCGTTTAGGGTGCGGTCATACCACCCGTTCCCGACGATCCCGTGCTTGGCGGGAAGGGTGCCTGTAAGGTAAGTGGCTTGCGCGCTACAGGTAAGCGCAGGCAAGAGGGGCTTGATCAAGCGCGGTTTCCCGGTGGTTTTTTCGGCAAAGGCCATGATGCGTGGCGTATGCTCGCCCAAAAGCCGGTTGCATAGGCCGACCACGTTGAGGACTGCCACCCGGGGGCCCTCGGAACGCCCGCTCTCCGTCATCGCTTAGATGTTTTGCAAAGACTTGCGCCTTCCGCTCAAGTCTTCGACGGATTCGAGAATCTGTTGCTTGTCCATCGCATGGACTTCGACGCCTTCACCGATGCCTTGCACGAGAGTGATGGTGAGCTCTCCACCGAGGTGCTCCCGGAATTCCTCAAGGCCCTCCAGGATCGATCGTTTGCCGCTCTTGCTCTGGGCATGCAACAGATCGTGATAAAGGTGGAAGCCCAGTTTCTCGAGCAACTTCAGACAGCGCTCGGCGGTTTTGGGCTTGATCAATCCAATACGCGAGGAGTAGGTCAGGTCGACTGCAAGGCCGATGGCCACGGCATCTCCGTGCCCAATGCGAAAGTCTGACAACTGCTCGAGCTTGTGAGCGACCCAATGCCCGAAGTCCAATGGGCGGGCCGATCCTTTTTCGAAAGGATCTCCGGAACTGGCAATGTGATCCAAGTGGAGCGCGGCGCTCTTTCGTATTACCTGCTCGAGCCCTGCCTGATCGAACTGGGCGAGCTCCTCAGCCCGTTCCTCAATTTGCTCGAAGAAGGAGCGGTCACGGATCAGGGCTACCTTTACAGCCTCGACGTACCCTGCGCGTTTTTGGTTCTCGGGCAATCCCCGCAGGAAATTGAAGTCGTTGACCACGGCGTCGGGAACGCAAAAGGTTCCAACCCAATTTTTCTTGCCGAAAAAATTGACGCCGTTTTTGACCCCGACCCCGCCGTCGCCCTGACTCAGGGTGGTCGTGGGGAAGCGGATCAGGCGAACTCCCCGATGGGCTGTGGATGCGGCGAAACCGACCAAGTCCAAGGCGGCGCCTCCGCCGATAATGATGACGTAAGAGTGACGACACATCGAATGCTCGTTCAAATCTCCCCAGATTCGTTCGACGAGAGACCAGTCGTTTTTGGCAGCTTCTCCACCCCGGATGAAGGTGGGCTTGGTCACGAGATTCAATCGTTCATCGCGCCCGCGGAAGTAGCTTTCGATCCGTTCGGGCAAATTGGGGTTTCCATCCAAGATGCCTTCGTCGATATAAACCAAGGTTTTGGTCCTCCTGCCTTCGCGGTGAGGTTGGAGGATTTCAGCAAGCGTATCATTGGCCGAGGAAAAGGAATCCTTCGTGAAGAAAACACGATGGGTGCATTCCAAGCGAATGTTTTTACGGATGGTGGAGTAGGTGGAAGGCATGGAATGCGAATATGAACAAAGGTTCAGGTCGCCGCAAACCTCTTTTGCAACAAAAGAGCAAGTGTCACGCAACAAAGACACGGTGCGGACAAGGCCGGCAGATAGAAGGAAACGGCAACTGCATCCACTGCGCAAATTCCAGCCAGCAAGCGAGATACGCCTTCGCCGATAGCTCCGTTACGGGAGCTTCTCATGACCTGAATCGAACGAAAGGCAAGCCACGCGACGAGCAGTCCCGTCCCGTTGACCAAGGTCTGCCTGATCGGATCGATCTGATGCCAGTAGATCAAGCTGGCCAAGGCAAGCAGGGGTGAGGAAAAAAGCAATAGGATGGCAAGCCGGGCAGGGGTCTTCCTCTTTTGCGATTCGCCTCTGGCAAATAAGCTGATTCCCATGACGTAGACGAAAAGAGCCAAACCCCAAATCCAGGTTTGCGGGGCGATAGCATCCATTTTTCCTGCCGTTGCCGCTCCCAGCCAAAGCAAAAGCCTGCAGGCGCCCATGAGGACGAAACCGCCAGTCCATTTCTTGTGCAGGTAATCGTAGGCAATCACAACTAGTATGAGCAAAGCGATCCAGTGCGCGGAGCAATGCGCCCCAAAGATCAGGAGCCCGGCTCCCAAAACCAGTTCTAGCAACCCCAGCGTCCAAACCGTTCTTGAACTTATGCGTCCGGAGGGCAGGGGGCGTTCGGGGTTGTAGCGGTTGTCGAATTCCTCATCGAAAGCGTCGTTCAAGGTGCATCCCCCTGCATAGACCAAGCTCGCCCCGACAAGCAGGGCTGAGAGGGTTGAGGGATTGAGGAATTCAAGCTGCCCCCAAAGGGGTACGCCGAAAAAAGAGGAGGAGGCCACGGCGTTTATTCCCCATGCAGCCAAGCAATTGGTCCAAACCGTCGGCAAGTTGGAGACTCGAGCCAAAGTCAGCGCCTGATTGAAGAAGTTATCCTTCATTGCATCAACCACCTTGGGTGGTTTTTGTGGTGTCCGGGGCGAGCCCCCGTTCCTGGAGCGCATTCAAGGTCCAAAAGTATTCTTCCGCCACCTGGTCGACGACTTCCAGGGTCCGTAGGTTTTCGGGAAGGACCTCCCATGTATACGTTTCCATTTCCAAATGCCTGCATTTGCTGGGATTGCGGGCCAGCCAATCGAGTGTCTTGGAGACGTGATCCTTGGTATCTTCCATACCGTTGCCCGGGGAGGCGTGTAGCGGAACGTGGAAGTGGATTCTCCATTCCTCACCTGGCGCATCCTTTCCGGATTCGATCGCTTCGATCGCCAAGTCGAGATCCTTGTGTCGACGTACGACCTTCCCTCCCTGACCAATCACCACTTGATGGAGATAGACTTCCTCCACGAAGTGGGCGAGGGATTTCAGGTTCTCCGGGCTGGGGGTGACCCGGAGGGCGGAGCTCAGGTGGAGCTTGCTCAACCGGATTCCGGCTTGGTCCAATTCGCTCAAGCCTTCTTCGGCTTCTTCGAATTCAACCGCAAGGTGGCAGCAATCGTAGTTTACCCCAACATTGCGCAACAACGATTCACGTGACTTTCCTTTTTCCTTGAGCTTGTCGAAAAAAGAGATGGTTTCCGGGGTGGTCTCGAACAAACCCAATGGTTCCGGTTCCAAGCCCAGGTGCAGGTCGAGGTTTTTCGGTCTTTGGATGCGGTCGATTTCATCCGAGCAGAGCAGGAGGTTCTCCAGAATGTCGGGATGGGTCGTTCCCTCCGGATGGAATTCCTTAAAAGAACCGGGCAGGGTACTTACGCTACCCTCTTCTCCGGGCTGGAGAAGCTTTTCCAAGATCTCGAATAACTGGACGGTATACCTCAACCGTTCTTTGACGCTCCAATCGGGGCGGTATACTTCTTCCTTAACGCGCTGACCGTGAAAGTTCCCGTAAGGAAATCCGTTAATCGTGAAGACATAGCAATTCTTAGCCTCGAGCCATTTTTGGAATTGAGTTATTTGTTCGGGGGCCGAAAGTTCACGGGCTGCATCCGCTCCCAACCTTAGCCCGATGGCGAACCTTTTTTCGGGTTCAACCTTTTCCCTGACTGCCAAAACATAGCGATTCAGGGAATCGAAGGTTTCTTCCCAGCTGTTCCCCCGGTGAACGTTCGTGCAATAAGCCAGCTCCAATCCGTGAAAGAGTTTCATAATTGTTGATATAAAAAACGACCTGATTTTCTAGCCCATCGAGATTACGATGACAAGTATTCATGCTTTTTCCTTTACGCTGGAACGAATTTCCTTTGCTCGTTCCAAAGCAAAAAAATGCGCGACCCACCCCTGAGTCGCGCATTCAAGTTGCCTTTCATTCAAGGCTAACCTTGCCCTTGAATGCAGTTATTGCATTTGTGATGCCGTTTTATGGGAAAGGGGAGGAAAGTAAAAAAATGAAGCCAATAATCCTTTGTTTGCGTTCCTGCGAATTATTTTGCATTTTTAAACAAAAGCGTCCGCCAATCACGCTTTAATCCCCGAATCCAATCTACATGAACACCGAACCGATATGGAAGGCATGGTTTGCCAAGCACGGATCAAGGCTCTTGCTCTTCGCCCGACAGCAAGCCCGATGCGCGGATGATGCCGAAGACCTCGTGCAGGAGGCTTTCGTGAGGATTTGGCGTTTGTATGGACACACGGGAGAAGTTTCTCCCACCTTGGTCTACCGTGCGATTCGCAGGTTGGCTATCGATTGGGCGAGAAGCTTGGATAGCAGGAAAAAAAGGGAGGAAAAAGTTTTTCTAGCCACCCCGTTCGCTTCCTCCTTTGACCGGGGGCTTGAGCGCAACGAGCGCAAGGATGCCTTGCTTCAAGCAGTGGAGCGCCTCCCTCCCGAGCAAAAGGAAGTCCTTACCTTGAAAATTTGGGCTGAGCTTACTTTTGACGAAATTGCCCGCACGCTCGATCTCTCCCTTAATACAGTGGCATCACGTTACCGCTATGCCCTGAGCAAGCTCAAGGATTGGGTGCCTGCCTCTCTCGAAGATCGTCCCGTGCGAAAACCCCGTACTTGATGAACGAGATCGAACAATTGGAGAAGGAACTCAAGGCCCTCCGACCAAAGGAACCGTCAGCCGACTTTGAGCGTCGCGTGGAAGATGCGCTCGGCGATTCGGGCCGGCTTGCCCTCAGGCAACTACCTGATGAGGGCGATGAAGTCGCAGCTCTCCAGAGCCGTGGCAACCTGTTCTTCGTCCCCGGTCTTTTCATGCTTGGAAGCGCCGCTCTTGTTGCCCTGTTCTTATCCTTCCCTTCGTTCGAACCTGAAAACGCCCCGGGAATGCCGATGGACGCAATAGACCTTGTTGCTCCTGTTCCGCAGCAGGATACTCCGACCATTGCCAATGACAGCCCGATTAACGGAGTTTCGTCTGAGGAACTGTCCGCAATGTCCGAGCCGGGTTGGGAGGAACCGCAAGCGCAAGAGATTCTCATTAATTTTTCCGACGAGGGAATTGTCGATCGCCCTGGGATGAGTCCTGCCCGGCGGTACCGCTACCATTTTCTGGACGAAACCATTTGGAGGAATCCTGAAACCAATACTTTCATCCGCTCTTCCGTGCCTCGGCAGGAAACAATCCTCATAGGGCAGGAACCATTCTGAACCGATCAAATACATATAGTTAAAATCATGAAACCAACGGCATATATGAAAACATCATTCATCTCTCTCCTGCTGCTTTTGCCACTGACCTTTCTTTTGTCCGCACCCGACCGAGATTCCGGAGACCCGCTTCACTCTGGCGCCGCAGCTCCGCAAGAGGAGGTTGCTTTTCTTGGGCTCGTCGCAACCAAGCTTTTGCCAACGACCAGCCGTCAACTCGGACTCTCCGGCAGCCTTTATCTTAGCGTGGCGCGAGTCAGTCCCGGGGGTCCCGCCGAAAAGGCGGGGTTGAAGCAGGGCGACGTCCTGAAAAAACTTGATGATCAAATACTCGTCAATCCGGAGCAATTAGTCGAACTCGTTCGGACCAACGAAATTGGCGAGGAAGTGAACCTTTCCATCTTGAGAGACGGAAAACAGAAAAGCTTGAGGGTTAAATTGGGCAGAAAGAAAATGACCGGTGTAGCAGACAATTTTAACCGCATCCATAAATTTGACGAAAAATTCAATCACCGTGCCTTTCCCGATGCCCAAGCTTTGCAGGAACGTATTCGCCGGCAAATCGAACGGCAAACGCGGACTTTCGGCCAAAGGGGTCGTGCCCGCGAACCGATTTCCCCCGAGATAATGGAAAAATTTGACGTTGATGGAGACGGGAAACTTAGTCCGATCGAGCGGGACAAGGCTATGGACGAAGGAGCGATTCAGGGAAAAGACCTGGGTTTTGGGTTGAACCTTGATTTCGGCCTTGGTCCGGATTTCGAAAAAATGATCAACGATGCCCAAAGGCGGGGAGGGGTCTCGACTTGGTCATCCGTGACGGGTTCGGCGAAGACCAAGATCGTAAATTCCGATGCCGATGGGACCTACGAGTTTTCTTCTGAGGATGGAGACAAGAGGTTCAAGGTTACTTCGGCAGATGGCGGGGTGCTTTTCGATGGCCCCGTGAATACCGAAGATGAGCGGGAAGCCATGCCCGAAGGTTTGCTTGAACGATTGGAGACTCTTGAGGGAAGCGTGCGTATCCGGATTGATCAGAGGTTGCCCGGTTTACAAAAGCAAAACCCCAAGAAAAAAGACAGGCGGGCGCTTTAAGCAGGTTTGCCCGTTCCAACTATCCGCTTTGTGCGGCCTTAGGTGGTGAAATCAGGCAGACAAGAGCTTTTTAGGCGTTGAAACCGTGGGGTTTAAGCTTTCATTTTTGACTTTGATCAATTGGAATTCGGGCTTGACCTTCATTTTCATACGTAAAGAATCGCATTTTTGGCAAACAAACCTAGATTAACTATGAAACTGACCCTCTGCCTTGTTTCTTCCCTCCTATTATTGGGAGGATCCTTATTCGCGCAAGTGCCTGGTATGATGACCATGCAGCCGGCTTCCGTTCCTCAGGGAACAGATTTGGGAGCCAACAACACGGTGAACGCTGCTGGCATTGCCTTGGGCAACCGAGTGAAGCTCCGTGGGTTTGTCGATTTTCCATATTCTTATGCTGACATGACAACTTTAGGGTCTGATTCAAGATTCTCAGTATCTTCTGATGTTGATTTTCTTATCGATCTATCACCCGTAACCGCCGAAGTGCATCTCAATATGGATTCAAGTAACGGCGTTGGCCTTGAGCAGGCTTTCGGTAGATATTCATTCAATAGAGACTTTAACATTACTTTCGGTCGTCAATTGACCAGCCTCGGTTACGAAAGTGATGAAGCGCCTGACATGCGTACTGTCTCGTATGCTTACTTTACTGATGTCCTTAATTCCCATCCTGCCTTCATCGAATTATCAGACGCAATAGCTGCAGCTTATAACACTGCAAATAGCCTGCTTCCTGGTGCGGCCGGTTACGCAACTGGCGACATGGTATTTCCT
>Ga0315321_10004410_pt1 | contig 10843 bp, 6 predicted proteins | sample M180m21515metaG_FD_203464 | JGI IMG/M metagenome (GOLD analysis project Ga0315321, IMG submission 203464) | Ammonia-oxidizing marine archaeal communities from Monterey Bay, California, United States - M1 80m 21515 | ecosystem: Environmental > Aquatic > Marine > Intertidal zone | place: USA... | reverse complement strand
GTTGTGCTCGGAGGTTTTGGGGGAGGGCGACTGGCGCTTCGTTTCCCCGCGCGAACGGGCGGGCAAGGCACACTTGAAGGGCTACGATCCTCAGAAGGCACCCGTGACGGAGGATTTGCCCCATATTGATACCGCGGCCAACGACTACTACGACAAGTACTGGAAGGTTTTCTGGCACCGGCTCTACGACAAGCACGGGTTGTCCTCGCCCCATTCGCGCAGCCTGTTCAATGGGAAGGACCTGAGCGGGTGGTCGATGGACGTGCCCGCCCTCGACAAGAAACCGGAGGGCAAGAAGCCTTTCGTTGCCCGGAACGGGATGCTGGTCAGCTTGGGTTCGCCGGGCGGGCATCTGCTGACCGATGAGAAGTTCGAGAACTACCGGGTGATCGCGGAGTACCGCTTTGCGGGCAAGCCGGGAAATTGCGGGGTGCTGGTCCATGCTTCCAAGCTGCGCGATTTGTACAAGATGTACCCGAAGTCGATCGAGGTGCAGATGAACCATACCCATGCGGGGGATTTCTGGTGCATCGTGGAGAATATCGTGGTGCCCGACATGGTCAAGAGGCGTGGGGCGGAGAAGAACTGGGGGATCACGGAGGGGAAGGCCCGCCGGATCGTCAACCTGACCGACGGCTCGGAAAAGCCGGTCGGGGAATGGAACAGGATGAGGATCGAGTGCGTGGGTGACGAGGTTAAGGTCTGGGTAAATGGGGAGCTGGTCAACCATGGGTTCGAGTGCACCGCGAAGAAAGGAAAGCTCTCGATCCAGGCGGAGGGTTCGGAGGTGGAATTCCGCAAGTTCGAGCTGACCCCGATCAACGTTCTGGGCGAGTAAGCCTGACCAATTTGGGAACGTGCGCAAGATTGCCTTGAAAGAGGTGGGGCCATGCGTGATGAATAAGTCCTAGCCCCAAAAATTTCATGGCCGACAAAGACAAAGATTTTGTGCACTTGCATGTGCATTCCGATTTCAGCTTGCTGGACGGTTGTTGCCGAATGGATCGGTTGATGGACCGAGCAGTCGAGCTCGGGCAGTCCGCCATGGCCCTGACCGACCATGGTAATCTGTTCGGTACGATCAACTTCATCAAGCAGGCTGAAAAACGCGGGATCAAGCCCATCATCGGTTGTGAGGGTTACATGGTGACCGATCACAAAAACGATGAGAAACCGGGCAGGGACAACCATAAGTCCTATCATATCGGGATGCTGGCCAAGACTTACGAGGGGTACCAGAATTTGTCCAAGGTCGTTTCCGATGCTCATGTCGACGGTTTTTACTACCGGCCTCGGACAGATTTGGAAACATTGGCTGAACATTCCAAGGGATTGATCGCATTTACGGGATGCATGCAGGGATGGATTCCCCAATTGATTCTGCGTGGTAAGGAGGGGGAAGCAGAACAGGCGATGGGTCAGATGGTCGATATTTTTGGGAAGGAAAATTACTTCGTCGAGCTTCACAACCATGGAATCGAAGAACAGATCAAGCTCATTCCCGAGCTTCTCAAACTAGCCAAGCAGTTCGATTTGAAGACAGTCGCATCCAATGATGTCCACTATGTTAAAGGGGAAGACTGGGCACCCCACGATGCCTTGCTTTGCATCCAAACCGGCTCGAAGCTCGATGACCCCAAGAGAATGAGGTACGATGCCCGTCAATTTTACCTGAAGTCGAGGGCGGAGATGGAAAATCTCTTCAAGGAAGCACCCGAGTCGATCACCAACACTTTTGCAGTGGCCGAGATGTGTGATGTCAAGTTGCCCTTCGGGGAAAACAACTACCCGGTCTTTTCGATGCCACCCGAGATCAAGTCCAAGGTGGAGGACAATGTTGCGTACTTGAAGCATCTTTGCGTCGAGGGGTTGAAAGAAAGGTATGAGGCTGATTATCAACTCGAGGAGCAACGGGCTGAAGATACGGAGGACCAAACACGGGTTTTAAGCGAACGGATCGATTACGAGCTCGGGGTCATAGCAAAGACTGGGTTCAATGATTACTTCCTGATCGTTGCGGATTTCATGAACTGGGCCCGCGAAGAAGGCATTCCGGTCGGTCCGGGTCGCGGGTCGGGGGCGGGTTGCCTAGTTGCATATGTTCTCGGAATCACCGATATCGATCCTCTGCGCTTCGGTTTGCTTTTCGAGAGATTTCTTAATCCGGAACGGGTTTCGCCTCCTGATTTCGATATTGATTTTTGCATGCGACGCAGGGGTGATGTGATCGAATATGTCCGTGAGAAGTACGGTCGTGATTGCGTGGCCAATATCATTACCTTTGGAACCTTTGGCGCGAAGATGGTGGTGCGTGATGTCGCCCGGGTTCGAGATCTTCCCTATGCGGAGGCGGACAAGCTGGCCAAGATGATTCCAGACGACCTGAATATTTCCCTCGATGATGCCCTAGCAAAGAGTCCCGAATTTGGAGCTGAATATGAAAAAAACCCGATTGCCAAGCAGATTGTCGATACGGGGAAGGTGATCGAGGGAATGGTCAGAAATGTCGGCACACATGCCGCTGGGGTAATCATAGCGGACCGTCCGCTGAGGGAACTCGTTCCTCTTACGACTCAGGACGGAGTTCTAACTACGCAGTTCCCAAAGGATCCAGTGGAGGATTTGGGTTTGTTGAAAATGGACTTTCTCGGTCTCAAAACATTAACCGTGATTGACGAGGCGGAGGATCATATTCGCAAGAAATCGGGACTGGAGGAATTTCGGGTGGCGGATGCTCCCTTGGAGGATGAACCGACCTTCCAACTCCTTAATGAGGCCCGTACAATCGGTGTATTTCAGTTGGAGTCAGAAGGAATGAGGAGGCTCTGTAAGCAAATGACGATTTCCAATGTGGATGAGATTATTGCTTTAATCGCTCTTTACCGACCCGGTCCGATGGAATGGATACCGGACTACATCAAAGGAAAGGAAGATCCTTCCACAATTAAGTTTCCACACCCCTTGCTGGAAGAGGTTTGCGAGGAAACTTATGGAGTAATGGTCTATCAGGAGCAGGTCATGGAGGCGGCCCGACGAGTTGCAGGCTATTCGTTAGGCGGAGCTGATATCTTGCGTCGAGCGATGGGCAAAAAGAAGCCGGAAGAAATGGCAAAGCAACGCGAGATTTTTGTTAAGGGGGCTAAGGAAACTAATCAAATCGATAAGAAAAAGGCGGACGAGATTTTTAATATTCTGGAAAAGTTTGCGGGTTACGGATTCAACAAATCCCACTCCGCAGCCTATGGGATTATAAGCTATCAGACCGCTTACCTGAAAGCCAATCATCCGGTTGACTTCATGGCGGGGATTCTTTCCTGCGAACTAGGTAATTCCGACAAGTTGTCCAACTTCATCGGGGAGTGTTCCGAGATGGGGATTTCGGTACTTGGCCCCGAAGTCAATGAATCGGGCGAAAGCTTTACCCCGATCGAAGGCAAGGACGATACCGGTGATTCAATCAGGTTTGGTTTGGCTGCGGTCAAGGGGGTCGGTGATATTGCAGCCAAAACGATCGTCGAAGAACGGCAGAAAAATGGTCCTTATGAGAGCTTTACGGATTTGGTCGAGCGGGTGGATGGAAAGGCAGTCAACAAGAGGGTACTTGAGTGCTTGATCAAGACTGGAGGATTCGATGCACTTGAGGCAAATCGGGCAGCTTTATTAGCCGATCTAGACCGTGCGATGGGAGAAGCTCAGCTCAGGAGAAAAGATCGTGAGGCAGGGCAGGTCAACTTGTTTGACATGATGAGTGGAGGGGAGGAAAAAGACGGAGTTGGTGCTGGAGAATTTTCCGCCACTAGCGGTCTGCCCGATATTCCGGAGATGGAGGAATTAGAAAAGCTCAAACTTGAGAAGGAACTGCTTGGTTTTTTTCTCTCCGGCCATCCGGTCGATACCTTGGGGGGGCTTGGGCCCCTTCTTGACACGATCAAGTCTGAGGACTTGGATAAAGTGAAGGACAGACGTTCTTTTCGTTTATGCGGAGTTCTTTCTGATATTGAGAGAAGATACACCAAGAAAGACGCCAAACCTTGGGCGAGATTCAACCTCTTAGCCAAGGAGAAGGATTTCTCTCTGCCTATGTTCACCGAGGCATACGAGAAATACGGAGTCCAACTAGAAGAAGGAACCATTGTGGTCGTCGAGGGAGTGGTCTCTCATCGAGACGGAGAGACCCGCATGACGGTGAGTAGCGTTCGTGCAATCGAGCGAGCGATTACAGAATTAGCCGAAGAGGTTACTTGGCTGCTTGACCCTGAACACGAGGATGCAGAGCAATTCACCAAGGATTTGTTTACCTTGGGTGATCGGGGAGAAGGAGGAACTTTAATACGTCTGGGCTTTGCTCAAAAAGGAGGGAAGGATGGCCTTGTAGTCGAGACTGATCCAAGGTTTTCTATGCGGTTGACACCCGATTGCTTCAAGGAATGGAGAAAGCGCGAGTCCGTTCGAGGAGCACGCGTAATCATGCGGATACCCGAACCTCCACCAGAAAGGCCGTGGGACAAGAAAAACTGACCGTGCGTTCCTCCTTGACCTGCGAACGCAAACACCTATCGTAATCAACTTTCTATGACTATCGAAATCAAACTACGTAAAGGCGAACCCATTGACAGGGCCATTCGTCGACTGAAAAAACGTCTCGATCGCGAAGGCGTTATTCGTGATGTGAGAGCCAAGCGATACTTCGAAAAGCCGTCCGATAAGAGGAGGATTGCCCGTAAAGTTGCCGCTTTTTCCCAAATGCTTCGCACGCGTTACGAAAAGATGTAAGCCTCTCTAGAGGGTTACCTCTAGAAGAGAGTCATAGCGCATAGTAAAAACTTAAAAACTTTAATTATGTCGCAATTGCAAAAGAGACTTAGTCCCAATTTGCGTCTGGAGTGGAAACTCCTTAACCAAGATAAAGCTTCCGCTTTGGAGTTTTTGTCTTTGTGTGAGAAAATGATAAGAGTGGGTGAATTTCTTCTTGCTCACGATGTCGCCCGTGCCGGACTTAAGAAATTTAAGAAGCACAAGAAGCTAAGTCAAAAAGCTGGTCATGCCTTGTCCAAAGCCGGGTCGCCCATGATGGCCACAAAAATTTTGGAGGAGTTGGTTTCCGGGGGTGACAGAGATGTTGAGACACAGAGCCTTTTAGCAAGTGCCTACAAGGACTTGTGGGAATACTCGACCGACAAAAAGAGTAAAATCAAATATGCCGATCTGGCGATTGCCCGATACCAAGAGGCATTTTTGACCAACAGTTTCGATAATTTACGCGTCAGCCAAAGGCAAGACCTTGAGACTCAATACTACCCCTGCATCAACATCGCTTTCATGCACTTTCTTTCTGGAAATCTGGAAAAGGGTAGAGAAAGTGCTCAAAAAGCCCGTCAGATTTGTCAGAAACTCAAAGAACAGGGAACCTGCGACTATTGGATCCAAGTGACCGAAGCAGAAGCTCTATTGCTTCTTGGTTCCATCGAGGATGCAGCAGCGGCCTACAGCGAGGCAGTGTCTTCAGGCAATGCCGAACCTTCCCAAATAGCGAGTACCCGTAAACAAGCTCTTCAAATTGCGAGTGTTTACGAGGATGAGGACATTCTACAAAAAATCTCTTTTGCCTTTCCGAAATTAGGAATTGTTGCCTGCTCTGGTCATGTCATAGACAGCCCTGGCGGAGCCCGCAGGTTCCCTCCGGAAGCCGAACCCGAGGCCAAACGGAAAATTGAAGAGGCGCTGGCCTCCATGGGTGCGAGTTGCGGTTATAGTTCAGCTGCTTGCGGTACTGATATCATCTTTTTAGAGACAATGGCTGAACGGGGTGGGGAAACTCATGTTTTCCTTCCCTTCGCAAAGGAAGAATTTATTGAGACAAGCGTGAGGAGAGCGGGCGGGAATTGGGTGTCTCGGTTCGAAAAAGTATTGGATCAAGCGACCTCCGTACATTATGTAACGCGAGAGGGATACAATAATGAAGACTCCCTATACTCTTTTTGCAATGACATCATGCTGGGCTTCACCGCAATGCGTGGTCGGGGACTGGATGAAAACCCGAAGCTACTTGTTTTTTGGGATGGACAAAAAGGATCCACCGGAGGAACCGGCGAGCTCGTTCAAAGATGGACTTCCATTTTTAACGAACCGGTGGTGATCGATGCCAAGGAAGTCCTTTCCTCTGTTGAAGAAATCGATGGAGTCCCCGCCAGTTCGGGCGAAACTCAGCCTGCATTTGTTATGTCCAACGGAAGCTTGAAGAAAAAAGTGTCCCGTACAGTCAAGGTCATGCTTTTTGCTGATGTGGAAGGTTTTACCAAGGTGTCAGAGGAATTGACACCAGTCTTTGTGGAGAAGTTCTTGGGGGGAATTTCCAATGGCCTCGAGACCCTTTCAAAGCCACCAGCATTCGTCAATACATGGGGGGATAGTTTCTTTGCGGTTTTTGATGACTTGGACGATGGCTTGAGCTTGGCAGTCCAATTGAGAGATTACTTTTCGAATGGAAACTGGGAAGAGTTGGGATTGAGTGATGGACTAGAAGTCCGAATCTCGATGCATGCTGGTCCAGTTTATGAAGAATTGGATCCCATCTTGATGAGAAGAAACTTTTTTGGTAAACATGTCAATCAGGCCGCCCGAATCGAACCCATTGTCCTGCCTGGTTCGGTTTATGTATCGGAAATTATGGCGGCCTTGCTTTCCTTCGGGCACGACGACTTTGATTTCGAGTATGTTGGTAATTTGGAATTGGCTAAGAATTACGGCAGTCATCCCATTTACATCCTGCAACGTACCGGATACAAAGATAATATCTAATCCCAATCATTCGTCGTCATTGACAACCTCACCTGACATTCCCATCCCGTTCGAGTCCTACTCGGGAAACAATCCCTTTGCCTTCATTAGTTACGCCCATGCCGACAAGGTCTTGGTTTATAATGCAATGCGCCATTTTCATGAAGCGAAATTAAATCTTTGGTTTGATGACGGTATCCCTCCCGCCGAAGAATGGCAAAATGAAATCGCCCAGAAGATTATGGGTTCTGACATGTTTGCCGTCTTTCTTTCCCCAAGTGCATGTGCTTCCTCTCATGTAAACCGGGAAATCCAATTTGCTCTGAGTGAAAACAAGCCGATGCTGCCTATTTTTCTCGAGGATATTACTCTTACGCCCAGTTTGAAGCTCTGTTTGCAACAATTTCAATCATGTTTCTACTATAAAATAGGTTGGCAAAAGAAAGCCATCGAGGTCATGCACAATGTTTTGGCCAAAGCAGGCAGCCAAGGCCAAAACAGACATTCTCTCAACCGTAAGTCATCCAGTGAGGAAGTCTTGGACGAAGGGGAGGCTCTCTGGAAAATCATGGACCAAGTCTTCACGGCTCAGGTCAATCGTTATAGCCGTCTGAGCCGTGCTTCCTTGGAGCAAGGTAACAATAGCAAGGACAACAAGAATGATACAGTAGCGTCCACTCCGGTTAAACCGCCTCCTCAGTCACCTGCTACGCCGAAGCCAATTACTACTCAAAAGACCCGGCATCCATTTGCTGTTGGGGTTATGGTTGATGAAGCGGAAAATAAAATACAACAGGACAAACCCCCTTATTCTGATACTTACATTGGAGATCTCTCGTGGATTCCTTCCGGGAAAATAACCGTTCGCGTACCTTACACATCGGATGTTCGTCTGGTTCATGTGCGCAACGACTTTTGGCTGAGCCAACTCCTAGTTACCCAGGAGGTGTACACTGAAGTTATGGGAGCGAACCCTAGTGACGTCGACACAGATGGAGGAGGAGAAGTCATTAATTTACCCGTAAACCGGGTTTCCTGGTTGGATGCCGTTGAGTTTTGCAAAGCTCTGACAGTTTTGGCTAAACAGAGTGGAAGCTTTCCAGCAAACCATGAGTTCCGTCTTCCGACTGAAGTTGAATGGGAATACGCCTGCCGTGCTGGAACGACCACAGATTATTATTTTGGAGAGGATCCTGCGGAATTGCATGAACATGCTTGGTACTTGGTCAACAGCGTACGACGGATCCACCCGGTCAAGCTCAAGTTCCCAAACCCATGGGGACTTTACGATATGTACGGAAACGTCAGGGAATGGGTAGGTAATTCCTTCGTCAATACCCTTCTCGATGATACCGAACAAGACGAATTCCGTATTTGCAGAGGAGGAAGTTTCATGAAGAAGGCATCCGGCTGTAAGTCCTCTTCGAGAGATACCCAGTCTCTTTTCCATCGATATCGAAACCTTGGCTTCCGGGTCGCCTTGGCCCGCCTGCCTAACACTTAGGATAAAGTCCAGTCTCCCCCATATGCAAGGGAAGGCTTTTCCGTTGTCTTTCTTTAGATTTACCCCATTTTCTTTTTTTTTATGAGCCAAGATCAGCCCCAAAAAACCGCCGCGGATTCTTCCCTTGACGGAAGCGATCAATTTGCGGTTCGTCAAAGCAAACTCGATCATTTGCGAGAATCCGGCAATGATCCTTACCGATCGAATTGGGATCAGACTCATACTTCGAGCGAAGCACTCAAATTATTGCCCGAAGATATAGAGGAAGGGCCCGAGGTTTCGGTAGCTGGTCGAATCGTTGCCTTCCGGCTCATGGGCAAGGCATCGTTTCTCAAGATCATTGACCGAGATGGCAAAATTCAATCCTATGTCCGAAGAGATGAAATAGGGGAAGATGAATATGTCGACTTCAAGAAACTTGATCTTGGTGACTTCGTCGGGATTCGTGGCCCTCTTTTTCGTACTAAGACGGGCGAAATTACTATTCGGGCAAAAGAGTATCGATTGGTCTCCAAAGCCCTTCGTCCTTTGCCTGAAAAATGGCACGGACTCACGGATAACGAGCAAATCTATCGACAACGCTATCTCGACTTGATTGTTAATGACGATTCCCGCGAACGTTTTCGAGCGAGAAGCAGGGTTATCAGGGAAATTCGTGAATTCTTTTGGAGCAGGGATTTCCTAGAGGTTGAGACCCCGATGCTGCAAGCGGTTTCAGGTGGGGCCGCCGCACGTCCTTTTGAAACGCACTTCAATGCATTAGACTGTGACTTTAGTTTGCGGATTGCTCTTGAATTGCATCTCAAAAGGTTGTTGGTCGGTGGATTTGACCGAGTTTTCGAAGTCGGGCGTGTCTTCCGCAACGAAGGCTTGTCCCGAAGGCACAACCCCGAATTCACAATGCTTGAGGCTTATCAAGCCTACACGGATTTTCGCGGAATGATGGAGTTAACTCAATCCCTTATTCAGCAGGTGGCCGAGAGGGCACTGGGAACCTTGCAAATGGAGCGGGAAGAAGGCGAGGCCATTGACCTCTCGGGAGATTGGAAGGAAGCGAAGTACAAGGACTTGATTCTTGGTGCGGTTGGTCGGGACGATTGGTTTGAATTGCCCAAGACCGCCAAGCTTGAAAAGACCAAGGAATTGGGAATCGAAGTGGATCCTGAATTGGAAGATTTCGAAATCACCAACGATGTCTTCGAAAAGATCATCGAGCATACCCTCATTCAGCCAACCTTCGTTACTCATATTCCGAAGGAACTTTGCCCCTTGGCTAAAATTACCGAGGACGATGAGAGCACGATCGATGTTTTCGAACTTTGCATCAACGGTCAAGAAATTGCTCCCGCGTACTCGGAACAAAATGATCCTTTTGTTCAGAGAGAAGCTTTCATGAAGCAAGTAGGGGAGGAAACCCAAGAACTTGATGATGACTTCCTTCTCGCTTTGGAGCATGGTATGCCACCCGCAGGGGGAATGGGCTTGGGAATAGATCGGTTGGTCATTTTCCTTACCAAGGCATCCAATATTCGCGACACCATTCTTTTTCCCACACTTCGACCCGCCTAAGTATTTATGGGGGAGGGGAGCAGAAAAAAAGACCCCACGGTCATCAAGCCGATTGGCTGGAGGCAAGCTGCTTTCACCTTCTTTTTGCTCCTATGTGCTTTATTTTTCGTTCTAAGCGGCACCTTTTCAAAAACCCTAGGCGAAGAGGTGAGTTTATTTGGAACGGTCGTTCTCGCCCTAGCTGGCCTTTTGAACTTACTCGATCAACTGTTCGAATGGTCTCGGTTGAAGATTGATCCTGAGGGCTTTCACCTGCGTAGCTGGTGGAGAAAGGAAAGTTTTCGCCATCACGAGATCAAGGACTTCGAGGAGGAGGTCTACATCAATCGAAAGTTGATTGTAGTCGTCTTGAAAAAGAGCACTGTGGAGTCAAAAGGACTTTCAATCGACCGCATCCCTTTTCCTTGCACATTTGGGAGATCTGCCGAACCCGTTTTAAAAACCCTCAGGGAGAAACTAAAAAAGCATTCCAGCACCAAGCGGGCGAAGGGCGAAAAGAATTTGAAGAACTAGGTTCCCGTCTCGTTCGGGGGGGGGCTGGAGAGGATCTCGATGAGTTTTTTCACTAGCATGATCACCAGCTTCACGATGGGAGGAAGAAGATAAGCCAAGGCAATAATGGCCAATTGGGACAAGATGAAGAACATCAGGGAATTAAAGGCCTTGTCCATGAACCCATAGGAATGAAGACCTACTCCGAGCATATTGGTCCCGAACCAAGACCAGGCGGTCACGATGTTTCCAAAAATGGCGATGGTGGCAAGCCCTCTGGTACGAGCGATCCCGGAGAATCTAGCGTGCAGAAGTAGGGCGTTCCAAATGACAATCAGGAGGGCCCCGTTCTCTTTGGCATCCCATCCCCAGAACCGGCCCCATGATTGATCGGCCCAAATTCCACCGAGAACGGTTCCGACCAGGCTGAACAACAAGGAGAAGCAAGTGATTCCGAATATCATGGATTCCAAAGTCTTCTTCAGCTTTCCTTCCTGTTTC
>Ga0315321_10004407_pt1 | contig 10847 bp, 9 predicted proteins | sample M180m21515metaG_FD_203464 | JGI IMG/M metagenome (GOLD analysis project Ga0315321, IMG submission 203464) | Ammonia-oxidizing marine archaeal communities from Monterey Bay, California, United States - M1 80m 21515 | ecosystem: Environmental > Aquatic > Marine > Intertidal zone | place: USA... | reverse complement strand
TGTGACACTTGCTCCACTCATGGGACTACTCGGAACCATTATCGGTATGGTGCACGCATTCGATATTCTGGGTGCCGCTGAAAATACCGGCAACTCGACGAAAATGGTGACAGGTGGCATTGCGGAAGCGCTTGTCGCAACTGGTGCTGGTTTGCTCATAGCGATAGTTGCCGTGCTTTTCCTAAATCATTTTAATAAGCGTATGCGCGTCGCGATGCACCAGATGGATTTGATTAAGACTATGTTGATTAATCGATTCCACGGCAATTCTTAGACATCGAATTTTTTTAATTTTCTTAATTCACGCAAAAATAATTAAACATGTTTAGAAGAAATCGAAATAGCTATTTCGAGGCCAATCGCCCGAGAGTAGAAGTTATCCCAATGATAGATATCATGATGTTCCTACTCGTGTTTTTTGTTGTGTTGTCGGTCAACATGATCGCGGGCACGGGAGTCGAGATGAATATTCCCGGATCAAAAACAAGCAAGGATATTGAAGAAGCAACTATTACCGTCGGTGTCAAAAAAGATAATCAATTCATCGTGGATGGCGAAACCATTTCTGGTGATGTGTTAACAACCAAGTTGCTTAGCTTGAAAGAAAATAGGAAAGTTGCGGTAATTATTGCAGGCGACAAGGACGTCCAGTTAGAGACGCTCATTAACGTCATGGACAGTATACGTGGAGCGGGAATCAATTCGGTCGGAATCGCTGCCATCGCAACTGAACAGTAAAAATTCCATAGATATCTAATATGCCCGCTAAATATCGACCAGTAAAAGCACTCTGGCCCCACCTTCATTTGAAGGATAAACGGCTTTTGCCCTTGTGGGCAGCTATCGTGATTGCGTTATCAATTGAAGTCGCCCCATTCGTCGGAAAATATTTGTATGGATTGTGGGATCCTCAGGCATTCTTAGAGGAGGATCTGGAAGAGCTTCCAGACATCAAAATGACCGTGCGTCTTGACGAGCGTCCACCACCTGATATGCCGCAGCAACGGCCACCTGAGCCGGAGCCTGAGGAGGAGGTGCCTGACCCCGACTTAGAGGAGATCAAAAATACGATACCTCTCATCGAGCCTCGCCGCTTACCGAATGAAGTGGAGGCCACGATTGCCTTGGTGCAGCCAAAGGTGGAAGAGGATGAGGAGCCGCCTTTACCGTCAGTTTTTCAAGATGCAAAGCCCGTGCGTAAAAAGCCGTTTCCTAAGTATCCCCGGGAAGCTGAGGACAATATGATTGAGGGCGATATCACGGTGCTGATAACCGTCAGTGTGGACGGGCGGGTGATGGACGTACAAGTTGTATCGGCTAACCCTGCAGGCATATTCGATCAGGAAGTTCTCGGCAAGGTGCGTCAATGGAAATTTAAAAAAGACGGCACCCAATATGAGGTGGAGCAAAAATTCATATTCAAGATTGATCCTTGGGCTAAGTCTTAAGTTCTGAAAAAATAGGCTCGACGTCATAAAAAAAGCCCGATTAAATCGGGCTTTTTTTGATAGTGAACAAATACCTTTTATCCGTAGACCGCTTGCGGTAACCAAGTGATGATCGAGGGGAAGACAACGCATAAGAAAACCGCTAATGCTTGTATGCCTAGGAAGATAAGAGCTGATCTGAAGATGGTTGCCATGCTAATCTCGGGTGGACACACACCCCTTAAGTAGAAAAGTGCGTAACCGAAAGGTGGAGTCAAGAAGGACATTTGCATATTCACTAAGTAGATGACTCCAAACCAGAGAACGACAACACTACTATCCACACCAGGCAACCCGAATAATCCGTCAAAACTTAAGGATTGAATAATCGGTATGAAAATAGGGACGGTCAGCAGTAGGATCCCCACCCAGTCAAGGAACATTCCAAGAAACACCAGGATAAACATCATGAGTAAAAGAATCCCGTAGGGGCTTAATCCAGTTCCGAGAATTGTTTCTGTGATGAAGTCTTGTCCACCTTCCAGTATGAAGAAACCGACAAATATAGACGCGCCGAAAATAATCCAAAGCACCATCGCCGATGCTCGAGCCGTTGTCACAGACGCATCTCTCAGTGCTTGCATGGAGAAGCGCTTATGGATAACCGCTACGATAATTGCTCCGAATGACCCTATGCCAGCCGCTTCAACGGGTGTTGCGATACCGCCAAATAGCAGTCCCAGAACTAAGAACACCAAAAAGATCGGTGCGATTAGGTTTCTGAATAATCTGAGTTTTTGGGCAAAAGAAACGCGTTCTTCAGCCGGCAGTGCGGGGCCAAGTTTTGGGTTTAATAACGTTCTAAATAAAACGTATGCAATGTACATACCAGAGAGCATTAAACCTGGGACGAGCGAGCCTAAATAAAGTTGTCCAACCGACTGTTGAGCGATGACGGCGTATAGAATTGCTAGAATTGATGGCGGAATCAAAATCCCTAATGTCCCGCCAGCCATGATCGAGCCAAGGGCTATTTTGTGATCATAATTACGTTTCAACATAGCAGGTAGAGCGATGATGCCCATCGTGACCACAGCAGCCCCAATGACGCCAACCATAGCAGCTAGAATTGTCGATGCCAAAATAGTCGCTGCGGCTAATCCACCGTTCAGCCCCCCCATCCATTTATAGACGACGTCAAACATTTCTTCAATGAGGCCTGCTTTCTCGAGCATGGAGGCCATAAAGATGAACAACGGAATCGCAGCTAGGTCCGCGTTGGACATTAGCGGATAAATCCGTGTCGGAATAATATTCACCATAGTCTGACCGCCAACCAGGTAGATGAAAACAACTCCTAATCCACCGACTACGAATGCCATCGGAAGACCAGCCATCAATAATAAGGCTAATGATCCAAACATAAGCAAGGTAAGTTGCTCTATTTCTGTCTCCATCAGGCTTTCGGCAAACGAGAAAAGGAACCGCTCTTCTTCATACGGATCATAAAAAAGTATGTTGATTAGCTCAACGATACAAACGAATGAAAATCCGGCTGTCGCTAGGATTAAAGCCCATTTCAATAAAACGTTAGGACTTGTTTGATTAGGTGTGGTTGATGGAGTCATGCGGTACCTCCGGAAATTTTCCTGAATAATTGAATATCTTTTATGAGTTTGGAGAGACCAGCAAGCGTCAATAGTATTGCACCGAGCACCATCATGCCTTTGACGGGATAAATTTGTATCTGCCAAGTTTCCTCAGTGACTTCGGTCATATCAAGGGAGTCGAAGAAAAATCGCCAGCAACTGCCTGCAAGGGCGAGGGCGAATATGAAGAAGAAAATAGAGGTGAAAATATCAGTGGCTACTTGTCCGATTCTGGACATTTTGATGTACACCACGTCTACTCTGACGTGATCGCCATGCAATAAAGCAAATCCCCCAGCTAGAAGATATTGCATACCAAACAGTAGATAAGAGGATTGGTGTGCCCATATCGTTGGCGCGTCAAACACGTATCGTGAAATTACCTCGAAGAAATACACACATACAGCGTTAACCGTCCACAAAGAGACGAAGAGTCCCGAGGCATTCGAACTCCAGTCGAGCCATCTTGTAAGTTTGTTGCTTGAGTACTCGTCATTTTCCGGGCCTAGCTCATTAATTTTGGCGCCGTTGGAAAACCACATGAACACGAATGGCATGATGGCTAGCCATCCCCAATAGATCCAGTGCGGTAATACAAAATTGGTTGCTTGATCCATATTTTTCTCTCAGTTAGTTCTGATAAGAGAACGGCGGATAAGTAGTTATCCGCCGTAAGCTTATTTCAAAACAGTTAAAAATATTAGAGTTTAAGGCCTTTAACATCTTCCTCGGTGATGTAACCCATGTAGGGGTTAAGCATAAAATCCTGTTGAAGCTTAAAAATACGTGCGGCATCTTTATCTTTTTTTGCCCATTCATACCATACTGGCACGGCTGCTTTTCTAAATTGGACCACTTCTTCTGCGGAGAGTCGCTGTACTTGAGTCCCTTTACTAAGAAACTTTGCCATTGCTGCGATATTGGCTTTTTGAACATTTACGTAATGATAGACCGAGTAAGTCTTCACTTGCTCTTCAACAAACGTTTGCATTTGCTTTGAAAGGCGCTTCCAAGCTCTCATGTTGACAGTTAGGTCCATGACGTCAACCGGTTGGTAGAGCGATGTCTGTCCTGGAGGGCCCGCACAGATGATGTAATCCGTAACTTCAGCAAACCCTAAATCATAATTGATAGCTGGTCCGACATAGTCAGCGGCATCAACAGTTCCTTTTTCTAGGGCGGGATAGATGTCCGAGCTAGGTAGGCTTGTGGTACTGACGCCAAACTTTTCAAAAACCTGTGCGACCATGCCGCCAGGTAATCTGATTTTCATACCCTTTAAATCCTTCAGGGTTTTAACTGATTTCTTAGAGTGAATAATGTTGCCATCGTGATGAATTGGACCGACGTAAAAAAGTCCTTTTTTTGCAAAAATCTCTCTAGTCATTTCCAGCATGTTGAGTCCATAGAACATTGTGTCCCATTGACTGGTTTGGTCTGGTCCGGCAGGATAAGATGTTAAGAATACGGACGCTGGAATTTTCCCTGACCAATAAATCGTGAACGGATTCATTGCCTGAAGCACGCCAGTTCGAACGGCATCAAATAATGCGCTGTTGTCGGCTGCTACTGACCTCGCTGGAAAGGGTTTAATCGCCAATTCTCCGCCAGACCTCTCTTTGAAGCTAGTTGCCCATTCTTCGAAGAGCTTGTATCCGGTCGTGCCCGCATCCCAACTTGTTTGTACTTTCCAAGTCGTCGTTTTTGCCGCCTGTGCGTTTCGAATGAAGGGCGCACCGATTAGTGCTGCGCCGAGTCCGGTCTTCAGTAGCCCTCTACGAGTATCACTATGTTTTTCATCGGCCGTTTCAGTTTTGCTTCCGGGTAGATTTTTTGCCATGTTCCAGTCCCTTATTTGTCTGATTAAACTTTATCTAATTGTGTGGGTTTTAATATCGCTGTTATAGCTAACGCCCTATGATGATAGATAAGCGGCGCGTATTCAAGCTCAAACTAATATTTTTAGTGTCAAATCTATTGAGTGTTCAAATTATTGTAAACTCAGGGGACTCAAAATTGTACCTGTAACCCCATACTCGGCTTGCTCCGTTTCGTAATGGGTGATTCAGGTTGCAAATACACAGATGGATTAAGCAAAATTTATGGCCACAATATCTCAACGATCGAATCAATTAGGAACCGAAAACGCCTTTGTAGTTTTGGCGGAAGTGGGTGAGCTCCAGAGAAAAGGGAACGATATTTTATCTTTTTGTATCGGGATGCCGGATTTTCCGACGCCGCAAAATATCCAAAATGCTGGCGTTAATGCCATTCAATCTGGTAAGCATGGATACACACCGTCAGCTGGTATTCCAGAGTTGAGACAAGCCGCTTCCGAGTACCTTAACAAGTCCCGCGGCCTAGAGTACGATCCTGATGATGTGGTGGTAGCCGCCGGCGCAAAGCCATTTATAATGTATTCGATCCTTGCAACCACCGACTACGGCGAAGGGCACGAGGTTATTTATCCTAACCCTGGATTTCCAATCTACGAATCTCAGATTAAAGTGCATGGAGCCGTTCCAGTGCCATTACATCTAAGGGAATCTAGAGGGTTTAATTTTGATCCGGCTGAGTTGGAGTCGAAAATCAATGATAAGACGCGCCTGCTCATACTCAACTCACCACAAAATCCTACTGGTGGCATTGTTCCAAGACGTGAGCTGGAGATTATTGCTGAGATTCTTGAGCGACATCCAAATGTGTGGGTGTTTTCAGACGAGATATATTCTCAATTATGTTTCGAGGAGTCGTTCAGCTCTATCGCTAGCTTTCCGAGCATGACAGACCGAACGATTGTGGTCGATGGGTGTTCGAAAACTTGGGCGATGACCGGTTGGCGATTAGGGTTCGCGGCAAGCAAAGCGCTTGCTCCAGCGTTTACTAAGTGGGTTACGAATACTGAGTCATGCGCGTCTCACATCACCCAGTGGGCAGGAGTTGAAGCACTCACTGGAAATCAATCTGGGGCGCAGTTAATGCGTGCAAAGTTTCTTGAGCGCCGAGATCTGATTGTCGGCTTGTTAAACGAGGTGCCCGGTGTGACCTGTTTAAATCCTGGAGGAGCATTCTACGTTTGGCCTAATGTGACCGAGGCATGTCAAATGATCGGCGCGAAAGATTCTGAGGAATTTAGGAAACGATTGTTACTAGAAGCCGGGGTTGCAGTGTTAGCTGACATCCATTTTGGTCGTCGTGTGCCGGACGATGGGCAGCATGTGAGGTTTAGTTACGCCGCCTCTAATGAGGATATCGTTGAGGGAATTAATAGATTAAGCAAGTTTATTCTTAAAAACACTCGATGAAGGCTGAGGCCGAATTGTCAGTAGAAAGAATATGAGTTAGTCAGTAAATTTTTGAGCGTGTTCTCTGATGCTGTGGAACTCAATATCCGGCCAACGTTCCATGGTTAAATCCAAATTTGGTCTCGATGTAGCAAGGAAAGCCAAGCTTCCAGACGCGTCATGCGATAAATTTCCGGCCAGCTGTCTTTCAAATTCAGCTAGTTTCTTTTTGTCAGATGAAGTAATCCAACGAGCACCATAGAAGCTAAGCGAGCGTGTGCTCGCTTCTACGCCGTACTCGACTTTCAGCCGGTGGGAGACAACTTCAAATTGTAAAAGGCCGACGGCGCCTAAGATCATTTCATTGCCGAATACTGGCTTGAACACTTGAATGGCACCTTCCTCTCCAAGCTGTTGAAGCCCTTTTTGAAGTTGCTTACCCTTGAGCGGGTCCTTGAGTGTGACCCCTTGGAATAATTCTGGGGCAAAATAGGGGATACCTGTGAAGGAGAGAGATTCTCCAACAGTAAACGTATCGCCAATATCGATGCTACCGTGATTTAAGAGGCCAATAATATCTCCCGGCCAGGCATCCTCAACCGTTTCCCGTCTTTGAGAAAGGAAGCTGACCACTTGTCCGGCTCGTATCTCTTTCCCACTCCTTACGTGTAGTAGCTTCATGCCTCGTGAGAAACGACCAGAGCAAACGCGTAGGAACGCTATTCTGTCGCGGTGTTGTGGGTCCATGTTCGCTTGAATCTTGAACACAAATGCTGAAAATTTATTCTCGTCAGGTCCAACAGTCCGCTCTATCGCTGAGCGAGGTCTAGGCGCGGGTGCATCGTCAACTAACGCTTCTAACGCTTTTGCCACGCCGAAGTTATTCATTGCAGACCCAAAAAAAACCGGGGTGAGTTCGCCTTCAAGAAAATGTTCCCTATCGAATTCTCGACCATCTTCCTTTATCAGGCTGACCTCTTCTTTGGTATCGCTGACCTCAGCCGAAAATTGATCATCGACAAGTTCTTGGGGAAGTCCTTTGACAGCATTCACGTTTCTTTGATCCTGACTGGCTGCGTCATAAAGGAGAGTCTCATCTTTTGCGATGTCATAGATGCCAGCGAGCCGTTTACCCATACCTATTGGCCATGTAATAGGCGCACAGTGAATGTTCAGCACCGCCTCTATTTCATCAATGACTTCGAGAGGATGTCGACCTTCGCGATCCAGTTTATTCACAAAGGTGATGATGGGCGTGTTTCTCTGCCGACAAACTTCTAGGAGTTTTATTGTCTGCGCCTCTACGCCCTTGGTGCAATCAATTACCATTAACGCGGCATCAACGGCGGTCAGTACTCGATAAGTATCTTCTGAAAAATCTCTGTGACCTGGAGTGTCCAAAAGGTTGATCACGCAGTCACGGTATTCAAATTGCATGACCGAGCTTGCTACTGAAATCCCTCGTTCTTTCTCGATAGCCATCCAGTCGGAGGTTGCATATTTACTGGATTTCCGTGACTTGACCGTGCCGGCTGCTTGGATAGCTCCCCCGAAGAGTAATAATTTCTCCGTGAGAGTCGTTTTTCCCGCGTCAGGGTGAGAGATGATCGCAAAGGTTCGGCGTCTTTTTGCCTCGTTTGCAACGTCTTTATTGGTTTGTTCCACAATTATGGGTCGGTTAATTCATCAATTGAGCAGCCAAGCCCGCGCGCACATTCTACCGTCAAGGCTTGAATCTTGCCATGAAATGTTAAATAGATTGTTTATCTTTTCGAGGTATCGACCGGGAGACGCTCCGTTAATATGTCTTGAAAACGCGTTTCTATCGCCGGTTTTATTTTAGGATGAGTCAAGATATAGAATTCTTCTTTTTGAATCGCTTCAAGGACTCTGTTGGCGACGTCTTCGGCTGATATTTTCCCCGACTCAACCGCTTTTTTAAGATTGTCCTCCAGTTTGATTTCGTCCTCAGACTTGATACGTTCGTCTTTGAGGTCTTGCGGCCGGTTGCGTTCTGAATCAGCAATGCCCGTGGGAACATAGGCTGGGCATAAAACAGAGCAGCGAACGTTATCGCAAACGCTTGTTAAGTCGTGATGCAGGCACTCGGTCATGGTGACTACCGAATGTTTTGTTGTGCAGTACAACCCCATTCCATTAAAAGACATGAGTCCGGCAACAGAGGCTGTGTTGATGATGTGTCCTTCTTCTTTTTGGCGCAACAAAATCGGAGTAAATACACGAATTCCATGAATGACTCCCCAGACGTTCGGCCCCATTGCCCATTCCCAATCTTTTGTCGAGTGCTCCCATATGATTCCGCTTGGGGCGACTCCTGCGTTGTTGCAAACGATATGAATTGATTTGTAGCGCTCGATTGCCTGCTGCGCGACACGCTCAACATCCTCTCCTTTTGAAACGTCACATGGGATTCCCATCGCATCAATACCCATTTTTTCAAGTTCGGACGTCGCTATTTGGAGAGGCTCTTCTTCGATATCTGCGAGAACAATTTTCATGCCTTCTGTGCCGAAGCGTTTCGCCATGGCGAGTCCCAGGCCGCTAGCTCCTCCGGTGATGACTGCTACTTTATTTTCGAAGCTCTTCATATTTTTCCTAGAATTTCGTATTCGGGAGACTAGTATGCCATGAGCGTGAGATAATTCAGCATAAGGAGACATACATCATGCATGAACAGTTTATCGGCACTCGAGCGGTGGATGCCAAGCAGCAGTTTGATTTGAAGCGTTTAGAGGACTATTTAAAGTCGCACATAAGCGGGTTTCAAGGCCCTATAGCGATTGAGCAATTTAGTGGTGGGCAGTCGAATCCGACATTTATTTTGAAGACGGGAAGCGGGGAGTACGTTCTGAGAAGAAAACCCTCGGGAAAGTTGCTACCCTCTGCTCACGCGGTTGATCGGGAGCATCGAGTAATGAGCGCGCTTTATTCAACGGAGGTCCCGGTAGCCAAAACGTTTTGTTTGTGTGAGGACGAAACGGTCATTGGAACTGCGTTCTACGTCATGGATTATGTGCGAGGAAGGGTTCTCTGGGATGGATTACTGCCCGGAATGAATCCGGATGAAAGGTCGCTGATATACGACGAGTTGAATCGAGTAATCGCTGCATTACATGCTGTAGATCACCTTCCGATCGGTCTTGAATCCTTTGGGCGTCCAGGTAACTTTGTTGAACGACAAATAAGTCGCTGGATTAAACAGTATCGTGCTTCTGAAACCGAGCAGATTGAGGCGATGGAAAACTTGATACAGTGGCTGCCTGACAACATACCTCAGAGTGAGGAGATTTCGATCACTCACGGCGATTATCGATTGGATAATGTTATTTTTCATCCGACCGAACCCAGAATCTTAGCGGTTTTAGATTGGGAATTATCCACTTTAGGCCACCCTGTGGCCGATCTTGCCTATCACTGTATGTATTGGCGATTAACGCCGGGGGAGTTTCGAGGTATCTCAGGTGTTGACCATGAGCTAACCGGGATTCCATGTGAAGAATCCTACGTTGAGCGCTATTGCGAGCGCTCGGGAAGAGGGGCAATTGACAACTGGGACTTCTACATTGCCTACAACATGTTTCGTTTGGCTGGCATACTTCAAGGAATCATGGGTCGGGTTAAGGATGGAACTGCTTCTAGCTCGCATGCAGTGGAGCAGGGCAGGCGGGCGAGACCTATGGCTGAGGCTGGATGGAGACAAGTTGAGAAAATTCTAACTAAACCCAGCCATTAATATTTTCGCTTTCCCATTTTCTGACGGACTTGCATTTGTGCGACAGCTAAACGATAATCATTCTCATTGAAGGCTTCATTTTAGGGAATGTAAAAACGTGTATCTCTGTGTTTGTCGAGCAGTAAAAGAGTCCGAAGTTGACAAGGCTATTAGCCAGGGATGTCGATCGTTCAAAGATATCTCTGATCAAACTGGTTGTTCTAAGGAATGCGGTCAGTGTGCCCAAGTAGTCAAAGAGTACATTGAGCGGAATCTTGAACTACCGTCACTTGGTTCATTACGCCTAGTTGGTTAGCGAGTAAATCTATCAGTCTCCGCTCGCGGCCCTTCAACAAAATTTAAGTTAATCGAAGATATGAGGATGTCGGTATGAAAGCTATGCTGTGTAAAGAATTTGGATTGCCAGAGAGTCTAGTTTTAGAAGAGGTTGATGGACTCGCGCCTGGCCCTAAAGAGGTCCTCATATCTGTGAAGGCGTGTGGTGTGAATTTTCCTGATACGCTGATTATTCAAGGTAAGTATCAATACAAACCTGATTTACCATTTTCTCCAGGTGGTGAGGTGTCTGGTGTAGTCAAGCAAATTGGGTCTGAAGTGAGTGGGGTCAATGTTGGTGATCGGGTTATCGCATTTTCGACTTGGGGTGGATTTGCCGAGGAGCTTGTCATTGCGGAAGAACGAACTGTGATGATTTCCGATTCGATGGGTTTCGAGAAAGCGTCTGCATTCGTGC
>Ga0315321_10004405_pt1 | contig 10849 bp, 7 predicted proteins | sample M180m21515metaG_FD_203464 | JGI IMG/M metagenome (GOLD analysis project Ga0315321, IMG submission 203464) | Ammonia-oxidizing marine archaeal communities from Monterey Bay, California, United States - M1 80m 21515 | ecosystem: Environmental > Aquatic > Marine > Intertidal zone | place: USA... | reverse complement strand
AAAGTTAGGGAGAACATACCCTAGAGTACCAAGGCTAACTGATTGGGCAATACTTGTAATAAACAACCGTGAATACATAGAATCTTGCAAGGATTTAAATCTGCTTATGCCGACAGAATAATATGCCACACGAGAATAACATGAGTACTAATGACCCCGGCTGCCTAATTATTATGATTGACCAGTCCGGTTCCATGCAAAACAAATGGGGGCGTTCTAAATACAGCCTTAATTGGGGTGCTGCACGTTCAGTAAACCATATGATTGGGGAACTAATTCAACGCTGCGCCAAAGGTGATGAAGTTGCACCTAGGGTGAGGCTAGGATTCTATGGTTATGCTGGGGCCGATGTAGAATGGGCATCTAGTAAATACACTCCGGACTCTGATGGTCTCGTCTCTTTAACGGAGTTAGCCGATTGTGATGAAGAGGTAGAAGATGAAGAAAATGAAATCTTAATTCCTTGGATAGTAGAAGAGAAAGCATATGGAGGAACTCCTATGAAAACAGCGTTTGATCAAATCATTTCAATCGCTGAAAATTTCGCTCAGAACCATCCGGATTCATTTCCTCCAGTAATAGTTAACATTACTGATGGCATGCCTACTGATTGCAACGAGAATGATCTTCCATCTATCGTTTCTCCTATCATGAACATCTCAACAACTGATGGTACAGCCCTAGTGTTCAATATTCATATTTCTGCGGATCCAAGCGATCCAGTTTTCCTCCCTGGCCCCAATGAGAAATTACCTGATTCGTACGCGGAGTGCCTATACAATGCCAGTTCACTTCTTCCTGAATCTTTAGCTAATATCGGACGTACGGATCATGGTATGACAATCGGAGAAGATGCGAAATGTTTTGCTTTCAATGCCGATTCTGCTTTGTTGATTAAGTTACTATCTCTGGCATCTTCTGGTGGCGGCGGTGCAGACAGAGACGCTTGATGAGCGGATTTAGATGCCTTCTGCAATCCAAATAGTGAGTAAACTTCGATTGATGAAATTGAAAATACCTCCTATTGGCGTTAATCCTAATAATTATAAGATTCAATCAGGGAAAAAACACAAAAAACCAAAATCTTGGGCAGGAAATTTTGCCGTAGTAGTCCCTGCAATTGCATCTTCAGGCGAAGGAGGAACCCTCAGGGATCAAAGAAAGGTTGCTCTGCGTTTTTTCTTGGCCAAAACCCCCTCGCACATTACTCAAATTACCTCCTTCATTAATAATAATCCACATCCGTCTTTAGTAGATTGTAAAATGTATCGAAATATGTTGACTCTAAAAAATGGCGAAAAAGCAGATATGATGGAAATGGATTTCGTCGAAGGTCCAACTTTAGATGATTGGGTTGAACAAACTATCCTAAGTGGGTCAAAAGACAAATTAGTAGAAATGGCTGAAGGTATAAGAACTGTAGTTAATCAATTAGTGAATATTGGATTTTATCATGGAGATTTAAGTCATTCTAACATCATGATTGACGAATCAAATACTGGTCAACTCTTAGTAGATAAAATTAGATTAATAGATTATGATTCAGTATTGGTTAAAGGAATTTCTAATCCTCCCGAAACTAAGGAAGTAGGTCACCCTAATTTTCAACACCCTTCTAGGAAATCAAGTAGATTTACAATACTAGAAGACGTATTTTTCACTTCTTTAGTGATTTATGTATCTCTTATCGCAATTTCCGAGAATCCAAATTTATGGCAAGCCGGAACTGAAAATAGAAATTTTCATTCAAAGGGAGATAACTTGCTTTTCCAGAGCCCGCGTGGCGATCTTGAAAGAACAGATACAGATTTATGGGTAGAATTAGATAAAATTCACTATCCTGGTGAAACAAAAAAAGCGTTAGATTGCCTTAAGAAAGCAGTCAATACCTCTAAATTAGAAGGTTCTGATTTTTTATCCCAGGTAGAAGAATGGTTCTCTATTGGTACGCTCAACGTTCATCCAATCCCTGTCGTTCATCGTAAAATAAATAAAGGAAATAGGACTTCTAAGCAATCCTCTTCAAATAATAATTTATCAATACCCTCTCCTAAACCTAGGAAAAAGGTTAGCAAGCCAATGCCTTCTCCTAAACCTAGGAAAAAGCTTAGCAAGCCAATGCCTTCTCCTAAACCTAGGAAAAAGGATACCAAGCCAAAACTAAAAAAGACTCTTTTGGAACAAGTTATACCAGCAGAAACAAAGAGAAAGCCTGCTAATAAATCTTCAAGTGCAAGTAGGCCAAAAATTCGTCAAGAAATCTTAGATCAACAAGCAACAAAGGAAGCAGCAAAGGAAGCAGCAAAGGAAGCAGCAAAGGAAGCAAAGAAAGCAAAGAAAGCAAAGAAAGCAAAGAAAGCATCAAAAGAAGCAAAGAAAGCACCAAAGGAAGCAAATAAGAAAAATACACAAAAAATACGTAAGAAGAAATTAAAAACAATCCCTGTTCAATTTGAGAAATTGTCAGGAATGAAGATAGTAATCGATGGAGCAAATGCTCTCCATGAATGCAGCTCTGATATGAAGAGTCTTGATTTACTTCCACTTCAAAATCTAATTAGTTTGTTTGAGGCTGCTAGTACTGAATCTGTCAGTATTATATTTGACGCATCAACTCGTTATAAATTCAGTGATGAGAATTTTTTGCAATTCCAAAAATTAATAGATTCCAATAAAGAAAATTATACGGTGGCCCCTAAGGCCACTGAAGCAGACTCAATAATATTGAATGTTGCATACCAAACCCAGTCATTAGTAGTTTCCAATGATTTTTTTGTTGATTATAAAAAACAAATTCCAGAAGCACATGATTGGTTCAGCAAAAATCACATAACTATGTCTTATGTGGCTGGTATTTGGACCATTAATGCATTACATGATAATCAATTTTTGGAGAAGTGAGATTTGTGCTTAAGAAGATTTTAAATGAGTTCCTAACAGAGATGATGATGTATCCTAATCATCGCCTGGCTGCAAAAAACTATTACAAAAAACATCCTACTCAGGACAAACTGGTATCTTCCGCCTTCGAGGATGTTGATTTCAATAATTTGTTCAATCCTGCACCCTATGAAAATGAAGATAACCAAAATCCTTCAGAAGAAAGGGATCCAATTATTGTTCGTCTAGAATTAAAATTAGATATTGAGTTACGAAAGCTCACAAGCGCGCTTCAAAAAATAAATTCTGAAAAACTAAAAGATTTTCACTCAGAAAAATTGGCAAAAGATAATTGGAGTCTTTTTTCTGCTATGGTTGAAATTTACCGTCCCGAATCGGTCAAAGAAAAATACAATGAAATAATGACAATAGAACACCCTGATTGGGATAGTTATTTTGAAGACTACTATTCTGATTTTATCATCAAACTCGAGAGCAAATTTCTTTTAAACGAACATAAGGCTTTTTATGAAAATAGAGTCCATGGTGGAAGGCAAGTACCAGATCCGATCTTAATGGAAAAAGCAAAAGTCTCTGGAGCAAAGAAAGAAGCAAAGAAAGCAGTAAAGGAAGCAAACGAAGCAGTTACCGATGTAGCACCCGCTACACCAACTACTAAACGACCTAAGGAAGCAGCAAAGGAAGCAAAGAAAGCAAAGAAAGCAGCAAAGGAAGCAAAGAAAGCAAAGAAAGCAGCAAAGGAAGCAAAGAAAGCAGTTACCGGTGTAGAACCCGCTACAGCAATTGCCGAACAACCTAAGAAAGAAGCAAAGAAAGGATCCGATGCGATACAGCCAGAGCCGAAACCAAAAAAGACTCTTTTGGAACAGGCTCAGGAGAAGGCTAAAGAAAAGAAGCCAAAGAAAACACAAGCCGCAGATATTTCATACCCTGTTATTTTTGATAGAAAGGGGTGGAAAACATTCTGGAGCAATTTAAAGTTAGAAGAAAATTCAAATTGGGGGCAATTCTTTTGGAATTGCAATAGTATTGGAAAAGCATACTTAATGAATAATAAAAATAAAGATAAATTAACTCGAGAATACGATGTTAATCAAGATTTTTGCGTATTAGATGATGATGAGGAAACGCTTAGAGTTCTAATGTTTGATGGTGTTTCTCAGTCCCGAGCGCCACGCCAATGGGCCGAATATTTAGCCCAGGTCTACATAGAAAAGAAAATGAATTTAATTAAGTTAAAAAATCATTCAGAAGATGTCAATGAATGGCACAAAGAATCCAATCTAAGGTGGAATAAATGGATTGAAGAGGAATATATAACACGGCGAACACACCTTCCATCGTGGCGAATAAAGAATGAAGTAAATAGTTCATTCACTACATTTATTTCAATCGAAATAACCCCTAATAAGATCGAAATTGCTAATATTGGAGACTCCGCTGTATTTTGTAAACTAAAATCGGGTAAGTTGAACTACTTACCGAATACATATAATCATCTTTTTAGGCCGAAAAGTATCTCAACTGAGAAATTGTATGACAAGGAAGATATTGAGTTCTTATCAATCGAAACGGATCAAATCGAATCTCTTCTAGCCTGTACGGATAGTATCGCTGATTATATATTTGACATAGAAGATGAGGGAAAAATGAAAAAGAATTTAGAACATTGCCTCGAAAAATTATCATTAAATGGCGACAAGTTCGATTTTATGGCGGAGATGATTAAAAAAGGACCAACAAATGGTGGTTGGTTAGAAGACGACATAACCTTCTTCTCATTTGTTACGAATGAGAAATTACAAATCTCAGATAATTCTCCTTCTAGTTTAGGTACTGGTGATAAATAGTGACAAGCGTCAGTCTTTCAGAAATATCTTATTCTATCATTAAGCACCACGATAGACTCGAAGAACTTGTAAAAGGCCCACAATTCGAAGCCGAATGGGTTGAGAAACTTACAAGGTCTCCAAAAAAACCGAAATCTTTTACAGGTAACTTTGCCGTCACTTATCATTTCAAATCTAAAGAGCATAAAGGTCGATCCAAGGATGTTGGAATTAGGATGTGGCATTCAAAAGTGGATGATGATGTTCTCAAGAGATACCGCATGCTGAGTACAGAAATTTCTGGCTTAAATAAAGCCTCTCCAAATTATATCAGATTTGCTCCAATGGAGCTATTTGAGCCAAGTCATCACGGTTTTTTAGTTAAGGGCAAGAGGCATCCTTGCCTAAGGATGGAATGGCAACATGCAGAGAACCTTGATGTATTTATTGATCGAATAATGAAAGACCCAAATCTCAAATCGAGTCAAAAGAAAGATCTTTTCCGCCAAATTAAACTGAGAATTTTAGAAACCGGCGATATATTGCATACTTCGAAATGCTCTCACGGTGATTTATCCTCTGGCAATATAATGTTAAGTCAGATGAAAGATAAATCAGTTAAGATTCATGTCATTGATTTTGACTCTTTTTACTCAGATAAATTATCGAAACTTCTTCCCTCTTCTATAGGTCATGAAGATTGGCAGCACCCGGGATATATTTCTAATAAAATAAATTTATTTGGACTTAAATCAGATTATTGTTCGTTACTATGTTTGATAATAACTTTGGAAGGTTTAGCAACCGATCTCAGCTTATATGATCAATTTTCACCTCCTTCTCAAGATGGTAGTGGTATCTTAATTAGGAAAAAAGATCTATTAAATCCAACTAATTCTCCCGTTTTACTTAAAATGTTAGATAGTAATCAATCATTACTTGTAACCTATATTGATGATCTTACTACCTTATTAGAAACGCATGATTCTTCCAAGATGAAACGCCCCAAATCTCTCTCTCTTGGTTCAGGTCAAAAGGCTAGACCTGTGGTGAATGCAATGATTAAAAACCGCAAGCCGATTAAAAACTCGAAAAAATCAAAACCTTCATGGGTGTTAAGTAAGGGCATTGAATCAGAAGACGACTTAATTAATTCTTTAGAAAGTGGAACTACACAGACTCAAATTTTCAAAGCCCTATCTAAGAAGGATTTCAGAAAGAAATTTAACAACAAATCAATGTTTAAATTTTGGGAAATTGTGGTCCAACATTTCGGTGGAATTGAGAATTGTGAAGATGACATACAATCGCAGTATATTTGGGCCTATTCTAAATTAGAAAATGAAAAATCTGCTGATTTAGCAGAATTTTTGTATGAAAAGAATCCTTCAAACGTTAATATTGGTCAAAAGGTTTTTGATAGATTAAAATACTCTAAAAATTGGGAAGAGTTGTTAAAAATAACTACGCGGGCAATTGATTTTTCTCCCACTAATATAAATGTAAATATTTCCCATTCGATTGCAAAATTACATGTTGAAAATTTATCGGTTGCAGAAGCATTTGGTGATTCTAGAGTTAGGACAAATGATGACTGGAGAATACTATGTGAAATTATTCAATGTTGTTCATTAAAGAAAAAGCATCGCGATGAGGAATTATGTTTGGAAGTATTTCCTATATTGATGGATTCATTAGAAGATAAGGAAGTAATTCGTCAAGTTAAGAGAAAAGGGAGAATTCTTTTTCTTGCAATAATGAATTTTTTGTATTTGGGGGCTAAAACCCAACTAAACCTGAATGAATTTATTTCACTGACTAATTTAAGTTCAATTAGAATGTGTAAAGAAATACCTAAAAATTGGCAGAATAAAGTTAATTCTTTCATGGATTCTGCTTCCAGAAATCCTAGAGATATGAAGCATATCCCTCCGGATGAAATTTATCATCTAATAGAAATTATTTCTAATCTGGCGATATGGGGTACTGGTGATCCGGATAAAGATTTGAGTTCTAAATTACAGCAATTAATTTATTCTTATGAATTGGAAACTTCCGATGGCTTACCAGTTGCTGCGTCATTTGATACAAATTTCAAAATCAAAGATAATGATGCTATGATTGTTTGGTTTAATGGAAATTGGTACTTTAGCAAAGATCGCTCTACACAATGGAACTCAATAATCGGAAATATTTGGGAATGAGATAATAATTAGAGAATAATATATGGCACCAATACCTTTGCCTAATTCAAGGTCGACATATCATGGGGAGCCCTCTCTCATGGGAACAAAGACTCTAATTCTTAAGTTTGAAATCTGGAATCACCTGATTCAGTATCAATCTCTGCGAATGAATGCTGCACCAAGTAAAGCGATCACTGAAATCATTACAGTGAAGCCAGGTAAACCATTTTCTTCATCATCATCCTGATCGGTTTCAAGCGATGCAAGAGAGCAACCATTGGCCCCTACTGCAAATCCTGGAGCAGTGTTATTACATCCATCGAGATCATTCATGACGCCGTCATTATCATCGTCAAGTTGCGAATCTGCACAGCCATTCGTATCGACAGATGCTCCTGCGGGTGTGTTGGAACAACTATCTGTATTATCTCCAACGTCATCATTATCGGAATCAGGATTACTTTGAATTTCACAGCCTGTTGTATCTACTGGCACTCCAGAAGATGAGTTTGAACATGCATCTTGATCGTTCATGACTCCATCATTATCGCTGTCAAGTTGTGAATCTGCACACCCGTCTGTATCTACGGCTGCGTTAGGAGGTGTAGCTGAGCACAGGTCATTGGTGTCGCTAACACCATCGCCATCGGCGTCAGCACTGGTCTGAACTTCACACCCATTCGAATCCACAGTGACTCCACTTGGCGTATTTTCACACGTGTCTTGATCGTTCATGACGCCATCATTGTCGCTGTCCAGTTGCGATTCAGCACATCCATTCGCATCCACTCCAGCGCCAGCAGGAGTGTTCGCACAATCATCAACATTGTCTTCCACACCATCACTATCGGTGTCATCATCGAGTTGCGAGTTTGCACAACCGTTTGCATCGACTACAGCTCCATTCGGCGTGTTTGGACATGCATCATAACCATCATTCACACCATCGCTGTCATCATCGAGTTGCGAGTCTGCACAACCGTTTGCATCGACTGCAGTATTCAGAAGGGTGTTGGGACATAGATCGAGGTCATTGGTGATGCCATCATTGTCGTCGTCCAATTGCGAGTCGGCGCATCCGTTGGCATCAACAGTCGCACCTGAAGGCGTGTTAGGGCAAGCATCATTTGCATCATCAACTCCATCTTCGTCAGCATCGGGTTGAAGTTCACATCCATTTGTATCAACGGATGCACCATAAGCGGAATCTGGACATTGGTCGTTATTATTCGGTACTCCGTCACCATCTGAATCAGACTCAGCAGATGAACAGCCATCAACATCGACAACAGCCCCACTTGGCGTGAATTGACAAGTATCTATCCCGTTTCGCACCCCATCATTATCGGAATCGGGTGGTGAAAAAGAGGACATCGAGAAGCTTTGTTGATACTTGCTGTCTTGCGCTTGCAAGTTTTCAATCGAACCGCCTTCAGAAAGAGCGATAAATTCCCAAATCCAATTGCCGTTTTCATCAGCGGATTCGGAATTCGGTCCGTCTGCAGCGTCCATAACGAGAACATAATCATCATCAGCAGGAATTGTTACATTTTCTACCAAAGGAATCAAGCCGCCTTCTTCATAATTTGTTCCATCAGTTACAACTGTGAATGTACTTGATCCTGCTGCATAAAGGTCATAATTATCCTCTGTCATCAGTATGACATCGAATTCTTTTGATGACCAAACACTACCGCCTTCGTTGTTTCCATCGATGTAATAGTAGATGTCATCTCCTAAAGTCAAAGCCCCGAAGTCAAGGGCCATGTGCCCTCCCTCCTCCGTGTAATGTCGCGATTGGTGCCATCCAGTCCATACGTTGCCAAACAATGACGGAATAGTAAGTGATGTAATTCCAATTTCTACTTGGACATCTGAACCATCTCCTGCGCCGTCGTCTGGTTCATCTGTATTGTCAAATATCACGCTGTATGTGCCCGCTTCTGGGAATTGATACGACCATGATTGACTCGTTGCATCGAGTTGAGTTGCATGGCCAAGGACATCCATGTCATTGCCATTTTCATATTGGTTTGCTTCAGAACTTTCCATGACCATAACATCGAGATCGTCTGTGAGCATCCCAGTGCCGTGACTCCAAAACGCAAAATCGATGTCGATAACACCGTTGGCTGGAATGAATCCAGTATCAACTCTGTAATAATCTCCAGAATCAATCATTCGCGAGGTGTCAACAATTTCAATCAAAGGAACTAAATCTCTAACGCTAAGTTCCACATCAACCATTATTCCATTACCCAAACCATCAGTGCGAGCAGCATCTGAGTTGTCAACAAGAAGAGTCCAGCTCGTTTCCTTGTTAACCTCGTATTCCCAATTATGGGAGCAGGTATCCTCAAACGAGGCATGTCGATTCCACTCAGCAACGGTTCCAACAAAATCTGATTGGATTGAGTCGAGGAGGAGGAAATCTAAATCTTGAGTACTTGTAAGCCCTATGTCACAACGAACATCGATGGATAGAACTTCACCTTGGTCTATTTCTGGGCCGAGAATATCTACCATTGAATCGACATCAACCCAAACACGGGTTTGGACCCGGTCCTCGCTCGCAGATTGCAGGGTCATAGTTGCATCACCAGTGACGGTTGTGCCCGTGCTTGATGCCTCACCAGCTTGTTCGCTGTTATCGAAAATAAGGTAATAATTGTCAGTGGTGAGAATTGTAAAGATGTAATTCTCACTGTTATCGGCATAATCTGAGCCCGATTGGATATGTGCAGTTCCCCCGTTTACCCAAGAAGTGTATTGTTGCTGACTGAGGAGAAGTACATCGATTTCTTCATCGAGGTTGAATTCAATGACCAGCTCATCTCCTTCTGTGATTTGGCCCAGTGATACCTGCTGATATTGATTGGAATCAACAGATATGAGATGTAGAGTAGGTGTAGCCGCTGCGGTTGATAAAAATCCTAATGGAAGAACGCTCATTAGCAAAATCGTACAAACAAAAATAGTGCCCTTTTTCATAAATTCACTACTAATTTCTCCTTTATGAATTTTTTCCAGGCTCGCCGAATACTAAAAAATCTCTTCAAATGGTGGACGCTGGGGCGTCCATACCTTTGTTGATTGAATCTAAATCTTCCAATTTCTACCTTTGTTGACGGCCATTAAAATTTCTTGCTTTTCCTAGAAAATCCTCAATCTTAGGTCTTTTCTTATACTTGAACCTAATAATCGTTAATTCTATTTAATTCTTTAATTCGATTATCCAAATCTTGATACTGAGGAATATTCTCAATACTACCATATCTCTGTTTTTGGATACCTATATGATGATTCAAAATTTCTATCTCCAAATCTCCTCTCTCCTCTCTTCTTGCAATATTGGTAGTTTCTTCAAAAAGATCTAATGCTTCGTTATGACCTCCCCAATAATGTAATGAGGTCATCCGCATAAGACTCATATTGATTTTTTGTTCAATCATATTTGGATTTCTTTCGAAAAGATTGTGTATCCATTGCAATATTTTTATTGCCATTTCTTCATCATAATAATCGATGTCAGTATGAGATTTCCATTCATCGGAAAGAATATTCCATGCCCCTATTAAGTCACCCTCTGTTTCTAATCTATCTGCTTCTTCTTTTCTTTTCTTATCGAACATCATACCTGAAAAGGGGGGATTTCCACAATCAGGGCAAATCGTACAGTCTTCAGATAAATCCTCTGAACCATACTCCTCACAGAAAATGCACTCAGGCATATTTTTACGAAGAGATTCACACTTCTTTAACTATTCTAATACAATCTGTTATAATTTCCCTAGAATAAAATGGTGGACGCTGGGGTTTGAGTTTGATTACAGATAATAATTTTCAATATAATTTTATTGCTCGTCAATCACATAACATCAATCATTCAAATAACTAGTTTCTAAGTATGAATCATAATCCCTAATTACATAA
>Ga0315321_10004404_pt1 | contig 10849 bp, 10 predicted proteins | sample M180m21515metaG_FD_203464 | JGI IMG/M metagenome (GOLD analysis project Ga0315321, IMG submission 203464) | Ammonia-oxidizing marine archaeal communities from Monterey Bay, California, United States - M1 80m 21515 | ecosystem: Environmental > Aquatic > Marine > Intertidal zone | place: USA... | reverse complement strand
CGTCCGGACGATTCGGCGCAAACCTAACACGGCTGATGCCCCCAGTCGGAATTCTTCATCTCCTCCTCATAAGCCGCCAACTGCTCCTCCTCACTCATCTCCTCCACCGGATTGGCCTCCTGTGCCTCAGCCGGTTTCGGTTGCATTGGTTCGGATTGTTTTTCGTCAGCCATCGGTGAGTCCTATTGAACCGCCAAGACCCTCAAGTCGCCAAGCCCTATTTTCTTGAGTGTCCTCGCTGGCCTTGGCGTTTTAGGCAAAAAAAGCCCCGCAGATTTCTGCGGGGCTCTGGACGATTCTCTTAAGAATGAGAAAGGTCGTTTAACTAAAAAGCTCAGGGATAACAGTGCCATCACGCACAATCATCACTGGGCGACCGGAAGGGGTGTGGTATTCCTTGGTGTGATCGATGCCCAGAGAATGCATGAAGCTTGCTGCCACATCATCAGGCGTGATGGCCTTGTCCTTGGGCCCTTCGCCCTTGGCGTCGGAAGCACCGATTACCTGGCCACCCTTCATGCCGCCACCGGCCATCAGGCAGAACATTGCTCGTGGATAGTGGTCACGCCCGGTGCGCTTGTTGATCTTCGGGGTGCGGCCGAATTCGCCGGTCACAAATACCGCTGTACTTTCAAGGAGCCCCTTTTCTTCAAGCGAACTGAACAGCCCGCTCAACCCTGCATCGAGTGCCGGCAGATTGGTGTTTTTAAGTTTGTTAAAGTTGTCAAAGTGAGTATCCCAACCACCAAGGTTGAGCGTCACAAACTTCACGCCTGATTGAACGAGACGGGTTGCCAAGAGACAGCTTTGTGAAAAAGATTGATCATCAAAGAGGCGGGTAATCCCCGCGCTTTCCTTGGTTAAATCAAATGCTTCGCGAGCCTTGGTGCTGCGCATCATTTGGTAAGCCTTTGCGCTGAATTCATCCATGCCGGCCAAAATCTTATCTTCCTTGGCAAACCCACCGAAGGCCTGATCGTATTTGGCAATCATGTCCTTGCGGCGATCCACGTCATCAAGGGTAATCCCCTTAAGCGACAAACCCCGCACCTGCATAGGCTGACCCGCAACCGGGTTGGCACCCGTTTCAAAGGGGCCATATTCCACACCCAGAAAACCGGTTGGGTAATTTCCCTGCTTGGGTACCGCCACAAATGCAGGCAGTTCTTTGGTTCCGCCGATTTCTTTACTGACCACTGCACCATAGCTGGGGTAACGCAGGCTGGGGAGTGGTCGGTTGCCCGTCATGAGGTACTGGGTACCAAGGGCGTGAGCTGCCAGTGTGTGGCTCACGCCGCGCAGGATGGCGAACTTGTCAGCCACCTTGGCCAGCTTGGGCAGGTGCTCACAGAAGCGTACGCCCGGCACGTTGGTCTTAATCTCCTTAAACTCACCGCGGTGCGTATCAGGTGCGTCTGGCTTAAGATCAAAGGTGTCCATGTGGGTGGGACCTCCACCAAGACGCACGAAGATCGCCGCCTTCGCCTTGGCGTTGGGATTAACCCGACCCTCGTCAGCACTAGCCAAAAACTGGGGAAGGCCTAAGCCCAACCCGAATCCACTCACCGCGCCAACCTTGAGGAAGTCGCGCCTTTGAACGCCGTCACAGAATGTATGTGTTGCCATTGTATTTTGTTATTAAAGTTCTAAGTCGATCTAGTGATTCACCATGAATTCCTTGGTGTTGAGGAGGGCTAATAGTAGCTCCTGTATTCCCGCAACGACATTATCTGATTTCTCCAAGTCCGCGCGGGCCGATTCCATTTCCTTATTTGAAGGGTAACGACTCACGGTGCGCAAAAAGGTTTCCGTGATAAGCTTCTCGACGCCTTCGGGCAATTCCACTCGCTGAGCAGGGTTCGGCTTCTTGGGTGTTAGCTCAGCGATTTTCTTCTGAAAATACCCCACTCTACGAAGCAGAGTCTGCTCCTGTTTTTTATGGGAGGCTAATTGTGACTTATATTTCTTTGCTGCTGTAATATTTTTAGGATCAGCAGGTTTCTTAGGCAAGTTAGCCTTCAGCTTGGCCACCTGTTTCCTCGTCGCATTCAACCGGCTACGAAACGTTCCCAGTTGTCTGCGATCATTCTCACCCGCACCAATCTTAATTTTGTAGCGTCTGGCCAACTCATCAATCCAACCACCCTTGGCCTTTAATTGCGAAAGCATCTCCGGGTCGTTACGGGTGAAGAGGGTCTGTAGCAGCGTAGGATCCACTGTGCGTTCACAATCACAATTATTTTCGCGGGCAGGTTTGCCAAAGATTCCTAGCATGTAGGTAGCTGGACCGCGGCGATAAGCCCCCGTACTGGTTGCTCCAATCATGCGCATGTCCATGTTATTGGCGAGTTCCTTGATCCGCTCTTCTGAGCCAGTCGCCTGGCGAATCGCATCGGCAGCCACCTCAGCGGGCAACCTGCGAATGACATAACGGCTGAAGTTTTTGTCATCATGCTCATTGGTAGCATTTACCTTCCAGGAGCGCTGATAGGCATCGGAATTTAAAATCTCGCGGTGCACCCACTTCATGTCGTATCCGCTCTTCACGAAGCCTTTAGCCAAGTGATCTAGGACTTCTGCATTGGTGGGAGGATTAGCCAGGTTTAAGTCATCAGCCGGCTCCACGAGCCCGCGTCCAAAGTAGCTGGCCCAAACACGATTAACAAAGGACCGGGCAAAGTAGGGATTCTCATTGGCCTTCAACCACTCGACGAGGGGAGTACGTGGATCAGGATATTTCACATCCATTGTTTCTCCTCCCAAAACTTTGGGAGTAATCACACGCGCATTGAAGTTTGGGTTACGCTTCTTGATCTTGGCAATCTCTTTTGGGGTATATTTCTTTGAACGTGAAGCCCTGATATAGACTTCCTGCCAGGGCACCGGGTCGCCGGCCTTCACCCTTTTTTCTACTACCGGCCTAAGCTGTCGGTTCTTACTCGCCTTAGGATCTTTCGGATCATAATTGGCCAATTTCTCTATCTCTTTTTGAAGAGATTTCGGATTGTAATCCCCATCCATATCACGTTGACCGGAATTCGTGCCATAGGTGATCGGTTCGAAAAAGGCCTTGAACGAGTTGAAGTCAGCTTGCGTCCATTGATCAAACGGATGCTTGTGGCATTGGGCGCACTGAATGCGAACTCCCAGAAAGCTATAAGCGAAGGCCATCGCCTTCTCTTCCGGTTGACGCAAATTGCGCCGCGCCCAGAAGTACGGCATGTCTTTACGCTCCGCAAACTCGGCCGGGTGATTGTCACGGAAATAAGAGGCCATTTCCTTGGTAAAAGATTTATAATTCTGACCGGAACTCGTCCGGCTCTTGCCCATCACAATCCCCTCAACAATTTTATCATAAGATTGATTCTCCAATACCCTTTTATAGACCCAGTCATACCAGTCGCGACTGGGGTTAATCTGCCGGGCATAGTTGTTGATGCGTAGTTGATTCGGGCTGTTCCCTTGAAAATCATTAATCTTGGTCGTCCACCACGCCGCATAGGCAGGCCGGCTTAAGAGTTCGTTAACCTTTTTTTGACGTTTACTCTTATCTTTACTGGCCAAGAAAGACTTCACTTCATCAGCCGTGGGCAGGGTGCCTGTCACATCCAGTGTGACCCGCCTTAGAAATTCCTGATCGGAACAAACCTCGCTGGGGATAATGCCTACCTTTTGAAGTTTGGTAGCGATGGCTTTATCAATCGGAGTGGTTGCCTTCACTTTCGGATACTTTGAGCCAACCTGTTGACTCACCGGCAGCATGACCGGCACCGGTACCACGCCATTGTCATAAAACGCCACCACATGCGAGTCGCCCTTACCCTTGATCTCCAAACGACCGCCTTCGTGCGCCAACACTACGCTTTCGTCATTGGTTCGGAACCGCGTGAACTCTGTCACATCCTCGACGGTACCATCCACCCAATGGGCGATCACTTTAAGCTGGATGCTTTCACCAACCTTGCGCGCGACGATTTCTTTCGGGAAAATTTCCAGCCGATCAAACGCGCCCGTCTCAACCACATCCAACTTCGCGCCCTGTTGAATCCATTTTAGCATCAGGTTGTGTTCCCAACTTCCCTCTTCATAAATCTCGCCACCCTTGTGCTTAACTTGTTTCAGCGGTTTTTGAATGAACAAACTCTTCGCCGGTTTCTCCATATCAACGCGAATATCGTCCTTCTTGTCATTGGTGATGGCCGTGTGATCCTTTTCAAAATCATAACCGAAGAGAGAAAGCTGAAACCCACCACGCCCCTGAAAAGATCCGTGGCACTCACGCCCGCTACAGCCGAGCTTGCTTGCCAACGGCACCACGTGGCGACGGAAACTGGGGTCCTCCGCGTTTCCAATTTTGCCGCCAAACCTTTGCTCGGCCGTGGGCAGATTTTCTTTGGCTATAGCCGGCAGGCACAAAACTGAACACGCCAGCAAAATACTCAGATTTCTAGTCTTCATTATAAAAATTAACTTCCAGTTACTGATAATATTGCGGCCCATCAAAAAAATTCCCAATAAAAATGATTTCTTCAGCAGAAACTGACCCTAGCCTATGCTGTAGACACAGAAACAAGCGGGATTATTCAATTCGCGAAGAACGGAGTTAATACCTGAATATTCGCTAAAATGGAAGAAATTTTGGCAGGAACTAACAATGAAAACGGGCTCATCACACTTGAAGCCAAGTGTTTTCAGCCCATAATCTTCCACAAAGCGATGAGAAAACCGGCTAACGCAAAAACTGCGATTACCGCCATAACTATATCAAACGAATTTGGCTTGTTGGATTTCCCCATGCAACCTCCCGGAAGGACGCGGAGAAGACCAAATTGAAACCCAGGTGTCAAACCCAAGATTCAGAAAAGTTGAGATTTTTCAGATAATTACGATTACTGCGTGAGCTTACCGTTGAGCTCCAACGATTCGCAGCCGAACGGGCTTTTTTATTTTTGGGATGAGCACCGCCGTGTAAGTGCCAATGTGGATAGGGCGCGCGGCAATTTCTTCGCGAGGGAATTCAACTGTCACCAAGATTTCCAGTTTGGCACTGGTGATTTTCGTAAACACCGCCCGCGTCATCGCTGGTCTGCAGACGGCCAGCAAGGTGTGCTTGGTGAAGTCAATCGGCGGCCGTTTTAGCAGCGGATCCGAGTTGGGTGGGGCAGGGCGTGTGCGGGATATTTGTTTCTTCGGAATCCGCTCCAGAAATCGCGCGTACGCCTTAGCATCACGCACCACTGTCAGCGGCGACGGCTTCACCTTGGGCACCTTTCCGGGGGCGAACTGCAACAGATTGATGATGCCCTTACCAAAATCTTTAGGCTGAATGTCACCAGCACCTGCCGTCCACGACAGCCCCACCATCAGCACGAGGCCAAGGCGTCCAATCATTCTGCCTTGTCCTTCTCCTCGAGTAAGATCTTGATGGCCTTTTCCACGTCGCGGTTGGCAATATCCGCCCAGCGAAGGGCGCCGTTGCGGTCGATGATATAATAATCCGGATAACTGTTTGCCTTGTAGGAGGCGATGGTTCCGGTGTCCTCGGCCACGGGGTATTTGATGCCGCGCTGCTTCACGGTGTCAGCCATTTTTTCCGCACCGCGCTTCGCGCACACGCCAATGATCACCACGCCCTGGTCCGCGTATTTTTCCATCAGCTCATTCGTGTGCGGGATGGAGGCGAGGCACGGTCCGCACCAAGTAGCCCAGAAATCGAGCACCACGATTTTACCTTTGAGCTTCTTGAGTGTCATCGGCTCGGCATTGATCCAGCCTTTCAACGCCAACTTCGGTGCGGGTTGCCCCTGCATTTCGTTAAGCTGCTCGCGCACGCGGCTGCCTTCCAGCGTTGGCGCGGCGGCGCGCAGGCTGGAGGTGGTCAGGAAAATGGCCAAGCTGGCCACTAGTGGTAAAAGGTGATTCTTCATAGGCCTAATATGCCAATGCCATAACTCGCTGGCAACCGATATTTGACCCGGCGCTACAGCAAACGAAACGAGACGAGATTGGAGAGAATCAACGGTAAACCCAAAATGATCACGAATGGAAAAGTGCCATTTTCCCCATAACCCAACAAAAATGGCATTTTTCCTGGAAAATCCATCAGATTTTTGGATTTTCCTTGTTACTGGCACTGCATTTGCTACGTCATCACTACTGTGAAACCCTTGTATACTATTATCAAGAGAGCTGTCTTGGCGCTAAGTTGCCTCTGTATTTTCAGCAGTTGCAAATATTTACCGCTGCACAAACCGGCGGAAGCGCCGCCCGCGCCAACGCCAGATATCCTTTCAGTGCCGCCTGCGCCGGTCGAAGCGCCACCCGCCAATGTGACACCGGCAGTCGCAACCACGCCACTGGTGCCCTCAGTGACTGCTAATCTAAAAAACCCAGCTGCCCACGCTGTGACGCCGGGCCAACTCGCTCCCGTGATGCCGCATCGCCCCATTCCCCCCGTGGCACCCACGGTCATGGAAGCACCCTTGAACCCGAGCACCACCACCGGCGCAGCGCTGCTGGCTGGCAGTGTGGAGCGAAGCCAGACAGATTTTCTTTTTTATCAAGTCGGCAATCCTAAGCCCTTCACTGGAAGCACAACTTTGTTGCACGAAAATGGCGCGCGCAAATTTGACGGGGCGTTCAAAGACGGCCGCCGCGAAGGCGAAGGCATGGAATGGTATCACAACGGCAAACTGCGCTACGAAGGCATGTTCAAAGGCGATCGCTTATATGAAGGCTTTGCCTTTTGGTATTACGTAGATTCCGGCGCGGTGAAGATGCGGGCCAATTACGTGAAAGGTCAACTCGTGCGCGGACTACACTGGAATCGCAATGGGGATTTGTTCCGCTAGTGAAATTCACGCCTCCCCACCCCCTCAATTATTTCCCCGGTACAACGGGCGGATCTAAGTCCCGATCCTCGCCGCTGAACTGACGATTGCTTGCACCGCCATCGTTCACAAATTTCCCGGATTCATCTGTCACGTAGCCCAGTTCCCTGGGATACTTAGCCACCACGGCGCCATCCAAAAAGCTCACAATCGCACGACCATTGTAGCAGGCATCCACCGCTGTGCGCGGGCTGCCAGCATCGCCGGTGCCGATGTCACTGCGGACCGGCAGGCGAGGAGGGTCAAGCGTCCAGCCGTGGTTACCTAAGCTACTATATTTTTTGCCGCTATTTTCATATCGCGTACGGTCTTTCTCAGAGAACCCCGCAGCCGTGCCCATGCAGGTCGCGCCGAGTACAGTGCTGGTAAAATTGACGATGGAAGCGCGGTACACCGGAAAGTTGTGAAACTGTCCGTTACTCTTGCGACCATTACCAAGGAACTGGTGATTGTAACCAAAGGCATAATTCCGCTCGTCCTTCCACGTGGGCCGTAGCGGGTTTAAATACACGGGGTTGTCGTAATCCTGCCGGTCACTGGTCGTGAGCGGATTTCTGAACGCGTGCGCGCCCACGTGCATTCCCATATACGCAACCCACCGCGGGCGATACTTCAGGCCGTTGCCCACCTCGTACCAGTTTTTCGGATTGCTCTTCCCTCCCGATTCCTTGGCAAACCGGCCCGGCAACATGAGGTCATCATTCTCATCGGCAAACATATGCCAGCCATGCGAAAGATTGCGGAGATTGCTAATGCAAATAGCAGCCTTGCCCTTAGTTTTGGCCTTGGCCAGCACGGGCAATAGCATCGCGGCGAGAATGCCAATGATGGCAATCACCACCAGCAATTCAATCAACGTAAACCCGCGCGCGCGGGATTTTTTATTTTTAAAGGGCCTCACGGCCGCCGACCGTGTCACAGGTTGTTCACAAACCGCAAGCGCCAATGGACAGCCCAACGCAATGGGCGTAGAATCGCGCGATGCGTTTACCTCGCGCCACCACTTTGCTCGCCGCCCTGTTTCTGGTGGCGGGGTGCGGACGCAAGGCATCGCCCAAACCATCGGCAAAAATACCCGCGCCGCCCAAACCTGCCGCGGCCTTGCCCTCCGCCGATGAAAAAGCGCTGCAGCAACTCGGGCAACAGGTATTCGCCGCGTTTGCGAAAGGTGATGCCGCGAAATTCCAAGCCCTCACCGTGGCGGGCCTCACCGCGGCCGAACTGGAAGTTTCCCTGCGCAAGGTCCGCGAAAATGAAGCGCACCAATACATTTCCAGGCTCGAAGCCATTCCGGTGAATCAACGCAACCCACTGCAGCTCGACACATTGCGCCTAGCCAAAGCTTTTGTGGCTAGTCCCAAGACCGCCTTTGCCGATGAATGGCCCAACCTGCAAAGCCTCATCGGCGCGCTGGGGAATACACAATTGAAGTTTTTTAACAACCAAACCAACACCAACGCGCCTCTGGATTGGGCCGAGGCCGGGAAACCGTCGCTGGTGATTTCTATTAACCCGCAAACCGACATCATCCTGCCCGAGGCGCGCGTGAACATTGTGTTCAGCGCGGGCGGCAAGAGCTATCGTCTGCAACTCTCCAACTGCGCCAAATTGCCCGGACATGACTGGCGTGTGGCGGAGGAATTGCGGCTCATCGACCTCACCGCCGAGGCTGCTGCCGAAAAAGATTGGGGCACTGATCTCCTCACCGCCCTCAAGCAAGCGAAGGCCGAAGGTAAGTGCGTGCTTATCGGGTTTACCGGATCGGACTGGAACCCCTCCTGCATCGCGCTGCACGATCGCGTGCTCACGCAGCCGGTGTTTCGCGATTGGGCCGCACAAAAGCTGGCGCTAGTGCGCGCGGATTTTCCACGCCACACATCGCCCCCAAAGATGCAGGCCGATGCCAATAAATTGCTTCTACGAAAATACGCCGTGGAGGGATTCCCCACGTTACTGTTGCTCGATGCCGGAGGCAACGAACTGCACCGCATCGAAGGCTACGAAAACGAAGACGTGCTCGTGTGGGTGGGTGCGTTGAAAAAGAAACTCAATCCTGAAGGTGAATAAGATCAATTATTTTTCCACCGTGTTGTGCACCGCGCTGTTGTGGACGGTGGCCTGTGGCGACTCTCATTCTGCAAAACCGAATCCGCCCGGAGACGGTCAGGACAAGTCGCCGAAGCCCGTCGCGCAGGTGAATCCGTTCGAATCGCCCGAGACGCTGGCACGGATGTTTCACAAATCGCTCTCCGCCAATGACGCCATTCAAATGATGCACCTCTCCATGCTCGGTGCGCCGACTAATTCATGGATGGAGTTCACCAGCAAAATGTACCAGCATTCCAACAGGTTGCTGGCACAAAACCTCGCCGATTTGGAAGCTGCCAATCCGCGCGAACAACGCACTGAAGCTGAGCAAGCGCGCATTTTCAATCTCATGGCACAACGCCGCCAAATGGATATCGCGTTCACCAACAGCCTCCAGCGCCTGTCCGTTGAGCTGCCCAATATGCGCGAGACATTTCTGCAACGCGGGTTTCTCGATGTAGTGCTCCAGTTCAAAGCCGCCGGGCTGGATCCTGCGCAGCTCACCGTATCGCGCATCGACACCTCCCAACTCACCGACACCTATCAGGGCATCGCCATGCGCGGTGGGCCGATGACCCTTTGGTTTACCCAAGACAAGACGCCGTTGGACATCACCCTCACCCTCGTCGTGGCCAAGGTGCCGCATCACGGCTGGGTATTCGTGCAGGACCCCAAGCTGAATGTGCCCGCCGTGCAAGGCCCTGCGGAGCCGCCGCCGGCCAAATAACCTCGCCCCACAGCCACGCTCACGGTATAGCCTTCGCCCGTGAGTAACAGTCCATCCAACTGGACGCCCGACTCGTGGCGTGCCCGGCCCATTCAGCAACAGCCGCTGTGGCCCGATGCCGGCGCGTTGCAAACCACGCTGGACGAAGTGCGCGCATTGCCGCCGTTGGTGAACCACGGCGAAGTGGATACCCTGCGCGCCCACCTCGCCGAGGCCGCGCGCGGCAAAGCCTTTCTGCTCCAAGGCGGCGATTGCGCCGAGCGCTTTGCCGACTGCACCAAAACCGCCATCGAGGCGAAGTTGAAAATTCTTTTGCAAATGTCCCTCGTGCTCACATGGGGCGCACGCATCCCGGTCATTCGAGTGGGCCGCATGGCAGGGCAGTTTGCCAAACCGCGCAGCAGCGATACGGAGACCATCGACGGCACTGAGATGCCGAGCTACCGAGGCGACAACGTGAACGCGATCACGCCCGACCTCGCCGCGCGCCAGCCCGATCCGCAGCGGCTCGTGAAGGCGTACCATCTTTCCGCCGCCACGCTGAATTATGCGCGCGCGCTGGTCGATGGCGGCTTTGCCGATTTGCATCACCCGCAACATTGGGACCTCGGCTTTGTGCGCAGCCAATCGCATCGCGCCGAATACGAGGACATGGTCGAACGCATTCGTGATGCCATTGATTTCTTGGAATCCACCGGCGTGCGCGGCACCGGCGCGTTGCGGACGGTCGAGTTGTTTTCGTCGCACGAAGGCTTGTTGCTCGATTACGAGGAAGCCCTCACGGAAAAAGTGGGCGACCGCTACTACAACCTCGGCGCGCATTTTCTGTGGATTGGCGATCGCACGCGCAACCTTGGCGACGCACATCTCGAATACTTTCGCGGCATCGAAAATCCCATCGGCATCAAAGTCGGTAAACAAATGCAGCCGAACGAGTTGGTGGAAATCATCAACGAAGTCGAACCCGCCAACCGCGCCGGACGCATCACGCTCATCTCGCGCATCGGCGCGGCGGATGTGCGCGAAGCCCTGCCGCCACTCATCGCCGCCGTGCACGAGGCTGGCCGAAATGTCGCGTGGTCGTGCGATCCAATGCACGGCAACACCACCACCACTGACAGCGGCCTAAAAACTCGCGACTATG
>Ga0315321_10004403_pt1 | contig 10851 bp, 16 predicted proteins | sample M180m21515metaG_FD_203464 | JGI IMG/M metagenome (GOLD analysis project Ga0315321, IMG submission 203464) | Ammonia-oxidizing marine archaeal communities from Monterey Bay, California, United States - M1 80m 21515 | ecosystem: Environmental > Aquatic > Marine > Intertidal zone | place: USA... | reverse complement strand
CCTGGGAAGCCTTGATTCTCTCAAGGAACTCCTTGTCTTCGGATGAAATCTCCTTGCGTCGGTTGTTGACAAAGTCAGCGGCACCCTTGACTACTGGAGCGATGTCGCTAACGAACTCAATGATGCCAGCACCTGCGCGGGCGGTAGAGGACTCGGCGATGGACTCTCCCATTCCGTATTTGTCCAAGAGGTTGACCAGTGGGATAACCAGACGTTCGGAGAGATCAGGATCGAGATTAAACTTGGTGGCAAGAGCGGTAGCATCATCTGTGCCCGTGAGGAGCTCCAGTAGGCTCTTGGGGTTGGGTTCACTGGGGGTGCGCGAGGGGGGTCTATCGCCAGCACGGTTTCGATCACGATCCGTGGCTTTTGCGATCGGAGTGGGCTCCGGGGTTGATGGTGTATTCCTAATCAGGACGTCATCGAAATCGGACATGTGTCACTATGTGCAGGCGTTCCTACTTGAACCTCATTCGTAATCAAGGGTAATATCAATGGGAATGATCTCGGGAAAGTAGCCCCTATCTGCAAAAACTTGGATAATCTTGTCATTGATGTCGCTGACAAACTCTCGGGGATAATCGTCAGTCATGACTATTCTGGGGATGCCCAATGAATTGCGATTGATAACAGCAATCATTTCAGAACCTGTATTGACAAGATTAGGCCAGCGAACTGCTATTCGATTGGGTTTGCCTTCTGGAATCTTGTTGGGAATAGTGTTTGCGAGGTAATCGTTAACTCCACCAACAATGCCTTCCAAAATAACATTCCAAGGTTCCTTGCCAAGATACTCGCCACCATTGATCTCATTTACGATGGTGGATATGCTGGCGTCAAAATCGGAAAGGGAAAGGACGTGGGCATCCTTCCAGTAATTGCTGATGGAATCGTAGAGTTCGTATTGATCCACCTTATGTTTGCCATCAAATATCTGATTGGTAAGCCAATCTCCTATCTCCATGCAGACTACTGAAACTGAAAACTCTGGTAGGGTGGTGACGGTAGGTTCGTAATTCTGAGTCTTGTTGAATTGAAACGTCATCATCTCTTCATCCCAGGGTGCGAAGTCCAAGTCCTCTTCGTTGTCATTTAGCATGCGCTGGTAGTCCTCATGGGGATTGAGCTCTTCCTCATTAGCCGTGTAAAAATCGATCCTTAGATCGTTTGAGCCGGGTTTTTGGACTGGGATTAGCAATTGATCCCTAAGTTGGCTATATTCCTCAGTAGTGGGTGCTTTGGTTTGGGCGTGTGGATTCCATCGCTTCATGAATCCACATCCCCGCCACAGTATATGAACTCACAGCAGGTTATCGAGACCAATTCGAATAGCTTCTGTCCAGAAGTCCATGGGGCTGTGTTCCGATCCAGGCTCGCCACGCGTGGGGCGCTCTACCTGATCGGCCAATTGCCTTAGTGCACCAGATATGAGATTCTGAACAAATTGCTGTTCGTTGTCAGCGCCGCGGGCGGCCTTGCCGACGAATGTGGCCAATTCACGGGTCAGGGATCGCATCTCGCGATGTGTGGCGCCAGTTCGGGCGGACATAATGGAATAGAGGAAGTCGGATTCAATAGCGGAAGCAATGCGGTCCTTAGCAGGTAGATCATCATCTGAGATAATCGACATCATGCGAACGAATTGGGGGCGTAATTCATCAAGTTCAGGATCGATACCCATGCGAGAGGTGAACTCAAGGAATTGAGCCTCAAGTGCATCAGATCGCTCACGTTCGATCATATCTCTGAATCCCAATAGGGTCTTCCGCATCTCTTTGAGTCTATCGATGTCTAATCCGATCTCAATCACCTCAGTAGGACGGACCGTTACGGAAGTTGAACTCGGAAAGGAAGTGGTCATCCAGAACCTGCTTGGCGTTGAAAGGAGCGGGTGCTGGTGTGGATTCAGCAGCATTGGTAGCCTTGGTCTCAGCACGCTTGATGGCACGTTCGGCCTCCTTGATATTGGATTCCATCTCCTGGATCCGGATGTTGAGTGAATCTAACTTGGTCTTGTAATGGCGATCGGTGGCCATCCATCCGACCAAGGCGCCCAGACCGATACCAATGGTTCCAGCCATAACCGGTGAGACCGTGACGCCAAGAACGGTGCCTCCTTTGGGCTTGGTAGCAGCGGCAACCTCGCCACCCTCTGCGGCAGAGGTCTTGGTAGCGGGAGCCGAAGTAGATTCGGAAGCGAACCCACGACGTTCCATCTCGGAATGTAGGGATTGCAGGTCAGCACGGAAACGATCGTATTCGTCACTACCTTCTAATGGGGTGCGAACCATGCTGTGCATGACATCCATCAACTCGTCGTTGTCCATCTCAGAAAGTTTGAGGGAGCGACGGACAGAGATAGTCTCGGCGTCAAAGACACGGTGGGTGTCGATGGGATTAGTGGGTGTGTCATGATCCAGGAGGTGGCTAAGATCTGGGGCATCAGCGGGTTCAGAAATAACGCAATCAGTGATCTTGCGGAATCCACGGATGCCTGATCCACGTTCACCCAGGAGGTATTTTCCAGGACCGGTCATTTCAGCGATTCGGACAAGGTCATCGAAGTCAATCGGATTATCCGAAACAAAAACGTCCGAAGTTCCGGACTTTGCGACACCTTTCTGGTATCGCCTAATGAAATATACGCGCTCACCCATGACTCAACTATGGTCGGTTCAGCTACCTAAACCATCGTGATTCGGATGAGTTATCGGATATGCGTCCGATTGATGATGATAGAGTAGAGCATTCCCTGGGTTGTAGGGGGTGATGCCAATCCAATGCCATCAGAAATCCAGAGAGCTCCATCGGATCGGGAGATGTCGCTGTTGTTCTTATCGATATATGGCGTTAGGTCAATGGTGACCATTTTACTGTCGTTGGAATTGCTTTTGATGATCTTGCCCCAGAGGGTTGTCGTTTCGGGCTGCCTCAAAGTGACATGAACTGCTTCGGGTTCTACGTTTTGTTCTTCCTGGAGGCAATTCCAACAACCAGTTTCGTCATGGGTTCCAAAGTGTTCGCAACCCTCATACCATACTTCGGTAGCATTGGTGAAATAATCACTCAATGTCGTGGGCGTGTAGAAACTCCAATTGGCCACCTCGTAGTCCTTCATCAGTGGGGGTAATAGCAGATCTATGATTTTGTCATGACTGACCATCTCGTCGCCCTCGCAAGACGAACACTCCCAACAATCGGGTCCTTCTGGACATTTGAAGTATCCATCCTCCACACTGGAGTCGGTAGTGACGTAGATCTTAGTGTCGCCATCGCAGTCGCAAGGATCGCCAGTAGGGTCGACGAAATCCCTCCAATAGTTCGGATCTTCGATCAGGTAAGCCTTATTGCAGAGTGGGCAAGTGATGTCAGGCATGATGATTACTCCACATAACGACTACTCAAAGGTCATCGTCGTCGAAGTCCCCGCCACCGAGAATACCATCGCAATTTTCTGGTTCTTCAGGTGTGGGTAGTTCACAGGCGGGAGCCTCCCAGTCGTCATCAGACGGGGTTAATCCCTCGGCCTTGGCGATCATGGCCGCCATGGCAGGATCGTGTTCTGGGGCTTCATCAGTCTCAAAGTCTTCCATGGTGATATGACCCTTCTCGACGGCTCCCACGGCTACGCAGGAATTACACTCATAGGTTTTCTTCTTCTTGGGGACAAACCCGTCCTCAAACTTGTCTTGAAGCTCTTGAATTGAATAGTCTTGGCGAAGTCCACGTGATCCGTTGGTTAGCCTGCGCGCTTCATTGTCCCACTCTTTGGCCAAAGCATACAGATCCGGGTATTTTTTCCACAGGCTGTGCCATGAATCCATGGGTTGCTTAATGCAGTGGTAGCAGCCCAGACGATTGAAATCCTGGTAGAGGACGTTGACGATGCTTAGGTTGTCAAGATATTCAAAACAATCATCTTCTGACCATCCCCAGTCAACCAATGGGTATCGATTCTTCATAGTGCCCGATTTGGGGTTGTTGGTGGCTCTGTGGCTTTCGTCAGCCGCAATCCCCACATAAACCACATCAGCCTCCTTGGTGGCTCGCTGGATCGGCTTAACTTTGGAATCTCGAGCGTGGTAGCAAGGATAAGCTTGGAATGGTGCAGCGCGATACTGACCCTCGTATTTTCCCCGAACCATCTTGCCATAGAAATTGTCATTCCAGGTTTTGACCGGCTTTAGACGTTCAATGGTCAGATTCCAATGGGCGTGATTCTCATCAAGGTATTTCTGGACTTCATCCAAGTAGGCATACAATTCAGGGAACTCAAACTCGGTGTCTGCGAAAATGACTCTTTTGATCGGGTATTGGGCTGGATCGTTAATTTCAAGCATACGGAGAAGCATAGCAGTAGAATCCTTTCCACCGCTGAAACAGACCACTCCAATTCGATCGGCTCCGGTTCGTTCATCATCGCTGTCGCTGCTCATACATACTCCTGGTGCGTTCACCTATTTAGGCGATCCGGTCAAGCGCAGTCGGGACAGAGGGTATGGCCTTCAACACAGTCCTCCAAACGGACATCAAGTGTCCCACAGGAGACGCAACGGTTCATGTCCTCATAGGAACCCATCCGTAGATCTATTGGGATGCTGATTCCCTCGGAATCATAATGTCTCTTTCCGCAATGGTGTGTGTCATCGTGCCAGGCGCTGATAACCTTGACCTTTGACCAATCAATGTCATCCCAAGATCCTCCTGAGACAGCTAGAGCATCATCAAGACAAGGTTGGCAGGCAGCCACGGGTCTCCACCTCTTAGCGCATTCTGGTCCAACACCGAGTAGGCGAGACTTCTTGGCTCGTAGATGGGCTCCACAGTATCGACAATTGTCGTGTTCCATGGTGTCCCGTGATCGCCAGGGTATATGAATGCTTCACAGGAACATGATGAGCACGACGGTGCTACTGACGGCCGCGATTAGGGAAGTTAGGGTTCTCATCAACTCCATCTTGTGATTATGGCGATCCAACCAACGTTCAAAGCTCCCTCTCTCTGCCATAAGATCACGACCATAGTGTGGCTATATTTTCATAGACAGTATCAATATCATCAGGATCCATAGTCTCCAATGATTCAATGGTAGCCATTAGTTGACGCATTTTGAGATCTTTGATGCCATCGAAAATCTCACGATCCTGGGCACGTTCTCGGTATCCCTTTTGTTCAAGGTATCTCTCGAGGGAAAGAAGATCCAATCTCCAACGGATTCCACCTTTGCGTTCTCGGGATTGGGCGTGACGGAACATGGGTCTGTTCCGTAGGATACCAACAACTTCGCGTGAAGTGTATCGTCTGGGTTTGAGATCTATCATGTGGGTGCTGATCTGTGTTGAGTATCCATAGCCCTCGTTGACGAGGAGATACTCAACAATATCCAGAACCAAGGTTTCTGCCTGGGGTAGAGGAGTGTTGTCAGCCATGTAAGTCACCGTGGGATCATTCTTCCTCGGTGACAGCTTCCTCATCTTCAACCGGTGGCATACCAAGTGCTCCCCTAACGAGGGCTTCCTTGGCTTCGTCGTAATCGGACTTTGCTTGCGGAAGGGCTTCCGAGGAATCGACACCATCATCAAGGAGCATCTGACGACGTTCACGGATGAAATCCTTGCGTTGTCGTTCAAAATCCATGAGAGCTAGGATCGCCTGATTCTCGGGAGCCAATTCACCACTGTTGGGTGGTGAGTCAAACAATGCAGTAATCTCGCGTCGGAGTAGATCTGCATCGGGTAGTGAAATAGCGTTGAACTCTTCAAGATCATCATCAAGAACTTGACCCCTAACACCAATTCTTTCAATCCATTGGTCGGCAAACTCTCGGGTGACATACATCCCGACTCGTTCCCAGTATCGTGTTTCTTCGGCGAGTGCTGTTTCGGTCATGAGTGTTGGTAGGCTGGAGACCTACTTCAAACTGCCGTGACAAATGATACTTGGCGATCCTCACGAAAGGCGTCCATTACCTCTTGCTTAGTGCCGACTGGTTCACCATCAACGAGGAACTGGTGGGTATCCCAAAGGACATCAATTAACATCGATAAGGACTCCAATGCTTGCGGGTGATCCATTAAGAATCGCCCCAGCAAACCCACGGTCCGCAAGTGGCGGGATTACCATCGGTATCGGTCTTGACACCAAATATGCGACTGGTGGTCATCCCGGCAGCGGCACGGGTGGAATCGCTGATGAAACGACCTGGACACTCCAAGGGTCCGTCGTCGTCAACCCAAGGATCTGTTCCGAACTCGGCACGGAGAGCGAATTGTTGGGCGGGGAGCATGGGCGCGGGAGCTAGGCACACCGATCGCGTTCGTCGATCGAAACGATAGGTGCCAATCATGACGTGCAGACCCGTGCCCGATGAGGAGATACGGTAGTGAACATGGGAGGGTCCGAAACGACGAGCCAATTCAGCAAGAGCACGGGTGACTAACGGATCATTGGGTGCACGGTCATCCCAGTCAAAAGTGAGTCCCGTCATATACAGGGGTCGGTCAACCGCCTATTTCAAACCATCACAGACTGGCTACAATAACAAGTGCTACGGCTCCGAGACCAACAGGGATCGCCCAAGTGGGTAATCCAGTAGCCTGTGTGGTGCCACCGCCAGACAAAGGATTGACAGGTGTGGTTCCATCGATGATACCACCGCCACCGCCACCAGTAGTGCAATCTCTCTCTTCAGTTTCGAGTAGATCCGGACAGGCTTCACCATCGTTTGCTGGTTGGCGAGTAACCTCACGCGTGCGCGTGCGGGTTTCCTTTCCATCGACGCAAGCAGCCCATTCTGACCATTCGCTCCAATCGGAAACCAAACAAGCAACCACACCCTCTACGGTGCAGGATCGCTCCTGGCTGTCTGATAGTGGCCAATCGCACCTACCGCCGTTCTGGGCAGGGGTTTCAACGGTTCGGGTTTTCGTGCGGGTTTGCTTACCACCAACGCAATCAGTCCATCCAGACCACGATGACCAACTCGAAAGATCACAGTCCTTGGGCTTGTATTCTTCGTATTGGTCACCAACGTGGTTAGAAGCCTCTGACTGGGCTGCAGACTTAGTAGCGTAATATGTGGTAGACTTGACAGCACCAGTTTGGCAATTGTAGGTAGTTAGGCGCCAAGGCTTAGAAACGCCTCCGACCGTGTAGTCAGGTTTGTTATGGATCGCCCAGGCACCGCTGCCGGTGCTGGTGTTACCTTGGTTGAGGGCTGGAGCGCCGATGCAACCACCGGTTGCGTGGGACTCCCATGAGTAGACTGCAGCACTGCCACCGCCACTTGCGAGTGATGTGAAGAAAGGATTCTGGAGTGTGGTAGCTGATCCAGCGGAAGCCTTGCCTGCGGAGAGGAACATGTATTTCTTATACGAATTGCAGGCGGCTCTGGTATAACCGGTGAACTCGCCTCGTTCCTTCATGATGAATGTGATGTTATCGTAGGCGGTAGTGTTGTCGCTGGTATTTTTGTATCGGTAGCGAACAGCCCAACGATAGGTTTTGCCCAGATTTTGTCCCGCGTGCATGGTGTTGTCATTAGTGGTATCTGGACTGGCGATCTGAACTATTTTGAGAACCTGATCTATTCGATATGTTGTATTTTCAAAGTAGCAATTGTTGTAGAAGTTGGTGAACTTGCTCTTGACCCAACTGCCATAATTCCCGACAGAATTGATTGATCCCTCTGATTTGCGAACCAGATTTTCGGCAGCGTAGCCGAGTCTATCAAATGAACCATGGCCAAAGGACATGGGTAATCCTGGTCGTAACGACTACCTAAAGGCGCTCTCAGATACCACGCTTTCGCATTTTGGTAACGGCGAATCCTCCGATGAGGATAATGCCTCCAATAGCGGCGATCTTAGTGGGGAAACTGGATTTGGTGTCATTGACCTTGGTGACATCAGTTGCGGTTGCTGTGACATCCGTGCCGGTGTCGTCATCCGATCCGTCGTCGGTATCTCCGGCGCCAGTATCGCCATCGGTGCCAGTAGGCTCGACGGTTAGAGGGTTGGTGAAATTGATGTAGTAGGTTTCATTCTCTCCAGGGTAGACTTGCTCGACTCCACCGATCTTAACGATGGTTTTGTCGTCGACACCGGATCGCTTGATTGAATCACCGGGTCCGAGTGTGGCCTTGATCTTGGAAGGGCCGGCTCCAGGTCCAGTAATGTGAACATCGACCTGTCGCTCTGGGGCAACAACAAAGTGGAATCCCTTGTCTGAATATCCTTTGAGTGTCTTTTCGGGGGTGATTCCCAGATCAGTAACAGAGAACTTATCGAAATAATCTTGGCCAGGATAATCCATCACGGCGGTCAAGTCAGGTTCGGCTGCGCGAACGTTAGTGGTTACGGCGTCCCAGGTGCTGTGTCCAAAGAGCATGATTATCTCTCTGGTGCACGACTACCTAAACCTCACGCCGGTTCATAACAATGCTAAGGCTGATTCCAAGGGCTTTTGCTAACTCTTGGATAGCCCCTTGATTGATGCGGACATTGTCATTTTTGCGTCTCTGGAGGTTAGCAATAACATCGGGCGACATATCGGGATCTGGTTGTTCTACTGCTGGTGTGAGTTCGGTCACGATCTCGTAAATCTCGTATGTGATGCGATCGCCAACGACTCGGGCGTTATATTCGAAATAACCAGGTGTCATGGTGAGTATGAGATGCCATGGGTCGTCAGAACCCTCCCATATCTCATAATCGAACTGAAAGTCCTGGATCATGTTGACAAGCCGCTCCTTGTTGACAGGGTTTAGGGGGTCAGCTATAATCCCCACCATCTTGTCTTGGGGTATGCCCTCCAACTCTCCGAAGTATTCGATCATATCCTTGCGGATTTGCGGATCGGAAAGAAAACCCTCGATAAAACCTGGCCAGAAGCGAGGTCTTGATGCGAGTTCCAACCACTCACCCTCATCCCACTCACCGTTGTCGGAACGACTGAATGGTGCTTCTATCTTGTTGTAGGAGAAGTTGAGCAATGCCATTAGGAGTCGCCTCCTGGTGGATCGTCGGACTGCCAAGCCCAGACGGCCAGACGCGTCAGCAGACTGGAATTGCCGAAGATGCGACCGAAGACCATGCGGACGAAAGCCAGAAGCAGGATGCCTTGGATCACGATAATCGTGGTTAGAATGGCTAACCAGATAACGAGTGTGCCTTCTGCCATGCAACCAGATCGTGCGGCCAACTACTTGAAACGGCGGTTGATGACGTGATCAACTGGAACCCCATGAAGGATAATCTCCCAACCTTGGAATACCGTAGGCTCGATCTGAAACAAGTTGGTGGGCACTGTCAACCCTTCAGACCAATGATCAACGCCCCGCTTCCATCTCCAACTGTTGCTCGTCAGGCTGATCCACGGATGAATCAATGTGGAATACGAATCATGAGCCTCTCGTATCCTGGCGACTTCAAATTGGCTGAAGACTCGACTGAGGAATGGATCAAGTTCCTCTCTCTCAAAATATGCAATATCTTCTGCGTCCGCACCAAATCCAGCAGCAGCGTAGGCAATGTGGAGTGGTAGCGACTCAGAACGAGAACCCAGATCGTCAGACCAACCCTTAGGCCATCTCTGATCCATCCAGTCCTTCATACTGTCCCAACCACCACGACTATCACGAATGTCCTGCATGAACTCATCCGGTTGGGAATCTATTATTCTGATCAAATCCTCATCATCGAGGTCGATGGTGTGGCCAATGGAGTATAGGTGGCCATAAAGACCGTCGCCCTCTCTATGGGGTATCTTGAGGCGACGTTCAAACACGGTTATCGCCTCTCCGTAGGTTGATGAGTGCCCGGAGTGGATCGGTGTCCAAGCCCCCGTAACGTTCACGCAGATCAACATCCGACCAAATACAGAGTTGGGTTGATCCGTAACCATCGTAACTATCCGGACGGAATGTTCGCCAGGCGATACCGGGACAGGAGTTCAACATCCACTCCAGGATCTCCCATTCCATGTAGTCCTCGTCGACCAGGTAGGGGATGGCGCTCAGTGCCACCCATGCCTGCGCTTGGGTCATGGGTTCATCAGCAGCGGCCATCTCGAGAAAACTCATGATCTCAGCGTTGCTATTCTGGGGCATGAGGGGTTCCAGATAACCAGCCCGATGCTTGTTCAGATTGGCAACGGCATCCTCAAGATCATCCTGGTTCAAGCAGTTATGAGCCCAGGTCTTGAAATCGATGCCATACTTGTTGAGTTCCTCCAGCATCGGTCCGACGAGGTGATGGAAACCACTGGAACCACCGTAGACCCCATCCCAGATGGCGTGGGGTAACATGTTATCCCCCATCAATCGATCCTCCGTAAGTTGATGAGTGCTCGTAAAGGATCTTGGGAGCCAATCTGTTCTATCAAGGTCTGTGTCGTAAATAGTTGCAGGATTACGTTGGAGTATTCACCGCCTTGTTGGATATTCCAGAATGTATTCTGGGTCTCCTCCAGGACGTGGTTGAGGAGTTCGTAGGCTCCCAGCTCCACGACATCATAATCGTCGAGCATGCCGAGTAATCTGATAATCTGGTCTTCGGTGGGTTCAATATCTGCTGCTCCTGCCAGCAGACGCATGTCGGCCTCTTGAGTCTTGTCGGGTAGATTGCCCGTAAGATCCTCAAACCATGACTCATACTCTTCGTATTCTTCTTCACGCCAACCGATCTCCCGGCAAACGCGATTGAAGTAGGCAACAGCATCGTCCTCGTTCTTGACGACCAATGGAATCGCATTTTCACGGTATTCGGAACTCGCCAGGAACTCATATTCTTCCCCGAAGATATAGCGACGGGTGGCTGCAAGACCAGGCATGGTATGGGCTACTCTGGCCGT
>Ga0315321_10004402_pt1 | contig 10851 bp, 7 predicted proteins | sample M180m21515metaG_FD_203464 | JGI IMG/M metagenome (GOLD analysis project Ga0315321, IMG submission 203464) | Ammonia-oxidizing marine archaeal communities from Monterey Bay, California, United States - M1 80m 21515 | ecosystem: Environmental > Aquatic > Marine > Intertidal zone | place: USA... | reverse complement strand
AAATAATTTTGAATCAAGAGATTTTTCAATAGTGTGAGCAATCAATGGCTTCTTGCCTAAAAGTCGAATATTTTTTCCTGGAACTCCTTTAGAACCTCCTCTTGCACCAATAAAACAAATTGTTTTCAAAATTTCTATTTTAGTATATTTTTACATGTTAAATAAATTACTATCATAATATTAACTCAAAATAAAATAAATATTAAAAATATTTTATGATCAGCAGTTAAGGTTAAAAATAGATAAAATTGTTATTGTGTAATTTATGAATAAAATTCAAAAAAATAAAATAACAAAAGAACTAAAAAATAAGTCAATTTTAGTTACTGGTGGAGCTGGAAGTATTGGATCAGTCTTAGTAAAAAAACTTTTAGAGTATCCAATTCAATCAATTAGAGTTTTAGATATTGATGAACATGCATTAGCAAAATTAAAGAAAACCAATAATGATTTACGATTAAAACTTCTACTAGGAAGTATTTTAGATTCAGATAGACTTGATATGGCTAGTGATCAAATTGATATAATTTTTCACTTAGCAGCAATTAAAAATATTGAAATTTCAGAATTTAATCCAATTGAAACAATTGATACGAATGTAAATGGAACTGTTAATATGATAAGAATGTTAATTAAAAAAAATCCTTCTAAATTTATTAACATAAGTACAGACAAAGCTGCAGAACCATCAACACTTTATGGAAATACAAAATTGTTAGGAGAAAAAGTTACAAGTTGGGCGGGAGATCATATTAAAAAAACTAAATGTGGAACAATTAGATTTGGGAATGTTAGAGAATCAAGAGGCAATGTGTTTGAAATTTGGAACGAAGAAAAAAATAATAAAAAACCATTATCAATTACAAATCCATTGATGAAAAGATATTTTATTAATGCTAATGATGTAGTTGATTTTATTCTCAATAGTTTAACAATTATAAAAATAGGAGAAATTTTAATTCCAAAAATGAAAAGTTTTAGCATAAAAACACTTGCTAATGAAATATCAAAATCACAAAAAATTATTGGATTACGTCAGGGCGAAAAACTAGAAGAAAAATTATTGACAGATGATGAAAAAAATAGAGCAATTGAAAAAAAAGATATGTGGATTATTAAACCGTATTAAATTAATTTTAAAAAAGACCTTTTGCTGCTTCTGCAATATCATCTTCAATTTTGGCTGTAGAATTAGACCAATATGTTTTAACAAATTCCTCTCTTAATTTGGATCGTAATACATCATCAGTTTCAGCTCTTTTAATTTCGGGCCATCTCTCTTTTGGGAATTTTATATACATTGCAAAAACATCACGTAAACGTGTCATGTCTTTTTTATCCCATTGTGGCATATTTAACAAACTTTCACCAGAATTACTGACTGCACATATAACATTAGGATCTAAATATCCTTTTTCTACTGCATATGCATGTAATTCTGTACCATGAAATGGTACAAGAATGGAACAACTTGTATTATCAGAATTAAATCTTCTGTTTAGCTCAATTGTATCAAAAGCTAATTCTCTAGTTTCATCAGGAAAACCAATAATATTATTTACACTGAATGTTAGTCCAAGTTTTTCAATAACTTTAATTTTATCTACTGCATCATCATTTGAATAATCTCGTTTAACAATATCCCGTCTAAATTTTTCATTTCCATGTTCAAGTCCAAAAGTCACTCTGTCTAATCCTAATTCTTTTAATCGTCTAAATTTATCTTCTTCAATAGTTTCAATTCTAGTTTGACACCAAAATGGTAATTTAAATTCTTCATACATTTCACAAAATTGATCAAATTCTTTATTATTCCATGCCAAGAATGTATCTGCCCAAAAATAAATGTATTCTACATTATATTTTTCAATGTGATTTTCAATTTCTGTTTTAACTAAATCCATAGATTTTTTTCTAAAAAATGACATACCCTTCAGAAAATCACCATCACCATAAAGTCTATTTTGACCAGGAGAATTACAAAATGAACATGTGTAAGGACAACCTCTATGTGTTTCTACAGGTAATAAACGTCGAATTTTTCCACCCATTGGGCGATAGAATCGTTTTTCACCAAATAGTGCTATATCAGTTACAACTGGAATTTCATCAATGTCAACAGGACGAGAAATACTATTTTTTGTGATTGAACCATCATTTTGTTTAATCCACAAGTTTGTAACATTTGAATAATCTTCATCATTTGAAATAGAATTAGCTAAATCAATAATTGCATTCTCACCTTCACCAACACATACCATATCAACATTTTTGTAATTCATTACAAGGTCTGGTGCAAAAGTAGGAAAAACACCGCCAAAAAGATTTTTGATATTTTTATGTCGTGTTTGATCAATTAATTTTATTGCACGTAAAAATGTCGTTTCAGTACATGAGACTGCAATAAAATCGGGTTTAAAACTTTCAATAGATGCTTCAAAGTCTAAAATTGCAGATCGAGTAGTTTTTTTAAAATGAATATCATCATCATCTCTTTCTAAAACAGGTCTATTTTCTAGAGATTTTGATTTGGTGACTTCTGAATCCTCTATACTTATTTCATCATCAAATTTGTAAAAAGTTGTATCAAAAAGAGCAGTTTTATGACCTTCATCTTTTAGAATCTGTGAAAGAGATGTAATTGATGGCGGAATTGTACTCATTCCACGTTCATTTGGATATAGAAATAATACTCTACAATCCTTAGTATCTAATTTTCGTTTAACTTTACTAGTCAAAAAAGGATTTTCTTGTTCAACTTGAGTAGGTTTTGGATCATTCAAATTAATTAATTGTGTTGATTCTTGAGTCATTTTTACCATCTTTATTTTATACAATTTAAGACACTTATTTACTATTAATTAATGATTTTACGGATTAACATGAAAAACCTTAAGATTTGATGTAAAATTTTGAGAAAATAGGTATTGATAAAATAATGTCTAAAAATCAATTAATACTCAATAAGCAAAGAATATTTTATTGAATCAAATCAAAATTAAAAATAGAATCATTAGTTCTAATCATTTTCCATTTGTTATAGCTGAAGCAGGAATTAATCATAACGGTTCATTAAAAATAGCTAAAAAGATGGTAAATATGGCAAAAAAAGCTGGTGCAGATTGTTTCAAAATTCAAACGCACATCACAGAAGAAGAAATGATAAAAACAAATATTCGACCAGGAAATATATCAAAAAAGTCATTATGGGATATAATAAAAAAATCTGAATTGACAGAAAATGATGAATTTGAAATAAGTCAATACTGTAAAAAAAAGAAACTTATTTTTTTATCCACACCATTTTCAATACCTGCAATAGATAGATTAGAAAAAATCAATATACCAGCATATAAAATTGGTTCAGGAGAATTAACAAATATTCCATTTTTAAATCATATAGCAAAAACTAGAAAACCAGTAATTCTCTCAACAGGTATGTCAAATATGGATGAAATAAAAAAATCAGTAAAATTATTTCAAAAATTAAAAATACCAATTGCTATTCTTCAAACAACATCACAATATCCTTGTAGTTATGAAGACATAAATCTAAAAGTAATTGACAATTATAAAAAAATATTTAAAATTCCAGTGGGAATTTCAGATCACTCATTAGGAATTTACACAGCATTAGGTGCAGTAGCAAGAGGAGCATCAATTATAGAAAAACACATAACATTAGATAAAAAAATGACCGGACCAGACCAAAAATTATCTTTAGAGTATAATGAATTATCAGAATTAGTTAAAGGATGTAATGCGATTAAACTTGCAATGGGAAACTCTAAAAAAATCTTGAAAAAAGAGTTACCAATTTTAAATTTTGCAAGAGAATCAGTGGTTATTAGAGAGAAAATTATTAAAGGAGAAAAATTTACAGAGAAAAATTTAACCACAAAACGACCAAATACAGGAGAAATACCTGCAAAAGAATTCTATAAAATAATTGGAAAAAAATCAAAAAAAAATCTTGAAAAAAATGATCAACTTAAAAAAAGGGACATATTATGAAGAAGAAAATTTTATTTGTAACTGAACGTAGAGCAGATTATTCAAAATTATATCCAGTTTTAAAACAAATTAAAAAATCGAAAAAATTTGATTATTATCTAGTTGTTACAGGTACTCATCTTTTAAAAAAACATGGCTATACAATTAATGAAATAAAAAAAGATGGAATTAAAATTTATAAAAAATTTAAAATGTTTGAAGAAAAAGATGATAATTCATCAGCAACAATGACAGAGGGTTTTGGAAAAGCAATAACTAATCTGACAAAAATAATTAAAACATTAAAACCTGATTTAATATTTTCAGGATTTGATATAGGCGCAAATTTTGCAGCTGCAATTATTGGAGCGCATATGAATATTCATGTTGCACATTTAGAAGGAGGTGAAATTACCGGAACAATTGATGAATCAATAAGACACTCAATTTCTAAGTTTTCACATATCCATTTTACAAGTAATAGTGAAGCATCTAAAAGATTAAAAAAAATGGGAGAAATTCCTAAAAATATTTTTACTGTTGGAAATCCATCACTAGATATAATTAAATCAATTAAAATTATTTCTAAAAAAGAATTAGAAAAAGAATTTTGTTTAGATTTAACAAAACCATTACTGCTACTTGTTCAACATACAGTAACATCAGAAATTAATAAAATTAACAAATATTTCTTAGAAACAATTAATGCCATAAATGAAACAAATTATCAGTGTATTGTTATTTTAGGTAATTCAGATGCAGGATCACAAAAAATTAAAACAATAATTAAAAATTCAAATATTTTAAATTATGAAAATTTACCATTTCAAAAATACATTAGTTTACTAAAATATTCATCAGCGATTGTTGGAAATTCAAGTAGTGGAATTATGGAAGCACCATTTTTACATATTCCGTCAATAAATATAGGAACTAGGCAAGAAGGTAGATCCAATACAACAAGTATCATCAATGTAAAATATAATAAAAAGGCAATTAAAAAGGCAATTAAAAAGGCAATTGAAGATAAAAAATTCATTAAATCAATTAAAAAACAAAAAAATCAACATGGTAATGGAAATTCATCAAAAAAAATAGTTCAAATTATAGAAAAAATAAATTTTGAAAAAATTCCAATTCAAAAAAAATTAGCATATTAAAATAACCTGTGTATTAATTATTATTTCAATGGCTAAAATTCTTGTAACTGGACATGAAGGTGTAATTGGCACTCATTTAATTAAAAAATTAACTAATTGTGAAGTAATTACAGATTCAATAAATGGTAAACGTGTAAATTTACAAAATAATGAAGAAGTTATGAAAATTGAATCTGTTGATATAGTAATTCATCTTGCAGGAAAAACAGAAAAAAATTTAGAATGGGAAGAATATTTTGAAAATAACATAATTGGAACTTTAAATATTTTAAAATATTGTGTTGAAAAAAATATTAAAAAAATAATTTTTGTTAGTAGTTATGTTTATGGTGATCCAAAATATTTACCAATTGATGAACAACATCCAATAAATCCTCACAATTTATACACTAAAAGTAAATTTCTTGGAGAAGAATTATGTAAAAAGTTTAGTGAAATGTACGATCTAAATGTAACTGTTTTAAGACCATTCAATATTTTCACAGGTTCAATTAATAAAAATAATTTAATTTCAAATTTAATTTCATCAATAGATTCAAAAAAAAGGATTACAATTATAAATAAAAATAGTAAAAGAGATTTTTTACATATAGATGATTTTACAGAAATAATTTTAAAAATTAAAGACATTGATTTTAAATTTGAAGTTTTTAATGTAGGTTCAGGAATTTCTTTTTCATTTGAACAAATAATTGAAATTATTGAAAAAAATACATTAACACAATTAAATTTAGAATATAAAAAAAAGGATGAATCATTTATACAAGATATTAAATCAGATAACTCTAAGATTGAAAAATTATTAAATTGGAAACCAAAAATAACTCTTGAAGAAGGTTTACAAAAATTATTATGAATTCAATAATTTTTTGTAAAGATCAAGGTATTTTTGACCAATATGTGACCAATCATAATTTTGAACTTCAGAAAATGCTAATTTAGAAATTTTTTCTAATTTTTCTTTATTATCAATTGTAGAAATAATTTCATTCAACAATTCTCTAGGATTTTCAGGTTCAATCAAGATTCCATTATCATTATTGAATAATTCAATATTTCCCCCGACTTTTGTAGCAATAACAGGAGTATTACATGCCATTGACTCTAGTAGGGTTGCACTAATACCTTCAGCAAGTGATGGTTGAATTAATAATTTTGAACCACGAATTAAAGGAATTGTTTTTTCTTTAGACTGATATCCTAAATAATGTATATTTGAAAAATTTTTTATAGATTCAATTACAGAAAATTTCTCTGGACCATCACCTACAATTAACAAATCAATATCTTTAGGTAGATTTTTAGCAACTTCAATTACAGTATGAATACCTTTTTCTTTAGAAAGTCGACCTACAAAAATTATTTGTTTTTTATATTTTGTATCAATTCCAGAAGGTAAAGATTTAATGTCAATTCCATTTGGAACAAAAAATACATTTGTACCAAATTTTTTATAATAATTATATGCTTCTGTAGAACCCGCGGTTACGACATCTGCCCAAGTAAAAGCATTTTTTTCATATTTATTTAAAAAAGATGAACTGGATTTTCCATGGAGCATTTCAATTTGTTCACTGTATATTCCATGAATAGTTAAAATTTTTTTTCCACTTATATTTTTCATAGCTAACGCAGCAATTGGATGTTGTGCATGAACAATATCATAGTGTTTCATAAATTTTGTTTTTAAAAAAGAAGATATTAAAAAACTAGGATTTTTTAATTTTTTTATTGGAATAGTAGGTATGTTTTCAGATGATATAACATCAACTTGATTACCAGATTTTTTAAGATATTTTATTAAATCTCTAGTATGTTGTGCTACACCACCAATTCCATTCAATGTTGGAGAAATTAGAAGAATTTTCACAAAACAAATTTGATTATAGAGTTTTTAAGGTCTTGTATTAAAAAATTAGTTTTGATTTTAATAATAAATCATTTGTGTTTAAAATGAGTATTTAGATTTAATCTAATGGAGTATAATTTTTATTTATTTTATAAACAAATACACCAGTCATTGGACCTGATTTCTCTTCAACAAAGGTAGATGATGCATATACTAAATTAAAAGGGGTACTGGAATCAAAAGAATATTTTATATTTTTAATAGTTAGTTGATGAAAATTATCTCTAAAAATTGGAGATTCTTCTTGAGTTTGTGGATTATAATATGTTAATACAGTAAATGGAAATAATTTACCCAATAATGTTTCATTCCAAAAATAATTAGTTGGAGATTTATAATCATTGTGTTGATAAACTGATGGATGTTTTTCAGCTATACGTGCAAACCAAGTTATTTTAGACTCATCTCCACCTCCACGTAGATCAAAGAATAATTTATTATCAGGAGTCATGTATTTTTCTCCAGAAATGAATATGACTACATAGTCTACATTCATTTCATTAAATGATTTCCAAGCATCATTAGGTTCACTTAGAAATATTTGTGCAACTTGTGTTATTCGAGAATCAATTAGTGTTGCATTATCAATTAAAGTTGCTCTTTCGGACATCACAGTAATCCAATATCCATAATCCCACCAAGAAGCAATTACTGCATTTTCAGGAGTGTTTAGTTTGATCCATTCAAGAGTATCTAACCAATCATTATTTGCACTTGTACCAAGTAGAGGTGTTCCTCCAGATAATATTGCTGGTGGCATATCAACAAATGCAAGTGTACTCTGATTATCAGGAAAAACAAGAGGCAACATAAATAAAATTGCAATAAATCCAACGTAGGAAGTTTTTAATAAATAATTTTTAGTTTGAGAAAGAGTGATAGAAAAAATTTGTTTAGTTAAAATTGATAATGCAATTGAAGCAAGAATAACTAATGAAATTGAAGCAAAAACTTCTAATCGTACAAATGCAGAACTAACATAAACACCAGTGATTCCAATAATTATAACAAATAATCTCATATCATTTTTTGTAAAAATTTCATTTTTGGAGATTTTTTTACTTAAAACAAGCCAAACTCCAAGCCCAGAAAAAATCAAAATAGTTGTATGGAATAGAAATGACTCTTTAACATTAGTGGTTGCATGTTCTGCAACTGAATCAGTTAATGGATCTATTGTAGTTAAAAATGGATTAAGTGCATTCAAATAACGAAAACTAGGTAGGGTTACAGCAGAATCAGATTCATTAGATATTACAAATAAAGATGAACCAATTATAATTACAGAAATTAATAAAATCAATCCATTTCTTATTTTATTTTTATCAGAACTTATTTTTTGAATAAATATACATGCAACTAAAAAGATGGTTGGGATAATTATTGACAATCCCCCTATTCCAAATACAAAATTTGGTCCAGGTCTTTCAAACATTATTGCAGTTAAAAGAAATGTTCCTACAAATACTGGAATACTAGAAAGTAAAAATTTATGATCTTTTCTAACAAAAGGTAATGCTAAAATAAACAATCCTAAAGGAATAATAAAAAATTGATTTCCACCCCAAGATGCCATTCCAAAAGTTAGTACCATTCCACCAAGAATAATTTTTGAAAATGCAATTTTTTTATTTTTAGATCGGATTCCACTTAAAAATAAATATAATCCTAGTACGCCATAAAAAATTCCTAATGGTTCTGATTTAAACCAACCAAATGTACCTCTTAATAATATTGGAAGGGATATAGAAAATAATAATGATGCAAATAAACCAGCAGTAGTTCCTGCAAATAGTCTAACCAATGCAAAAATAACAATTACAGTTAACGACCCAATTATTGCAGGAAATATTATAGTAAAATCATATAAATTTGAATTTCCACCAAATAATTGATAAGTAATTGCTGCAGTTAAATGAAGCATAGATTGAGAAGTAGCTGATACATCTCTTCCCCAAGGATACCAAGTTTTATCATCATGCCATTCAAAATATTGGGAATATCCATTTTCTATGATATATTCAGTAGCACGAAAATTGTAAAACGGATCAAATTCATTTAATTCAAATCCATATTGGGTAGTTGTAGAACGTAAGAATAAAGATAATGAAAAAGATAAAATCAAAATTCCAATTACTAAAAGATGTTTTAATTGAAAATTATTAGAACCAATTTGAAATAGTGATTTATTTAAAATCAATAATTAAAGTATTAGAATAAACTGTTATTACTCTTTTGAATAAGAATTCTACTACATTGTTGCTTGTGAAGCATCATGGAACATCTGACTCTTTGCACAGCCAGCAGCAAGTTCATCACCTGCACCACGTCTCATAAGACCTCTGTATAGTCCATCCTCGAGTTTTACACCTTCACGCTCTTCCCATTCCTCTACGGTAATAGAATATTTCTTTTGAATTCTGTCTCTATACCATTCTGGAATCACATTAAATGCACAAAATGGAACTATTCTAAGATCTGGAGTAACATAATGAATATCACATCTTTGTAATCTTTCTAAGTCTTCATTATATTTATCTTGGAAGTGCATCATACCAAGGAATAATCCTTTCACATGCCATGAACCAACTGAATCAAATGATCTCTTCATGAGAATATTACCAAACATTTTTGCTAAATCTAATCCTGCTGGTTGTTTTTTAGTATCAACAAAGCCTTTGAGTTTTCTTACAACTTCAAGCATTGTAAAGTATTTATTTTTACCAGAACGAATTTCTTCTGATTTATCTTCAAAGAGTTCTAACATTCCTTGAATATCACAGAATTTAGTTAATGGAACAAATTTCTTTGTATCTGCATCTTCAAAGATGTATGTTCCTGCACCACATGCAAAGTGAATAGATAATTCATATTTTGGTTTACTTGAAAAGGCTTCAATTACATTAGTTAGTGGCATACAACTTGGAACTGGGAACCAATCATCAACAGTTACTTGACCATCCGTTTGTTCTTCAATTCTTTGAACACAATCAGGAACTGTAATTCTATATTTCTCACGTTCAGATTTACCCATTCTACCAGTTAATGATACAGGTTGGAAATTAACAGCATGAACTACATCCATATTCTTTTGTGCATATCTAATAATTCCACCTAATTCATGATCATTAATTGATTTGATCACTGTTGGAACAAACACTACAGTGGTGCCTGTTTTTCTGCAACTATCAAGAGCATATGGAATTTCCCAGTGATTTTTAGGATTTGTTCTTGCAGTTACACCATCAAATGAAAGATACAAATTGTTACATCCAGCAAGTCTAACTTCTCTTGCTGCTTCCGGATCCATTGCATGTCTAATACCATTAGTATTCATTTGAATATGGTCAACACCTTCTTCTTTCATAATTTGAATAACATCAGCAATATCTTCTCTAAGCATAGGTTCACCACCAGTAATTTGCATTGAATTTCCTGGAATTGGTCTTTCTGCTCTTAGAGTCTTCATCATACCTCTAACTTGAGTATGATCTGGTTCATACATGTAAGCACCTTCAAGACCTTTCTTTACATAAAAGAAACAGTACCAACATGTTAAATCACATCTATTAGTTACAATCATGTTTGCTAATCCACTGTGGGATAAGTGGTTTGAACACAAGCCACAGTTATTTGGACAAGAACATTTGTCAATCATTACGTTTGGAGAATGTGCACCTTTACCATCCATCCAGTATGTGCTGAATTTCTTGTACATTTCATAAGAACCAAAGTATAATTCCTCACATTCACCGTGAGTTGGACAAATTTTTGACATGAAAACTTGAC
>Ga0315321_10004401_pt1 | contig 10854 bp, 8 predicted proteins | sample M180m21515metaG_FD_203464 | JGI IMG/M metagenome (GOLD analysis project Ga0315321, IMG submission 203464) | Ammonia-oxidizing marine archaeal communities from Monterey Bay, California, United States - M1 80m 21515 | ecosystem: Environmental > Aquatic > Marine > Intertidal zone | place: USA... | reverse complement strand
GCGGAGTTTGTGTTCGAGGACAAATCGCTGACACTGTTTTATCACCGCTACAATATGACGTGGGCCAACGAGCGTGCCGTAGAGGTGCCAATTGCCCGTGAATTTCTCGATCGGTACGCCGGCAAACGCGTGCTCGAGGTCGGCAACGTCACGCCGAACTACCTCGACACTGGCCATACGGTTCTCGACAAGTACGAGCGCGATCTCGGCATTATCAACGAGGACATAGCCGAGTACTCGCCGACGGAAAGGTTCGATTTGATTCTGTCAGTCTCGACCTTTGAGCACATCGGATATGACGACGAGGCGAACGGCGAAAGCGGCGAAAAAATCAGCCAAGCTATCACGATCTGCCGGGGGTTGCTTACTGCGGGTGGACAGCTCGTGCTGACGTTGCCGCTTGGCTACAACCCGGCGCTCGACCGCATGATCGCCGACGGGAAACTCGGCAGCGACCGCGCGATATTTCTCAAGCGCACCGGTCGCCTGGCTTGGCAAACAGTGGATGCTGAAGCCGCTTTGGCCTGCGAGTACGGCAGGCCGTTTCCGTACGCAAACGCCGTAATGATAGCGCAGTTTGGAGGGTTGCCCGAATGAAGTCGTTGCGCTTTCTCATGCTGAACTGGCGCGACACGGAGAACCCCCTCGCAGGCGGCGCGGAACGGGTCACGCTGAGGCACATGGCGGAGCTAGTGCGACGCGGGCACGAGGTTGTCTGGTTCGCAAACTACTTCGACGGTGCCGAACTCGAGACGGCGATCGATGGCATCCGGATTATCCGGGGCGGTGGGCGCGGCACGTCCATTTTGCACGCGCGCCGGTGCTGTCGCGATCACGGACCTTTTGACTTGGTAATCGACCAGCACCACGGCCTCCCGTGGTTCGCTCACTGGTGGTCCGGCACGAAATGCGTCGCCTATATTCACGAGGTGCTCGGGCCGATTTGGCGCGCGTTTTATCGCTGGCCAATCAGCACGATTGGCCAGGCGCAGGAACGGTTTTTTCAGCGGCTTTACGCCGGTGTTCCGTTTTGGACGGTATCCGAATCGACCCGTCAGCAGTTGATCAGCCATGGCGTGCGCGATGTTCGCGTCTGGCCAAACGGCACCGATACCGAGCCGATGCCGACTCTCCCGGCCAAGCCTTTAGCCAAGCCGCTGCGCCTCATCGCGCTTGCGCGTTTGGCCCCGAACAAGCGGGTTGATCACGTGGTGCGGGCGCTCGCGTTGCTCTGCGAACAGGGTTGCGATGCGGAGCTGACCATCATCGGCTGGGGACAGGATCAATGGCGGCTCGAGGCGCAGGTTAACGAGCTTGGCCTGTCGGATGCCGTGAGGTTCGCCGGCCGACTCGACGATGCGGAAAAAAATGTAGAACTGCAAAAGGCGCACCTGCTGCTGCATACATCAATGCGCGAAGGCTGGGGGCTCAATGTGATCGAGGCCAACGCGATGGGAACGCCGGCGGTGGTCTATCCAGTCGGCGGATTGGTGGACTCAACCGTGCACAGGCAGACCGGCTTGGTCAGCGAAGCCGAGACGCCGGAGAGCCTGGCCAAGGCTGTTATCGGCTTGGCCAACAGCCCGGAAAAATACGATGCGATGCGTACGGTGGCGTGGAAGCGGTCGTTCGATTTTCGCTGGGAGAGCGTGCTGCCCCCGACCTGCGATTGGCTGGAAAACATGGCGCGCGACACGGAGCCTGTGTAGCTTGCCCGCCGATCAAGTTTGTGGCGCCTCTTTTTGAAATCGAATCGCTGACTCACCGGTATGGTTCCGTACTGGCGCTGGACGACTTGTCGCTGTCGCTCAAGCCGGGGGCGATCGGTTTGGTAGGGCAAAATGGCGCGGGCAAATCGACGCTGATTAAAATTCTGCTTGGCCTCGTGCGGCACACCGCCGGCAATGTGCGGGTGTTCGGCGTGGACGTCATAAAAAACGGCGTTGGCTTGCGCGGCCGCATTGGCTACATGCCGGAGCGCGAAGGGGTCGTGCCGGGACTCAATGGCATTGAGTTCGTCGCGTTAGCCGGCGAGTTGAACGGCATGCCGCGCAAGCTGGCGCTACGCCGTGCCCACGAACTTTTGTCACAACTGGGCTTGGAGGAGGCGCGCTACCGCCGGCTGGAGAATTATTCTGCCGGCATGGTTCAACGGATCAAACTAGCGGCGACAATGGTGCATGATCCGGATCTGCTGCTGCTCGACGAGCCGACCTCGGGGCTGGACCCCGAAGGCCGCACGGCGATGCTCTTGCTGCTCAAGTCGCTTGCGCGGCGGCCGGGCAAGTCGCTGGTGTTGTCCACGCATCTGCTCGGCGATATCGAGCAGGTTTGCCGTCACGCGATCATTTTGGAGAAAGGCGCCGTCGCGGTGTCTGGTACACTCGACGAGTTGCTTGCCGGCCAACCAAACGCTTTTTTGCTCCGATGGAAAACCGTCAGCGACAAAGCCGATCGTGACTTTCTCGCCGCGCTGCAGCGGGAAGGAGCGGAGGCTACTCCCGGCGATGAGTTTGGCCAAGCGCGTGCGGTGGTGTCTGAGCAGTGGCAGACGCAGCGGTTTTTTCAACTCGCCCGCGAGTGTGGGGTGACGCTGACAGGCCTAGAACCGGAGGAGATGGATTTGCGAACGGTCTACTGCCGCCTCGTCGGCATGGACAGCGCCTCGCCACCGGTCATCGGCTTCGCCAATCGCGACGAAAGCGGGGTGGCGGCATCGTGAACGACTCATCGGCGATAGAATGTATAGAGCGGCCTCGAGCGGCTTGGCTGGCCGTTTGGCCAATCGCGCTCACGGCGTTGCGGCTGGTGTTTCGCCGCAAATTGTTTTGGTTGATGCTGGGTTTTGCGCTGTTGAATTTCCTGTTCGTGTTTGGCGCGATTTATCTGCTGGCGACATTGAAGGCGCAGCAGCCGGAGATTGGTAAAATGCTCTCGGTGATGCTTCCAGACTTGGCCGGCACGGGGAAAACATTTCTCAACTTCATGCTGGCGCAGGGCACGGTGACCATGATTTTACTGGCATTCGCCGGTTCAGTGCTGGCTGGTAACGACCATCTTCGGGGCGGGCTGACGTTTTATCTGTCGCGCCGAATCAACGTGCTGCACTACACGGTCGGCAAGCTACTGGCGATCGTTTTGCTCGTCAGCCTGACGACGACGCTTCCAGCGTTGGTGCTGTTTCTCGAGCAGGGAATGCTTGGCGATACGGCAAAATATTTCAGTGAAAACTACAATATCGCCATCGGCATCCTCGGCTACGGCCTTCTGATCTCGGTGACGCTTGGGCTGCTGTTGTTTGCGCTCGTGTCTTGGATGCCCCGGCCGGTGCCGCTGGTGATGTCGTGGGCTTGTCTGTTCTTTTTTCTGCCTGTGCTCAGCGAGATTTTGAGCAAGGTTTTCGACGACCGGCAATGGCGATTGCTGAATCTTTGGCGCGATATTTACGCGGTTGGTAGCCGCTGTTTTGGCGAGGCGGCGGTGCGCTCCCGTGACGTCGCGCAGTTGTCGGAAGCGGTGGTGGTGATCGTAGTCGTTTGCATCGTTTCTTTTATCGCGATCATGATTCGCATCCGCCAACAGCGTCATCAGTCATGAGCAGCGAATCCACAACGATGACCGCGCTGGCCGAGGTGAGGAATGTGTCCAAATGGTTTGGCCCGGTGATGGCGCTCAACGGCGTGAGCCTCGAAATTGGCTCCGGTATCACCGGCCTGGTCGGTCCAAATGGCGCGGGCAAAACGACGTTGCTGCGGCTGCTCACCGGGCAGATCAAGCCAAGTCTGGGTGGGATCGATGTGTGTGGTCGGGACGCCTGGTCACCCAGGGCGAAGGATCATATTGGGCTGTGCCCGTTCGGCGATGCGACGTGGGATGAGTTGTCAGGGCGGCAGTTGGTGCGAGTCACGGCTGGGCTGCGTGGGTTCACTGGGGCCGAGGCGCGTCGGCGGGCCGAGGCGGTACTGGAGACAGTGGGCATGGTAGATCGAGCTAATCGGCCGGTACGTACCTACTCGAAGGGTATGCGTCAGCGCATCAAGCTTGGCCAAGCCCTGATCCACGACCCCGATATGCTAGTGCTCGACGAACCGCTTAACGGCGTCGACCCGGTCGGCTGTGAGGAGTTGAACGATTTGTTTCGCACCTTGGCCGCGCAGGGAAAAGCCGTGCTGGTGTCGAGCCACATTTTGCACGAGATGGACCAGTTGGCGGACCGCATATTGTTCGTGTGCCGTGGTAAACTACTGGCGTCCGGACCGCTCGAGGAGATTCGTGACATGCTAGACGACCACCCGCTAAAGGTGCGAATCTCGTGCGAATCTCCGCGCTGGATCGGGCCACAACTGCTCACTCTCGAGTCGGTGAAATCCGTGAGCATCGAGACGCCGCGAGATCTGCTGCTTGAGGTTCAGAACCCGAGCCGGTTTTATGCCGAGTTCTGTGAGTTCGCCGCTGGGAACGACGCGCAGGTGCAGCGGTTCAAGGCTACCGACACCTCGACCGAGGCGGTGTTCGACTACCTAATGGAACGCGCTGTGCGCCCAGAATAGCAACATGGATACTACCCGAAAAACATCCACATTGATCGCCTGCGCACAGGTGTTTCGGCTGTCATTGCGGCGACAGTTTTTCACGCGGCAAACGATTGTTATGCTTGTGCTTCTGGGGTTGGCGGTGCTGATCACCTACCTGTGGTCGCTGCCCAAGCCGTGGCATCCCGACCCGCGCACCTCGGCTGAGTTGGCTCGGGAAATCGTGCTACCGCTCTACATGGGTTTCCTGCTGCCGGTCATCTGCCTAGGCTACGCTTCGGCGGCCATCGCGGACGAGCGCACCGGCGAAACACTCGTGTACCTGCTCACGACCAACATCCCGCGCCCGTTGGTTTATCTGTCAAAATACGCCGCCGCACTAATACTCACGTTGGGCATGGCACTCGGCGGATTGGGATCACTGTGCCTTGTGCCGGGAAAGATTGGCCTCGAGGCGTTGGGTGTTTTTTGGCCGGTCACTGCATGCGCGACGGCAGCTTATGTCGGACTTTTTTTGCTGTTCAGCGCCTGGGTGCGCCGGGCGACTTTTCTCTCGTTGGCCTACGCTCTGATGATCGAGACGCTCACTGGCAACATCCCTGGCTTTGTTAAGCGGATCACCGTTTCGTTTTACGCCAAGAGCTGGCTGTATGAGTCTGGTGAGATGCTCGAGCTTGCGGCGAAGGGGGTTGCGCTGAGTCTGTTTGATCCCGTGTCGGCGGCGACGGCGCAGTGGGTGCTTGGCTTGGCTTCGGCTGGGTTTATCGTGCTGGGCATGTGGATTTTTTCGCGGAAGGAATATGACTGAACCACTGCGCCAAACCGCCGAGCGGGCGCTGCGCCGGTTCGCTCCACCGCTGTACCGTTGGTTGCAGCGCCGTTCTGGCCGGCGCTTGGCCAAGCGCTTCGGCACCGCCGAGGAACGCTTCCGGCACATTTACAAATCGAACCACTGGAGCGAGGCCGAGTCGGTGTCCGGTCCCGGCTCGACGCTGGAGGAAACCGAGCCAATCCGCCGCGAGTTGCCGTCACTGCTTAAGGAGCTGGGCGCGACCTCGCTGCTTGATTTGCCATGCGGTGATTTTCACTGGATGAAAAATGTTGACCTCACTGGGGTACATTACATCGGCGGAGATTTAGTTGGTGATCTCGTTGAGCGCAATCATGCGAAGCACGCGTGTGACGGTGTGGAGTTTCGAAAGATTGATCTTTTGAATGACATGCTACCTACGGCCGACGTTATTCTTTGCCGCGACTGTCTCGTACACCTGTCGCTTACAGATATCCGGGCGGCCTTGGTCAACATTTCCCAATCAGGTGCCAAGTGGTTATTGACCACTAACTTTCCTAGTGTGATGCAAAACAACGATATTGTTACCGGCCAATGGCGTCCTATTAATCTGACGCTGCCCCCTTTAAATCTGCCGCAGCCCAATGAAATTATCGCCGAGAACTGTATGGAAAACGAATTTGCCGACAAAACCCTCGGGCTTTGGTTGGTGGAGAAATTAAAGCTATAGATCTATTTACCTTGGCCGTTTTTTTCGGCCTTGGATTTTCTCGCCTTCAGTCTTGCCTGTCAGTTGATCGTTCACGCTGGTAATACGTTGAAGGATGAAAGGCTTGATAGCAAATACCCTGCGATTAACAGCCTTATTAACTCCATTTGAATCACCATTTATTCCCATCTGCATACCTGAGAGCCCCTTGCCAATTTCATCTTTTTTGATATGATGTGTGATAGCTTTTTCAAATGTATCTATCCGTTCGAAAAGTTTTTCCTCGGTGAAATGTTCTTTCATTAACTTGGCAACGGCTGTCCGGTAAAGTTTACGGAAAGACTCTGTTTCGAACAGCCTCTCGGAGAGTCGCCGCTTGGAAATCCATGGCCTGTCTATGTCCCATTTGGCCAGTATCTCTGGCGAGCGTCCCATGGTGAAGGTACCGAACGTCTCGTTTAGATCCCACGGCAATATTCGTAGTCTGCCGTCGGCCTTGTCCATCAACAGATAGTAGTTGTGCGGCATGCCTATATAGCTGTCGATATTCACCAGGATGGAGGTCGCAGCGAGGTAGCCGGCGAACTGTTCGAGGTTCATCCGCTTGCCGATCTCACGGGCAAATTCGTCGTCCGATCCTTGCTCTACCAACTTGAGTAGCTTGGCGAAGCGCCGGATTTGGTCCGTGTTGTTTTCTCCTACTTTAATGTTGTAGCGCTCATAGGCTTTTGGTTCCTCTCCCAAATAACGCCAGTCGTCCATAGACTCCGGTTTCATCAACAGGCTTCCTTTCGAGGCCTTGCCCAGGTTTTGCCCGATATAACGATCATCAATCTGCTCGATGATCACGTAGATTCCAAGTGGCTTTTTCTTGGCCAAGCCTTCGACGGTCATCGTGACACTGGCCCAGCCGACGCCTGGAGTGGGCAGCCCGGCGGCTCGGTAAAGTTCGTAGCCGAGTTTCTCCTTCATGAATGCCGAGTCGAGGAAGGCGTTCGAGAAATTGAGCTTGGTGCGGCCGTGCAGTTTCTGGCCATTGACGAATCGGTTGGTGTCAATCTTGAACGGCCGCTTTAGTCCGCGTGAGGCAAAGCGATAGGAAGAATTGCCCTTGAACCGCATGCCAGCAGCATTGAATGATTGACCGTCGATGGCAATGTCCGCCTTGACGTAGTGAAACTCGTTTCCGAAATCGACACGTGGCCCGCCTTCACGCCGCCGCTCCGGCCGCCTAGGCTGCAGCGCCTCCCACGCCTCGCGGCTCAACGAAATCTGTACGTCGAGCACGTGGTTCGCATCAAACACTGATCTCCAAAAAGAGGCATTGGCATTTGTATTGCCAGAAGATTTCTCTGCCGCTTGGCCAAGCGATATAAACAAGGCGGCACAAAGCCAGGCGAGAAGGGAAATTAGTTTGAAGATGCACATGAAGAGAGCTAACTCCACCTTCAGCCCTTGGCCAAGCGAAAATGGTGAACGGTAAGGCCCTCATCGGAGATTAATAATAGAATGGGTAAGTGCTGGACTCGTGCTTATAGCCGATCGTAGCTTCGCTTTGGACTTGATTTGGCTTGGGTTAAAACCCAAGTTTCGGGGGTGCTCGGTGATGGGTTTTTTGGGCGTTGGCTCGCCTTTATTCTGCTTGTCTGGCCTGTTTTGGCTGAGGCGGGGCATTGGGCGTTTGTGCCTCCTCACAAAACACCGTTACCGACCGTCCGCAATGCCGATTGGCCAAGAAATGAGTTGGATCGGTTTATTCTGGCCAAGCTTGAGTCGGTAGGTGTTGCGCCTTCAAAGAGGGCTTCCGGGTCGGCTTTGGTGCGGCGGTTGTATTTGGATTTGACCGGATTGCCGCCTGCGCCGGGGGAGGCGCTGGCGTTTGTTCAGGATGATTCCCAGAGGAATTATTCCCGGCTTGTCGAGCGGTTGCTGGCATCGCCGCATTTTGGGGAGAGGCAGGCTCAGAACTGGCTCGATTTAGCCCGGTTTGCCGACACGTCGGGCTATGCGGCAGATCGTACTCGCAATGTCTCACCGTATCGTGATTGGGTGATTAATGCGCTGAACGAAAATATGCCTTTCGATCGTTTTTCGATCGATCAACTCGCCGGCGATTTGGTTCCGAACGCGACATCGGAGCAGCGGGTGGCTAGCGCGTTTCATCGCCACTCGATGCAGGCCAAGGGCAACAACCCGCGCAAGGAGGAGTTTCGGGTTAAGGGCATTGTGGATCGGCTTCAGGCGACCGGCCGAACCTGGTTTGGCCTGACGCTGGAGTGTGCCGAGTGTCACGATCATAAGCATGATCCGATCAGTCAGCGAGAGTATTACGAGTTGTTCGCTATCTTTAACAATGTACCGCACCTCGGCACTGGCTATGGGGTCCACGGGCCGATGATGCAGTACATGCCGCGTGAGGCTCGGCTTGAGCAGAAGCGCTTGGTCAAGCGCCTGGGTGAATGGCGGTCGAAGATTGGAGCACTTGGCCAAGTGAAGTATGAGGGGCTGATCGGCGAGTGGCAGTCTCCGACTCAGGTTGAGGATGCGTCCCAATTCAGCCTAACAGGTAGCATGACTATCACGGCAGAGATTGAGACAACCGGAGCGATTGGCGATATTGTTTCGAAGTACGATTGGAAGGCAGGGGAGCGGGGTTATGTTTTTGGTGTCGGCGGCGAGGGAGATGAGAAGTCCGAGCCGGGCAAATTGTTTGCTTGGTTTTCCTCGGAGGCAGCGACATTCAAAGGGGTGGTGGCGTACGGCAGTCAGCGTGTGGATGACGGAAAATCGCATCACGTTGCCATGGTGTTTGAAGCCGGCCAGTCGGTTCGCTTTTTTGTCGATGGCATTGAAGATGAGGCGGTGCGGATCGAGGGGCCGATCCCAAAAAAAGTTGCCCAGAGTGCGCGCGGTCTGGCTGTGGGAGCTGGGTTTGAGAATTCATCCAAGGCGACCGCGTTTCATTTTGACGGCCGCTTGGCCAACGTGCGGTTGTACGATCGGATGATTTCGAATCCGAGTGGGCTTGATCTTTCGAAACCGGAGGTCGCGGAGTACCGGCGCTTAGCCAAGCGCTTGGCCAGGGCTGGAAGTGCGTCGATTGAAGTGCCGGTGATGGATGAGTTGCCGGAGTCGCGTGAAACGCACGTGCTGGTTCGAGGCGATTTCAAAAACAAGGGCCAGCGGGTGTTTGCGGATGTGCCCGAAATAATGCCGGCCCTTTCGACACCAAATGGGGCACCGCCAAGTCGGCTCGATTTTGCGCGGTGGCTTTTCTCCGGCAAACAGCCGTTGACAGCGAGGGTGGCGGTCAATCGTATTTGGCAACATCACTTTGGGGAGGGGATTGTAAGGACGGTGGCGGATTTTGGGCGTTACGGCGATCGACCGTCCCATCCGGAGTTGCTCGACTGGCTGGCGGTGCGCTTCGCCGAGAGCGACTGGGATGTAAAGGCAATGCACCGGCTGATAGTGAATTCGTCGACCTATCGGCAAGCCTCGATGCGTCGGGCTGAACCCGTCAGATTGGATCCGCAAAACCGTTTGCTTGCATGGTTTCCGCGTGTCCGCTTGCCGGCGGAGCAGATTCGCGACGGGGCGCTGGCGGTGGCCGGTCAGTTGTCCGCACGCATCGGCGGGGCAAGCGCTTTCCCCGTGCAACCTGCCGGCCTGTATGAGGAGAGGGGTCAGGATTTACCGGGCAACTCGAATTTCAAATGGCAAAACTCGATTGGCGAGGGGCAGTTCCGGCGGTCGATTTACACTTACTGGAAACGGATGATGCTGCATCCGGTGATGTCGACTTTTGATGCACCGACGCGGCAGGTCTGCGTGGCCAAGCGCTCTGTGACGAATACGCCGCAGCAGGCGTTGGTCGGGATGAACGAGCCGGCGATGCACGCGGCGGCACTGGCCTTGGCCAAGCGCCTGTCCAAGCTTGGAGGCGATCCGGAAAAGGTGCGGGACGCGTTTTGGCTCTGTTTTTCGCGCGAGCCAGATGCGTTGGAATTGCAACAATGCCTCCGCTTTTTGGAGCAGCAACGCAAGCAGCGTCAGCTCACCGGAGGCGGCGAGTGGTCGGCCCTGGCGGCGGTGCTTTTGAATTTGGATGAACGACTGACTCGCGAATGAACATGGACTCTGCCCAATCCGATTTTCTCGCCGACCAAACGCGCCGTGCTTTTCTCGGTCGTGTCGGCGGCGGTTTTGGTGGCTTGGCGCTGGGTTACCTGTTGCGGGAAAATTTAGCCGCGAAGCCGCTGAAGCCACATTTCGCGCCGCGTGCTAAGCGTGTGATCAGTCTGTTCATGTCCGGCGGGCCGTCGCATGTGGACACGTTTGACCCCAAACCGCTGCTCACTGAACTCGATGGCCAGCCGATGCCGGCGGACATCATCAAAAACCACGAGTTTGCGATGATCAAAACCAAAGAGCCGCAGGTAAAGGGATCGCCGTGGGCATTCCGGATGCATGGGCAAAGTGGAACTGAGATTTCGGAACTGTTCCCGCACGTGGCGGGTGTGGCGGATGACCTAGCGGTGGTGCGGTCTGTTTACTCGGACACGTTCAATCACGATCCGGCAGTGACGTTTATGAATACCGGAAACGTGCGTTTCGGTTGGCCGTCGTTGGGTGCCTGGGCGTCCTACGGACTTGGCACGGAGAACAACGATCTGCCGGCGTACATCGTTTTGGCTTCGGGCCGGAATATTCAGCCGCTGCTCGATAGCTATTGGGGTGCGGGTTTTTTGCCGCCGGAACATCAGGGAGTGCCGCTGCGGACGCAGGGCGATCCGGTTTTGTATTTGAGAAGCCCAAAGGAT
>Ga0315321_10004399_pt1 | contig 10854 bp, 5 predicted proteins | sample M180m21515metaG_FD_203464 | JGI IMG/M metagenome (GOLD analysis project Ga0315321, IMG submission 203464) | Ammonia-oxidizing marine archaeal communities from Monterey Bay, California, United States - M1 80m 21515 | ecosystem: Environmental > Aquatic > Marine > Intertidal zone | place: USA... | reverse complement strand
AGCAGCGTAAACACCTCTCATATTAGCCGCAACTTCGTCGTCTAAATATTGAGTCATAGAACTAGAAACAAAACTATCCATCATGCCTTGCTTGTAGTTTTTTCTACCAGCTGCATACGTTTTTTCGTAACCTCTTTTTGCTAAAAGTTTTTTTATTTGAATTGAATCTTCTGGAGAAAACAAAGTAGCCATTTCGTCTGTAAATTCAAACTCCTTACCTTGAGATGATCCAACGTTACTGGCTTCTCCTGCAACCAATGGCATAAGTTTTTTTATTCCAGCTTCTGAAATATTAAAAGTTGCAGCATCACTTTGAAATCTATCTGCATATTCTCTACTTTCCCTGTAAGACTTGTCAACTTGTGCAGCCGAATAATAAGTGCCAGATTCTTTTATAACTTTATTTCTTCTATTTCTAAATCTTTGAGCAGCTTCTCCATTCATAGCTTCCAAATCTTCTAGCTCTGACTCGTCTAAATTGTCATATATATATTTTTGTATAAGAGAACTATCTATATTGAAGTAGTTTGGCGCGTTTGGATTTGTTGATTGTAAGTCGCTAGGCATTGCGCCGTCCTCAAAATTTTGCTGAAGCTCAGGTATATAATAAGCAAACTCATTCATGTCAATTAGCTTACCATCTTTAGTTAATCTTTGACTTCCATTAGCACCACCTGTTATATTGTAACCAAGCTTTACCATTCTAGGGTCATTATTAAATGGAGCATATTTTATTTCAGCTCGGTCTTCTTCTTTTAAAAAAGCTTGAGTTCCATGCCTAACAATCCCTTCTTTTATACTTAAATTACCTAAAGCAATATCTTTTCTTACAGCATTGTCATCTTTACTTCTTTCAGCCATGTAAGCCTCAAACTCTCGTACATCATCAATGTTTTTAGCGTTAAACTTTTTACCATTACTTAGTATAATCATACCTGTTTTGTCTACAGTAGCACCTTTAAACAATGGATTATCTTGAATAGCCTCTGCAATTAAATCAACATCAATACTTTTAGTTTCTAAACGATCAAGCTCTTGTTGCTTTGTTCCTATTTTTCTAGTACCTTGTGTAAAAAAACTTTTATCACCTGGATCGTGGTAATAACCACCTTTTTTATTTTTAACAAATATTTTTTGAATAAGTGGACTCATTTCACTTTTAGGAACAGCTTTTACAGGAGTGTATGGAATAAAGCCTTTAGAATAGTTTATTCCAGACTCACCAGCCAACTGGCTTGGTGTTAGACTGGCTAACCTTTTCTTTTCAGTAGTTTCCATTATAGAACCAACATGCTTTTTGATATGCAACTCTGGCACACCATCCGCACGCATGTTCTTCATTATCTCTTGTATTTTACTCATATTTATTATTTAGCCGGAAACGTAGACCAATTTGCGGGTTGGTTATATCTAGGGTTGTTTTCATAATCTACCTCTTGAACTTTTAAGTGTTGTCCAGGTATACCATACATGTTAAATAGTTTTTGTGCCATTGCGTTTGGATCTGACGGTAGCTCTGTATATTCTTGGTTTTCAGTATCACTATCAGGATCTCCTTCATACACTACAAAACCTTCTCCGTTAGGATTTTTTCTAACATACATACCTAAAGAACCAGCTTTTGAATTAGCACCTTTCAAACCATCAAGTCCGGCAAAGTCACTTTCTTTTAGATTTTGATTTATAGATAAAGAAGCTATGTCGTTTATTGCATTACCAGTAGTTTTAAGCCCTAACTCTTTTTCACTTAGCTTGTTCAAGCTGTCATACTTATAACCGTATTCTAAGTTAAGCTCTTGAATTCTAATTCTTTCTTTTTCTTCTGCTTCTGCTATTTTGGCTTTGTCAGAAGCATCTTTTTGTGCTTTACCTTCAGCGTGGTTTTTAGCAGACATTCTTTGATAATAATCAACAACAGTTTTTTTGTGGAGGTCAGCATTATAAAGACTTATTTCTTCGCCCGAAGCAGGATCTATTTTTTTTCTGTCTTTGTTTGTTAGAGCGTCAAATATCATTTTTCTATCGTTAGCATCGATGTTATCGTACCAATTACCCTTATCACCAGGCCCAGGCTCTAATCCAAAATTATTACTTGGGTCGTTTGCAGCTGCCATTATAGCCTCGTCTATTGGACCTCCTTCAGTCATTATATCGTTTTTCATAGAACCAAAGCCCATATCATCATGAGTAAAAGAGTGTATATTCTCATTGGTTATCATGTCGTTATATTTCTGTGTAGTCTTATTAGCATTATACTCTTTTCCGCTTAACCCGTCTTCCATCATTGTAACTCCATAGGCACTGCTAGCCTCCTTACCTTTAACATCAATTTGCTTGTCAAACATTTTAGTAATTTCTCCTTCTGTGTATTCTTTTGTTTTTTTGTTAGTATCACTTTCAGGTAGGTTTTCGTCATAATTTGGATTTGCTATTTCATATATAGCTTGACCTCCTTCCATAGGATCTCCATCGTATTTTAACGTATACTCACTAGCGTTTGGATTCATGTATATAGCCATGATGTTTTTTTCTTCATCGTTCAACGATCCGCTAAGCAAGCCGTTGTTGTAAGCTTCTTTGTTTCCTTCTCTTAATTCTTTTTGCGAGTTCATACGTTGGGTTTGAGCATTCATCTTAGCCATAACCTCTCTTTTACAACCTTCATCAGCAAAACCACAAGCATCATAATCCATTTTCAAACCTTCAACAGCGTTTTTAACCTCGTTGTAATGCTGCTCACTTAAGCTTTGACTAGAAGAGTTTACTAGCTCCATAGTATCATACAGCTTACCGTCCATGTCAAGATTACGTTGTTTTTGAGCAGCAGTCTCAGTTTTTGTTTCAGCTAGTTGATCTTGCTGCATTTTTGTTGCAGCATTAAATAACATGTCAGCGCCAGCGCCTCCAGCCTTTATACTTGCAGCAGCTCCGTAAGCTACTTGACCTGCTCCTTTTATTAAATTTTGATCACTTGCCATATATTATGATTTTTCGTTTCCTAAAAATGTTTTACCCGCCTCCATGTTTGCAGCTCCTTGAGATGCTGCTCCCATTGCTGCAGTACCTATTTGACCAACACCTTCCATAGCTTGTTGCTTAGCAGCTGCTCTAGCTGCATCAGCACCAGCTTTTCTTTGTTGCGACATGCCTAGCAGCGTACCTGTTTTATCCATTGTCATTTGCTGAGATGCTTGTTCACCTGCAGCTGTTAACTGTTGGTTCTTACTTGCTTCACCAGCTATTAGTTTTTGATTTTGTGCTTCTTGCATACCTATACTAGCCGAAGCTTTTTGAGATGCCATTTGACCTTGATTAGCCATAGCTTGTGCTAAACTAGCAATACCAGATCCACCAGCAGCACCTTGCATGCTTTGCATTATGTTAGCTTGATTTTGTTGGTTTTGTTGTGCTTCAAACTGTGCTTGTTGCTGATTAACAGTTATGTCTTCAAATTTATTTTCAAGGTTTGCATAAGCATTGCTAGTATCTAAGTTTTCATATGCAGCTTTGTTTTTCTCCATTTCTTGTTTAGCTTCGGCTTGTTCTTTTATTCTAGCTTTTCTACCTTGGTTAGCCATTATAATTTTAGATGCACCAGCTGCTACTCCTACAGCGGCTACTATTAAAAACGACATATGTTATTTTTTTTGATTAGTATATTCTTCATATTCTTTGTAATTTTTTGAAACTATTATAGCTTCTAATTCATCTATATCTTTTATGTTATCAGGATTTTTATGTATATTAACAAATATACTATCCTCATGAGCGTATATAACTCTTTTAGCACCAGGTTTAGATATTACATAACAAGGAGCTATAAAATCCTCGCTAGATGTTTCTGTAACTATGGTTAAAGAACCGGTTAAAAGAAACCATACATGTAAATGATTATGTATTGCGCCTACTACTAACGTATCTTTTTTCATGTTCATTTGTCTTACGTATATTTGATCTGCAAATGAATGTTTTAATGGAAACTTTTCACAACGTACAACGTTACCTTTGTCGCTAATTATGTTCTCATCATCTGTATTTTCTATTAGTAGTTTTTCAAACTCTAATATCTTGCTTCTTTCTATTAAGCTGTTAGACATATAATATAATTTAAGTATATATTATAGTTACACTTTTTATGGTTTATTTACTACTTTCATGTATGTCAGCACTAACAGCAAACAGCTCTGAAGGTACTGTAGCGTTGTTTCTAAAAGTTGTTTTGGCAAAATAACCTTTTAAACTAGATACATTTGCAGCCGCGTCTTTACTAAACAATATAAAATCACTAGTACCTGGGTTTGCAACTGTAGCAGCTATGTCAATGCTAACAAGATATGTAGATCTGTTTATAGCTATTATAGGTCCCATCTCAACTATACTAGCCTGTGTACATTCGTTAGCTGTTACAGGGCAGTAATAAGCAGTGTCACCTATTTGAACTGACGTGTTAATTGGAACTGTGAATGTTAATACTAATGTTGGCATATTTTATTTGTTTAATTTTGTCCTACAACTAATGTTACTTCTGCTGTGTTGCTTTCTGTAAAACCAGTCTTTGTTAATTTATATGTAAACTCAACGTTTTGACTTTGAACATCACCAATTGTTAAAGCTACTGTTTGCCCGGTAACAGCTAAAGTACCTACACTAGGTTGTTGTACTATTACAACGGTACATCCACCACCATGTGTTATATCGTTTGCTGTTATGTCTATGCCTGTTGTTCTTCCTGCAGACACAGATATTACATCGTTATTTGCTTCAAGTGCTTGAGCGGTTGCTACAACATTTATTGTACCATTAACACCACTACCATCCGCAGCTGTACACGTAACTGTTCTTGTACCAGTAGTTGAAGCACTGTTTACCACAGCTGATTTAGTATCTGAAGAAGGTGTTATAGTAAAACCACTTCCACTAACAGCCCATGTTAAAGCAGGGTTTGTTGGATTTGCAGGTGTTACCACAGCGTTGACAGTTATACCGTCAGTAAGATTAAATGATGAAGAGGCTATAGGGTTTGTATTTAAAGTTATACTAGCAACAGGCGTGTTACCACCACTAACATCTATAAAATTGTTTAATGCTAAAGCCATGTTAACGTTAGAAGAACCCATTAATGACCTACTAGCTGTGCCAGCAAGAGTAAGAGTTGATGTACCACTACCAGTAACAGCTAATGCACTTAAACCTAGTTGTGTCCCTCCATTTGTTGCTGGGTCTGAATTACTCCAATCACCAGGCCATTGTGGTTGTCTAGTTATAGACAAATTACCTCCACCAACTTTAGTTATTGTCATTGACACTGGAAAAGTGTTGTTTGTAGGTCCAAATCTAAAGTTAGGTGCAAAACCTGTAAATGAAGAAGTTGTTGATGTAGCAAAAGAACTAGAAGAACTACCACTTAAAGTTATGCTTGGTGTTCCAGATATTTGATTATAAACAAAAGTTGCTGAAGGAGATCTTGAAGTAAACAACGATGATAGCGTTGTATTTGCACCAGCCGCAACAACTAAAGTATATGTTGTTGTTGTTCCGCTAGCAGGAAAAACTTGTGTCCAGTCGTACCTACCATTACTAGGCATAACAACATTAGTAATAGGACTTGCTAGTATAGTGGCATTTGAAGCGTTAACAAAAGTTACTGTAAACGTAGCACCTGCATCACCAACAAGAGATAAAGTTCTAGTCTCGCCAAGCGGATTTACATTAACGTCCCAACCAGAAGATGTTAAGGTAGTTGCAGAATCTTCAAGCTTACCAATAGTGTATTGAGTAACCCACTGGTTGTTGTTTGTTAAACCATAATTAACTACAGAACTAGCTAACATGTCTGCCGATGTGTAGTTTGTTGCATCTAGTTGAGTTTGAGTGTAACCTTCAAAATCTATTTTCCAATCAAATTTATTTACAAAACCAGCGCTGTTGTAGTACAGTGTCTCTATATATCCGTTAAAATTATTAGGCAAGCTTGTAAACTGAGAATAAAGCTCTGGCGTTATATTACATATATAACCAGTAGGATCATAAGATAAACAGTTTGGTGCAGAAGATATAGCGTGAACTATACATGCTTTTGGATCTTCAGATGTGTGACAAACTCTCATAGTACCTTGCACAACTGTTTGTGGTCCGCTAGCTGGATCTATTGTAGTAGTAATAGTATCTACTCTAGTTGTTCTTACACTTCCATAAGACCCAGTAATACCAAATAAAGTTTTTTCTGAAGAAACGTTGGTTGTTGACGTTGTGGATGTTGTTGTCTTTGTACTACTGTGGTAAATAGAAGTAGGTAAAGAAGTTGTATGTGTACCGCCAAAATGTGTTGTTTCGTGTGTTTCTACTTTAAATTTGACTACAACTGGAACCGAAACAAATACTTGTACGCCGTTTGATTCACAAATACCTATACTTAAACTTATATCTGCACTTGCCATAGCCAAGCTATTAGCATAAGTAGCTGTAACGTTAACAACGTTTCCTAAAGCAAAAGCTGTTGTTGAGTTTGCAAAAGCAACACTACTAATACCTGTTGGTAAAGGTGTTGATGCTGAAAACCCAGCTGCGTCTAAAACATAACCAGCATCAGGAGTTATAGTAAAAACAGCTGTAGACGGTATAGTACCAGCTCCAACTGAATCTCCAGTTGCTTCTTGTGTTACGCTAGTACCTATAGTATAGTATGGCATTTAATTATTTTTTAAGTTTAACATGGAGTTATCGCAGATATTATACCAGCAACAGCATCACCTTTTTGATCTGTAACACCTACCACAGCGTTGTACTTAACGCCAGCAGGGTCTTGCAACCTATAATTACCAGCAGCTAAAGGAGTAGCGCCTTTGTTATCTGCAAATATCCAGTCATTAATTTTTGGGTAACTATCTTGTTGCCCGTAATTAGTACCACTAACTGGTATGTGGTAGTACGTTTGATTAATAGTGGCGTCACAAACCGTGTTACCAGGATCTACCTTTGCAGAACCTGCTACTGATGGTAAAAGTGCTGGGCAAGTAACATCTACGCCCCACCAAGTACCTCCAAAAAACGCATTAACAACAAAATCAGCAACAGTATTACCTGAGTAATTAGCAGGTACTGATATGTACATTACAGAGTCTCTACTAAAGTTGCTTCCATTAGCAAGTGTTTGAGCACCTTTTGTAGCATAACCATAAGGTCCTAAAGCTCCCATGTTTGATTTTGGCTCTGAGTTTCTAGCATATAAAGGTATTGTATGTGTATTACCTGTACTTGTAAATTGCCCAGTACCAGCGTCGTAATCAAAAACATCCATTGTATGTGAGTTTACTGTTTGGCAATTAGCATCTCTCTGTGTCGATCCACCAGCTATGGTAGCTTGTTGGAAAGGCGCAAAATTACTACAACCACCAACCCTTGTTGATTCAGCACCTATTAAACCTTGTTGATAACCACCAAGTCTTGACGAAAAATCATTTTTAGAAACACTGTTAAAAGTAACAATTAGTTCATCAGGAACTGGCTTTGCTGTTGTTAAAGTACCAGAGTTAAATGTTATTCTAGCCACACCACCATTATTACTGTTGTTACCAAGATCCATGCTTAATCTATATTGACCTGGATTACCACTAGCTGTTAACGGTGAACCGCAAGAAACGCTACAAGAACCTGTTGAGCCAGTAACAGTTAAATCAAATAAAGTTGGAGTAGGGTTACCACCTGCAATGTTTGAAGCATTACCTATACCTTGTACAGAAAACTCTCTTGAATCTAAATTACTCAAACTTGTAGACACACCGTGTATAGTGTTAAACCACTTACCCTCTTTGTTTTTAAACTCTAGTTGTTTTCCTTCTTGTAAGTCTGTTGTAATACTACTGCAGTACCAACCATCTTTTGAGTTGTTGTTGTAATATTCGTTATCAGTATCGTTTTCTGTTATCTTAGACTGAGTACCCTCATAGTTTAAAGTGTTAAAGCTTTTTACAGAGCTAGGGTTTTCATTAAGCATAAAAGTAACAGAAGAGTCGTACTGAACATTGTAAAAGTTGTTGTTTTTAGGAGCGCTAGCTGCGTAGTTTTCGTGATGCAACCACATGTTACCAGCATTAAAAGTGTAGTAAGAGTTGTTTAAACTTATACCACCACAAGACTGTATAAAAGATTTAAAGCTTGTCCAACCTTTTACTGTCTCACTAAAACTAACAGTATTGTCAGTTGCTATAGTAGATGTTAATCCATTTGCTGTTCCGTAATCTCTTAAAGTTAAATTGTATGTTTTCTTTACAGTGTCAAAACTACCAATAGATGTTTTAGCAAATGTTAAATTATCAGAGAAATAATCTTCCATACCATGTTCAGCTATATTAGTAAGGCCATCTCTTGACAGTCTTACAACAGCACCTCTTTGTCTATCAGCAAAATAACATCTAAACTCATCAGCTGCAAAAGATTCTGGATTTGTAGATATACCATAGTCACCAACAAAAGGAACTGCTTGACCTAATACAGCATTGTTAGATGTTACGTTCATTTTACCATCAGCATTAAACAAAGCATCTTTGTTAGCTAATATTTTTAAAACTTTATCTTCACATAAAGCTAGTATATCTGTGTCTCTACCATAAAGTTTTTGTATACTACCGTAAGTAGGATTTAAATCTTTTGTTATTTTTTCTGCTTGTATAAACTGATTTAAATTATTAACACCACTTGTAGAATTGTATATACCTGAGAATATTAAACCTGTCTCTCTTCTTTCTTCTTTAAACTGTTCAGCTAACGTTGTAGATGCTTTTACACCTTTAGTTATTTGTAAAGCATTGTAATCATCTCTTATTCGGTTTGACTCTACGCCGTTAGCAAATGAAAAGCAATTATAATATTCTAGGTTTTGATAAACAAGGGCGCCAGCATCGTCAACACCGTGTTCATCACCGTGTGTTGCATCAAAAGCTTCTGTTCTAAGAGATCTACTAGCTTCATAATATATATCTAGCCCAACATCTTGTTTAGGCTCTGTTTCCCATATACCTGGGTTTGTACTATTAAAACTTGAAACTTTTTCTTCTACTTCCTCAATTATTTCAAACACTTGACCAGTGGCTCTAACCGCAAAAGCGTTTGCTTGCCTGTTACCATTTTGCCACATGTGGTAGTGGTTAACACCACCAGCTATTGAAACGCCTCTTTCTGAAACACCGGTGTTACTATAAGAACCATTACTACCCACGTTCCATCTGTTATGAGTTCTACCAGAATATAAATTATTTGATGAACCATCAAAGAAAATATGGCCTTTAGCAACTGTATTGTTATAACCGTTTACAGACGTATTGTTTAAAGCGCCAACATCTAAAGGATGCCAAGAACCACTTAGCTGTGGGTTTGATATGTTGCCAGTTCCATTCCAACTATCATCTAAACCAACGGGTAGGCCTTTTGGTATTATTTTACCGGTAGGTGTTGTTTGAGCTATTGTTTGTATGTGTAAACAAAACCTGTGTCTTTTGTTTGATCTATCAGAATTATTATTATCGTAGTTAAATATTTGTTTAGTAGATCTATCATCAAAACGACCACCAGGAAGTGCATTAGCATATTGCCAAGGCCCAGTACCATTGTTGATAGAAGAGTAACCAAAAGAACTTACAACTTTATAAATAACTTGATCTGGATCATCAGTCCATCTAACAAGACAACCAGGTGTTTCTAGTGCAGTTCTAAAAGCCATTTCAGACTGATGTTCTGCAGCATCAATTTGATGTGTGTTATTGTTTAAATGAGAGTAAGAAAGCATTAAAAAACTACCTTGCTTGTCACCTGTACCACCTTGGTTTTGAAAAGACGCAGGTGTTCTTGGTGGTTGGAAAAAACCTATACCTTGATCAAAATGACCTTGGTTATTAGAGTTGTTTTGGTAAGCGCCACCAGCATAGTCAATAAACCAGTTTGTATAATCTGTTTCGCCATTTTGCTCATTATTTATAATACCAGCCCAAGTGTCGCCAGCAGGGCCATCATTCCAAAAATCTTTTTCTTCTCTACCAGTACCAAGAAGAGTAAAATGTTTTCTAGCATGCTTTACCACGTATTTTTTTATAGGAGCAGATCTATATATATATTTTTCTATTAAAGTGTCTCTTAGTATTTTTACAAAAAACCTACCATCAAATTCTGGTTTGTTTTTTCTTATAGTTTGCTCTATGTCCATTCTTGTTCCGCTACGCATACCGTTTTGTGCAGAGTTCAAGGCAAACAACACGTCGTCTTCAAAAGGTCTATCAACAATAAACCTTGCGTAATTAGTGTCTTGCTCATGGACACTCACTGATACTAAATCATAAAAAGAAGACTTTTGAGTTCCGTTTGTTATTCTTATTCTATATTCACCTCTTCCATTTTTTAAATCTCTTATTGGTTGGTCTAAAGCCGACTGCGTTACATCTGAGTCTATAGCGCCATCTGTTTGATCGTCAATAATGGCAAAAAAGTCTTTACCTTTTCTAACTAAACCATCATTATGAAAGGTAAGTTGTCTAGATTCAAAGTCAGTTTTTTCTTCTTTTATAAAGTCAGGAGCATCGTTTTCTATAGCTAATATTTTATATCTTGCTCTTTCTTTAACAAAAGCGTCTGTGTCATGACCTTTTTTTAATATTATAAAAGTTTCTTCATCTACTTTGTTTCTTTCTGCAGATGGAAAAGACAACCATATATTACCATCAGCAGCATCATACCAACGATCCATAGCTAAATTGTAGTACTCGTTAGAAGTTTCTTTTACGTAGTATCTAAAATACTTAGCCCAGTGTGGTGGTCCAGTTTGTAGTCTAGCTCTTATTTGATTATACTTATTAGCTCTAGCCTTGT
>Ga0315321_10004394_pt1 | contig 10861 bp, 5 predicted proteins | sample M180m21515metaG_FD_203464 | JGI IMG/M metagenome (GOLD analysis project Ga0315321, IMG submission 203464) | Ammonia-oxidizing marine archaeal communities from Monterey Bay, California, United States - M1 80m 21515 | ecosystem: Environmental > Aquatic > Marine > Intertidal zone | place: USA... | reverse complement strand
CTGAGCAAAGAAGTCGAGAAGATGCATGGGGCCCAGAAAGGCCGCACCTGGAGGATTCTCGGGAAAGATCTCCAGCCCGACCGCATCTCTGAGCAGCGCGATACCGTCGGCCATCGGACCCACCGCTTCAGGCAACAACACCGGCGGCAGCAGCAGCATGTGGCCGCGGTCTCGGCGTCCGAGGTGCCAGAGGCCGGCATCTCCGCACATCCAGGCCGGCTTCACGATGTCGACGGCCGCGCGCACCGCGTCGAGCCAAGCGGGATCGAAGTCCGCGGGATCGTCGAGGTTGATGTCGAGGAAGTGGTAGGTGGTGGGCCACCCGCGGGCGACCCACGCTCGGGTGTGGTGGTCGAGGCCCTGGGCCACCTCCACCCCTACCTCTAAAAAGGCCGCATAGTCACTATTTTCGAGTCGTAGCGCCACTGGATCGAGCGCCCCATCCACATCGCCGGCGCCATACTCGGTGGACACTCCGAGGCCGAGATGGGGCAAGGACTGGACACGGTCTAAGAAGTCAGACATCGGCCTGCGGATATCGCAGTGTCTGCCGTCCGGCCCGCGCTCCTCAGCTCGGCGCGCAGGTAGACACGCCCGCGCCGACCACGTTGATGCCCAGCTCCGCAACCACCTCTGTGATGCGTCCCGAGCGGTCGATCCGGTGGACCGCCGTGGTGCTGCCCATGCCGTACATGCGCGTGAACAGGTAGAAGTCGCCGTCCCAGGCTGCGAAGGCGAAGGTGTCGAGGTTGGCGATGTCCAGCGTCGTTCCCACCTGAATGGTGTCCACCACCGAGCCGGTGCTCTGGCTCAGCTCGACCACCTTGAGCGGCGACTCCAGCGGAAGCACCGCGAAGAGCTCACCCGCGCCGGTGCCCGTCAGCTCGCCCTGGCTTGGGAGGGTGCCCAGCAGGGTGAGCTGCCAGGTGGAGGGGTCGATTCGACCGAGCTGGCGGCTGTTGGCGACAAACAGGCTGTCGCGCCAGGTCTCCGCGCTCTCGGTCGCGAAGCCCATGCCGAAGGAGCCAAAGCCACCGCTGTCGGAGTAGCCGGTGGAGCTGCAGCGGAGGGTGTCCAGATCGACCGCGAACACCTCGTTGTCGGAGTACCGCACATAGGCGATGCCGTCGCGGGTCACGCCCATCGAGGCGGGGGTGCTCCACGAGTCGCAGTCGAGCGCACCCAGGGTGGTGAGCGCGTTGGAGGACGGGTCGAACAGCGACAAGGTCTCGTAGTCCTTGTCGAGCACGTAGATGAGGTCCGAGGTCTCGGTGCAGTCGTCTTCGGGCGCGGGGTCTTCTTCGGGAAGGTCGTCGGGGTCGTCTTCTTCTTCCGGGAGCTCGTCATCTTCGCCGGTGTTGCCCTCGCCGGTGGGCGTCTCGTCGCCTTCTTCCTCTTCTTCTGCAAAGTCACCGGTGTCGAGGTCGGTGGCTTCTTCGCCCGCGTCGCCAGTGTCCCCCAGGTACAAGATCTTGTCGTCGTGGAGCATGAAGTCGGTGCTGCAGCCGGTGAGGGCAAGGAGCACGAGGGCGCGACCGGTGGAGAAGGTCTGGGCGGACAGCGAGGGCATGGGGACCTCCAAAGGCACCCTTGTTGTCACCCGGGAAGTCCAAGCATGAAAGCGACCGTTTTCGAGGGACTCGTTCGAACTTATCGAACAACCAGTCCCAGCTCAGCCAACAACAGAGCCTCAAAGCGCGCCGAGGCCGGACCCTGCACTCGGTCCGCCCGGCGCACCAGCATCGGTCTCCAGGTCCATTCCGCATCACCATCGGTGAGAGAAATAACCTCCAAGCCCCCACTCACTAAGTCGTTCTCAACAAGGTGAAGCGGCATCCATCCGAAGCCCAGCCCCTCCAGCAAGCCCACTCGCTTCGTGGGGAAGTCCGAAAAGTGAACGAGGTGCCCCGAGCCAAACCACGCCTCCGCACCTTCCGCCACCAGAGGCGACGAGTCGCGCACCAACAGCTCCACATGGGCCCCCAGTGCGTCGCGAGACACCGATTGGTCGGCGAGGGGGTGGTCGGCTGCCACCACCAGGCGCATGGGCAGCGGCTGAAGGCGTGTCACCACACAGTTGTCGGCCTCATCGAGCCCGAGAACCAGCATCAGGTCCGCGTCGTCGGTCTGCCAGCGGGCGATCACGCCCTGTCGGTGCTCCACATCGAGACGCACACGGGTGGGGTGTCCTTCCGCGACGAAGCCTCGGAGTGCCCGCACGATCGGCCGCATCGGCAGGGCCCCGTCCACCACGACCTGAAGAGTGGGCTCCCAGCCCGCCTGCAGCCCGTCCGCCATCACATCCAGGCGCCGGGCTGCCGCGAGCACCTCTCGTCCCGCTTCGAGGATCCGATGGCCGGCATCGGTGAGCACCGCGCGATGCCCGGAGCGATCAAAGACCGCAATCCCAAGGGACTCCTCCAGCCGCGCGACGGCATGGGAGACCGCCGACGGAACCCGGTGGAGACTGCGGGCCGCAGCGGCAAAAGACCCGGTGCGCAGGATGGCATCCAGCACGAGGAGCTGGTCGAGGGTGTGCCGGGGCGCGCTGGACATGCTGACTCCTAGCCCGCCTCACGGGCGCTGGCTGGGAACCTGCCATCCCCCGCTGCGGTCGAAGCCCGTGACCCCAGGGAGATCTGCATGCGCACCCGCCACACGCTCATCCTCGGCTCTCTCACCTCGCTCGTCCTGGCGTTCCTGCTCGGCACCGCCAGCCGCTCCAACGTCGCCGATGCCGTGTCTCGGCCTCCCGCGACATCCAAGCGCACCCTGCCGACCCGCACGCTTCCCGCCACCGACCTCGACGCAGCCTCCACCGACCGTCCCTCCCCCGAGCTGCTCACCGTCGCCGTGGCCATCGAGCTGAGCGCCGACCTGTCTTCCGCCATCCTGCCGGCGACCTTGCTCATGCCCGAGTGGGACCCCGAGCTCGCTTGGCCGCTCCCCGAAGACCTTCCCGATGACCCCGTGGTGCTCGCGCTCCAAGAAGTGCTGTCCGCCGACATCGATACAGACGACCACGCCGAGGCGCTCGACACCCTCGACCTCGCCATGCTCGACGGCCCCGCGCCAAGCGACCCCTGGTCCCACCTCGCACACATCGAGGCCGAACGACAGCTCGTCCGCGCGGCCTACCACGACAATTTGCTCGACCACAACCGCCGACTCGTTGACTGGTCCCAGTCGGGAGGGATGGGACCGCGCCCCGAAGCGCCCGGCGCTTGGCAGGCCACCGGACTGGCGGACGAGGCCCTCAACCTCGCCCTGGCCATCGACGCATTCGACGAAGACCCTGCGGCCGCCGACATCGCCCGCCTGACCGCCGCGGCGGTGCTGCTCGACTGGGAGTCGGGAGTCTTCGACGAAGGCACCGCTGTAGAAGCCATCTTCGACGTCATTCACCACACAGCATCCCCCACCGCCCTCGCGACCGCCACCGACCTGCTTGTGGGCACCCGAACCACGCTGACCGGCGACCAGCTCGCCGAGCTGACCGCCCTGTCCGACCAGCTCCCGGGACCCAGCGCGAGCCGCTTGGCCTGGTTCGTCGCCGGACGACACCTTGCCCACGACCGTCCCGATGACGCACTGAACGCTCTCGACCAGGGCATCGACGCGGGAACGATGTCGCCGGCGGACACGCTAGACTCCCTCCAGGCCAGTCTGGAAGCCGGACGCGGCGCTTTGCTGGGCATCACCGGTCGAGACGGGGGACGCTCCCTGCGGGAGTCTGTGCAGGCCGCAGCCTGGGGATGCTGGGGAGGACTCTTGGAGGGAGACAGCGCTTGGGTGAGAGACGGCACCGATTATCGCGCGCTTGCCATCGCCACCCCAGGCGGCATCCAGTGGGTAGACTGGACCGACGACAACGACCACCGACGCTGCCTCGCAGATACCTCGGACACATTTGTGCTGCCCGACGAGCCCGTGCAACTGCGAATCGAGATCCAACACTCCAACTACAAATACTGACAGAAGACCGAAAACCGAAAACCGAAAAACGTGTCTCTGCCATCTTGACGTGTAAAGTGATGTGACCATGCCCAGAGAAGAGGGAGCCTCCAACGGTCCCGGCTAAGCTGGGGCCACGGGAGCTCCCATGCACATCACCACCAAGTCTCTGCTGTTCGGCGCCTGGCTTGCCGCCCTTACCACCGGCTGTGACGATCCCAACAAGCTCGAAGAGACCGTGTCCGGCGATGTGGCGGGTGCCGGCGACGGCGATGTTTCTGAGGATGGCGATGGCGATGGCGATGGCGATGGCTTCACAGTGGATGAAGATTGCGACGACACCAACCCTGACGTGAACCCTGGGGCGACAGAGGTCTGCGACGGCATCGACAACGACTGCGACGGCACCATCGATCCCAACAGTTCCGCCGACGCCACCGAGTGGTTCCTCGACAACGACGGCGACGGCTTCGGCGACGCCACCCAAGCGGTCATCGGCTGCGCAGCCCCCCCCGACCACGTCGACAATGCCAATGACTGCGACGACCTCAACTCCGATGTCTCCCCCGAAGCCGCAGAGGTCTGCAACAACAAGGACGACGACTGTGATGGGCTCGTCGACGACGAAGACGACAGCCTCGACACAAGCACCGGAGCGGAGTTCTTCCTCGATGCAGACGCCGACGGCTACGGCGACCCCGCCAGTGCCTCCTTCGCGTGCGAGCAGCCCGACGATCACGTCGAAAACGACGATGACTGCAACGACGACAGCGACGCGGTCTGGCCCGATGCCACCGAGATCTGCGACGACCTAGACAATGACTGCGACGGCCTCATCGACGACGAGGACGACTCGGTCGACCTGTCCACCAGCCGTGTTTTCTACTTGGACAGCGACGGCGACGGCTACGGTCGCAGCAACCAGACCTTGCTCGGGTGTGCGCAGCCCTCCGGCTACAGCACCGACTCCACCGACTGCGACGACGACAACTCAGCTGTGAACCCCGGGGCCACCGAGGTCTGCGACGACGACAATGTCGACGAGGACTGTGACCGTCTCTACGACGACTACGACCCCAGCGTGGACCTCACCACCGGCACCACCTACTACGCCGACGCCGACGCCGACACCTACGGCGACAGCACCGACACCGGTACCGCCTACTGCGACGACCCATCGAGCAGCACCCTGGCGTATGTCGTCGAAGCCACCGACTGCGACGACACCAATGCAGCCATCAATCCCGGGATGACCGAGGTCTGCGACGACGCCGACACCGACGAGGACTGCAACGGACTCGCCGACGACGACGACGGGGACGTAGACTCCTCCACCACGACCCCCTGGCACATCGACGCAGACGGCGACACCTACGGTGACATCGACGACCCAGGCACCGCCGCCTGCGACGACCCCACCACAGCGACCGACACCTACGTGGCCGACAGCACGGACTGCGACGACGACAACTCAGCCGTGAATCCCGCAGCCAACGAGGTCTGCGATGCCAGCGATGTCGACGAGGACTGCAACGGACTCGCCGACGACGACGACACCGGGGCCAGCGGCACCTCGACCTGGTATCCCGACACCGACGCCGACTCCTACGGTGACAGCAGCCACGCCGGCAGCGACGCCTGCGACGACCCCAGCACCGCCACGGTGGACTGGCTGGCCGACAACACCGACTGCGACGACGCCGACCCCGGCGTGAACCCCGGGGAGACCGAGGTCTGCGACAGCGGCGATGTCGACGAGGACTGCGATGGGCTCTCCGACGACGACGACAGCTCGGTCGACGCCACCACGCTGTCGAGCTGGTACCCCGACGACGACGACGACGACTTTGGCGACGAGGATGCGTCGGCCACACTCGCCTGCGACGCCCCGTCCACTGCCACCACCGACTACGTGTCCGACGCCACCGACTGCGACGACACCGACGACGCCATCAACCCCGCAGCCGACGAGGTCTGCGACGCCAGCGACACCGACGAGGACTGCAACGGAGTCGCCGACGACGACGACAGCTCGGTCGACACATCCACAGCCACCACCTGGATCATCGACGCCGACGGCGACACCTACGGCGACCACAGCGACTCTGGAACCCTGGCCTGCGACGACCCGTCCACCGCCACCGTCGACTACGTGACCGACGCCACGGACTGCAACGACACCGACGCGGACATCAATCCTGGGGCCACCGAGGTCTGCGACGCCGCCGACACCGACGAGGACTGCGACGCGCTGGCCGACGACGACGACCCCTCTGTCGACACGAGCGTCGGCGCCACCGCCTACTACCCAGACGACGATCAAGACGGCTACGGCGACAGCGCAGCCACCGCCGTCGACTACTGCGACGACCCCACCACCGCCTCAGACTGGTGGGCCACCGACCTCACTGACTGCGACGACTCCAACGCCAGCGTGAATCCCGGGGCCACCGAGGTCTGCAACGGCATCGACGACGACTGCGATGCGCTCACAACCGAAGCCAGCACGGTGAGCTTTGTCGACTCGGCCGGCACATCCACCGACCTCAGCAGCTCCTGGGGCACCGGCACCTCCAGCAGCCCTGAGGCGTGGAGCGCACCCGATGATGGCACCCTGTATGTGTGCGCAGACACCTGGTACGTCAACATCGAAATTGACGGCTACGACGTCGACATTGAGGGGGTCGATGGCAGCGCGTCCTGCATTCTCGACGGGGCGGGCACCGACAGCGTGCTCTCCATCACAAGCGCCACATCGAGTGTCTCCGGGCTCACCCTTCAAGGCGGCTCCGCTGTGGATGGCGGCGGCCTTTCCGTCGACACCGTCACCCTCACGGGCAACGACCTCATCATCACCGACAACAGCGCGTCGAATTACGGCGGCGGGATCTACGCACTGTCGAGCGCACTCGACTTGGCCTCGCTCACCATCCACGACAACACCGCTTCCTACGGAGGCGGAATGATGGTGGACGAGGGGAGCACCACCACTGTCGACAGCGCCACCATCACCCAGAATGTGGCCAGCAACTACGGCGGCGGCGCAATGTTCTACGAGACCACCGGAGCTCAGGCGATCACCAACTCAGACATCAGCTCCAACCTGGCGAGCTACTACGGTGGGGCCATCGAGTGCTTGACGGCGAGCGCCACCCTTACCATCCAAGACTCGACCTTGGACTCCAACACTGCATCCTACTACTATGGCGGCGCGCTGGACCTCGATCAGTGTGAGGTCGCCCTCAATACCGTCACAATGGACGGCAACAGCGCAAGTCGTGGTGGTGGTATCTACACAGACTCCGACATCGATCTGGAAGACGTCGAGCTCACCAATGGCACCGCCTCGTATATGGGGGGCGGCATCTTCCTCGCGCTGTCATCCGGCGAGTCCTGCACCATGTCGGGTGGCTCAATCGAAGACAACACGGCCTCCTCCTACGCCGGCGGCGTCTACGCGTCGCTGTCTGGCACCGCGACCTACGACGTGTCGTCCACCGACTTCTCGGGCAACTCACCGTACAGCGTTCGAGTGGCGGGCATCGGGAACTACACGTATGGCGCCGCTGCGACCTTCTCCTGTGACAGCTCAGGCTGTCGGTAGCCTTTCGACGTACCCGCCATGGCCCTCATGTGGTAGACCGAGACGGCTACTTCGCACCGTCGACGTCTGAGGCCATCTAAGCCCGACACCGGACGGTCCCCACATCTTCCCGGAGACGCCATGAACTTCCGCACTCTCGGTCCCGTGCTTGCGGCCGCAGCCTTCATGTCCACCCCCGCGTTCGCCGGGGACGACGACGACCCCATGCGCTTCAGCCTCGGCCTGGGCGTGGGCATCCGGCCCGACATGGCCGGTCTCGGAAGCACCATCGTGCAGGACGGCTCCGTCGACATCGCCGATTCCTCGCTGGCCTCCTACTACAGCACCGACAAATTCCTGATGTCGGACCGCAACAACATGACGCTCGACCACAACTCGAGCAACACCGACAGCATCTTCAACCTGCAAGACGGCTACACCGCCGGCGGCTCGATGCTTGGTCTCGAAAAGGGCCTCGACCTCCGCTACGAGTTCGATGACCTGATCAACTTTCCCCTGTTCCTCAAGGTCGCCTTCTACCACACCAGCAAGCTGAGTGGTGGCGAGCAGTCCCGCACCATGGGCAACGTCGTCGAGAACCTTCCCGACACCTACGTGGGGGCCATCGAGTTCCTCACCGGCACCGACACCGAGCAGTACGGTGGCGGCACCATGAAGACCACCTGGAACGCCTCCTGGACCGAGATTCCCATCTCGCTCGGAATGAAGGTGCCCGTCAAGCCCCACTGGTTCGTCTACGGCAATGCCGGCGTCAGCTTCTTCAACGGCGGCTTCGACATCACCGTCGACGTCGACGAAAAGTACGCCAACGTGCTGGCCACTCACGTCGACACCACCAGCCTCTCGGGCGTCAACCTCAGCCCTGGCGCGGTCTCCGACACCATCTCCTTCCGCACCAAGGCAATGGGCCTCAACTACGGCATCGGCACCCAGGTCAACATCAAGAAGCGCTGGGCCGTCTACTTTGAGATGAACGCCTCGGGCGCTGCAAAGACCGTGTACTCCAACAGCAACCTCAAGGACGAGACCAAGCAGCTCTTCACCGCTGCATCCAGCGAGCTGCTCGCCAACGGCAACCCCTCGGGCGACGCCGGCACCGAGATCACGGGCGACGCCATGTGGTTCGACCAGCTCGCCTACCCAGTGCTGCTGCAGGGCGCGTCGGGCCGACTGGGTGTGCGCTGCTACTTCTTCTAAGCTAGCCCTTGGCAGGCTGGAGGGCCGCTCGCCACTTAGGTGAGCGGCTCTGCTGCGTCTTGGGTCCTGCAAACTTGGATTCCACTGGTCTGGACAGTCCTCTGGGCGAGGCTCTGCGCTCTACCGCCGACCGACTCTTCGTCTACTGCCGCAGATAGATGTCCACGTAGGCCGCGCCGGGGTTGTCGCCTATCGTGCAGCTTGCGATGCCCTCCAGCGTGCCCACGCGGATGGTGTCGGTGGACGTGCTGCGGTCCACCACAAAGTCGTAGCCACCCACATAGGTGGTGGCCGAGGTGTAGCTGGTGGTGGACAAGCCACACAGCGAGGCGCCCCAGTTCAGCGGCAGGCCCCAGTTCTCGGACCCAAACTGGAAGCCCAGGTTGTTGCAGCTGGTGAGCGAGCTGGGGTAGGTGCAGTGGGCGTGGGCCGAGCCGGAGCTATACGCGAACAGCGTCTCATTCCAGCTAAAGCCCTCTGAGTTGTGGTAGGTGCCCGTATAGCCGGTGCCGTAGACGTAGCCGGTGCCCACTAAGGTCCAGCCGCCGCCGTCGGTGGTCATGTCGCAGGTGTAGGTGCCGAAGTCGAGCTCATAGGAGCCGTCGGCAGCCGAGGGGTTGTCCGCGATGATCTCCGCACAGTCTTCGGCGGGACAGGCCGCCCCCGTACCCAACACACCGTTGTCGATGGCGCCATCGCAGTCCTCGTCGACGCCATCGCACGTCTCCGAGGCACCGGGGCTCACGCCCGCGTCGGAGTCATCGCAGTCGGTGCTGGTGGACACCGCTCCCGAAGGCGCAGAGCATGCGACGATGGTCGTCGAGCCGCCATAGCCGTCACCATCGGAGTCGTCGTACCAGGTTGCCGTACCCGATACGTCGGAGTCGTCGTCGTCGATGTCGCCGTCACAGTCGTCGTCAATGCTGTTGCACACCTCGATGCCGTCGGGAGACACATCGGCGTCGGAGTCATCGCAGTCTTGGTCGTCGGTGGTGTAGCTGGTGGGCTGGTCGCACGCGTCAAGTGTGTTGGACGCGTCGCCGTACCCATCGCTGTCGAGGTCGGCATACCAGGTAGACGCCCCACTGACCGCGCTGTCGTCGTCGTCGATGTCACCGTCGCAGTCGTCGTCTTCATCGTTGCAGACCTCGGCGGCCCCCGGGTTGACGCTGATGTCGGTGTCGTCGCAGTCTGTGTTGGACGCCACGTAGCCAGAGGGTGCCGAGCAGGCGTCGTAGGTGGTGGCCGCATCGCCATAGCCGTCGGTATCGGCATCCCGGTAGAATGTGACCGCATCGATGGCGTCGTCTTCATCGACCACAGTGTCGCAGTCGTCGTCCTCTCCGTTGCAGCTCTCGGCGGCGCCTGGGTAGATGGAAGCCTGACTGTCGTCGCAGTCCGTGTTGGATGAGACGTAGCCGGAAGGCTGAGAACACGCGGTGGTCGTAGCGGTCACCAAGCCGTAGCCATCGGTATCGCCGTCGAGATACCAGATCAGCGCATCTGCCGCCTCGTCTTCATCGATGACGCTGTCGCAGTCGTCGTCGATGCCGTTGCACAGCTCCGTGGCGTCGGGATTGACCAAGGCATCACCGTCGTCGCAGTCGCCTGGGTCGGCGGCGTAGCCCGGCGGAAGCGCGCACGCCTCGGTGATGCTGACGAAGTCGCCCCAGCTGTCTCCATCGAGGTCGATGTAGAAGGTCGTCTTCTGGCCCTCGTCGACATCACCGTTGCAGTCGTTGTCCAGCTCGTCGCAGACCTCGGGATTGCCCGGAAACGATGCCGACTCGGAGTCATCGCAGTCCCCACCCACCTGCACCCAGCCATCGTCGGGCGAGCACGTGTCGATGGCCCGGTCGTCGTCGCCGTAGCCATCGCCGTCGGCATCCGGCATCCAAGACTCCGTCAGCCCTTCGTCCGGCAGCCCCGAGCAGTCGTCGTCGATGCCGTTGCACAGCTCGGGGGCGCCAGGAAAGACATCCGCGTCGGTGTCGTCACAGTCGGTGGCCGTGGGCACGGTATCGGGCGGCTGATCGCAGGCCTCTACGGGCGCGGTGGGGTCGCCGAATCCGTCGCCATCCGAGTCCGTGAAGAAGTCGCGCATCA
>Ga0315321_10004392_pt1 | contig 10862 bp, 11 predicted proteins | sample M180m21515metaG_FD_203464 | JGI IMG/M metagenome (GOLD analysis project Ga0315321, IMG submission 203464) | Ammonia-oxidizing marine archaeal communities from Monterey Bay, California, United States - M1 80m 21515 | ecosystem: Environmental > Aquatic > Marine > Intertidal zone | place: USA... | reverse complement strand
TGGCGCCGGTATTGTTGGCACGAATGCGGGTGAGCTGATTGCTGAGGTCGCACTGGCTATTGAGATGGGATGTGATGCAGCCGATATCGGCATGACGATTCATGCTCATCCGACCCTATCTGAGTCTGTGGCGATGGCCGCTGATGCATTTGAAGGCACGCTGACCGACTTGTACATGCCCAAAAAGAAGTAGTTCTTTAGTTTAGGCCGACGAGAAGGGGCCGGTTATTGCCCCGTGCTTCTTTTTTGCCTTTGCAGTTGCTACCTGAACACCTTTTTTTTGTATTCGCAGAGGTCTTCGATAATGCAATTATCGCAATCCGGCTTGCGAGCTTTGCACACATATCGACCGTGCAAAATCAGCCAGTGATGCGCACCCAGCAGAAACTCCTTCGGTGTGCTTCTAAGCAAGCGCTTTTCCACTTCTAGCACGGTTTTGCCTTTTGCGATACCGGTGCGGTTAGAAACCCTAAAGATGTGCGTATCAACCGCGATAGTGGGATGACCGAACGCGGTGTTTAAAATGACGTTAGCGGTTTTTCTACCAACACCGGGTAATGCCTCCAGCGCATCACGGTCTTCCGGAACTTTGCTGGCATGTTGGTCGATCAGTATTTTGCAGGTTTGGATAATATTTTTTGCTTTGGTATTAAACAAGCCTATGGTTTTGATGTATTCCTTTAGCCCGTCGATACCTAAGTCATAAATCGACTGTGGCGTATTAGCGGCTTTGTATAAGCCACGTGTGGCTCTATTTACCCCCACATCCGTTGCTTGAGCAGAAAGGATCACCGAGATTAGCAGCTCAAAGGAACTGCTGTAACGAAGTTCAGTTTGTGGGTTGGGGTTTTGTCGGGCCAGTCGACTAAACAGTTGTTCACGAATGGCTTTGTTCATTGCGCGGGGTCTTCGCTTTGGAGCTTTGTGGTTGATAGCGAAACTGCCCGTGCATCGAAGTAGTTTTTCGCAGCAACCAGCAGACCTAAGCCAATGAATGCGCCAGGTGGCAGAACAGCTAACAGCAGACCTGATGATTCCGGAAAGAGTTGCATCTCGAAGCCGCTCGCCATCGGCCCAAATAGGCTATCGGCACCGTAGAAAAGGCTGCCGCGACCGATAAGTTCCCGCAATGCTCCGAGCGCAACCAATAGCAGGATAAAACCAGCTCCCATCGAAATGCCATCGAGTATCGCCGCGCTGGGTGAATGGCGCGATGCGAAGGCTTCGGCTCTGGCGAGGATTGCACAGTTGGTGACAATTAATGGTATGAAAATACCGAGGCTCAGGTATAAGTCGAATAAAAATGCTTTAAACAGCAATTCGATTACAGTGACCAAGGAGGCAATAATCAGTACGAATACCGGCAGTCGCACTTCGTTGGGAACACGATTTCGGCACAACGAGACCAGCAGGTTGCTGAGCGTCAGTACCGCTAGCGTTGCCAGCCCAAGCCCAAGCCCGTTAATAGCGGTATTGCTGACGGCCAGCAGTGGGCACAAGCCGAGAAACTGCACCAGCCCCGGATTGTTGCTCCAGATACCGTCTAATAGGGTGCGTAAACTTGCGGATTCGGTCATGTTATTTGTGCTTAGGTTCATCGCTAAAATGCTTCGCTGTCCGGGGGTATTTTCGCACCGTGTTCAAACGAGTGGACTCAGGATACTTAAACCGACAGCAAAAGTCGCAGTTTATGCAGTGTCTGAGACGCTTCGATTGGCTCACACCGCGGGTTATCGCTGGTGTTTTGCCCGCCGACTGACTAAAATTGCCTCTGAATTCTGGGCTCTGCGTAGGCATTTGCAGCCCGGGTCCATTTGATTGTGCATATCAATGGTCGGCATTGCCGATCCATACTCATAGGTGAGACCGAAATGTTGTTTAGCTTTACCCGAATCTTCGCTGCACTCACAGCAGCCGTGCTTTTTTTACCTTCGCTGGCTTCTGGAGCTGATGCTGAACACGGGGAGATTCTGTTTGATACCTGTGTGGGTTGTCACGGTAGCGAAAGCTATGACAACGTTTATCCTACTTATAAGGTGCCTCGTTTGCAGGGTCAGTGGCCTGAGTACATAGTAGTGGCCCTTCAGGGCTATACTGACGGCTCACGCAATCACCCTACGATGACTGCTCAGGCATCATCGTTCAGTATGGAAGACATGCAGGATATCGCGGCTTACATTTCGACTGTCGGTGAGCTGGCAAATGGCGATGTTGTTGGAACCGCGCCAGAGTCAGCAGCAACCTGTGTGGCTTGTCATGGCGCCAACGGTCAGAGCATGGCATTTGCGTTTCCTCATTTGGCCGGTCAGCATCAGAGTTACATGGTTCAGGCCTTGAAAGATTATAGGTCTGGTGCACGCACTAATCCGGTGATGGCACCTAATGCACTGAATCTGACCGATGCTGATATCGAGGCTATTTCAGAGTTCTATGCTCAGCAAGAGGGTTTGCAGACTTATTCGGACTAAGCTTTCTACTAATAAGCATTTAAAAAAGGCCGGATAACCCCCGGCCTTTTTTGTACATACATCAATGGAATAGCGGATATTTCATGTTCGCTTTGTGTTTGGGCTTGGAAAGTTGGTCCTGCTTTCGCCATGCCCTCCCGCCATCCGGACAACAGAGGTAAATGCTGCTTGTTGTAATTGCCGATTGCAGTATTCTGAAGCTATCCAGTGACCTTGGCAGAAGGACAGGAGCGAAGCCGTGGCAGATTCGGAATTCGGTAAAGGTGCGCTTCCGGGAGCATGGCGCAAATGAAGGCGGGTAGCCGAAAATCTGGGTTGCTGACCGTCCCAGCCAAAACATCTAAGTCGCTGGCAATGATTGACTCCCGTCGTGAGTTTTTGAAGTGGCTGGCGGCATCGCCGCTATTAGTGTCGGGCGCATCATTGGCAAGACCTGAATATGCGCAACCTGAAAACATTAAGCAGGCGCTGAACATTGCACATTTACAGCAACTGGCCGAGGCAAAGCTTGATCTTGATGACTACCACTTTATTGTCGGTGGTTCTGATGATATGGCCACCACCGCCGAGAATATTTCTGCTTTAAAGCGGGTTAAAATTCGGCCCAGACGATTGGTTGATGTATCGCAAATTGATACGAGTGTGGTGTTATTTGGTAAGCGCTACGCATCACCGATTATTCTGGCACCCGTTGGCAACCAATTACGCGTGAACAGTGGCGGTGAACTTGCAACGGCCCGCGCTGCTATAGACAAGCAGACGTTAATGATCAGCTCGATGATGAGCAACTACAGTATTGCCGAGATAGCAGAACAGGGTGCGCCGGGTTGGTTTCAGTTATACCCATCGCCGAACCGCGAGTTTATGGCGTATCTTCTGGCTAGTGCGGAGTTGGCCGGTTGCGATACCGTGGTATTGACGGTCGATGGGCCGACTCGCGGTAATCACGAAGCCGAGCGATGGTTTCGCCAGAACCGTGATAGGTCCGTGCCGGTGGCGCGCACCCGCTTGGGGAATTTCGAGGCGTATAGCGGCCGCGCCGGCATTGGCGATCCGTCAATGACCTGGGATGATCTTAACTGGCTGCGGGCTAATACGTCGATGAATCTGGTGCTAAAGGGTATCGTCACCGCAGAAGACGCCCGTTTGTGCAGAAAGGCGGGAGTGGATGGCGTCATTGTTTCCAATCATGGGGGCCGACAGGAAGGCAACGGTCGCGGCACGATGGACGTCTTGCCCGAGGTGGCGGATGTTTTATCCGGAAAAATGCCCGTACTGATGGATGGCGGTATCCGGCGCGGAGCGGACGTCTTTAAGGCTATGGCGGCCGGTGCCGATGCTGTGTGTGTCGGACGACCCTATTTATTTGGTCTTGCTGCTGGCGGACAGGATGGGGTGGGGCTTAGCCTGAGAATTTTACAGACCGAATTTGAAAGAACGCAGATATACGCAGGTGTACCCGAGTCGCAGCGTATTTCAGTGGAGTCGATCTGGCGCTAGTTCATTTTTTCTGAGGAGCCTAGGCTCTGCAGGAGATTTTATCCATAGGTTGCTCCGATTACTGTTTTTGGGCGGTAAAAATTCAAATTTTAGACCAAAACTAATATAGTATTCGTCTACCAGTTATTAGCTGTTGGTGTTGCTTGTTATTGGCAGCACATCCCGCTTCATTATTTTTTTACCAACGTGTTTTAAGGAAGGTAAGTTATGAGTGTTTTGATTGGAAAGCCAGCCCCTGATTTCACAGCCGCAGCAGTGCTCGGTGATGGCAGTATTGTTGGCGACCTGAATTTTACTGAAGCCCGTGGTGGCAAGTACGCCTGGGTCGTGTTTTATCCGCTGGATTTCACCTTCGTGTGTCCTTCAGAGTTAATTGGTCTGGATCACCGTACCGATCAGCTAAAAGAACTCGGTTGTGAAGTGTTCTCTGTGTCTATTGATTCTCAGTTTACGCATAACGCATGGCGCAATACTGCAATTAATGACGGTGGTATCGGTCCGGTCAAATACACCATGGTTGCTGATGTTAAGCATGAAATCTGTCAGGCATACGGTGTTGAACTAGAAGGCGCTGGTGTTGCACTGCGTGGTAGCTTCTTGATTGACAAAGACGGTTTGGTTCGCCATCAGGTTGTGAACGACCTGCCTTTGGGGCGTAACCTCGATGAGATGGTTCGCATTACTGAAGCACTTCAGTTCCATGAGCAGCATGGCGAGGTGTGCCCAGCAAACTGGAAACAGGGTGATGATGGGATGACAGCAACGCCCGCAGGGGTTGCCAGTTACCTCGGTGAGAATGCCGCTAAGCTCTGAGATTGACTTAGGAAGTATAAAAAAGGCCCGCTTATGCGGGCCTTTTTTTGTTTCCGGCAGTCCGGGTGGAACACTGCGTTATAACCAGTACACAAAAATATACAGACCCAACCAGACTACATCCACGAAGTGCCAATACCAGGCCGCTGCTTCAAACCCGAAGTGATGTTCCGGGGTAAAGTGACCCTTCAGGCAGCGCAGCCAGATCACCAGCAGTATGATGGCGCCGATAGTGACATGCAAACCATGGAAACCCGTGAGCATGAAGAATGTTGCACCATACATGCCGCTGCTCAGCGTTAGATTCAGGTGAGCATAGGCTTCATAGTACTCATAGGCCTGGCAGGCCATGAAGATAAAGCCAAGCACCCAAGTCAAACCCAGAAAGGTTGTCAGTAAGCTGCGATGACCCGCCTTAATCGCGTGGTGAGCCGCAGTGATCGTGGCTCCCGAAGTCAGCAGTATAATAGTGTTGAGTGTTGGCAGAGGCCATGGCGGCATTGGTTCGAACTCTCCACCCATATTGCCGGGCCCATTGGTTGGCCATTCTGCTGTAAAATTTTCCCAAAGCAGAGTATTGGTAAAGAAGTTGTTGCTATCACCGCCCAGCCAAGGAATGGAGATTGTTCGCGCGTAAAATAATACGCCGAAAAAAACAGCGAAGAACATGATCTCGGAGAAGATAAACCACATCATCCCCATACGGAAAGAGATATCAACATCATCGTTGTAAATTCCCGCTTCACTTTCGCGAATCACCGTGCCGAACCAGCCAAAAACCATATAAATGATTGTAAGGGCCCCAATAGCAAGCATATACACGCCAATCGAGGATCCATTTAACCAGTTAGCCGCACCAGCCAGCATCGTGAAAAGACCCACTGAGCCTACTAGAGGCCAGTGACTTCCATGCGGAACGTAGTAGCTGTCATTTGCTGCATGTGCCATGAGTGTTATCCCTATCTTGAAACGTCGTTATTGGTTGTTGCCTGCGACTTTAGGGGTCGCATATAAAGTGTATGAAAGTGTAATCCGGTCAATGTACTTTGGCAGATCTTTAGAGACCATAAAGCGCACCAACATATCTTTGCTTTCTTCTGGGCCGAATTCCTGTGCTGTAAAGCAGAAGCATTCGATCTTTTTAAAGTACTTTGCCGCTTCTACCGGGCGAATATCAGGTGCCGCCGTAGCGGTAAGACCCTCGTCCAGCAGGTTTCTGGCAAAGTAGCTTGTTTCATAAATGCTACCGGTATCCACCACCTTGATACTTTCGCTCGGGCGGAACTCCCAAGGTGCTGAATTGTTGCGATTCGCGACCATTTCAATAGTTACTTCGCGTGCAGCGATTTCTGAGCTTTCGATATCGGTTTCAGCCACTTGTTCAATTGGCGCCCTAAGGCCGGTGATTGCGCAAAAAATATCGTAGAGCGGTACCAGCAGAAAACCAAACCCAAACATTACGACTGCTATTGCCAGCAGACGTAATGCGAGAGGTTTGGCCTTGGGCTTCTGCGGTTTCGTCATGATCAGCCCGCGCGCATCGCCTGCGCAAAGATGAATGCGGCGTAAAACCCTGCGGCCACAATGATTAGCAGTATGACTGCGCGACGATTCTTTCGCTTTGTATCAGTATCTGTGCTCACGGAAGTGTTATCCAAAATCGCTTATTTGATTTCAGGAGCAGTTTCGAAGCTGTGGTATGGCGCCGGCGAAGGCAATGTCCATTCCAGACCTTCTGCACCTTCCCAAACCTGAGATGTGGCTTGCTTGCCATTGCGCACGCAGTCAATGATCACCCAGACGAAGAACAGCTGGCTGAAACCGAAGATGAGCGCACCGATACTGGAGACCATGTTGAAGTCTGCAAACTGAATAGCATAGTCTGGAATACGACGCGGCATACCTGCAAGACCCAGGAAATGCTGTGGGAAGAACAGTACATTAACGCCGATCATTGACAGCCAGAAGTGAGTTTTGCCTAGCGTCTCGTTGTACATTTTGCCGGTCCATTTAGGCAGCCAATAGTAGGTTGCTGCCATTATTGAGAACACCGCCCCTGGCACCAGTACGTAATGGAAGTGAGCCACTACGAAGTAGGTGTCGTGATACTGATAGTCAGCTGGAACAATCGCAAGCATGAGGCCTGAGAAACCACCAATGGTAAATAGAATGACGAATGCCACTGCGAACAGCATGGGCGTTTCAAAAGTCATTTCGCCACGCCACATGGTCGCTGTCCAGTTAAAGACTTTAACCGCGGTCGGAATAGCAATAAGCATGGTCGCGAACATGAAGAACATCTGACCAGCAATTGGCATGCCGGAAGTAAACATATGGTGCGCCCAAACAATGAATGAGAGGAAGGCAATTGTTGCCGTTGCGTACACCATAGCTTCGTAGCCGAACAAAGGCTTGCGTGCAAATGTTGGAATGATCTGCGATACCACACCAAAGGCAGGCAGAATCATTATGTACACCTCGGGATGACCGAAGAACCAGAAAATATGCTGGAACAGCACCGGGTCACCACCACCGGCGCCCAGGAAGAAGCTGGTGCCGAAGTACTTATCGGTAAGCAGCATGGTCACAGCACCAGCTAGCACCGGCATAACAGCCAGCAGCAGATAAGCGGTAATCAACCAGGTCCAGACAAACAGTGGCATTTTTAGCAGAGTCATGCCGGGTGCGCGCATATTGAGTATGGTTACGATCACATTAATTGAGCCCATGATCGATGAGATACCCATAAGGTGAATAGCAAAAATCATAAATGGGAACGCATCACCGGTTTGCAGCACTAGGGGCGGGTAAAGAGTCCAGCCACCGGCAGGACCACCGCCCTGCATAAAGAGCGTTGATATCAACATTGCAAATGCGAACGGTAGAATCCAGAAGCTCCAGTTATTCATGCGCGGCAGCGCCATATCCGGAGCGCCAATCATCATGGGAAGTAACCAGTTAGCCAAACCAACGAAGGCGGGCATAACCGCACCGAACACCATGAGCAGCGCATGCATGGTAGTCAGTTGATTGAAGAAATGCGGGTCAACAAACTGCAGGCCCGGCTGGAACAGTTCGGCACGGATAATGAGGGCCATTGCCCCTCCGGTGAAGAACATGATCAGACTGAAAATCAGATAAAGAGTGCCGATGTCTTTGTGATTGGTGGTAAATAACCATCGCGTAATACCCTTAGCCGGGCCATGATCATCGTGATGAGAATCGTGTGAAACTGCTTCGCTCATAATATTTTCCTGACTCAATTACAGTGCGGCAACACTGCTATCTGCTGAAATTTCTGTGGTTGATACCATAGATGGTTCGCCACCATTTTCTATTACCCACGCCGCATAATCTTCTTCGCTAACCACCTCGACCACAATTGGCATATAGCCATGGCCGCGGCCGCAGAGTTCAGTGCACTGACCGCGAAATACGCCGGTCTTAGTTGCGGTGAACCACATTTCGTTAATAAAGCCGGGGATAGCATCTTTCTTGATGTACAACTGAGGCACCCACCAAGAATGGATAACATCGTTGGCAGTGAGCAGGATGCGTACTTTTTTGCCGACGGGCACAACCATTCGATTATCGACGTCACGCAGGTAATGTTTGATATCCATGACATCTATACCTGAATCAAGACGAGCAGCCTCGGCTGAGAGCTCATCTAAGTTGGCAAAGAAACTAACCCCATTGTCGAGATATTCATAACCCCATTTCCACTGATAACCGGTAACTTTGATTGTCATGTCTGGGGAGCCGGCATCTTCGATTTCAAGAATGCCACGTGCGGAGGGCACAGCCATATAAATCAATATGAGAATGGGAATTACGGTCCAGATAACTTCAGCCGTGGTGTTGTGCGAAAACGTTGCCGCTTTAACGTTTCTGGACTTACGAAAGGCGAACAGCGCGTAGGCTATAACTGCGAACAGCACAACAGCAATGATCGTGCAGATGATCAAGATCTCACGATGCAAATCGCGGATCATATCGCTCAGCGTCGTTACGCCGACTGGCATATCAAGTTGCCAGGCCGCCAGAGCCGGATTTACTGCCAATAATCCCAAAACTGCGACAGTTGCGCAGCTGGGTTTCCACAGACCTTTAAACATGGGTGTGTATCCCTTACGTGGTTTTTTGCAAAAAAAGCTTTTTTATCAAATGTTTGGAGTACGGCAAACCGGCCCAATAAGCACTTTCAGGCGGTCGCTTAATCCGATGCGCTCGGAATCCGTAAGACATGATGCCACCTCATATGTCTGCATACCAGTCCGGAGCACCAATCTATTGGGTTTTAATCGATCTGGCCGCGGCTCCAGTTCAACCTTCGACCAGTGCCGGGGCAGCTTAATTCTCTCTTCGCAGCAGTCGCTGCCGCGTTCAAGTACGATTAAGTCCTCAGAAATGCGGATTCGCTCTGTCCAATTAGCCCGCTTTCGGTACTTATGGAAGCCGTAAACAAGGGCGACAAGCTGCAGAGCAGTAAAGGGCACCATCATCCAGAATCCCTTTGCAGCCAGCATTGCGGCCACGAAAACCGATGGAATGCTAATAATAACAATAGTTTGTGTCAACCATTCCGGCTTTAGTGAGTTGTTCGGTTTGATAACGATATCGTGAATCACAAATCTGGACCGTAATTTGACTCAAAGTTGACCTCGGGCGGAGGGCTTGCACCAGCACTAATGTTATGCACGTGCAGAACCTATTGTGACCACGGCTTTCTGTATCAAGTTCAACTTAATAAGGTCACAAAAAACCATCGAAAACAATAATTTATATTATTAATGCTGTTTTTTATGGTCATTCCCGGAACATCTGCGGTATTTCGTAATATCGAGGGTTAGGAGTAGGATGGTGGTTCAGGATTGCATGGGGGAGTTTATGCCTGTTCTTGAACTCAAAAGGTCGGTGAATGCGGCACCTGAGCTGGTTTGGCAGGTTGTTTCCGATATGGAAGCGTTCGCCCGTGTTGCACCAAGCGTGACCCGTGTGGATGTTATCCGTGAACCGGGCACTAATCTAAGGCGGCAGCTCGTCGATAAACAGGGGCGCAGCTGGGACGAAGAGCGAATCGCAGTAGTCCCTGGTCAGAGCCTCACGATGCGCGTTGATTCGCATTATTTCTCCTCAGCATTTTCAAGCATGAAGTACACCTGGAGCGTTCTTGCCAGCGATCAGGGCGCTGTAATCCACATGCGTTACGAATATCGCGTGAAGTGGGGAATTATTGGTGGGGTTTTGGATCGTTTCCGGTTTCGTCAGCAATTGCGCAGTGTCTGTGAGGAAGTACTCAGCAATTGGATTAGCACGATTAATGCTCGTGAGTGGGCATGGCGAGTTACTGTGTCGCGAATACTGGCTCGGAAAGGGGCCGGAGTTTTTACCGTTAACGCCACAGATACGCTAACTGATGCAGCCATAATATTGGCCGAGCAGAGTATAGGGTGCCTGCCTGTTATCGACCCGCAAGGTCAGTTAGTGGGAATGCTGTCGGAACGCGACATTGTTACGGCGCTAACCGATAATGGGACAGGCACGATGTTGCTATCGGTTTCGGCGGCAATGACTAAAAAAGTGGTAGTGGCTGTGCCGGATGATTCGATGGAGGTGGTAATGAACTGCATGAACGATCGCCGTATTAGGCATTTGCCGATTATGGACGGTGACGCGTTGGTGGGTTTAATTAGCATCGGTGATGTTGTGAATGCACGCATTGCCGAATTAGAAGGTGAGTCCACCCAACTCCGTGACTTTATCGAAACCCGGCGATTCAATGATCTGTATCGTCGGATAGGTCCCGCAGCGTACGATTCCGGTTTGGCATCGTAATGGGGTCGGTCAAATGGGGATGTGTTTCTGCTCTTGCGGCGTCAAGAGCTTGCAGAGCGACTAAAGAGGAGAGCAACAATGAATAGCGGCCTAAGAGTGTTGCATGATATGGGATTGTTGCGTTTGCGCGACTTAGGCTTAGCAATATTGCCGGCAATGACATTGCTGCTTGTTGGCTGCGATCAATCGGCTCCAGCGATAACCTTACCTGAGCCAGACCGGGTGCGCCTTGCTCCCGATCAG
>Ga0315321_10004389_pt1 | contig 10864 bp, 7 predicted proteins | sample M180m21515metaG_FD_203464 | JGI IMG/M metagenome (GOLD analysis project Ga0315321, IMG submission 203464) | Ammonia-oxidizing marine archaeal communities from Monterey Bay, California, United States - M1 80m 21515 | ecosystem: Environmental > Aquatic > Marine > Intertidal zone | place: USA... | reverse complement strand
GCAATTGGCTTTGGTTTGAACTCAACCAGCTCAAGGTCGAAAGTCAACGCGCCTTCGGGAGCTCCACGGCCTTTCGATTCGAAAGTAAGGTTCTCAGGAATCCAGACACGGCGACTCTCGCCTTTTTTCATTGTCTTCAAAATTTCGGTCCATCCTTTGATTGGGGATTGGTCGAGAGAAAGAGCCATAGGACCACCCATTGTTTCACTAGAACCAATTGAAGCACCATTTGTGTCCCATCCTTTAAAATTCACCTTAAGAAGATCACCATCAGTTGGAGAAGCATCTCCTTCGCCAGCCTTAATGACCGTATAGGCTATTCCAGATTCCGTCTTAGTCGCATTTTCGGGGACAGCTGCAACATCTTTTGGAGCATTTGGATCCTTCGGTGGCGGTGGCGGCTTGGGAACTGAGCGAAAGTCAATCAACTCAAAGTCAAAAATCAAATCGCCCGCAGGAGCACCGGCAGGCGCTTCCCCCTCTTTACCGAAGGCAAGGCTCGCAGGAATCCAGAAGCGGCGCTTTTCCCCCTTTTTCATAAGCAGTAGACCCTCGGTCCATCCTTTGATATTCAGCTCGTTCAGTTTGAACTGCGCGGGCTGAGGATTACGGGTTGAGGTCGTCAGGAATTCCCCGTCGGCCTTCCAGCCCGTAAACTGAGTGGTTACGACATCTTCAGGTCCTGGAGTAAGATCACCTTCCCCGACTTTCAGAATCTTGGATTTTAGCCCGGACTCGGTAGCAAGAGCATCGGCCGGAGCAACAAGTTCTTTAGGCGCTGCTGGAGGTTTGACAATCTCAAGCAGCTCCACGTCAAAAGTAAGATTACCAGCAACCCGTCCTTCGTCGCCATAGGCTAGATCAGAAGGAATCCAAAAGCGGCGCTTTTCTCCAACGACCATCAATTGGAGGCCTTCAGTCCAACCCTTGATAACCCCATTGAGAGCGAACTCAGCGGGCTGTCCCCGCTGCAGCGAACTATCGAACATCGTTCCGTCGGAAGCCTGCCATCCGGTGTAGTGAACTTTCACCGTATCAGTAGCAGAAGGCTTCTCTGTTCCGGCCCCCTTCTTCAAAACCAATGAGGCCAACCCAGACTGTGTTTTTGCAGCTTCAGCGGGAGCGGCTGCCACGTTGGCAGGTGCCTTGAACTGATCGCCTGCCGGAGCTGCAGGCTCTTGAGCAATCGCAGTCAAACCGAGAGCGCCACTTAGTAAACCGGAAATAAGCCGGCGTTTTCTATTAATCATGTCGGGGGAACGGTCATCTGAAGATGAGGATGTGTCAACGCCACATCTCACAAGAATGAGCCGCAAACCCCGCACCGAAACTAGTCAACCAATAGCGAGAATCATTCTTTGATTGCTTCAAACGCTCCTCCAAAGCAAATAAAATGCAGGGACTAGAGCAATTTCCAGCATTTTTCAGAACCGTGCGTGTTTCAGGCAAGTCCCATCCCATTCGCTTTTCAAGAGCTTCGATCACATCCCTCCCTCCAGTATGAGCGAGCACTTGATCCGGATCACCCTGCCGCTTCTGCCAAAGTTTTTCAACTGCATCTGCCGCCAATTCGGGAACCGTCCGATGAAGTTTATTCTCTAACTTTCCACCAGAATTAATAAATCGGATTTTTTCCCTATGCTCTGGAACATGAATCGTGTCGAACTTACCCAACTTCCACCTCCCATCACCTTCTTCATCAGACCAAATCGCCGCTGAAGCACCATCACCAAACAAACACATGCTAATGAGCACGCCAGGCTCTTCATTCATGAAGAGAGCCGCCGAACAAATTTCGACCGCCACTGTTGCCACTTTTTTACCAGGATTTGCGGCTAGAAAGCCCTCGGCAGCTCGCATCATCGGAAGGGCTGCGCCGCAACCCAAGCCAACAATATCTTGAAGATATACATCATCTCTCATCCCCAGATTTTCAGCCACATGACTCGTTACCCCTGGGCATAGATATCCTGTGCAGGTGCAAATGATAAGAGCATCAACTTCAGACGGATCAACACCCGTTTTTTTCAATGCCGCAATCGAAAGGGCTGGAGCCTCCCTTTCAAAATACTCATTGAGCTTCTGCGCCCCCACATTAAACATAGCTGCTGGATTATCAGTGCAAAAATGCCGCCGTTTAATCCCAGAGTCTCCTAACAGCACCCTCTCCATGATCACTTGCCCACGCTTACTTAACGACTGATAGGAAGAAGTCGTCTGCGTAAATTCAAAACACTCTTTTTGGGTGTAAGTATTAGAAGGAAAGGCGCTCGCAAGAGCTTCAAGAAACATGCTTAGAACTTCCCTTAATTTTTGGATTTTCCAAAGATTTATTTCGACCTGTGAGCAAATCGGTGCCCAGGTTACGAAAATCTTCAAGGATCACATAGAGCGAAGGAACCAAGACAAGAGTAATCGCGGTCGCAAAAAGAATCCCAAAGCCAAGCGAAACAGCCATTGGAATGAGAAACTTTGCCTGCATATCATCTTCTAACAACATCGGCATGAGGCCTGCAAAGGTCGTAAGCGAAGTCAGCAGGATTGGCCGGAATCGCCTTACCCCAGCATTGCGGGCAGCCTCCAAAATACTCGTTCCAGCCTTTCGATTACGGTTTACATAGTCAACGAGTACTAGTGAGTCATTCACTACCACCCCAGCCAGCGCAACAATCCCACACATTGACATAATACTCATATTCAACCCCATGAAAATATGTCCCGCCACCGCGCCTACCATGCCAAATGGAATCACGCTCATCACGATCAAAGGCTGCACATAGCTTTTTAGCGGAATCGCCATTAACACATACATCAACAAGAGAGCCCCGACAAACCCGACTCCCATCTCACGAATACTGTCGCGCTGCTGGCTTTGTTCCCCCTCGAAGGAATACCGAACACCCGGAAAATTTTTGGAAATTTTATCGAGTACCTCATCAGTATATTTACTCACAATTTCATTTGCGTTATAACCTCCAACGAGGTCAACATCGCCCTTAATACTGATCGTGCGAAAACGATCTACCCGTGTCACAGCTGCTGGGCCTCGACCGTAATCGGGGATTACGACATCAAGAAGAGGCACCCTCTCCCCCTCTGGCGTTCTTAGTTTCATTTTCTCAAAATTGGCAAGCGACTCGCGCTCTGATTCGGGATAACGCACCATCACTTTCACCTCATCACGGCCCCGCTGCAATCGCTGCACTTCGTTTCCGTAAAAAGCATCTCTCACCTGATTCATGACCATGTTCAAATCAAAACCCAGGGCCTTGCCACGTGGAGTGAGATCCCGAATGATTAGCTCCTCTCGGCCACGACGGTCAGAATTAGAAACATCAACAACTCCTTTGTAATCATTACGTAATCGCTCCGTCGCCCAAGTTGCCGCTGCCACCAATTGTTCGTTGTCCGGCCCAGTAAGATTAATATCAATGGCATTCCCACCCGCTGCCGTTTCAGCCCTGAAAGCGAGAGAAACTACCCCTGGAATTTCACCCGCAAGTTCCTGCCACATCGATTTTAATTCCTCACTGGATAGGTCGCGATCTTTTGCTGCCGCGAGCTCGAGGGTCACTTCTCCTAGATGGGTGCCAGTAGGAGTAACGGGTGAAAAACCACCCTGAAAGGGTTGCATGCCCGCCGTCGCTAGCTGATTAGCGATAATAGAATTGCCCTTGTTATCCTGTGTTGTAGCGCCGAGTTCAAGAGAAGCCGCTTCCAAGCGCTTTACCACTTCCTGAGTATCACCAAATGGAGCACCCAACGGCATTTCAAGTTTTGCCGACAGAATCTCGCCCTCTACCTTCGGGAAAAATTGGAAAGGCAACCATCCAGTTTTGACCAGGGACACTGAAAGTATTACGAGGGCTATAAATACAACCCAAACCAAATAGCGAAACTTTAAACAAACCTCCAAAAACGGTGAATAAGCAACCTTCACAAATCGCTCAAGCCCACTTGAAATCCTTCGCTGCAAGCGAATCAATGGATTGACACTCGGACGATTAGAATGGGGCTTAAGGAGTGCCAAATGAGCAGGAAGGACAAACTTCGACTGCAACAGAGAAAATCCCAGAACAGGAATTACCACCAAGGGAATATTCGGCCAAATTTTTCCGCTTACTCCACTTAGTCCAAGCATTGGCGTAAAAGCCATCATAGTCGTAAGAATCCCAAAAATCACTACGATTCCGACTTCGTGAGTCCCCTTCCAACTGGCCTCCTTCGGGTGCTCACCTTCCTGGATACGGGTATAAACATTTTCACCAACTACAATGGCATCATCCACAACGATCCCCAAAACAAGGATGAACGCGAAGGCAGAGATCATATTTATCGAAATCCCAAGAGCAGGCATTAACCATAGACCGCCAGCAAAAGAAACCGGAATTCCCAGCGCCACCAAAAATGCCAAACTTGGCCGCAGGAAAAGCGCGAGGACAAGAAGAACTAGAAGAAGTCCTATTCCGATATTGCTTTTGAGGAGGTCCAATCGTCCTTTCAAAATGAAACTCGCGTCATTCCAAACTTCGATTTCTACACCCTCGGGTTTCTGCAACGATTCTACGTATTCCCGGGCAAGCTTCGCAATTGCTAGGGTATCCTGCTCGGCCACACGAAAAACATGAAGCACAACTGCCGGGCGACCATTGAAGGTGGACACAAGCTCAATATCTTCGAACCCGTCGATTACCGAAGCAATCTGCCCGAGTTTCAAATTGGATCCATCGGGTAACTTCTTAATTGTTACCTCGCGAAACTCCTCACCTCTGTATTTACGACCAAGGGCTCTAACCACAATTTCACCCGAATCGGTTCTCACCGAACCACTAGGGAGATCCAGCGAGGCACGACTAACAGCAGTTGCCACCTCCCTCAATGTAAGATCATACTGCCTGAGAGTATCCTCGGACACTTCGATTGAAATTTCATAAGGACGGACCGAAGCCAGCTCAACTTTCTTGATGGTTTCTTCCCCCTTTAGAAGGGCCTGAATAAACCCTCCAGGATCAGCAAAAAAAGCCTCTCCTTTTGACTCCGGCTTAGGTGCAACGTGGTTCAATAATCCATCACGAATTCCCTCCGCATACTCACGAAGACTTGTCTCATCGGTATCCGCTGTAATAGCAAGACTCAGAATTTGTCTGTTTACGACCAACTCTTCGAAAACTGGTTCCTCGGCATTTTCAGCAAAATTATCAATGGCATCGACGTTGGTCTGCACGTCCCCCATCACATCCCTGGTTTCATAACCAGTTTCAACCTCAATTGTGAGCGTACCGATATTCCTAACGGCAGAAGAGGTAACCCGCTTAATACCCTCCACTTCAGCAATCGCTTCCTCTATCGGGATGACGATCCCATTTACCACCTCCTCCGGAGTAGCATTAGGATAGGGAACTTTAACGATAACAGCATCAAAAGATGTCTCTGGAAAGACCTCCTTACGAAGTTGAAACCACGCGGCAAATCCGGCAAGCAAGACTGCGAGCATGAGAAAGTTGGCCGCGACATGATTGCCACTAAACCATTTTATCGATTTCTGCATGAATTCAATTAGCCGTATTAATTTCCTCTCCCTGCTTGCTGGTCTTAACCAATTCTAGGTTCATCCCTTGGATTGGCATATCAAGTTTTGTGAGAATGACTTTCTCACCGTCAGCTATTCCCTGAGTTACAAAAACCCGATCGGCTGTGCGCCTAGCGACCATTAAATCCCTAATCTCCAACTTATTTTCTCTATTTAGAACGAAAATTTGATTACGCCCACGAACCGCTGATCGGGGTACGCTGACCACTTTGGGTAAAACAGCGCCTCCGATAGTAGCATTTAGAAAAATCCCCGGTGAAGGTAAAACAAATTGAGATCGGTGTTCCTCATTTGCAAAAATCCTTGCCAACACGAATGCGGAAAGAGTCTTTTGACCAACTTCGCCCAGGTCCCACATTATCTCAGCATTCCACTCATATAATTCCCCCCCAATGTTAGTAAAGAGAGTGACGTTTGTTTCCTTGGGAAGCTGAGCATAATCATCTAATGAAAACGGCAATTGGATCATGAGATTTTTTGGATCATAAATCATCCCAAGTTGAGATCCAGGAACTACTGTTGCCCCAAGATTCAGGTTTGTTGACCTTACTCGGCAGTCAAAGGGAGCGACAATCTTAGTCCGAATCAAATCAGCCTCAGCTTTTTTCCTTGCTGCAATTGCTGCTGCGACCCGCGCCTTTGCGCTTTTCAAAAACGGCACTCGTAAAACGAGATCACTCGCTATCTTCCCCCCACCAATTTTATTCCAATCCCTAGCCGCTTGGTCCGCCCGTGCCTTCTCCTGAACCAAAGCCAATTCCGCGTCAGCAAGAATTGATTCCGCCTGAGCAACCGCGGCCTGATAATTGATTGGATCAATTTCTGCGATAACGAATCCCTTCTTGTAGGTTGCTCCGACTTCGAAGTTATCGTCCACGACTGTAAGCCTCCCTCCAATCGCAGCAGAAAGAACGGTGTCTCGGCGCGCCGTCACAACGCCTTCACTCTCAAGAGAGAATTTCAGATCATCTTCAGTAACTACCTCAACCTCAACAACAGGTATCGCTTCCAATCTTTTTTTCTTTTCAGCTTCGGGCGCATTCTCCTTGAGAAGCTTAATTCCAAAAACAGTCAATCCAAGGACGGCGACTATAGAAAAAATGGTTGTGATGAGGGTCTTCATACGAACTTAATTCTGAGGTCTATAATCTCCACCCAAAGCGAGATGGAAAGTAATTCGATTATCGAGGCGGAGCCTCCTAAGGGTAGTTTTTTGCGAAGCCAAATTGATCCGACTTCTCTGTGCAGTAATCAAGGTCAGGACTTCTCCCACACCACCTGCATATTCGCTAGCCGCCGCATCTGTAGCTTCCTCGGCAAATTTGAGTGCCTCGGTAATAGCCTGCTCCCGGGCAACCAAAAATTTCTCAGCTACCATCGCCTGCTCAACTTCGCCGAATGCTTTGAGCACGGCGCTTTGGAGCTCAGCAAGATTCGCACGATCATCCCCTTCGTATTTAGCATACTCTGCACGCAACTTTCCACCCGACCAAATCGGCTGGGTTAGACCACCCGCTAGTGACCAAACCCCAAAATCAGAGTTGAAAATCGTTCGCATTGTATCGGTTGTCGTCCCAGCGCCACTCGTGAGGATAAAACTAGGATAAGAGGCCCGCTTAGCCTTTTTCACAAGACTACCAGACGAGGCGAAACGGCGTTCCGCTTCGAGAATATCCGGTCGACGCAAAAGCAACTCAGAAGGTAACCCTGGTGGTGGTGTAGCCGGAACTTCAGGTAGAGAGACTGAACCCTTCAACACGCCTTTGGGATATCTCCCCAAAAGTAACTCTAATTGTCTCACAGCCTGCTCACGTTCACCATTGCGCTGGGCAATCAAAGCTTTGTTAATCGCAACCTCACTCTCGGCCAATCGAACTTCGGCAGCAGATCCACCATCGGCAGCAAGAGCATTATTGTAACGATCGATCACGATATCTTTCGTAGCGTTAAGCAGTTCCTGCGTTTCCATTGCTAGCATGATTTGCTCGCTAGCCTCTGCTAAAGCCAGCCAAGATCTCATCACTTGGGCTGCTAGAGAGGCTTGAGCAGCACGGTAGGAATTTCCTTCGGCTTGAGCGTCAGCTAAAAGGGCGGCTTGCTCCGCTCGACGGAGTCCCCAAATATCGGGTTCCCACGAAACCGTCATATTAGCTCCGAAGTTACTGAAGTTAGCCGAAGGAATACCACCCTCCCCGCCAAGAGGTATGCCGATAAAGAGTTGCTTTTGACGGCTCGTATTGAGGCCTGCTGAAACTTGAGGCTTCATCGCTGCTCCAGCCGACTTCGCTGAAGCGATAGCTCGATTGACCCTCTCGGCGGCAACCTGCATATCAGGATTACGCCGAAAGGCTTCGCTTACCAAGGCCTCGAACCGAGATCCTCCAAGACGTCGGACCCAATTCGTATCAATCCCAGCCAAAGCCTCTGGGCTTGCCGACCAACGCAATGGAACCACCTTTTCCACTGCGTCCATTCGCGATTCAGGAATACTTGCTGAGCACCCAGCGAGCACGGCTAATATAAACGGGAGAATCTTTTTCATTGTCTAAAACCTGCGTCGCAGAAATCGATAATGCGCTTGAGTGTAACTGAAAGTTTTTCATCAGCTATTTTCCCATCACTTATCTTTTTGAGGATATCACGGTGGGTTAGCGTGTTGGCAAGAACACCAAAGCAAAAATGAATCCGCCAAAACACATCATCGGCAGATAACCCCGGACAGGCCTCCATAAAGGCCGGGACATAGCGAGAGGCTACTTCGCGGAATTGCCCCATCACTTCCTCCGGCAATTCATAAGAACGATCTCCCACCACTCTCCCCATCAACTTAGTAAAAAGCTTTTCACTGAGAGGACTATTTTGGATCTGCGAAAAGAGAGGCTCAAAAAATGCAGTGATAAGCTCGGTGACCGTCACCACACCAAGCCCCTCAAGTTCTTCGATTCTTCTGAGGCGCTCATCATTTACCGGCGTAGCCATACGAGCCACCACAGCGTCGATCAATCCCTCGCGCGATCCGAAGTGATACTTGACCGAAGCCACATTAGCTCGTGCAAGTGTGGTTATCTCCCGGACTGAAACCACTTCGAAACCTTTTTCAGCAAACAAAGTGGCGGCTGCCTCCATCAGAGCAACCCGTGTCCCACATTTACCTTCAATTTTCGCCATCGATTTTAAACAGTTGTTTAAATCAATTTCGAGATCTTTCAAACGATTGTTTAAACTTTTTTTCTCTTTGGCCTGTAGGAGGAACCGAAATCTCCAAATTTGCTCGAAGCAAGACTTCCTTTCGGCCTAATGGAAAGAGAGACTCAGTCGTGCTTGAACTCCACCATGAAGACTGTCTCGCAGGCATGAAACAACTATCGTCAGAATGCGTGGATCTTGTCGTCACCTCTCCTCCCTACAATTTAGGAATCAACTACAGAACCTACCAAGACAAATTGGAATTTAATGAATTCATTGATTGGTGTCAGGATTGGGCTTCGGAGATTCATCGCGTCATGAAAGATGAAGCCTCGTTTTTTCTAAATTTAGGGGCCGCGCCAAAAGATCCCCTTCTCCCGCACCAACTCATCCTCGCCCTCACCCGAAAAGAGCCAAATTTCATCCTCCAAAATACCTTCCATTGGATCAAGTCGATCAGTGTTGACACCCGAAAAGGAGAAACTATTTCCGCCGGCCACTTCAAGCCCATCAACTCAAAGCGTTTTGTAAACGACTGCCACGAATATGTTTTTCACCTCACCAAAACCGGTGGGGTCCCACTCGAAAGGCGGGCCGCCGGAGTAGAATATGCTGACAAGTCGAACATCGCTCGATGGAGTCATACTGGCGGCGAAGATAAACGCTGTCGAGGCAACAACTGGTTCATTCCATACGATACGATTCAATCACGTAGCAAAGAACGCCCCCACCCGGCGACCTTCCCTGTCGCCCTTGTCGAACAATGCATTCGTATTCATGGCCTCAGAAGAACAAAACATCTACTTGACCCATTCACCGGAATTGGGACATCTGCTTTAGCCGCCCAAAGAATGAACATCGAAAAGTTCACTGGCTTTGATATCGACGGTGAATACCTGAAAACCGCTCGCGAAAGACTCGATATTGACGCCGCCGATAGTTAACAACACTTTCTCTAAAACTGATGCAAGAGCCCGTCCCCGAACAAGTCCAAGAATTCACTAAAGTCGAATCTATCTTCGTCCGCCATCGCAACTGCCTGATGATCCGCGCCGAATTCACCCCCATCTTCACAGACTATTACCTCCACCTTATGGACATCGGGGAACGCCATCCAGAAAATCTCGACACCACTCTTAAAGACCTCCTCGCAGTCCTCACCCTCCACCTCACCGCCAGACCGTGGGCCGAGACCATTGCATGGACCGCTAATATCCGAGCTCCCCGCGTTAACTTCTTCGCGACCGGGTCCTCGGTTCACGAATATATCACTGGCCGTCTCTTCACCGAAGACGTCCGAGAACCTGATCGTAATTTTCTCTACTCTCAAACAACAACTCAAGAAAAAGAGCCACGCACCTCCACCATAGAAGTTGAAACATCTGATCCGCTTGAGTGGCTACGGCACTTTTACGACCAGTCCGAACAAAGACCTGGCCGCGCCTTCAAGCTCCCAAATGATACTTATGTATTGATTGCAGCTCAACCTGACTTTGATCAGAAATGGTTAGAGGGCCTGAATATCGAGCAAGTTGCTAAAATTACTGACGCCGAGGAAACCAAGGCCCTTGAAACACGACGATTTAAATTTGCGTGCGGATGCTCTCTTGAAAAAATCATCCCGACACTCAGCGCTTGGAAAGACAAACCCGATGAGCTTTTTGGTGATGATTCCAAGCTCGTCCTTATATGCCCACGGTGTTCAAAAAAATACTTAATTAATCGAGATGATCTCGGCAACGAAACAGAGCAAAAGGATCAAGATTAAGGTTATAGTTGAAAAAAACTTGACCAAACCCTCTCAGTCGCGAAGAAACGGCCACTGGCAGGAGACTCCTGCTTGACCTACAATAGGTGAGGTGTGTCCAAAACATCTCTACTTCCCAGCTCTCCATCATGGCAAAAAAGAAAACAACCGCTAAGAAGGTAACGAAAAAGGCTTCAGCCAAGAAAGCCCCCGCCAAGAAAGCAGCCGCCAAGAAGGCTGCTAAGAAGGCTCCAGCCAAAAAGGCCGCTAAGAAAGCTCCAGCCAAAAAGGCCGCTAAGAAAGCTCCAGCCAAAAAGGCCGCTAAGAAGGCTCCAGCCAAA